>JAEEGH010015733.1_pt1 | contig 16383 bp, 18 predicted proteins | sample 9134181 | NCBI WGS metagenome assembly JAEEGH01 (sample SAMN16246544, study PRJNA631951) | gut metagenome | biome: gut microbiome; feature: rumen; material: DP-attached | host: Bos | place: Iran: Karaj | collected 2018-10
AAATATTCTTTCCGCCGAGTCCGCCCACATAGTTGGCTGTGGGAATGGCAATCCCCGCCTTGTGGAGCGCGGAAACCACATTGGTATAAACCGTCCCCTCATTGCCGAAGGAGATGTCCTTTTCCAGCACGGCCAGCGCTTTTGCGTTTGCCGCAGCGGAGGCAATTTCCTGATTGGGGAAGGGCCGCAGGTACCGGAGCCGCAGCAAGCCGACTTTCTTTCCGTTGGCTCTCAGCGCATCCACGGTTTCCCGGACCAGGCCCGCAATACTGCCGAGCGTGACCAGGATGTAATCCGCATCTTCCGTCCGGTAGCTTTCCGTAAGCCCGGTATACTGCCTGCCGAAGATAGCCGCGAAGCGGTCTTCCGCTTCCGCCACAACCTCCCGGACTTTCAGCAGCCCTGCATGCTCCTTCATCTTGAACTGGGTGTTATAGTCCGGACCGGCGGAGAATCCAAGATTGCGCGGATGCTCCAGATCCAGGCGGTTATCTGTTTCAAAAGGAGGCAGGAAGGCATCCGCCTGCTCCCGGGTCGGCACATCCACCACCTCATAGGTGTGCGTAAGGACAAAGCCGTCCAGATTGGCCATATACGGGGTGGATACTTCTTTCTTTTCCGCAATGTAATAGCCCAGCAGCGCCAGATCCAGCGCTTCCTGCGCATTCTCCGCGTAAGCCTGAATCCATCCGCTGTCCAGGAGGGAAATGGAATCCCGCTGATCGCCGTAGATGTTCCAGGGAAGGGCCGTGGACCGGTTGGCGTTCATCATCAGGATCGGGAAGCGGCCGCCGGACGCGTAGGTCAGGCATTCCGCCATATACAGCAGACCCTGGGACGAGGTGGCGGTAAATGCCCGGGCGCCGACCGATGAGGCACCCATGGCACAGGACAGGGCTGAATGCTCTGATTCCACGTGGATGAACTCAGACTTCAGGCTGCCGTCCTCCACCATTTCCGAGAGCTTTTCCACGACAATGGTCTGGGGCGTGATGGGGTAGGCGGAGATGACCTGGGGCCGGGCGAGCCGGACGCCTTCGGCGAAGGCCTCGTTGCCGGAAAGAAACTTCTTTGCCATTATTTTTCCGCCTCCATCCTGATTGCCTCCGGCCGGCATTCCTTCAGACAGATGCCGCAGCCCTTGCAGAAATCATAGTCAATGGCTACCTTGCCATCCTTCCTGAAAATGACGCCGTCAGGACAGTGAAGATAGCACTGCAGGCAGCCGACGCACCGGTCTGTGTCAATGACGGGACGAACACTGCGCCATCCGGCATTTTTCGAAACCAGGTAGCCCGCTTCATACGACGTTGTATCGGGGATTTCTGAAAATGCCTGCGGAATATGCTCTCTCAGATACGGTTTCATCCGGCCACCTCCCTGATCGCCGCGTTGACGGCGGCAATATTCCGGATTTGCAGTTTTTCCGGCATATTCTCCTGGATGGCCTGCTCTACAGCGCCGGCGGAGACAATTCCGGAAACCGCCGCGAAGGCGCCCAGCATGATGGTGTTGGTGATCGGCATATGCAGGATCTCCTGCGCGATCGCGGTTCCATCCAAGGTGATGACCCGTTCATCATCAACTTTCCGCCGGGTGTTCAGGATGATTTTTCCGTTTTCCTTCAGCTCATCAAAAGCAGCGTCTGTGAAAAGCGTATCATCCAGGTAGATGCTGTAATCCGCCCTGACCACCTGGCTCCGGTCTCCGACAGGAGAATCGCTGAGCTTGGTAAACGCCCGGATCGGCGCGCCACGCCGTTCAGGACCGAAGGAGGGAAACGCCAGCGCGTAAAAGCCGTCGCTTTCCGCAACATAAGCCGCACCCAGCAGCTTGGCGGCAGTGAAGGCCCCCTGGCCGCCTCTTCCGTGCCATAAGATCTCTGTCATAAGTCCTCCTCTTATTTCTTCCACCGAAGCAGGTGCTGCTGCAGCTTATTGAAAAGGAATGAGATTGCGACAACCACGATACCGATGACAATGATGCCGAGAATGGTTCTCGTATAGTCACCGAAATCGGAGTAATTCTTGACGTAATATCCCAGACCGTCCCGGGCGCCGATCATTTCGGCTGAGGTCAGCAGAATGAAGGAAACCGTCAGGCCCTGGTTGCAGCCGATGAAGATCTGCGGCAGGGAAGCGGGAAGAATCACGGAAAACAGCATTGTGAAGGGATTCACATTCAGTACCCGGGCTGAATCGATGATCTTCTGTTCTACATTCAGCACCCCGCTCATTGTGCTGGCCAGCACCGGCCAGAAGGTGGCGAGAAAGATTACCATGACGGAAACGGAACGGAAGGTGGGCAGGAGCGCAATACCGTAAGGAATGTAGACAATCGGCGGAATGGCGCTCAGAAACTTGGAAATATAAGTGGCGGCATTGCCTACCCGCGCTTTCCAGCCGAGGAGCAGCCCCAGCGGAATGGAAACGAGCGCGGCCAGCAGGTAACCCTGGATGATGATGGAAAGCGAACTCTGGATATTCACCATGATCTTCGGGAAATCAGTGATGAACTGGGCGAAAACCCTGCCGGGCGGCGGAAAGAGCGTTTCCTTCAGCCACATCAGCTTTGCGGAAGCCAGGGTCCACAGGATCAGGAAGACATACACAAAGCCGATGATGTCGAGAAACAGCGCCAGGCCTTCCGGCTTCTTGATCAGCGCGGACACAATCAGCACAAGGATTTCCAGCCCTATGGCGAACCAGAGCACGTTGAGGCATTCAGCCGGCTTGGCGGTCCTGTCCGGCAGGAACTGCACGGCAACCAGGATCAGGAACAGGAGGTTCGTGACCCTGAGGAAGCGTTTCCCCAAACTCATTACAACACCACCTCATCTCCGCCGATTTTGTCCCCGATATCCCCATAGAAGAGGGAAAGCAGCCTGTTACGGAAGGCACTGTACTCCGGCGTCTGGACCAGTTCAGAGCGATTCCGGGGCCGGGAGAAGGGCACGATGATCTCCTTATACACGCGGCCCGGGCTTGCTGACATCATGACAATACGGTCTGACAGCAGAATGGCCTCATCAATATCATGGGTGACAAACAGGACGGTTTTCTTTGCCGTTTTTCCGTCGCCTTCCCACAGCTTGAGCAGAAGCTCCTGGAGAATGGTCCGGTTTTTGGCGTCAATCGCGCCGAAGGGTTCATCCATGAGCAGGATGTCCGTATCCATGGCCAGGGCCCGGGCAATCGCCACGCGCTGCTGCATGCCGCCGGAAAGCTGGGAAGGATACTTGCCCTTGAAGGCATCCAGGCCGACCCGGTCCAGGAATTCATCCGCCACCCTGAAGCGCTCTGCTTTGGAAAGCTTCGGCCGGGCCTGCTTTACCCCGAAAGCCACGTTCTTTCTGGCGGTCATCCAGGGGAAAAGGGAATAGTTCTGGAAGACCACACCGCGGTCATTCCCTGTGCCCCTGACCGGCTCTCCGTCGATCAGGATGGAACCTTCGGAAGGATGCCTGATGCCTTCCAGGATGCTGAGCAGGGTGCTTTTTCCGCAACCGCTGGATCCGATCACACTGACGAATTCGCCGTTTTCCACAGAGAAGGATACGTCATTCAGTGCCGTAAAGTGCTTATTCCTTTCTGTGTAATCCACGGACAAATGGCTGATCTCGATCTTACTCATGTGTTTCACCTCACAGTTCGTTTTCCGCTGGTGTGTTACAGAGAGACGGGACGGAAGAGCGTTTCTCCCGTCCCGTGAAATGAACGGATTACTCGTACAGATCAAAGTGCTCCTTCAGGGACTGGTAAACAGGATCGTCGGGGAACTCTGCCAGGATGCTGGCAAGAGCCTTGTCATAGACCGCCGTGTTGTAGAGGGGATCTATGTCATAGTCCTGAATGTAACCCAGTTCAACAATGGAAGCCTTGAGCGCGACCGTTCCCTGTTTGTCCGGATCGGGAACGGAAGTGCCGTATCCGCCGTAGACCTCAGTTCTGATATAGTCTTCATCAATGTCGATGTATTGCTTGATATCCCGGATGGATTCATCCTGATGGTCCTGAGAGAACTTGTAAGCCTTGATCAGGGCACGCTCGAACGCGTTATAGGCGTTGGGGTAATCCGCCAGCGCTGCGGTCGGCGCGACCTGACGGCAGCAGGGCTGGTTCTTCAGGGCCTCCTCCTCGGAGCAGCGATACACAATTTCATATCCCAGGCCCTTGGCCAGTGAGGCGTAGGGAGAATAAACGGAAGCTGCGTCGATAGAGCCGTTCTGCAGGGCGTTGAAGGCATCCTTCTGGCTGTCGAAGTAGATGATGTGCACCTGGCCTTCGCTCTCGCCGATTTCAATGCCGGCGTTTTTCAGGAGGATCTGCAGTTCAGCGTCCTGGACACTGTTTTTGACGGAAGCCACATTGCGGTCTTTCAGGATGGAAACATCCCAGTCTTCCAGGCCCTCCGTATATTCGGGCTTGATCACATATCCGTGGCCGTTTGTCATTGCACCGCCGAAGATGGAAAGATCCTGGCCCTGGCTCTGGAAGGAGAGGATCGGAACGGAACCGATGAACGCGACATCCAGTTTGCCGGAGATCAGGCCGGTGGCCAGTTCGGATGCACTGGAGAACTGCGTCAGGGTAACGTTCAGGCCTTCTTCCTCAAAGTAGCCCTCCTCTTTGGCGATGAAGCCGAGCAGGTGAGCGGTGGAGTTCAGGTAGCCCAGGCCGAAATCAGCCTTTTCAACAGCGGCGTTTTCCGCACCGGCCGGAACGGCCAGCGTAAGCACCAGCGCCAGAAGCGCGGCAATTGCAACAATCTTTTTCATGGAAAATCATCCTTTCAATCTTTTTCAGTCTGCCTGTAAGGCGGTGTAATCAGGTTCCGCAGCAGTCAGGGATATTATCCGGAAGGCTCTTTTCATGGCTTTCCTCCTGACAGCAGCTTTCTGTTTCCCGGTTTTCCTGGCTGCAACAGTCGGGAGCGTTTTCCGAAGTGTTTTCCTTCGCCGCTTCCGGAATGCAGCAGTCCGGAGTTTTTTCTGAAACAGTCTCTTTCACGGCTTCCTGCTGACAGCAGCTGTTCGTTCCTTCCCGGCCGCAGCAATCACCGGGTTCTGCACTCCGGATGCTTCCGGCAAAGAAGAGGAAGATGAAGCTGAGAACGAGACTAAGGAATTGAATCAATCGAGTGCCCTCCAAACCGTAAAATGAGTATAAAAAATGGAAGTCTTACACATACTTCCAGCGTTCCGCTTATCTGAACCTTTTTGTTGAGCTGTCACATTCGGGACGTGCAACATCGGCCGATCCGGGAAACGCTGAACCGCATCGTACATAAACACATGCCCATTCGTGTGCCAGTCTGCTTCAGTGACATGCCCCGTTCCTCCCTTCAAAAGTATGACCGTATTGTACATGACGTTCACACATTTGTCTAATATCATATAGGAATAATAGGTAATAGCCTCCGGCTATAACTCACTTGTGCGGCTTTTCGCTCAGCGACTTGTTTTCCAAGTATTTGCGAAGCTTTTCAATATACAGCTGACCCATCCGGCTCAGGATCATGTTTTCCTTTACGATAAACCCGATTTCCATTCTGCTTCCGGCCGGATCTCCGTCTGTTTCAAAGGGGACAGCGATATGATCGGAACCGTTCAGCTCCTCGCAGATGATGCCGGAACAGAGCGTATACCCGTTCAGACCGACCATGAGATTCAGCATTGTTGCCCGGTCGTTGACTTTGATTGTCCGGGGATACTCGTTGGTGCTCAGAATTTCCTCCGCGTAGTAGAAGGAGCCATTTGCTCCCTGCTCAAAGGAAAGGCACGGATAATCCACGAGATCTCCGAACCGGATGGATTTCCTGCCGGCAAGCGGGTGGCCTTTCCATAAATAGACATAAGCATTGCAGTCGATCAGATGATGAAACTCCAGACTGTTGGTCCGCAGGATTTTCCGGATAGCCTTTCGGTTGAAATCACTCAGGTAGAGGATACCGATTTCGCTTCTTCCGGTGGAGACATCATCAATGACCTCACTGGTTTTTGTTTCCCGGATCGCGAATTCATATTCTTCCGTATCGAATTCCTTCACCATTTCCACAAAGCTTTTGACTGCGAAGGAATAATGCTGTGCGGAGATGCCGAATTTCTTTTTCAGCTTTCCGTCCTTGCCGTATTTCTCCAGCAGGCGCTCATATTGCTGTGCCACCTGTTTCGCATAATGGACAAATTCAACGCCGTCATTCGTCAGGGATACGCCCCGGCCGCCGCGGTTGAAGATGGTAATGCCCAGATCCTTCTCCAGCTCCCGGACGGAATTGGTCAGCGTCGGCTGTGAAAGGTACAGCAGATCCGCAGCCTTGTTGTAAGAACCGGCTTCCGAGATGGCGATCACATATTTCAGTTGCTGTATTGTCATCTGTTTCTCCTTGCTTTTGCTTCCACTATTGAATTCCTACAAAATAGATGGTAATATGGGGTTATAAGATTGTGAGGTAATGACGATGAAGATTTCCACAAAAGGCCGTTATGCACTTCGTTTTCTTCTTGACCTTGCAGAGCACCAGCAGGCAGGATATATTTCCCTGAATGAAATTGCGAAGCGCCAGAACATTTCCAAAAAGTACCTGGAACAGATTATTCCGATCTTCAATAAGACGGATATTCTCAGGGCAAATCGCGGATCCCAGGGCGGATATATGCTGGCCAAGTCACCGGACAAGTATACCGTTGGTGATATCCTGCGCTGCACGGAGGGATCGCTGGCGCCTGTGGATTGTGCTGACCAGGATCCTGTTGAGTGTGAACGCAGCGCATACTGTGTGATGCTTCCGGTCTGGCAGGGACTGTCCAGGGTCATCAATGAATATCTCGACAGTATCACCCTGCAGGATATCCTGGACCGGCAGCGTGACCGGTACGCAAACGACTATGTAATCTGAATTGTTATACCGCGGGAAGTAAACGGCGCGTCTGAACCATCAGGCGCGCCTGATTTTTATTTATACAGGTTCTTGCTGAAATAGCGGTCGCCCCTGTCGGGAAAGATGACCACGATATTGCCCCGGGCTCCTGAGTCAATGAGCTTCTTCGCCGCGCTCAGTGCAGCACCGGAGGAGGAGCCGCCGAAGATGCCCTCTTTTCTGGCCAGTTCCCGGGCACCGGTAAAGGCATCGTTATCATCCACCTTGACCACTTTATCCACGAGGGACATATCCATGGTATCAGCAACGAAATCATTGCCGATCCCTTCGATGTTATAATCCCCGTGCTCTCCGCCGCCCATGGTGGAACCGACCGGGTCGGCCAGGACCCCTTTGATGGCCGGATTCTGCTCCTTCAGATAGCGAACGACGCCGGAATAAGTGCCGCCGCTGCCGGCACCGGCCACCAGGTAGTCAATTTTTCCCTCCAGGTCACGCCAGATTTCAGGACCGGTTGTTTCATAATGTGCTTTGGGGTTGGCAAGGTTTTTGAACTGCCGCAGGGTTACGGCGCCGGGAATGGAGGCACGCAGTTCTTCTGCTTTTGCTTCCGCACCGAGCATTCCTTCCTCCCGGGGGGTATTGATGATATCCGCGCCCAGTGCGCGCATGAGGGTCTGTTTTTCCACGGAGAACTTGGTCGGCACGACAAAGATGACCCGGTAGCCCCGGTTCAGCGCCGCAAAAGCGATTCCGAGGCCGGTGTTTCCGGCGGTGCCTTCGACAATGGTTCCGCCGGGCTTCAGCAGGCCTTTTTCCTCGGCATCCTCAATCATGGACCTGCCGATCCGGTCTTTGACACTGCCGCCCGGATTATACAGTTCCAGTTTCGCAAACAGATTGACCCCTTCCGGCAGGTTCAGGTGGGAAAGTTTCACAATCGGCGTGTTGCCGATCAGATCCTGGGTTGATTCAAAATAGCTCATTTTTACTCCTCGCTTTCCGCAATGGCCTGTTCAAGGTCTGTAAGCAGGTCCTCAATATCCTCGATACCGATGGACAGGCGAATCAGTCCGTCCGTAATGCCGACCCTGTCCCGCACTTTCTTCGGGATGGAGGCATGGGTCATACTTGCGGGATGGCAGACAAGGCTTTCCACACCGCCGAGGCTTTCGGCCAGGGCAATGAGTTTCAGCGCTTTAAAGAATTTACGGATGTTATGACGTTCATCCAGTTCGAAGGAAATCATTGCACCGCCGTTTTTAGCCTGCCGTTTGTTGATTTCATACCCCTGCGCGTCCGGCAGTCCCGGATAATAAACTTTTTTCACTGCTTTGTGATTCTTGAGGAACGCTGCGGCTTTTTCCGCATTCTCCACATGACGGTCCAGCCGGACACCCAGCGTCTTGATGCCGCGGATCAGCAGGAAAGAATCGAAGGGCCCGAGTACGCCGCCTGTGGCATTCTGGATAAAGGCGAGGCGCTCAGCCAGAGCGGAGTCATTCACTACCACCAGGCCTGCCACAAGGTCACTGTGACCGCCGAGATATTTTGTGGCGCTGTGAACGACGATGTCCACACCCAGCTGAATCGGCCGCTGGAGATAAGGCGTCATGAAGGTGTTGTCCACGATGGACAGGATTCCGTGATTTTTCGCGATCTTTGCCACGGCGCCCAGGTCGGTGACAGTCAGGAGAGGATTGGCCGGGCTTTCCACGAGGATCGCTTTGACATCTGGCGAAATGCTTTTTTCCAGCAGCGCCAGGTCTGAGGTATCGACAATCTCGTAACTGAGGTTGAAGTTTTTGAACACCTTGTCCAGCACGCGGAAAGTTCCGCCGTAAACGTTGGATGAAATGATCACTTTATCACCGGTTTTGAACAGCGTCAGGACGGCAGTGATTGCCGCCATGCCGGAGCCGAAGGCAAAACCTGCCGTGCCGCCTTCCAGCTCTGCAATCAGTGCTTCCAGCGCGGCGCGGGTCGGATTGCCCGTGCGGGAATATTCCCAGCCGGTGTTTTCCCCCAGACCATGCTGTTCATAAGTGGAAGTCTGATAAATGGGCGTATTGACCGCCCCGGTTACCTTGTCTCCGTAAATACCGCCGTGGATCAGCGCGGTGCCTGTTTTTTTGTAGTGAGCCATAATCCTGTTCCTCCCTGTTGTATATGATTCAGTATGCGAGTTTTTCCGTGTTCCAGTTTTCCAGGACTGCAAGCATGTCCGCCGCTGTCCGCCGGGCTCCGGCCAGATCGTGCTCCAGCCAGTTTCCGCATTCCTGACGCTTTGCGCCGGGAATTTCGCCCTCAAACTCCGAGATAAAGCTGAATGACTGCCTGACAAGATCGATGGCATCCCGGCTGCTGACCGTATCCCGAAGCAACAGGTAGAAACCTGTGCGGCATCCCATGGGACCGACATAAACCACACTGTCTTTGTAAGCACTGTTCCGCGCGTAAGTGGCGAACAGGTGTTCAAAGGTGTGAAGCTCGGCATAGCCGAGGTAATCCCCGCCATTGGGCTTTTTCATCCGGATATCATAGGTGACAACGTCACCGTCCACGCGGGATATATACATTCCTTTTTCCAGCAGGTCATGATTGACCGAAAAACTGGCGATCCTGTCCATGATTGTCTCTCCTTTACGTAATCATCCTGTTTCTCCGATAAGGGAGAATCAGATATACAGATAATAGCTTTCGTTGAAGCGGTCTCCCTTTTTCGCCAGGATAAAGTGGATGTTTTCATAAGCCTTCTGGCCGTCGGACCGGCCGTAGAAGAAACGCTTCTGGATTTTCTCCGGCGAATTATGCTCATCCAGCAGGAAACCGTGCCGTTCCAGTGCTTCCGAAACCTCTGACAGCGCATAGCCATGCTGCATTTCCTCACCGAGGGAACGGGTGATTTCCGACAGGCGGTGCACCCGTTCTGCCGTATCCGGGGAGAAGGTGGTGTCATCCGGGAAATCAAAAACGAGTTTGCTGCCAAAGGAAGAGATAGCGCCGATACGCTCCAGGGTTTCCTCAAAGACCGGCAGCGTCAGGTAGTAAGTGACGCCGAGAATCGCGAAGAAAGACGGCGCAGCGGGATCATATCCGGCTTTTTTCAGCTCTGCGGCCATATCGTCCTTTGCGAAATCCACAGCAACATAGTGGACATTGGACGGAATATTCCATTCCAGCTGCCGGATTTTCTCAAGCTTGTAGCGCTGGGTATCGGGATGGTCGATTTCAAAAACCTGGATATTGGGATTGTCATTCCGGAAGGCGAAGGTATCCATGCCGGCTCCGCAGATCACGTACTGGCATTTTCCCCGCTGCCAGGTGAACCGGGTGAGCTCCCGCTCGGCAAAGGCGGCGCGGGAGAGCGGAATAGGGGAGATATACCGGTTCAGTTTGTCGCGGATTCTTTTTCCGCTGAAGGTATAGGCCAGATCAAACCGGTTTTTGTCGTATTCATGCTCGATCAGCTGGCCGATTTCATCATATTCTTCCTTGCCCATCAGGTCATAGGCAAGATAATCATCAAAAATCTTATTCTTCTCATGGTTGGAATGGTAAGCGCGGGCGAAAGAGCAAAGCTTCGCTGTGATGCTTTCCATATCATCGATCATAAAACCACCTCTTTATACAGTCTCAAAATACAGAAATCCCGCCGTGTTCTTTTTCCGCAGGAGTGCGAAACGGAACAGGCGGGATTCAGTGGGGGTGATTGCTTATGCTTTATCTGCCGCCTGTGCCTTTATAACAACACAGACAGCGACACATGCCCGCGGAAGCAGCAAAACCGGCGGGGCGACGGATGATCGCTCCGGTATCCAGGCTGTTCAGGGGGCGTGCGGCAAATTTCATCATTTTATTCCTCTTCTGATTAATCGGAGAACATGGGAGTGGACAGATAGCGCTCACCGGTATCCGGCAGCAGGGCAACGATGATTTTGCCCTTGTTTTCCGGACGCTTTGCCAGTTCAGTTGCGGCCCAGACCGCGGCGCCGGAAGAGATACCGACCAGCAGGCCTTCCTTCCTGGCCAGGGTTCTGCCGGTTTCAAAAGCATCCTCGTTTTCTACCGTGATGATTTCATCATAGACTCCGGTATCGAGGGTGTCCGGCACAAAGCCTGCGCCGATTCCCTGGATCTTGTGCGGTCCGGAGGCTCCCTTGGAAAGCACCGGCGAACCTGCGGGCTCAACCGCGACAACTATGACATTGGGATTCTGTTCCTTCAGGTACTGGCCGACACCGGAAATGGTACCGCCCGTACCGATTCCTGCGACGAAGATTTCGACCTTGCCGTCTGTATCTTCCCAGATTTCCGGACCGGTTGTATCATAGTGCGCCTTCGGGTTGGCGATGTTTGTAAACTGGCTGGGGATGAAGCTGTGCGGTGTTTCGGCTGCGATTTCGTGGGCCTTTTCAATTGCGCCCTTCATTCCCTTGGCACCCTCTGTCAGCACAAGCTCGGCACCGTATGCCTTCAGAAGATTGCGGCGCTCAATGCTCATGGTTTCAGGCATGGTCAGGATAATCCGGTAACCGCGGGCTGACGCGACAGCAGCCAGGCCGATGCCGGTGTTCCCGCTGGTGGGCTCAATGATAACGGAATCGGGCTTCAGAATCCCCTTGGTTTCCGCGTCGTCGATCATTGCTTTCGCAATCCGGTCTTTTACGCTGCCGGCGGGATTGAAGTATTCCAGCTTTCCGTAGACCGTTGCGCCGAGCGAATTCAGCCGGTTATAGTTCGTAAGCTTTAAAAGCGGGGTTCCACCGATCAGGTCGGTAATTCTGTCGTAGGTATTCATGATGTTTATACTCCTCTCAATCTGCTGCATTTCAGTGCTTCATATGGCCTGCCTGCCGGGTCAACATCGCTTACTGAGGAGGAATTTCATTTCACTTCATCTCCAAATCATAGATAACCTATCTGATTTATAGGCAATGTTATAGCACGCATTTATTTTCCTGTCAACACCGGAAATCAGATTCTTTGATCCTGTACACTGAAAATGCAGAAGATAACCTGAAAGAAGAAACAGGGCGCCGCAGCGCCCTGCCTAAAAGGAATTATATGTTACTTTTTCTTTACCGGGATCCACAGCTCACAGAAGAGGCCGGGCCTGCCTTTTTCATAATAGATTTCATAATCAGTTTCTTCGGAGGATTCATAGCCCATCTGGGGCAGGAATTCCTTGTAGAATTTTGACCAGGTTTCGGTGATGCAGTCTCCGTCCTCTCCGATACAGTCAAAGACCACGTAGGTTCCCGGCTTCACATCCCAGAGGCTATATCCCGCTTTTTCCATTTCCGCAAGGTCAAACGGAGCCGTCTCCTTGTCGAGCAGGACGCCGATTCCATACTCAAACGTATCCTTGCCTTCCTTTGTCGGGGTGCAGAGGCCGTACAGGTCCCGTTTGCCGTCCGGACGCAGGCCGCACATCGGGCTGATCAGGTTCTTCTGATTGCATTCTTCCCAGAAATCAGCAACATCGTGGTTGTCATCGTCATTGATGATCTCAATCGGGAAACTCCGAACCATGGCAATAAACTTCTGCTGCTCTGTCTGAACGATTCTGTAGTCCATACTTTTACCGCCTTCCACTGTCAGTTTGATTGTGAGAGGGTTGAAAAGTACGAGCTTCGCGGATTTCTGCCTGGCAAAACTGGGAGCTATTCCATGGAACCTTGCAAAAGCTTTGGTGAAGCTTTCCGGCGTTTCGTATCCGTATTTCAGTGCAATGTCTGTGATGGAAGCATCGGTTTCAACGATTTCACGAGCTGCCAGGGACAACCTGCGGTTACGAATATACGCGTTGGCAGTGATTCCAGTCAGGAAGCTGAAAGCCCTATGAAACTCATAACACGAAGTGTGCACATGCTTCGCCACGTCTTCATAGTTGATTTCTTCCAGCAGATGCTCTTCCATGTAGGTGATTGCCTGCTGCATCGCCGCGATCCACTCCATACGTTTCCCTCCTGTCGAGACATACTATACAGGCAATCTGAAAAGCTGACATTTCCCGGTTTGCGGAGATTTGTCAGGTTACTTTATGCAGGAATTCAGGCTCTTTTCCAGAGACTCCGGAATACCTCCCGCTGTTCCCCCTGGTAGTCGCTGACGCCTTCAAAGACCGGCTCGAATCCGCACTTTTTCAGGATGTGTTTTGAGGCAATATTCTCTTTGAGGCAGATTCCATGCACTTCATCGATACCGATGGATTCGGCAATGAACGGCAGGAAGGCGTTGACAGCCTCCGTGGCATAACCGTTACCGGTGTACCGCTTCGCGATGTGATAGCCGATTTCCCAGATCCCGTTTCCGATGGGAGCCATCTGGACATATCCGATGTTTTCACCGCCGGCTTTTGTCAGGACGGGATATACCAGGGGACCGTCAGAACGGCCATACTGTCCCATGAGAAACTCAATGGTTTCCCGGGCATCGTCCACTGTCTCAAAAACCTCATCCGGAACGAATCTCCGGTTATCTTCATCGAGGGAATTTTCATGGACCACCTGCGCCATGTCCGGGGTAAATTCAGTAATGATCAGTCTTTCCGTTTCAATTCTCATGTGTATGCCGCCTTATTAATCTGATTAATGGTTCTGTATGATTCTAACACAGATTACAGAATCCTGAAAAGAAATGCCAGACATGATAATCATCAAGCCTGGAAAATATTGTTAATAATCCGGTCAAATACAATCAGATTGTCCATTGACAAAAAGAAACTGCGTTTGCATAATATGGTTATAAAAAAGCCAAAATTGAAAGGGAGGACTCTCACATGAAGAAAATCGTCGCTCTACTGCTTGCCCTGACTGTGCTTGCTATGGCTTCTGTGGCGATGGCGGGTGGAAAGGTTATGCTCTACTCTTCCATGCAGGAAGCGCAGCTGCAGGCTATTGAACAGGCATTTGAAGCCAAGTATCCCGATGTGGATATGGAATACTACTATGCCGGCGGCGGAAAGCTGGTCACCAAGATGACCACAGAGGCCCAGGATAACGGACAGATCGCCAGCGACCTGGTGTGGCTGGGCGACCCCTCCGACTATGAAGCCTTCAAGGCCAATGGCTGGCTGCAGCCCTACGTGTCTCCTGAAACAGATCACATTGCCAAGGAATATATGGATCCCGACGGATACTATACTGCCGGCCGTCTGGTTACCATGGGCGTGGCCTGGAATATCGGCATCGTGGATGAAGCGGATGCCCCCAAGACCTGGAATGATTTCCTGGATCCCAAGTGGCAGGGTCAGATCATCATGACCGACCCGTCCCAGGCTTCCACCACCAAGTACTGGATGGCTGCCATGATGCAGAATCCCAAGTACGGTGAAGATTACTTTAAAGCCTTGAAGGCCAACGGCGTGGAACTGGAGAGCGGCACTACCGCCACTCACAACCGCGTGGCTGATGCTTCCTACGAAGTGGGTATCTGCCTAGACTATGTGTCCGCAAACCTGATTGCTGAAGGTTCTCCCATGGCATTCCACTACACCACAGAAGACGTTATCACCATGACCAGCCCCATTGCTATGATCAAGGGCTGCGCAAACGAGGATAACGCCAAACTGCTGATGGACTTTATCCTTTCCAAGGAAGGACAGGAAGTGCTGGTAGCCAACAACCTGGTTTCTGTCCGTGACGACGTGGAGATGCAAGTGGATACTTCCGCTATTGCCGCCATTAACATGGAAGTTGATTACAACGACCTGGGAGCAAACCTGCAGACTTACCTGGACAACTTCAACAAGATCTTCGATAAGTAATCCTTCTGTTTCCTCTGGGCATGCGCGTCCGTTCACCGGGGAGCATGCCCGCTTTTTTCTATCGAAAAAAGCAGCAAAGGGGAAAGAAAGAACACAAGGAGAATGATAGATGGCAAACGTCAAATTTGACAATATCACTTTCCGTTACGGCACGAACACGGTACTGGAAAACTTTTCACTGGAAGTGGAAAGCGGAACGATCGTGTGCCTGGTGGGGCCATCCGGTTGCGGTAAAACGACGCTGGTACGTGCCCTGCTGGGACTGAATAAACCGGAAACGGGCTCGATTACCGTGGGCGACAGGGTGCTGTTTGATGCGAAGAAACGCGTGAACGTGCCGGCGGAAAAACGAAATATCGGCATTGTGTTCCAGGACTACGCCGTGTGGCCTCACATGACTGTGCTGGAAAATGTAAGCTATCCCCTGAAAAAACAGCGCAGGCCCAAGGATGAAATCCGCCAGCGGGCCATGAAAGCATTGGAACAGGTGCATATGACGGAATACGCCAATCACCTGCCGAACCAGCTTTCCGGGGGACAGCAGCAACGCGTGGCAATTGCCCGCGCCCTTGTCATCGACAGCGACCTGCTGGTGATGGATGAACCCATTACCAATCTGGACGCCAAGCTGAGAGAAGAAATGCTGCTGGAAATCCGGATGATCCAGAAACGGCTGAATGCCACAATCCTGTATATCACTCACGACCAGCAGTCTGCCCTGCAGCTTTGCGACAAGATGGCAATTATGGAGCAGGACGGCACCCTCTGCCAGTACGGAACGGACGAGGAAATTATCCTGCGGCCGGCGAACCGCTTTACCTTTGAGTTCATCGGCGTTTCCAATTTCCTGCCCCTGGAAAAGGACGGAAACGGCCTGGTCCTGAACTGCGGCGAAAAGATTCCTTATCCACTGGAAGTGCCTGAGGAAGCGGCGAACGGAGGATATGAAATCGGCGTACGGCCTAACGATATCGTCTTTGATCCCCAATCACCGCTGAAGGCCAGGGTGGATTCCCGGGTGTTCCTGGGCAGCGAGTATAACTACTTTCTCTCCCTGGGACAGAAGCAGATTCGTGTGCAGCAGTCCATGCTGGATGCCCGCACCACGGGTGTTGCCGAGGAAGGGGAGACCGTGGGAATCCGGTTTCTGAACACCCGCTGCTATCCCGCAAAGAAAGGGGGCGTATCCGCATGAGACGCTATGGCAGTCATGTGAGCGCTGAACTGGCAGCCGTGGACGGACGGAAACGGCTGAACATGGATAAGGTCATGACTGTGGTCTGCTTTATCCTGCTGCTCATCATTGTGGTGATTCCCATTGTGATGATTATCTACAACGCCTTCTTCAACGAAGGAAAGCCGGAAATCGACATGTTTGTGGAACAGGTGACGGACGGCAAGAACCTGGAGGCAATGTGGAACACCCTGAAGATCGCTGTGTTCGCGACGATTCTTGGCACCATCATGGGTGTGTTCTATGCCTGGCTCCTTGGGCGAAGCGATATTCCGGCCAAGGGCCTGATGCGGGCGCTGTTCAATATCCCGTATATGTTCCCGCCGTTCCTGGGTGCCATGGCCTGGGATATGATGTTCAACGGACGTTCCGGATACATCAACAAATGGCTCAGGGACCTGTTCCATCTGAGCGGTATGCCGATTAATATCAACTCTGTCTGGGGCATCGTATTTGTTGAGGTCAGTTACTATTTCACCTTTGTGTTCATGCAGGTGGT
>JAEEGH010015735.1_pt1 | contig 16382 bp, 14 predicted proteins | sample 9134181 | NCBI WGS metagenome assembly JAEEGH01 (sample SAMN16246544, study PRJNA631951) | gut metagenome | biome: gut microbiome; feature: rumen; material: DP-attached | host: Bos | place: Iran: Karaj | collected 2018-10
TTGAAAACAGGCGGTGACATCCTTTGCCGCCGCCATGATCAGATATTTTTCCGCTTCACTCAGACTCAGGGTGGTACCGAGTCCGTACTGGTAGATCTGCACCAGTGTCAGCAGGATCCTGATATCTCCGGTATGGAGAAATTTGAAACAGCCGTCAAGAGCTTCGGAATATTTTCCCTGGTCAAAAAGTTTAAGCGTGTTCTCTATTGTATTATTGCTGAGCGGAGTTAATTCCTGGTGGTGTATTTCAAATCTTTGTATGGTTCTTTTCATTACTTTAGGATCCTGAACAGAGCTATATTGTTTTCATGCTAGCATAAAATATGATTATTAAATGTGCGTAAGATTTAAGTTTGGGGGATAGCTTTAAAATAATTTTGAGGTTGGTTTCTGCTGAAAAGCGGTATTCGATTAAGAATGTGGTCGCAGTTTGTGTGTCGTGTTGGTTTGATATGTTCTAGTAAATTTTGAGAAATGAAATTGTGATGATGTAATCTATGAATGGAGGAGCGTTACTTTTGAACTGTGCTCCTTGTGTTTAAGGGTTGATGAAGGACATTAAAGGTGTTTACGGGTTGATGAAAGACATTAAAGGTTTCATCGAGAAGGAAAACTTATATACCGCAGAAAGCCCCGTAAACCGCGGATGTACGGCACTTCTGCAAAAGGATGGTGTTTGCTTGGTGTTTAAATATATGTAACAAAACCATACAAAATACCACAATATATAGTGTTCTGTAACTTTGCAAGAGTTCCGATAATCTCCATTATGAGAAGTTCGGAGACGCAACCCCTAAGTGTATTGAAGATCAGTTGCCTTTTGAAATTCCCGATTCATGGGAATGGGTTAGATTAAATAATATTTTTTCTGTGATTAATGGAGACCGGGGGAAGAATTATCCTGCAAAATCAACTCTGTCAAACAAAGGGATACCCTTTATTAGTGCAGTTAATCTAGATGGAAAATCTGTAGTTAACGATGATAATTTGCTCTGCCTATCAGATGCACAATACGATAAGCTTGGTAGCGGTAAATTAATCAAGGATGATGTTGTTGTATGCATTAGAGGATCATTAGGAAAACATGGAAAATTTCCTTTTGATAAAGGCGCAATAGCATCTTCTTTGGTTATTTTAAGGTCTATGTACAACGAACAAATTCTGTCCGAGTTTATAATGATGTACTTAGATTCACCTTTATTTTTTGATGAAATTAAAAAGTTCGATAACGGTACTGCGCAGCCTAATCTTGCTGCAAAAAGTTTAGAGCAATTTTTTGTTCCTCTTCCTCCATTAGCCGAACAGAAACGGATTATTTACCAAATTGAAAATATTAATTCGAATATTGTTGAATACAATCAAAAGAATACCGAGATAGAATTCCTGCAAAAATTATTTCCTGAACAACTAAAAAAATCCATTCTTCAGGAAGCTGTTCAAGGAAAATTAGTTCCACAAGATCCATCAGACGAACCTGCAAGTGCTCTATTGGAACGAATCCGGGAAGAGAAGACTCGTTTGATTAAAGAAGGCAAAATAAAGAAAGACAAGAATGAATCCGTTATTTTCAGAAGGGATAATTCCTATTATGAGAAGTCAAATGGCGTTGAGCGTTGTATTGACGATGAAATTCCGTTTGAAATTCCAGATTCGTGGGAATGGGTTAGATGGGGAACTCTCTCTTATTCAATACAGTATGGATATAATGCTCCAGCTCTTGAAAAAGGCAAAATTAAAATGCTAAGAATTTCAGATATTCATGACAATAATGTTATTTGGAACACTGTACCATATTGTGAAATAGCAAATGCTGACATAGAAAAATATAGTTTGACAGAAGGAGATATCCTTTTTGCTAGAACAGGAGGAACTGTCGGTAAATCTTTTTTACTTACTAGTGTAATAGAAAAAGCTATATATGCCGGATACTTAATAAGAACAAGGTACAATACAAAAGAGCTATCTTCAAAGTATCTAAAGTATTTTATGGATTCCCCTTTTTATTGGGAACAGTTGAGGGGAAGTACAGTAGCAACAGCTCAACCTAACTGTAATGGGCAATCATTAGCCAAAATGCTTCTGCCACTTCCACCACTAGCTGAGCAACATCGTATTGTTGCTAAAATTGAACAGCTTCTTGCTATGATAAAAGGTCTTTAAACAGATGCATTATCTATCATGGTGGAAGGAGGTCTTTCATCATGATAGAAAAATTTGAAACATTCTTAAAAACGACAAATTATTCAGAAAATACAAAAACATCTTATCTGTTTGCAATCCAGCAATATAACAAACAATATGAAGAAGTCACTCAGGATAAATTGAAATCATACAAAGTGTGGTTAATTGAAAATTTTAAACCACAAACCGTCAACTTACGTATCAGAGCAATTAACTGTTACCTTGAATGTATAGACAAAAATGATTGGAAACTGCAATCTATCAAAGTACAGCAGAAGACATTTTTAGAGAACGTAATAAGTCAAGCCGATTACGAGTATTTCAAAAAACGCCTTGTCAAAGACGGAGAAAAATTTTGGTACTTTGTCATTCGTTTTATGGCTGCAACCGGAGCTCGAGTAAGTGAACTTATTCAGATTAAAGTTGAACATGTAAAACTTGGGTATCTTGACTTGTATTCCAAGGGTGGAAAACTCCGTCGCATCTATATTCCAGAGAAACTGAAACAAGAGGCTCTCCTTTGGTTAACAGAAAATTCAAGAGATAGTGGCTTTATCTTTTTAAACAAAGATGGCAATTTGATAACGACTCGTGGGATATCAGGACAGTTGAAGAAGTTTGCTAAAAAATACAGTCTAAACCCTGCTGTTGTGTATCCTCATTCTTTTCGGCATAGATTTGCAAAAAATTTTCTCGAGCATTGCAACGATATCGCGTTTCTTGCCGATCTTATGGGGCACGAGAGTATTGAGACCACGCGGATCTATCTCCGAAAAACGGCAACAGAGCAGCGTGAACTCGTGGATAAGATTATTGATTGGTAGCATCTACAAACTTTTATAGCTTATTACATAATTCAATCATTGAATCTATTGTGCGAATGATTCTGTTTTGTTCTTGGATGGGAGGTATAGGAATCAGTGTTTCTAATAAATCCTCTCTTTTAATCCCTTTTACAGTGACACCACTTCCTACAATATTCAAGGTTCTGTAAAAGTATAAGAAATATTTTTCACATATATTAGGAGTTAACCATATAGCTCTTAGATCTTGGTTTATTGCCGTTGGCCTAGATAGTTTGGCATATTTACCTAATCCCATGCGTGTACACAGTATAATAGCTTCACTATCAATGACATTTGTTGAACTACAGTTAACCCCTTCTTGAGTTATATGATCAATAGTGTCAATAATTATTCCGTTTTTAGCTTTTGAAAAATCCTTAACAGACATCCAAGGAATAGTTCCTCCCCAATATTTTGAATTTGACTTGTCTGGGGTTCCGCCACCTTTGTCATCAATAATTATATTTTTAAATCTAGTCCATTCCCATGAATTAGGAATCTCAAATGGGAGTTCTTTATCAATACAACGCTCAACACCATTTGACTTCTCATAATAGGAATTATCCCTTCTGAAAATAACGGATTCATTCTTATCTTTCTTGATTTTTCCTTCTTTAACTAGACGAGCCTTCTCGTCCCTTATACGTTCTAGCAGAACACTCGCTGGCTCGTCCAATGGATCTTGAGGAACTAATTTTCCTTGAACAGCTTCTTGAAGAATAGATTTTTTGAGTTGTTCAGGGAAAGTACTATTTAACTCATTAATTTTAGATTCTTTTGCATCATACTCATCAATATGAGGAATGAGCTCTTCAATTTTAGCTACAATTCTTTCTTGCTCGGATAAAGGCGGAAGAGGTAATAACTGATTTTTTAACATCTCTTGGGTAATTTGATTTATTGTTTCGGTTTTGACTCCTTCTAGTTGGTATCTAAACACAGGGGAATCAAGAAAGATTTTAATGTATGGATTGAATCGACTACTAAATTTTGCCATAAAGGCACCAAAGGCCATTCCATCCTTATCCACAATTGCACATTTTCCAACTAAAGATCTACTTCCGTTTCTTGCACATATTAAAATATCTCCCTTACAAATTAAGGCTTTGCTAGGTACTTTACAAGAAACAAACAGACAATCATCATAATTCATTTTTCCGTTTTTTATGTTATTTGATCGTAAAACCAAAACTCCACCAGAGTTTGTTTTATCTGTCGGATGATATGTCAATCCTATGTTCGTTTCGCCAATATCCCCAAGTCTTACCCATTCCCATGAATTTGGAATTTCAAAAGGCAACTGTTCTTCAATACACACTGGCTCTGCGTCTCCGATCTTCTCATAATGGAGATTATCAGAACTGCGGAATATATATGAGGAATTCTTTTCCTTCTTTATCTTCTTATCTTTTATCAGCTTTTCCTTCTCTTCGCGGATATGCTGAATTAAAACACTCGCAGGCTCGTCATTGGGATCTTGCGGTACAAGTTTACCCTGTATAGCCATTTGCAGAATGGAGTTTTTTAATTGCTGTCCGTTCATTCTGCATCTCCTTTTAGGTCGATACCAAGAATATCTGTAATCTGACCAAGTATTCTATCGATGTCAGCATTCAGACTTGCTCGTTTTTCCTGATATTGAAGAATCAGTTCTTTAGGCGGTAGTATTTCTTCCTCCTCATGGGGGTATCCACAAAGATCGATGTTGTAATTACGAGCAATCAGCTCATCTACTGTGTATTTTTTTGCCTTGTCAAAATCGTTCTCAGTTATTTCTTTGCGATTGCTCCACCACTCAATAGCAGTTTCAAAATGCTCCAATTTCATTGGTTTTGTCTTGGAGAAATTCTTGTATCCCTCAGGCATATCCAATCTATAAAACCACGTTTCTTTTGTAGCCCCTGTTTTATCAAAAAACAAAATATTGGTTGTAATTGATGTGTAAGGAGCGAACACGCTGTGTGGCATTCTGATAACAGTATGTAAATTAAATTCTTCAAGCAGTTTTTTCTTGATGGCTACCTTCGCATTATCTGTTCCAAATAAAAAACCGTCAGGAAGAATTATTGCACAGCGACCGTTCTTTTTGAGTCGATACATAATAACATTCATAAAAAGATCTGCTGTTTCGCTACTTTGAAGATCACGAGGGAAATTCTGTTTTACCACATCCTTTTCACTGCCACCATAAGGAGGATTCATGATAATTACGTCAAAACGGTCAGCTTCTTTATAATCTTTTACCTTTTTTTCTAATGAGTTTCCGTGGATAATACGAGGATTATCAATGTCATGCAGTAGCATATTGGTGGCACAGAGAAGGAAAGGCAGTGCCTTCTTCTCAATACCATATACTGAATTGCTATATACAGTTCGGTCATCTACAGTTTTAATCTGTTGATCAAGAGCATTGAGTGCTGAGGTAAGAAACCCTCCAGTGCCACACGCAAAATCAGCGATAGATTCTCCGAGTTTCGGTGCTATCATCTTGACCATGAAGTCTGTTACTGCTCGCGGAGTGTAGAATTCACCAGCGTTACCGGCACTCTGTAAACTTTTAAGAATCGTCTCGTATATTTCCCCAAAAGCATGTCTGTCTTCATATTCCTCAAACTTAATCTCATCAATAACATTGATTACCTGCCTTAATAGCACGCCATCTTTCATGTAGTTGTTATTGTCTTCAAATGCTGTTTTGACGATAATCTGACTCATAGGTGTTTTTTCATCGATCTCTATTCCTTTAAGTGTAGGAAAGAGCTTATTGTTTACAAAGTCGAGAAGGGCATCCCCAGTTAAAGCCTTTCCGTCTTTTCTGTCAACCGCCCAATTACTCCAACGAAGCTCGTTAGGAATGATAGATACATATTTATCATCATAAAACTCCCAAACTTGCTCCTTGGCGTCATAAACTTTCAAAAACAGAATCCATACCATCTGCTCAATTCTTTGAGCGTCACCATTGATGCCGGCATCATTTCTCATGATGTCCTGAAGTCGTTTTACGAGATTATTTAAACTCACTTAATTAATCCTTATGCAGCATAGAGCTGATTTTGCAATTCATGTACAGCCTGTAAATAGCCGTTTTTCCCACCGAACAATTTGGCTATATTCATAGGAGTGCCATATTTTCTGAAAGGGTCATTTGAAAGGATAGTGATATTATCTATATCGGAAATCCCTTCATTCATGTATTTGTCTAACAAAGCTGAAATAACATCCTGCGCTAAACCGGAATACTTATATAGATATCCGCGCTTTTTGACATTGTTAACACGTTCTGCTTTTGTAAGCGGGGGCTTATCATAAGCTATATGACAAATCAGATCAAAATCATCGATGTCCTTGTTTCCCGATGTTTCACGCAGGGCTTCTAAAAGAACTCCTCTCTCTTTGAGTGCATCTATGATGGCTTGTTTTCGTTCAACCTCATTCCATGCTCTCAAGAAAGAATCAAGTGTAGCATACTCTCCAAGAATGTTCTTCTTTGAGTAATCGACAATGCTCTCTGTTATTAATTTTCCGTCGTAGTCATAGTACTGTACACGTTCATTTAGAATTTTTACATCAACACCATTAACATGATATTTAATCCTAGGTTCTGGCTCAGGATTGCCTCCACCTGGAGTTCCTGTACCGCCATTTCCTCCATCGTCATTACCGCCTGTGGTATGGATACCATCATCGGTTCCATCACCATTTTCCTCACCGCCATTGTCTCCTTTATGTTCAGTACCATCTGGATCAATTATGACAATAGGATCTCCATCAAATTCAGGATCAGCAAATAGTCTGCAAGCATTTCTGAAATCTATAATTGTGAAATACTCTTTACCATAATCTGGTTTTAGACGGGTTCCTCGCCCTATAATCTGCTTAAACTCAGTCATTGAATTGATGTTGTTATCAAGAACGATTACCCTACATGTTTTACAATCAACACCTGTTGTCATCAATTTGGATGTGGTCACAATTACAGGATACTTTTCATCCTCATCGATAAAATAATCCAACTGAGCTTTACCTTCAGGATTATCACCAGTAATCCTCATAACATATTTAGGATTCTCAGCAACCAAATCTGAATTTTCATTTACTAAAGCCTGCCTCATCCTTTCTGCATGATCAATGTCAACACAGAAGACTATTGTTTTGGAAAAGCGATCAGTATCCTTCAAAAATTTAGTGATGCGTTTTGCAACCGTCTCGGTGCGCTCATCTATTATGAGATTTCTATCGTAATCCTTAACGTTATATTCCCGATCCTCTACAACAAATCCATTAAGATCTTTTAGGCCTTCTTTCGGTCTCCAGCCTTCAAGGTCTTTATCAATACCAATACGAACAACCTTAAAAGGTGCAAGGAAGCCGTCATTTATCCCTTGCTTTAAACTGTATGTATAAATTGGATCCCCAAAGTAGGTTATATTGGAAACTTCTTTGGTTTCCTTTGGGGTTGCTGTTAATCCTATCTGTGTTGCACTGCTGAAATACTCAAGAATTTTGCGCCATCTTGATTCTTCCTTTGCCGAACCTCGATGACATTCATCGACAACAATCAAATCAAAGAAATCCTGTTTAAATGCCCTAAAAGGCTCGCTTAAATCATCACCAGCCAATTGCTGGTAAAGAGACATATATATCTCATAAGAACTATCAAGCTTTTTCCCTTCAACTTTCGTCATAATTCTAGAAAAAGGGCTGAAATCCTGAGTCATGGTTTGATCTATTAGAATGTTACGATCTGCCAGATAGAGAATTTTTCTTTTGGTACCAGAACTCCATAATCTGTGAATTATCTGAAACGCTGTATATGTTTTACCTGTGCCGGTAGCCATAACAAGAAGAAGACGCTGTTGTCCTCTTGCTATCGCTTCAATCGTTCTGTTTATGGCAATGCGCTGATAATAACGAGGAGTTTTATCTCCAATTCTGAAAAAATAAGGCTGTGTAATCAGCTTCTCCTGTTCCTCATTAATATCCTTTTCACCTTTATATCTCTGCCACAAATCATATGGAGATGGAAATTGATCAAGTGGGATATTTTTTTCCTTGCCTGTTGTCATATCATGTTCAAGAAATCCATCTCCATTAGAACTATAGACAAAAGGAACATCTAGCGCGGAAGCATATTCAATTCCTTGTTGCATGCCAGCACCAACGGAATGTTTGTTATCTTTTGCTTCGATTATAGCAATTGGAAGATTTTTCTTATAATAGAGTAAATAATCTGTTCGTTTACATTTCCCTCTTGATGTGATATTTCCTCTAACAATAATTCTGCCATCAGTAAAAGAACGCTCAAAATCTACTTGTTTTTCTATATTCCATCCCGCTCGCTCTATGGCTGGAGTTATAAATTTAACTTTTATATCTTCTTCAGTCATGTATCGTTTCTTTATTAATACATCCATGTGAGTCTCCCGTTCAGAAAAAATATTTTTTACTATTGCAACAAAGTGACAAAATACGCCTTGCAACGCTACTAAGAAGTATTTATTTATAAAAAACTTCTAACTAGATACTCATTGTTACCCTATCATTTTTTGTAAAGCGAAAAACGAGTTGCATTTCACAAATTCAAAATAAAGGTGAATATCACAGTTTTGTTGAAGCGAACGTCAGTGCTTTATTTATTCACGGATTGAATAAATTTCTTTGAATAACGCGTCATAACTAAAAATCATTAAACTCTGCTAGTTCCTTCTGCAGTTCCCTGATCTGTTTTACAAGTTTTATCTGCCTCTCGTGTCTGAACTTCTGTTTTTCAATAAGATGCGGAGTAGGGGCGATCAGCGGCAGTTCTCTTAATTCAGCCATGGTCAGTGAAGGGATCACCGAACCGGTTGTCTTGCTCTGAATATAATTTTTCATGGCATTTGATTTCAGCTGTCTGAAGACAAATTCAACGGGCCAGTCTTTGTTTTTCAGTCTTAAAATCACGAATGACTGATTTACCACCCAGTTGCAAGGAGTTCCGGTTATAAGTCCTACTTTGCCGACAGAACCCTTGATTGCAAAAATAAGATCATTCTGTCTGAGCTGACTTTTCAATGCCGGATTATCCTTTGACAGATGAATCGCCCGTTCAGGCTGCTCCACCAGTCCGGCCGGATTGATATCACCGGCTGTAACCTCGTAGTATAGTTCACCTTCGTTTTCCTTGCGGCCCACCTGAACTCTGACAAAATCCACGATTTCAGAAAGTCTGGTGCTTCCTTTGAGGATCTGCTCCTGGGAGCTTTGTACCTCTGCCGACAGTACATATCTAGAAGGAGTGATTACATTACCGCCGGATTCAATTTCACTGTATGAAACTTTTTTGCACAGCTCATATTCAGTTCCGGCCAGACCTGATTTGAGTATTTCTACAGCCGGACTGTTTAAAACGGTAAACATACGTGAACTGCGTTCTCTGTCCCTGAATTCACCGCCGGAAAGATTGATGAACATTACCGAATCCTGAAAATCCGTTTTAGGCGCGAAGAACAGTGCGGCGCAGCTGATACCGCTGTTTGGAAGGAATCCTGTTGGAAGTTCAGCTACGGCCTGAAGTCTTCTGGTATCGAGCACCTCATTTCTTATTTTAGCGGTATTGCCCAGGCGGAATGTAAAACCAAGAGATACGATTACGCAGAATCTGCCGGTGATACTGTATACCAGATTTTCAATGAGCTGCTCCTGCATGTCTTTATCAAGAGGAGGGAAGGTGAATCCTGCGTCGAAGGATTCCTGGTTTCCTTTTATTTCCTCGAACTGCATAACCGGTAGCTCCGGAACTTTCATGCTGTTGCAGATCAGATGGAGGGTTCTGGCCAATTTTAATTTTTCGCTGGTACACGGGGAGATAATCTGGTTATCCCGGGGCAGGCTGCTTTCAACATTAAGCATACTGTTGAACGGACAGTAGATCTTAAGTCCGGTTTTTCCGCCGGAAATCCAGTCTGCAATTACCGGGGAGAGAACATTCTCAGCCAGAAGATAATTATCCTGCTCGCGGTATGATTTGGAGTTGAGCAGTTCGATAACAGACATATTCTCTCTCGGATCGTCCTCATTTTTGAGACTTTGCTTTTTCAGCTCGCGGTAGAACAGATCGTTTTCATTTGAGGAGAATATTTCAAAATCCTGAAGACTGTCTTTCAGAACTTTAAATTCTTCGAAATTTTCGTAAAAGTATTTCAGATCTTCACTGAAAGAGTTCGGCATGAGCTGGGCAATCATCCGGTGTTTGAATGCAAAATCACACAGTGAAGCCAGTGCTATGATGGAATAGACATCGGTCATTCCGTTGGTTCTGAGTGAACTCATTGCCTGAGATAAAACTGAATTTTTCATAAAAAATCTCCTATTCTGCCAGGTTGCGGTTAAAACTGTCGACTCTGAAGGCGGTGATTAGAGATCTCCCTTTGTTCACCACGGTACAGCCGCCCTCTTGAGCCATCTTGTCCAGTGTTCTTTTGAATTTGGCCGGAACGTTGCTTAAAAATTCGCAGTTAATTCCGGTCATGGTAATTATGTCGCCGTTGCAGATCCCGAATATTCCTGCCATTTTCACAATTTCGGAGGTGATCCCTCTTTGACTCATTCTCTGCTGCATATGTCTGGTTCTGCACATATTAACCTCTTTTTGTTAATGTTATACTAAAATATATTAACAGTAAACTACTAAATGGTAAGACGTATCCATGTATCTGTTTATTATGTATTATAGTTAAACTTTAATGTTTTGCAAGTGGTAATGCAGATCCAAAATGATTTTTTTATGTGTTTTGAGAGTATTTTTGAATTTGATCACCTTTTTTGTTGCTGCAGAGAGGTAAAAGCTCCATAATGACATGCATAATGCATAAAAACATTTTTTTGAACAGACCTCGAGAGTCGATTCAAACCCCTCTGTTTCGCATCTGTTTGCAAAAAATAACATTTTTGTCACCTGATAAGAGAACGTGGCTCTATGGCTCTGTGTGTGGATCCTACGGTGGTTTTAATGCATTTTGTCATGTAAAAAAGTGGTTTTCGAAGTCCCGAAAAATCCTCATGATATAATATAAATATTGGAATTTTAAAGGTTTTAAGGACAATGGACGACAAGGAAATTCTCAAACAGTTCAAAGAAATTTCCAAAAATCTGATGAGCAGATGCTCACCGGATTCAGATATCTATCCATTGGTAGCAGCACTGATTTCTCTCTTCAATCTGGTCATTAACATAACGCAGAGTTTGAAAGAAAATTATGAAACTCAAACTAAAAATTTTGAATCACAAATAAATTTGTTCAAAGAGCAGGCAAAAAAATCTGAAGAAGAAAATAAAAATTTAAAACTGATGATAAAAGAACTGCAGGAGCAGTTGTCAAATATCTACAATAACCAACGTCAAGCTGGCCAACGTCAGGGGCGGCGAAAAGTATAAACCTAATACAGAAGCTGAATCAGAATCAACCCGGCCGGAAGATGATGATAACGACGGACAAATTTTTGAAAATTCGTCAAATCCTGATTTTGATAAAGTAAAAGGAGATGGCGAAGCTCCGAAAAAGAAAAGGGTCGCTGTCAGAAGAAGATTTCAAGCAATATATCCGAAACACGGGCAGTGGTAGTAGATATCTTCGGCAACAAGATGACAAAGAGGAGGCAAAGAAGCTTCTCAACACCGTTGTCGAGAAGGATGGAAAGTTATACAAGTGTGTGCGGATTGAAGATCTACCACAAAATACGAAGTTAAACCAAAGTAGTTGAAATCCAATACAACAAAACTGCACTTGTTGAAGTTGATGAAACCGGCAGTCCGGTAAACTGGAACCGCACATTCGTTCCAATGTATGATAAATCTTTAAATCAATTGGGTTGGCACAATCCTCGCTATACCTCTCAGACTGCAAGCTTTAGAGCAAATTATGTGCTGCGAAATTACAGACTACTTGAACTATTCCTCTATCGGCAGGAAATCTCTCATAATGCAATGTGGAAAAAATGCCGGCTACACCATTTGGAACGTACACATTTCTTCATGTATTTCGGGCGGATACCAGAACACAAATGTAACCTGCGATGCGAGCTTGTCAATTGTGAACGCAGTGCGTTCGTATTTTGTAACATTGGTAGAACTTTTTCATCTGTATGAGATTTTGAAAATAATTTGCGCAATATCATGCGGCGACTTTCTTCTGAACAGCAGTGCTGCCGTGACTTTGTGAACAATGGTTATCTTTCTATTCTTCAACAGCACAGTCGGATCAGTATCGGCTGTCAGGCATATTCTGCAGACTGCGCAGGCACGTCAGAGTTTTTCCAGATATTCAGCAGGAACTGATTTTGTAAGCCATACCCCGTTTTCTGAAAGAAAGAACTCAAAGCCGTCAGCCGCCATTTTACCGCTCAGCACCCGGTAGATCACCGGTTCTCCGTGGCGTTTGCCGACTTTCACAGCGGTGTCATAATCTGTGGACAGATGTACATACAGTCTTGATTTGGAAATAAGGCCGGTGCTGTCAATGGACTGTTCAAACTTGATGGCGCTGCCGTGGTAGAGAATCTCGGGCGGAACGGCTTTTTTTAGTTCCACGTCCACCTGAACGGAATGTCCCTGATTGGCGCGGATCTTGGTATGATCCTCATTGAAGGAATAGCGTTTTTTTTCATCAGCGGCAACTATGTTTTCAAGCATAGTCCGGTCAAAGGGGTATCTGCGGCTGATCCCGGCTACAAGTTCATCCACATCCGCCCAGCCGTGTTCGTCGAGAGTAACACCTGCAAACTGGGGTTTATGTCTGAGTATGAGGGCGATAAACTTTCCGATTTCTTTCTCTGTATCCGGCTCTTTGCTGATCTGCTGTGATGAACTCATTTAAAAATCTCCTGCTGTTATCAGAAAATATATGGCCGTAATTATGATTTTCAAGTAGATCCGCAGTCAGACAGTACCGCAGTTCACGCAATCATACAAGTTTACAACCTGACCGACATTTCAGAATGCGAATAATTGACAAAGATCTGCGGTTCACTTATTTTGAAGAGGATCAGGTTCAGTCTCTGCTGCGAACCGGAGATTTATCCGCCTAGGCAGTGAGAACGTTTACTGCAAATTCTGTTGTCGGGTGTAATTTTTATGAACGCAAAAATGATTATCAACGAGATCTGCCGTCTGGCCGGCATTCTTATTTTCTGGGTCGGGCTGTGTTGTTTTGTTTATTATGATCCGATTGCAATCTCAACCATGATTGCATCTTTGTTTATCATGCCGGCAACATTTTATCTGGTGTTCAAATCAACCCGGGTAACGGAGACTTTCCGTGTCATCGCCATTGTGTTCTTTCTTGCTCTGCCGGCCTACGGCTGGTTCATGAGTCTGATCGGCCATCCGATTGAAGGTAAAAATGTCCGTGAATATAAGGCCTATCAGCTTGAACAGGAACGGGACAATGCCCTCAAAAGATTCCATGCCAACAAGGATACCATCATCAAAGGGATCCGCCATTACTATGATCTCGGAAACTACCGTTTTGCCTATGCCCATGCCGACGAATTTGTCTTTACCAATGATCCCGACATCATGGAGCTGCATGAAAAATCAAAACAGAAGCTGATCGAGGCCGGCGAATACAAGGAGCCGGAAAAATAGAGCTGTTACTGCTTTTTCCTTTCTGACCGGGAGTGTAACCGGTGATAGGCAAGCAGTCCCAGGATCAGCGTCAGAGCCAGCGCAATGAAGCCGAAATTGATTTTCGGAACAAACTCCAGCAGCAGTTCGCGGTTGCGGGTGCAGATATAGCCCAGTCCCACCCAGATGACGGTGTAGATCACTGATACCGCGCCGTTAATCAGAATAAAAAATCCGATTTTTATTTTTCTGGTCATGCCGCAGAATATGTAAAGGGGGATCCTGATCACCGGAATGAATCTGGCGATTACAATGAACCACAGACCGTACATCCGGTAGTACTTTCTCAGTGCGGCAAAGCGTTTCGGCGTGATTATTCTGCTGAAGGGCCAGTAGCGCTGAATTCTGAAACTCAGCATTCTTCCCAGATAAAACATGATACAGTCACCGGCGGTAACACCGAAAATGCAGGAGATCAGCATTAGAGTGAGGGCGTTTTCGTTATATGGTGCGATGATGCCGGCGATAATTCCGGAGGCAATCAGCAGCGCATCCTTGGACAGCGGCAGTCCGGCGCCGCTTGCGAGTAAAATAATCAGGATTACTCCGTAGGAATAATCCTGATATTCGGTAATGAATCTGACAAAGGATTCAATCAGTTCCATTATTTGCTGTTTTCCTGCCTGGCGGCGGCCTGCTGTTTTTCAGCCTTCAGCAGTTTTTCCTTCTTCATTCTTGATCTGATGTAAAGTACCAGGGCGGAAATAATTACCACGGTAAAGATCAGAATTGCCATTTTACTGTCATGGAGCCAGTTTGCCAGAGCTTCACGGTTCTGAGCACCGTAGTGACCGATCAGAACCCAGATTGGAACGGAGATTATCGCTGCAAAACCGTCCATGCCGATAAATTTGAAGAACCCCACGCGACGGCTCATACCGGCAACCAGGAAGGTAGGTGAACGCAGCACCGGAATGAAGCGGGCTACAAACAGTACCCAGATCCCGTATTTGTTGAAAAGTTTCTGAACCTGGGCAAAGCGTTTCGGTGAAAGCAGTGCTCGCATCGGTTTGAATTTTTGGATGCGGTATCCGAACACGCGCCCGAGAATGTACATGGTGCTGTCTCCGAGCAGAACACCTGCGAAGGAAACGCCGAGCATGTAGCACAGTTCGGTCAGATGACTTGATTCAGATCCGAGACCGGAAAGTATTCCTCCTGAAACCAGTACCACGTCTTCAGGAATAGGAAGTCCGAATCCGCACAGGATCAGTATTCCGAAAACCAGTGCGTAGCTGTACGCCTGATATGGAAGCAGAAAATTAACTAAAGCTTCAATATGTTCCATTAATCTTAAATCTCTCTTTTACATGTACTGAAAAAATTTTTTACGGTTATATTTTACTATAATTAATTTTTTTTTCTATTGTAAAAAATGTTAACGCCGGTTCCGGAAATCGGGATCGCAGCCTGGCTGTCTGCGCCTGCAGAAAAAGACAGCCGTCAATCTGACATGTCAGTGACATATCTGCGGGAAATCAAAATGATGGGAAAATTAACACACAGCGGACGCTGTTATGCAGAAATCTTGGTGGAGGTGGCGGGAATTGAACCCGCGTCCAAAAAGGATCAAACTTCGGTACTACATGTTTAGTCATACTGTTAGGTTTCACATACCGGCTGTGAGTAGACGCACTACCGATATGCTATCCTGATTGTATTTAACTGTTCACCTCCAGGCAAAGGATCCCAGCGATCTGATGAAAGGGAACGCTTACAGACAAAGTCATCAGCAAGTTTGAGAGAAGCGGCTACCTAACAGGTTATTAAGCTGCGATAGCGAAAGTTTCGTCGTTTGCGACTATTTTTTTTAGATAGTTTAACAAGTTATCTAAGCTTGACATGCACCTAGGTCCTCACACTCCCTGTCGAAGCCAAGTCACCCCCGGTAGATATTCAAAACAGGCGGCAACTTACAACGTCCGTTCTGAATTTTTTAATTGAATTTATTTGTAAAATTCAATTTAGTATTTCATTATAACAATACATTAAAATAATGCAATATATTTTTTAAAATATTATGTTGTTTGAATAAAATATGTGCAGTTTATGCGGTGTGCATATGCGGTACAATGCAGGTAACCGGCTGGCGGCACCTTTTTCTACCTGCCCAGATCCCGCAGCTTCACCCCTTTCATCAGATTTTCTTCAATGTGTTCAAGCGAAACACCGCGGGTCTCCGGAACAAACAGAATGACTGCAGCAACCGCAATCACTGACAGAATTCCATAGATGCACATTGAAGCGCTGGTGCCGATCAGCCCGGCGATCATCAGGAATGAAGAGGAAACCGACATATTGAAGATCCAGGCGGAGCAGGTGGAGCAGGTGATACCGAAATCTCTGCCTGCCGTCGGCTGGATTTCGGAGCACAGCACCCAGGTAATCGGTCCGGACGAGAAGGCAAAGGCGAAAATGAAGATCATCAGTGCCGCCAGCGCCGCCATGCCGGCACCGGTATGGATAAAGAATGCTACGGCCAGCATTGATGCGGCTATAACTGTGTACCCCCAGATCATTATCGGCTTGCGGCCGAGTTTCTCCACGAACATGATGGCTACTGATGTTGCCAGCAAATTGCACACCGCGATGGCGATAATACCGGCGGCGGCTGCGAAATCAGAGGTGAATCCGGCATTTTTTATAAGTTCCGGCCCGTAGTACATGATTACGTTGATCCCGGTCAGCTG
>JAEEGH010015736.1_pt1 | contig 16381 bp, 15 predicted proteins | sample 9134181 | NCBI WGS metagenome assembly JAEEGH01 (sample SAMN16246544, study PRJNA631951) | gut metagenome | biome: gut microbiome; feature: rumen; material: DP-attached | host: Bos | place: Iran: Karaj | collected 2018-10
TATGGAGTCGCCAACGACAAAACTTTGTGGAATATCTGACAAACAACGCGAATAATGCATAAACGGATATTAGTTCAAAAAGCATGCGGAAGTTCCGATGAGCCACATGAGTGCAACGGAATATGCGAACAGGCGCAATTATACGGAATTGAGTCTGTTTGCAAGTGTGATAAGGATAATGAGGACTTAGAGAACTTATACAATATGGAAATACGCCGTGTTGACCCTGTCGTGGCATGTGAAAAGATAAAACTGGCCACAGACCAGCGATTCTCGTGTTATGACAGGGAAGAGGAGAGCATAAGCCTTCAAAATTATAATGAAATGCATTATGGATATACTTATGATTAGTCTTTGCAATACATATTATACATTATGACGGGAAAAAGGAAATAAAGACTGAAATATGAATTCAAAAATGATGCCATCATGGGATTGCTTTAAAGCAAAATATCCAACGGAAGAACTACAAAGGGTAAGGTTCGAAGATCTTGCTCGATGCCTATTTTGCCATAGACATAACATCCGTTATGGCATTAGCCAATGTGTCAATCATGCGGGGAATGAGACTGAAACAATTATGGTTGATGGTGAGGAAATTGGTTTTCAAGCGAAGTATTTTAGAAAAGAAATAGACGAGAATCTAATTATTCATTCTATCAAAAAAGCAAGAGAGCGTCATCCTGACCAAACAAAAGTAATCATATATACTAATCTTGATTTTGGTAATCCACCAAAAACACAGGAGATTACTAAAAAGCAAAAAAAGATAGAAGATGTTGCAAACAGTCTTCATTTAGATATAGAGTGGCAGACAAATAACATGATTCTTGACCAAGTGGCGCCCACAGACTGGATTTATGACGTATTCTTTGGTACAGAACCTAACCTACTTTCATTGTATAATGAAGAAAATGATAATACTGGATATATACTAAACCCTATAAAATCTCAAATTTCCTGTAATGGTCATTTTATTAAAGTTGACAGAAAGGAGCTTGTCAATAATATCAATAAAGCAATAACCAATCATGATAATATTATATTACATGGAGAGGGAGGGTGCGGAAAAACGGCGATTATTAAGGATCTTGTAGATGGTAACAACGGAGATTTTGTGTTATGTATAAGGAAGGCACAATCTCTAAATGTGGAAAAGGTTGATGACGTTTTTAAATATAAAGATAGTTATTCTGTTACACAGTTTATCCATCTGTATCAAAACGATGAGAAGAAAATCTTTGTTATTGACTCTGCAGAACGTATACAGGAAATAGAGGACACAACACCTTTGACAAACTTATTGAGGCTCCTAAACGATAATGGTTGGAGTATAGTCTTTACTGTTCGTAATAATTATTTGAAAGATTTATGTGAAGACCTAAGGAATACATATTCTTTAGATTACACTTCATTGTCTTTAGATAATATTTCAGAAGAAGAATTGATTAATTATGCCCAAAAGTTATCAATAAAATTGCCGTCTAATAATGATCTCAGACTAAGATTATGCAACCTCTTTTATTTAAATATATATGCAAAATACCATGAGGAAATAAATAAAGACGACTCTTACCAGGCATTTATTGAGCTTGTATGGAAAGAAAAAATCGCTGGTAGGAATAAGAAAAACGGTTTTAGTATAAAAAGAGAAGTGTGCTTTGACAAATGTATTAAAGAAAGGTCAGATTCTAATCATTTCTATCTTGATTGTGAGAAATATGATCCGGAAGCTCTGCAATCATTGATAACAGATGAGATTCTTGGAATGACAGACGCTGGCTTTTTCATTACTCATGATATCTATGAGGAATGGGGAGTACTTCGATTGATTGAAAAGGAGTGGAAAAGTAAAAACAGCGTTTTAGATTTCTTCAATAATATCGGTATGTCATACCTCATGAGAAGGTCTTTTAGACAATGGCTGACAGAAAAGATTGAGCATAATATTGACACAGTAATAGAATTGATTCATCAAGCTTTAAACAAAGAAATTGATGCTATTTGGCGTGATGAAATCATCGTTTCTGTTTTATTGTCTTCCTATTGTACTTCTTTTTTGCAGAGCATTGAAGATATTCTTATAAAAGACGGTAACCCGCTTCTAAAACGGATTATGTATTTACTCCAAGTTGCTTGTAAACAGTACTGCAAGACAGTAATTGTTAATGAGTACAATTATCCAATATATAAACCGTATGGAAAAGGATGGGATTCCTTAATTGAATGGATATATTTGCACAAAGACAAGAATTTAAAAATTCCCTATCAGATTAAAGTGCTTTCTGATTGGTGTACGTTTAACCATGAAGGAAAGACTACTAGATATGCCGGACTTATTGCTCTTGATATCTTTGCTAAAACCGAAAACGACGTTAGGTTCTATGATCAATCATTCGAAAACGCTCTATGTCAAATTATTTGCAATGCTGCAAGTGAACTCAAAGAGGAAATTACTTCTGTCATTGCCAAGATTTGTGCTAACAAATGGATTCATCATAATAGTCCATATCTAACACTTTCTTTATTTATCCTTTCTCGCCCTAAAAACTCTCAGGTTCTAATTAGAAACCTTCCTCTTGAAGTTATGAAACTTGCAGAGACCTTTTGGATTATTGATAAAGATAATGAAACTGACGAGAATCATTACAGGAGTCCTCTAAATATAGAACACCACTATGGCTTTAGAGAAATTGATTTAAGGCACAATTATTCTCCGGCCAGTGCAGAACAATCTCCCATGTATCAATTACTACTTGTCGTTCCACATGAAGCAATCTGTTTTCTAGTGAAACTTGTCAATTACAGCATTGATTATTGCAACAGATATAATGAAATATTCAGATCTCTAGATACGAAAGAGCTTATAGTTTACAATAATAATGGTTCTATTACTCAAACTGGTAATTATGTACTATGGGGAGTGTATAGAGGCGCTGTACATGTGACAGTTTCCAATCTTCTTCAGTCGCTACACATGGCATTGGAAAAATATCTATTGGAACTGGCTAAATATAACCATAAATATGTGACAGACATTCTTGATTTCATTTTGTCAAATAGCCGAAGTGTTTCGCTAACAGCTGTTGTGTCAAGTATTGTAATGGCATATCCTGAAAGATATTGGAGACATGCATTGTTTTTGTTTAAAACAATTGATTTTTTTCATTATGATTCAATAAGGTGGCAGGATGAAAATCATCAAACATGGTTTATCAATATGGCAGCATTGCAGGATAGAGATGCCGCTACAGAACGTCAAGAATCGGCACAATTAGATTTTAGAAAAAACAATCTTGAGGATCTTTGTATAAGATATCAGTATTTTAGGACTAAGGACTTATCCGAAACTGATTATTTATCTATTATAAATGAAATACATAAGATTATTGATTCTCATTTCAAAGTAATTGAGACTATTTATGGTAATGAAGAAAAAACATACAAAATTTTACTTTACAGAATTGACAAAAGAACTCATAAGCCCCAAGTATCAAAGGAAGATGATCAAATATACATAGACTTATGTCCTCAATTACCAGATAAATTACAAAAATATAGTGATAATTCCGTATCAGAAAGCCAGAATATGATGCGATATTCATTCTTGCATACATGGGCACACCAAAGACTCCGTCATGAAAAATCTTCGGTTTATACAGACTACGAAGATAAGCCTCATGCCGTTTTTGATACAATAAAGTCTTTACGAGAAGTTATAGCTAAAGGAGAACCACTATTGCCATTAGATAGGAACTCACAATACTCAGCTGCTGCAATTCTGATTAGAGATTATTATGATCAGCTAAATACTGATGAGATACAATTCTGTATTCAGTTAGTTGAAGAATGCCTTAACTACTTATCTTCAGACTTATACCAACCTCAAATATCTGACGGAACTGAATGTTGCATCCACGCCATTCCTCAAATCCTTGCTCATAACATTCACGAAAAGAATAAATATATAAGATATCTTGTTAGAACACTTCTAAACCGAACTCCAATAGGCGAATACAAAAGAATTTGTGACTATGCTATTGAGAGTATACATGAAGCTATGCTTTGGACATCTGACGAATCGTTCATGCTTTCCTTATTAGATAATTATATAATTGCATCTTGTCATATAGATCAGTACATTAAAGATGAAATAGAGAAAAGACATAAAGGCTATTATGCATGGGGTACTCCTTTGTATTCAAAAGAAAAGGTATGGAAAAGAGTATATGATGCAATTTCCCATAGGAATGACGCTAAAATAAGTTCTTTTATGGAATTAGAACGTGCTGAAATATTGCTGGAATTAATACCGTTTGACACACGGAATTCTATTTTGGTAGATTATGCAAAGCAAATTATTCCATTTATTGTTTTGTCATTTACAAAAGACATAGAGAATAAATATAACAGAAGTGTGTATTTGTTCAAAGCGTATGCATATTATGTTTTAAATCGCTCATTAGAGGATATTGATCAGTATATTAAACCATTATTAAATGTAATAGAAGGAGGTAACCATGAATCAGAGTATTTCTTACTCGAATTCATATACACAGAAGACAGAATTCATAAAAAGGAGGCATTTTGGCATGTATGGAAATTATTGTATGACACTATGGTAAAGCGTGGTGGCTGGTATGATGGCAGACTATTAAGCATATATATGTTATCAGATAATATGGCATTGTCAGAAGGTGAATGGCATAGTTTTGATGGGAACGACATATGGCTGTTTGAAAGTTTGTCAAAAGACTGTGGCAACTCACCTGTAGTCCTATATGCTGTTGCAAAATCATTAAATGGCCTAGCATGCAAATATATTAGACAAGGAATAAACTGGCTATTTGAGATAACCCACAATCATTCAACTCTTAATTTAGGAGAATACCAAGACAACACCATCTTCTATATGGAAACATTGTTAAACAAACATATTAGAAAAAATAGAATGGAAATTCGCAAAGACAATATGTACAGAAAGAAGATAATGGATATATTATCATTTATGGTCGAACGAGATTCTGTACAAGCGTATATGCTTCGCGAATTTATTGCATAATAGAAAAATTCTTTAACTTTGCAAACGAAATATGAATAAGGTAATGAACATATACGAGATTTTCAACAATCTGCGCTACCATCACGAGAATGAGGTGGTGGAGTTCAAGAAGGCGGAGAACAGCTTCGACTTCAATGAGTTGGGCAAGTATTTCTCAGCACTGAGCAATGAAGCGAACCTGAGGGATAAGGACTTTGCGTGGCTGGTATTCGGCGTGCATGACAAGACGCGGGAGATACTGGGTACGTCGTACAAGAACGGCATGAAGAGTCTGCAGAAGTTGAAATATGACCTGTCACAGCACACCACTGACCGTAATACCTTCAGGGATATATATGAACTGGAGGTAGAGGGTAAACGCGTGCTTATGTTCCAAATACCGGCAGCACCCCGCGGTATTCCGACGGCTTGGCAGGGGCATTTCTATGCCCGACGAGGCGAGAGTTTGGTGGCTCTCGACATGAGCAAATATGAGGAGATTCGAAGACAAACAGTGAATGTGGATTGGTCGAAGTTGGTTGCAGAGAACGTCACCATATCTGACTTGAATGAGGAACGCATCCGTAGTGCTGTAAGATTAGGAGTGGCAGGTGGTCGCATCAATGCTTCGGCAGAGGGCGATAGTGTAGAGGCGCTGCTAACAAAGTTCAAGCTGTTGCACAATGGAAAACCGACAAACGCTGCCGTTGTGTTGTTTGGCAACAACGTGGATGAATACCCGCAACTCTTGTTGCGCATGGCACGGTTCAAGGGAACGGACAAGATGGAATTCATCGACAACAAACGGGCTACAGGCAATTTCTTCGACCTCCTTGATGCTGGCATGGAGTTTTGCTTCAAACATCTAAATCTAAGTGGGAAAGTTGTCGGTCTGCGACGAGAAGAACACTTGGAGATTCCCGTAGAGGCGCTGAGAGAAGCTTTGACCAATAGTCTTTGCCACCGTCGATATGATGACCCAAGGGCATCTGTCAGTTTGGCCATCTATGATGACCGCTTAGAGATAGTCAATCCAGGATGTTTCACAAACGGTCTGACTCCTGAGAACATCAAGGATTCACATGAGTCATTCCCATATAATCATCTGATTGCACAGGTGCTGTATCTCTCAACCTATCTGGAAAGCTGGGGTTCTGGTGTCAGACGGATGATCGACCTTTGCCATGAGCAGGGACTTCCAGAACCAGAATATCAATCAGACGGATATACCGTAAAGATTGTGTTTTGGAAATCAGCACAAAAGAAGGAAGAAGCGTCACAAATGTCATCACAAAAGGATGAATCAGCATCACAAAAGAGTGATAATACATCACAAAAGAAATTAGGCGCATCACAAAAGGCCATAATGCAAATAATTGGTGAGAACCCTAATGTTACCACTTCTGATATTGCCAATCGCATCGGCATAGATCGTAGGAATGTTCAAGAGCATATCAAGAAACTGCAGGAATTAGGAGTACTGCATCGGGAAGGAGGTCGCAAAAACGGTAAATGGATAATAGATAAAATCTAATTGAGTCTATTGGCAAATGTGAACGTCAAGCCCCAGCATATCATGATGATATGCCGGGGTTAAAAGTACATTTTAGTAGACTCTGAACTGTAGATTGCCAGCAATCAGCAAGGCTATCGTCATGAATGTGACAAACAAGCAGAATCCGAAGATGCCAAGAAGCCATACAAAAACTTTGGACGTACACCAGAAACCGCTATGAGACAAGACTCTGGACAAATCTTCGTTGAAATTTGCGAGCTGCTTCTGTGTTTCTGTGGCAAAGTTGCCTGCGGTTTCTTTCTCCCTATCCAGGAAATCATCAATCCTGAAGCGTAGTTCCTCAGACAACTCCTTACGGAAATCCAACAAGAGCTTGTAATGATCATCAAAGATTGTGCCCACCTCTTTCATGGATTCCTCGGAGATATTGCTTGTAATCCCTATCCGAGTTACGTCATCAACGAACTGCTTCGATTCCTTGATGATGTTCTCGTACTTGTTCAAGACATTACCAAAATCCTCGTTCGCTTTTTTGAAGCGGTGGTTGCCCTCGTCTATCAGACTGACAGCATTCTTCATTACCAGCAGGTCTGCGGACAGCTCTTCAAGAAACTTGTCAAGGTTCGCTGTCCTATCCTGCAAATCTTTCTCCTTCTCGGCCTTCTGGTCGAGTTCATTCATTTTGGCCTCCAGATCGAGGCCGGATTTTACAAATCTATTCTTCATATTATCAACTTTATATATTTACCAGTGAATACCACGCGAACGACGTATGTGCATGCCGAAGGCCTTCTGCGCACAGCGGTGAGCCCATGCTATATCGTCCTCGTCTTCCTTTCTTCCCCAGCCGGATTCGGGCGCATTTCCTCCACCACCACAAGACTCGGCAATCTCTGTAGCCGCATCTACATAATTGGCAAACAGCAGCAGAGCCGTATGCTGGACGTCGGTGATGGTTGACCAGAGCACATCATCGGGCAGTGCCGTCTCTTTCATCAGTACATCGTCAGCCTTTTCAGGGATGTCAACAGCATAGTTCCTGCCGTTCCATTCTATGTCGTGGTGAACCATGACAGGCTGCAGCTTCACAGACTCTGACATTGTTGGATGCAATGGCATCTGCTTGGGCGATGACTGTTGCTTCAGCTGCGTAACTTTTGCTGTAACAGGTGCGGCAGGACGGGTTATAGGTTGTGGCTTCTTCGGAACCATTGTCTGAGCATGAATGCTCTTGTCCTGATGCAGTTTCTCCCAAGTCGCTCTTAGCCTCGACGGAGTGAGACTTCGTTTGTGGCCCAATAGGGTGGACTTGTATGTGGAGTTTCCTTTTTTGAGGGAGTATCCACGAACCTTGCCGATACTGTCACGTATGACGTTGACCCCATAGCCCTTTGCTTTCAGCTTCGCCTCGTAGGTATTGAAGTCGAAAGAGTCCATTTCCTTCAATGCCTCGATACAGGCATTGGTTATCTCGTCGAGGTTCCACTCTCGCTTGGCCATCGACTGAACCCACCCACGCTGCTCATTGATTTTGTTCGCAGCCATCGTGGCACGTTTGCCAATCATGTATTCGTTGTTTACGTTGCCTTCCATGTCAATACGGTTGGCATTGATGTGAAGGTGGAGTATTTGGCTCTTGCTGTCGTGGTGGAGTGACACGACATACTGGCTGTTGGCAAGGTGAGTATGCGGGTCATCGTCCTCCCTGTCCGGGCGTTTAAGACTAACGGCATCGAACTCGCGGATGAAGTCATCGGCGAGTTTCTGCCAGTTTGCCATCGTCCACCCTTCCGTCTCTTCCTTGGCTGGGGACAATTCAATTCGTATCGAGGTGTTCTTGATGCGGCGATGTCCCTGAAGCTTCTCCTTGAACTGAGCCTGATGCAGCATCATCCTCGACCAGATTGACGAGGTGGTGAGACCTTCAGGCAGGTGACCAACCTTCACAATCTCAGCCAGCTCCTTGTCGGCTGAGTATCTGACGGCATTACTGCCGTGTGTGATATTATTTGCTTTAGCTATCATGGCTGTGTAAGTTTTAGTCCTTCATCTGCTCAAGAATGGTGTCCCATTGCACAATGATGTTGTTGATGGCCAGAATCCACTCGCGCATGAAATCAGGGTCGTTGAAGTAGTTCCTGATCTGCTCCTGCGTCTTACCTTTCAAGGCACTGCGGATATGGACCAAGTCACCACGAGCATCAGAGAGGCTCTTATAAGCCTCAATCTCACGTTCTGTCAGGTGCAGCTTCGGCTCATTACCGATAAAGCGCTTACGGCTATACTCACTTACAGACAAGCCACAGGCTTCTGCATTCTTCAGCCCGATGGCGTATTCTTCATCGTTGACTCGGAAGTCAACGTGGCGGTCGCGATTGGCGACCTTTTCAATCTTGTTATTCTGTTTCATATTTCAATATTTACGTTCAATCGTTTTCCATTTTTTGTGGTCAGCCCAATGCGAGCTTGCGAGCGTTCAAGAATCCAAACGGAAGTACAAAAGGGTGCGCCCTTTTTGTACGACATTGGAACTTCTTGCAATACGGAACGTTACGTTGTGTACGACATTCCACAATGCTTCCGGCACTGTGCCTGCTGCGCATGAACTGACGGTTTCGTTTTACTTGGGCATCTCGTTAAGTTCGTCTATCACCTTGTCCCTAATGCTGTGGTATTGTGGAGCAGGAGGCAGTCGGTCATCAGACTGGTCAGTTCCGTTGTTTGTTGGCTCTTGCGTCTTCATGGACGTTTGCCCTTGATGTGAAGGCTGCTGGGACATAGCGTGCGGAGTCACAGATTGCTGTTGGTTGGGGATATTCCCATCCTGCGCATCAGTTGCCAACTGTCCTGACGGTGTAGGTTCCTCTGACATACCAGCTGCATTGCCATCGGCATTAGCAGGTACATTGACGGGTGCGGAATTACCCTTTGGGAAACGATCCTTCATCGGAACATAGTAGGGATTGACAATCATCTGCCCGTTGATATACCAGGCAGAGACGCACAGCAAGGTATGAATGCTGGTGCGGTTGTTCTGCGTAGTTGAGACAATACCCAACCCGTTCATCGTGTCAAGAACTCTGGAAACGGTCTTGCGGTCACACTTCCACAGACGGGATAGTTCAACCTCGGACATGACAAGTTGGCCAACATTGAGGTTAGCGGAAAAGCCCTTCTTCTCATAGGTGCGGTTCTCAGTAGATGCCAGTTCAACGAGTGACATCAAGGCTTTCATGCGGTCGATGCCGTACTTGCTTGTTGCAAGGAATCTCGCCTGACTCTCAGACAGGACGAGACAATAATAAGTTTCTGTTTTCATGTTTATGTTATTTTCAATTTACTCAACTATGTTTTGAAGATATACTTTGCTGTTCACCTGAACAGGATACTGGTTCTTGTTCTTTGTCCTCATCGTACATGACAGGCATTACGCGGTTCTTCCTTATCCATTCAAGAATATCCGCTTTCTCAAAATAGATCATCTTGCCATTTGGCCGATAGAAAGGGATGCTTCTGTCGGATGTCATTTTGTAGAGTGAACTGCGGGCTATGTCCATGAAGCGGGCTGCCTCTTCCACTGATAATACTTCCTTGGCATTATCAAGGATGTCCTCCACAGCGTCCATGCGCTTCTGGAGTTCTTCAATCTGCCTTTGCAGGCGGCTGTCCTTTCGGACGTTTTTTTGTTGTACCATATTTCTTCTAGTTTAGTTTGTTGTTTACTTTTGTGGCTGTCGGATGGCTACTGCCAACCTTATTTCGATTTGTTACAATCGGAAAACTGGGCACAAAGGTATATCAAAGCATTCAGACAGGGTGCCTGTGAAAATTATAATTCATTTTTTAACACTATCCAAAACAGTATGAGGACAAAAGGAACTTGTGAGGCATTGGCAGTAGTGTCTTCAGCCCAAAAATCCACATTCCATTACCATCAATCATAGTTGTCATCTGACTATTCTCTGTTTCAAAATCAAAGTCTATATATGAAATAGTACCAACTACATTATTATATATAAGAACACCTGCTGACATCAGGTTGAGGTTGGCGTTTTTGAGTCGGGTATCCTCAAATGTTAAATTTTTAAATATAATTTTCTCATACGGCCAGTCTCGTCCAGATGTGTTACCTTTGCCGCCAAATTAATAAATCAACACAAAAATTATACAGACTATGGAAGTTATATCAATTGAACGCAGCACCTACGAGGAGCTGCTGACGAGCTTCAACAGCTTCGTCGCACAGATGAAGGCGATGGCCAGCAGAGGCAACGACAAAAAGTTGGGCGATTGGCTCGACAACCAGGACGTATGCCAGATACTGAACATCAGTCCGAGAACATTACAGACGCTCCGTGACAACGGAACGTTGGCCTTCTCGCAAATCAACCACAAGGTTTACTACAAGCCGGAGGACGTGAAGAAGATTCTCACCGTAGTAGAGGACAGGAAGAAATCTCAGTGTATGAACTTAAAGCGCAGTGTCTATGAACGAACTGATCATGCCGCATAATGTCGGAGTGAAGAATGTGCTGGATAGCATGAAAGAAGTGCTTGCACTTTACAAAAGCGTTACCGGCAACTATCGTCCAATGCTCGACGGAGAACGCTACCTGACGGATAGAGAGGTTTCGGAGATTCTGAAGGTCAGTCGACGGACACTGCAGGAGTATCGTAATGAGGGTATCTTACCATACATTCCACTTGGAGGAAAAGTCCTCTACCGTGAGAGTGACCTGAAAGAACTCTTGGAGAAGCACTATCACCCTGCTTATCGCACGATGGATAAGTAGTGATTTCTTTCCAAGGTTGAATTAATGCAGAAAGACGGGAGCCTGAGACCATTCAGTACTTCCGTCTTTCTGTTTTATTGGAATGACACTGGCCGTAATCAAGATTTATCTGCAACATTATAAGGTGTTTCTATGAATCTCTTTTCGGAGTCTTCAAAACATTCGTCAAGACTGTCTGCTAACTTCTGCATATCCTCACGCTGTTTTTGCATGGTGATTTCTGCGTATATCTTAGTTGTCTCAATATGGGTATGTCCCAACATCTTGCTAATGCTCTCTATAGGAACATTATTGCTCAGACAAACTTGGGTAGCAAAAGTATGGCGGGCATCGTAGTATCGCAAATGCTGGTTGAAGTTACCCTGTTTCTCAATCATCTTGAGAGTCTTACAAATGCAGGTAGTCGTCGGAACAAAGAACACATGACCGTCTTTGCCTTCGCCCTTGTATTTCTCAATGATACGCCGTGGAATGTCAAGCAGAGGAATGACACAATCCGTATCAGTCTTTTGACGGGCGATGTGAATCCATTGGCTTCCGTCTTTGTTCGTCTTGATGTCACTCTTTTTGAGATTGGCGAGGTCAGCCCTGCCAATGCCGGTGAAGCAGCTGAACACAAAAAGGTCTCTTGTATGGCAGAGACGGTAAGTGTTCAGTTCAAGTGCCATCATCTTATGAAGGTTCTCCATTGTCAGATAGTGGTGGTTGGATTTCACTTTGTGGTATTTGAATCCTGCAAACGGGTCTCTGCGGATAATCTTTTTCTTGATTGCCTGACGTACTATCAGATGCAGCCTTGCAATAAAGCCATTGACTGTACTTGGCACCATGCGCAGTGTCGTTGACAGATAGAAATCGAAATCTACCATGAACTGATAATCCAGTTCTTTGACAGAGATGTCATTCCTATCGTATTTGACGACAATAAAGTCGCGGAGAATGGGGAGTGTACGCTTAAACTTCTGAAATGAGGCAGCACATCGGTCTATCCCTATGCGTTTTTTATATTCGTCATTGTAGTCTGCCAAAAGTTCGAGCAGACCGTCTTTCTGGGAGTCCGTATCAAGGATAGCATTCTTTATGACCTCAGCAGAAACATAACCAATACCCGCAAGATTCCGCTTATATGCCTCTTCCCCCTTTGCCATTAGATCGTCGAGTTGCATATTCAATCGCTTGATGTACGTCTTTTCCTCTGGCGTCAAGACTTCCAGAATTTTCCCAGAAGCGAAAGCCCTGCCTGTAGAGGAATTCCACAGGCATGGATCAATCTCGTAGCCAGTTGAATACTGGCACGCCTTTCCGTCGATGGTGATTCTGCCCATAATCGGACACTTGCCGTTCTTTTTCATCTTCTGACGGTTGATGTAAAAAAGTTGCTTGAATGTACTACGCATACTTTATCCTCCTATAGTTCAATGACAGACTTTTTTTTCTTTCCCAGTCTTGGCTTCTGATGGCGCTGGCTGTAGTCACGCAATATCCGCGATGGTGGAAGCTCGATTCCCGCAAGAGAGAAATTCTTGTCGATACAACTGCCCAATGATAGTACATCATCAGCAATCTTTCTCTCTGTTACCTTTGCATAGTGCTGGGTAATGTTAATGCTGCAATGACCCATGATTTTGCTGACAGTCTCGATAGGAATGCCATTCCCTAAACAGATTGTTGTACCGAATGTATGTCGGGCCTGGTGATATGAAAAGTAATGACCAAGTTTGCATTTATCTGCGATGGTTTTCAGATGTAAACGTATGGTTGTGTAGGACGGCATTGGAAAAAGGTGACCGTCTTTGTCAATACCCTTATATTTGTCGATAAGAGTTATGGGAATATCCGTTAGCCTCACATTCTCGGGAGTGCCTGTCTTGTGGCGTTTTAACTGAAGCCAGATTGTTTCATCTGCTTGTTTTACGATGTTGGAGTCTGTAAGCATACGAATGTCGCAATAGCAAACACCTGTAAGGGCTGAGAATACGAACAAATCTCTGGCAAGAATATGACTGGGATGGTCAAGTTCCACCATCATCACTTTCTTCAGCTCATCCATCTCCAGATAGCGTTTCGTCTGCTTGGGTCGTTCTGATTTGAAGCCCTTGAATGGATTTGACGGGACAAGTCCACGGCAAGTCGCCATATTCATCAGTTTCTTCAGCACTTTCAGATAGGCTATTCTTGTTGCGGGTTTGTACTTGCACTCAATTTTCAGATAAAGGTCATACTCTTCTATGAACATCATATCCAACTGCTTGAGAGGTACATCTGAAACCTTCTTCTTGCTGTGAATGTACTTTTCAAGACCCCGATAGACTTTGTCGTAGAGGAGGTAGGTGTTTTGGGTGCGGTTCACACCGACACACAAAGCCAGTTCCTCATTATGAGATTTAAAGAGTTTGAGCAGTGTCATCTGCACAGCCGCTATTCCCTGAAAGGCATTCTTCAGGTCTTCGGCTGAGAACTTATGCCCATCCTCCAGAAATTCATTAAAACGATAGCGGAGCAATAACAGTAGCTTTTCTATTTCCCTGTTGGTCGATATTGCCACCTTGCTCTTACCTGTACAGCGCTGAGAAGTGGCATTCCATATTTTGGAATCCACTTTCATCTTGCATGAGAACTGTGCCGTTGAGTTGTAACGTCCCTTGATGGAAATCCTTCCCATCAGCGGACACATGTCCTTTTCGCTTTGCTCGTTTCTTTTGAGGTAGAGCAGCACCTTCATTTCTGTTTTCATACTGTCAATTTTTGAGGTTGCAAAATTACTTTATCTCACTCATATTGACAAATTGAAAACATAGCAGAACGGTGAATAAGAAACCGCGATAGTTAAACTTTCATAACGCCCGTTTTAGATGTGCCATTCTTCGCAGAATTGCTTGTTTTCGGGCATGTCAGAACACACTTTAATTACCTGAAAAATAGGTAATGACTTGGTAGCGGATTGCTCTCAATGGTCATCACGGCATTGCTTTTTACTCTTTTGCGCAAATCGAGGAAGAATGCTGATTTTCAGCGACTTCTGGTTTCTATTTCCTCATTCTTCCAAAACCTGAAACCATCCTTGAAAGTTCATTTGTAACCGTGTTCCTTGCAATAGTCAATTGCAGGCTGATAACCTTGGAAGGTGGCCTTGTGAATCCACTTCAGGCCCTTCTTCTCATCGACGGGTACGCCGGTGCCAGTCATCAGGAACCAGCCTGTGGCAAACTGTGCCTGGGCATCACCGCCATTCGCAGCCAACTCATACCAAAAAGCACACTCCTCCAAGTTCTTCTCCACACCGTCGCCATTCCAATAGGCTGCGCCGCAGTTCTTCTGGCTCTGGATATGTCCTTGGAAAGCAGCCTCTCGATACCAAAGGAAGGCTTTTGTATGATCCTGTTCAGTACCGTTACCGAGGTAGTAAGCGTTGGCCACGTTCACCTGTGATTGCATGTCACCCTTGTCGGCAGCTTTCATATACCACTCGAAGGCCTTTACCGCATCCTGCTCCACGCCCTTACCGTGATAGTAGCACTCGCCGACATTGAAACAGCCATAGACATCGCTCAGCTCCGCAGCCTTCATATACCACTCAAACGCCAGTTCAAGGCTGTCCTTTACGCCATGGCCACGCTCATAGCAGACTCCAAGGTTATTCATCGCCTTGGTGTCGCCCTCATAGGCCTTCTCGCGATAGCCGTCTGCCTTGTTCCGTTCCTTGGGCATTATTTCAGTTGCTTTCCGTCGGAGAATGCCTTGCCTACGGTCTTTCCAAGCTGGATATAGGTGTGGTGAACGGGATCGAAGGTAATCAGTCCCATTTTCTCCACATTGGGCTTGCCGTCCTCGGCCAGATACTTCTCGTCACAGAGGATGTTCACGATTTCAGCTACAAGGTAGTAGCCAGTCTCAGATTCGTCGATTTTCTGCTTTACACGACACTCCAGCGTTATCGGGAACTCCCTGAATACAGGGGCGTTCACATTAGGAGCCTTCTCAATACTCCAGCCTGTCTTCTCCATCTTGTCAGGAGTGTTCCTGCCGCTGACAATGCCTACATAGTCAGAGGCTACCATCGTTTTAGCAGTAGCAAAGGCGACGGTGAACTCCGGATTTACTGCAAGATTGTCCGTCGTTTGATGAGAACCGAGTGAGATGACGATCTCGTTCATATCCCACTGGCCGCCCCATGCAGCGTTCATGGCGTTGGGCTTACCTTCTTTGTCGTAAGTGCCGATAATCAGCACGGGTTGTGGCAGCAGCCACGCAGTTGATTTGAAACTCTTCATATTGCTTTGATTATTTGTTACGTCTTTCGCCTGCTGTGCCAATGCACTTGACATTGTGACCATTATCAGGCACACAGTTGCTACCAGTCTTTTCATCTGATTACTCTGCTTTACCGCCAAATTCGTTATAAGATACGTTTTCAGGCTTCCACTTGTCCTTTGGTATGGGCTGTTCTGCAGGATGGCCGATAACGATAGTGCAAAGAGGAATGTAAGTCTCAGGCAATTTCAGCACTTTGGCAACAGCTCCGGCACGATTCTCATCAGGATAGAGTCCCGTCCATACGGCACCAAGACCGATGGCATTGGCAGCAAGCAGGATGTTCTCTGTAGCAGCCGAACAGTCCTGAACCCAGAATCCGCGTCCCTGTCCTGGTAGGGCTTTGTCCATATTTCCGCATACGACGATGGCCAACGGAGCCTTCTTCAGCATACCACCACGAGGGTTGTCGCCTGCGAGTTCGGCAAGTTTCTCCTTGCTGTTGATGACAACGAAGTGCCAGGGTTGACGGTTGACGGCAGTAGGTGCAGCCATACCGGCACGAAGCATCGTCTCGATGTCAGCCTTTGAGACTGGTTCATCGGTGTACTGACGGATGCTTGTGCGCGTCATGATGTTGTTGATGGCAACCTGAGCCTCTGATTTCTGTTGAGCAGAAACTCCTGCAGTCATGGCGAGAGCCAGCATGATAAAAATGACCTTTTTCATAATTTTCTTGTCTTGATTCTTAAACTATGTTGCAAATTTAGTCATTTAAGA
>JAEEGH010015737.1_pt1 | contig 16381 bp, 13 predicted proteins | sample 9134181 | NCBI WGS metagenome assembly JAEEGH01 (sample SAMN16246544, study PRJNA631951) | gut metagenome | biome: gut microbiome; feature: rumen; material: DP-attached | host: Bos | place: Iran: Karaj | collected 2018-10
AAGCAACGACGTCGATTGGGTCAACAAAGTGAAGATGCAAGGCGATGTGCAAAAGTGGGTAGACCACTCGATCAGTGTGACCATCAACTTGCCCAACGACATCAGCGAGGAGATGGTAGGTAAGCTCTATGTCGAGGCATGGCGCAGCGGCTGCAAGGGCTGCACCGTTTACCGCGATGGCTCACGCACGGGTGTGCTTGTGTCGCTCAGCGAGAACGACAAGAAAAAAGAGAAAGAAAAACAAGCTCATTACATGGCCGAGGAGGAGCATATCCTTAAGCGTCCCAAAGAGTTGGAGGCCGATGTGGTGCGTTTCCAGAACAATAAGGATAAATGGATTGCGTTTATTGGTCTGATTGACGGCCGTCCTTATGAGATCTTTACTGGTATCGCCGATGATGACGAGGGCATCTTCTGCCCCAAGTCGGTCAACAAGGGTAAGATTATCAAGGCCACCGACGAGCATGGTGTCAAGCGCTATGACTTCCAGTTTATTAACAAACGTGGTTTCAAGACTACCATCGAGGGCCTGAGCGAGAAGTTCAACCCCGAGTTCTGGAACTATGCTAAGCTTATATCGGGCGTGTTGCGCTATGGCATGCCCATCGAGCAGGTGCTTAAGCTTGTAGCTAGCCTGGAGCTCGACAACAAGTCGATTAACACATGGAAGATGGGTGTTGAGCGTGCCTTGAAGAAGTATCTGCCCAACGGCACCAAAGCCAATGGCCAGACCTGTCCCAATTGCGGCCAGGAAACACTGGTGTACCAGGAGGGCTGTCTTATCTGCACCAACTGCGGCACGTCGCGTTGCGGCTAATGCTTTCTAGATTATAGTTGTGTCCCCCTAAGAGGGTGTGTCAATAATAATGGTGGTAATAACAGTTGCCACAGTACAATTTATGATACACCGCGCTGGGGGGATACATCTGTAATCAGCAACATGTAAATTTGCTATGTACGGGCTGATTGATTGCAATAACTTCTTTGTGTCGTGCGAGCGGGTGTTCAATCCCGCATTGAACGGCCAACCTGTCGTGGTGCTTAGTAACAACGACGGATGCGTCATTGCCCGCAGCAACGAGGCCAAGGCGCTAGGCATACCCATGGGTTGCCCAGCATTCCAAATCAAGGAACACTGCGACCCAAACATTGTGGTGCAGCTCTCGGCACGCCATATCATGTATGCCGATCTGTCGCACCGTATCATGAGCATCATGGGCAGCGAGGTCGAGGGTCTGGAGATTTACTCGGTCGATGAGGCTTTCTTTCGCACCCCCTATGACGACGTGGAACAGAACCACGAGTTTCTCGCCAAGCTTGTGAAGAAAGTGCACCGCTATGTGGGTGTGCCAGTTAGTATAGGGTTTGCACCCAGCCGGTCGCTGGCCAAAATTGCGTCACACATAGCCAAGAAGGACCGCCGCATCACCGACGGCATCTACTGGTTGGTTCGTCCCGAGGCTATCGATATCATCTTGCGACGCACGCCCATTGCTGACGTGTGGGGTATCGGCAGGCGCCTATCGGCCAGTCTCATTGGTCGCGGTATCGATACAGCCTATAAGTTTGCCCAGATGCCGCCCGGGCTTATCCGCGCCTTATATTCGGTCACAGTCGAGCGCACCCAGCGAGAACTGCGCGGTGAGGACTGCCTACCTGTTGATCCTGTGAACATTGCGCACAACTCGTTGATGACCTCCCGCACCTTTGGGCATGTTCTCACCGACCGGCGCCAGGTGCAAGACGCTATTGTCCACTTTGCCCAAGCCACTGCACGCCGTCTGCGCAATGAGCATCAGGTAGCATCGACTGTCGTCACCTATCTGCGTGGCGACCGCTTTCGCGAAGACTTGCCCTACTACAGCAACTCATGCGAGATGCGCCTGCGCACACCGTCGTCTAGTGCGATGACCATCGTACACTATGCATTGATTGCTTTCAACGCCATCTTTCGCGAGGGCATGGCTTATCGCAAGGCCGGCGTAATGGTGAGCGGTCTCACGCCTGACACGATGGTGCAACTCAATGTGTGGGACACCGAGGACCATGGCAAGCAACGTGCACTGATGCAGACCATTGATCTCATCAACAAGCACTACGCCTCCCAAGTCGTGCAACTTGCTCCCGAGGTCGGCGAACGACCATGGTCACCGCGACAGACCCACCTAGCCCCACCCAGCAAGACTATGCGTTTCTACTCGGGCCTCATTACCAAGCCATCACAAAAAGACTAGTTTTTGAATCCATTTACCTTCATGCCTACAGGCCTTGCACGTAGCAAAGTACCCGCGAAACTCATTTTTGAAAGGAGGCGAAAAAATTATGAAAAATATCACGGGCAATCATTCAATTTTTCGTACCTTTGCAAAAACTTATTTTAAGGCTCGATATTATGCTCCAAATTCGTTGCAAAAACAACAATGTGACCAAGAGTTTCCCTGAGGGGACGTCACTGCTCGACGTGTACCAGGATTTTGCTCAGGAGGTCAATCTGCCTTTTCCTGTTGTCTCGGCCAAGGTGAACAATGCCTCACAGGGCTTGAAGTTTCGTCTGTTCCAGAATCGCGATGTCGAGTTCCTCGACGCACGCGAGGGCTCGGGACACCGCGTGTATGTACGCTCGTTGTGCTTCGTTCTTTACAAGGCGGCGACCGACGTCTTTCCGGGGGGCAAGTTGTTTATTGAGCATCCACTGTCGGGCGGATACTACTGCAATTTCAAGAAGCGCGGCACCAACGAGCCGCTGACCGATGACGACATTGAGCGCATCGCTGAGCGCATGCGCGAGATTGTCACGATAGACATGCCATTTCGCCGCTTTGAGGCAACAACCGAGGAGGCTGTGCGGGTATTCACCGAACGCGGTTTTATCGACAAGGTGAAGCTGATTGAGTCAAGTGGCCAGATATATACCGACTACTATATGCTGGGCGACACTGTTGACTACTATTATGGCCCGTTGGTACCGTCGGCAGGTTACCTTAAGGTTTTCGGGCTGGAGCGTTATGGCGATGGCTTGCTGCTGCGTGTTCCCGACAAAAAGAATCCACTGGTTCTGGCCGAGAAGATTGACCAGCCTCACACCTACGAGATGTTCAGCGAAAAGGTGCGTTGGGACATCATCATGCGCTTGTCGAATGCTGGCGATGTGAACCGTGCCGTCCTCAAGGGCTATGCCTCTGAACTAATCAAGGTAAGCGAAGCGTTGCAGGAGAAGAAAATCGTGCAGATAGCCGAGGAGATCTATCGGCGCTACGAGGAGGGTACGACGAAGATGGTGCTCATCACCGGCCCGTCGTCGTCGGGCAAGACGACGTTCTGCAAGCGACTGAGCGTGCAGCTGCTGGCGTGTGGCCTGCGCCCGCTGTCGGTGTCGACGGACGACTACTTCGTGAACCGTGTGGACACGCCGAAACTGCCCAACGGCGACTACGACTTCGACAACATCGAGACGGTGGACTACCACCTGCTGGAGGACCACCTGAAGCGCCTCATGCAAGGCGAGCGCGTGGAGGTGCCGGAGTACAACTTCGTCACCGGCAAGCGCGAGTGGAACGGCAAGCGGCTGAAGATGGGCAGCGACACGGTGCTCATCATCGAGGGCATCCACGCCTTGAACCCGCTGCTGACGAAGAACATCGACAACGCGCTGAAGTTCAAGGTCTACATCTCGGCGCTGACGAGCGTGTCGCTTGACGACCACAACTGGATTCCCGTCCGCGACAACCGTCTGCTGCGCCGCATCATTCGCGACTACAACAAGGGCGCCTTCACCGCCCAGGAGACCATCCGCCAGTGGAAGAACGTGCTGGCCGCCGAGGAGCAGTGGATAGCGCCGTTCCAGGAGTCGGCCGACGTGATGTTCAACTCGGCACTGAACATTGAGTTCGCCGTGCTGCGCACCCATGCGGAGATCATCCTGTCGTCGGTGCCGAAGAACTGTCCGGAATACTCCGAGGCTCACCGCCTCTTGAAGTTCATACACTTCTTCCTGCCCATCAGCGACAAGGAGATACCGCCCACGTCCATCATGCGCGAGTTCGTCGGCGGCTCGTCGTTCAAGTACAAGTATTAGACCGTTATGTATTCAAACAAGGAAAACGTCAATATCCTCACGGCGCTGCTCGTCAGCCACGGCGTGCGTCATGCTGTGGTCTGTCCCGGCAGCCGCAACGCCCCCATCGTTCACAACCTCAACGAGTGTCCCGACATAGCGTGCCACCCGGTCACCGACGAGCGCTCGGCGGGCTTCTATGCCCTTGGTATGTGGCAGGCTACCAGGAAGCCCGTCGTCGTCTGCGTCACCAGCGGCACGGCCCTGTTGAACCTTGCGCCGGCAGTGGCCGAAGCCTACTACCAGCAGGCACGTGTCATCGTCATCAGCGCCGACCGTCCGCCACAATGGATTGACCAGCTGGACGGACAGACGCTGCCACAGCCGGACGCGCTGGGACGCTTCGTGCGCAAGGCTGTCACGCTGCCCGAGCCTCGCGACGACGAGGAGCGGTGGTACTGTAACCGGCTGGTGAACGAGGCGTTGATCGTCGGCCACGGACCGGTACACATCAACGTGCCCATCAGCGAACCGCTGTTTGAGTTCTCCGTAGCAACGCTGCCCAAGGAGCGGAAGATTGAGCTGCTGGCTGCCGACATCACGCCCCAGACGCTGAGCCACGTCGTGCGCCGCTTTATGAACGCCAGCCGCCCCATGCTCATCGCCGGACAGCCCTGGAACCCGCTGCTCGACGAAGCTGTCCAGGCCATCGGCGACGACGAGAGCTACGTCCCCGACTTCGTGCTGTACGTCGGCGGCAGCCTTGTCAGCAAGCGGGCAAAGCGTTTCCTGAGGAAGGCTGGCGAGACATGGGTGGTCAACGCCACCGGCGAGGTCACCGACACCTTCATGAACGTCACGCAGGTGATCCAGGGTGACGGTCAGGTCGTTGCCGACCAGGTGCGTTTTCTCATCGAACAGGACTGTCCGCCCTTCGTCAAGCGCTGGGAGGAGCTCCTGGGCAGTCTGCGCAGCCAGATTGATGGCCGTGACGTGCCGTTCTCGTCGGAGGCTGCCGTGAAGTACTTTGAGACGCATCGGCGCGACGGCATCGTCCACTATGCCAACAGCACCGCCATCCGTCTTGCCAACACCTACTCACGCCGTCCCGTGTTCTGCAATCGCGGTGTCAACGGCATCGACGGCTCGCTGTCTACGGCGGCCGGCTGCTCCTGTGTGACGGACGAGAGGGTGTACTGCGTCATCGGCGACCTCAGTTTCTTCTACGACCAGAATGCGCTGTGGAACCAGAATCTGCGCGGCAACCTCCGCATCCTCCTGCTAAACAACGGTCACGGCGCCATCTTCGACACCCTGCCGGGGTTGGAGCAGAGCCCAGCCCGCGACCGGATGGTTGCCGCCAGCCATACCACCAGCGCTGAGGGCATCTGCCGTCAGAACAACGTGGTCTATCTCAAAGCTGAAAACATGGACGATATGCAACGAGGTATCGACACCTTATTAAATACGGAGAGCCATCGTCCGGTGCTCCTCGAGGTCTTCATCGAATGACCTGCCGCATGGTGTCGAGCTTATTCTCCGTCTCCTGCCACTCCTGCTCCTCTTGACTGTCCTTCAGCAGTCCGCCGCCGGCATAGAGGTGATAGACGCCGTTCTCAATGTTCATGCAGCGCAGCGAGACGTAGAGATGGGTGCTCTTAAGTGAAGAGTGAAGAGTGAAGAGTGAAGAATCTAAGTTCAATGGTCCGATGAAACCGCTGTAGTAACGGCGGGGCGTATGCTCGTTACGGACAATGAAGTCGAAGGCTTCGCGCTTCGGCAGTCCACAGACGGCGGGCGTGGGATGGAGTGCATGGAGAAGGTCGCCCAGACGGTCGTCGGAAGGCAGCGTGAACGTGAAGTCGCTACGCAGATGGACGAGGTTGGCGGCACGCACGGTGCGCGGCCCCTCCTCCTGGAAGTCGGTGGTGAAACGCTCCAGACACTCGGCAATATAGGTGGCTACAAGCCGCTGTTCCTCAATATTTTTCGTGCTCCAAGTGACGGTCTCGCCCTCACCGTCGAGCTGCTCACCCTCCAGCGCCACAGTTCCTGCCAAGGCGATGGTACGCCAATGGCTGCCGTCGCCGTCAAGGAGTATCTCGGGTGTCGCCGTCAGCCACGTGCCACTCTGCGGCGTATGGACGAGGGCTATGAACATCCGGGGGTAGAGCTGACAGGCACGCAGGAAGAGCTCCTTGTCGCTGACGCCCTCCACTGCCGGCTCGTCGGCACAGCGTGCCAGCACAATCTTACGGAACGTGCCTGCCCGCAACTGGGCGTGGAAGTTGGAGAAGTCGATGTGGTAGGTGTCGAGTAACGAGGAACGAGTAACGAGTAACGAGGATAGTTCCGAGGCAGCATCAAGGGATGCATCTAATCTCATTCCTCCTTCCTCGTTACTCGTTCCTCCTTCCTCGCTCCTCGCTCCTCGCACCTCCACCCTATCGGGACGGATGACGAGGATGGGCTGACGGTCGGAGACCTGGAACGGAGCAACGACAAAGCCCGACTGCCCGTTCAGCCGCGTGCAGGAGTTGAACTCCTGTACGTTGCCCTGGACGGTGGTGTAACGGCTATCGTGGGGCAGGCGGTAATATGCATAGCCTGCCGTCATTTCCCTTTGGTTTTGATGACGTAGTTGGTGACACGGACGGTGGAGATGAGCTCGCCGGCAGAGTTCTTGATGTCCACCTGCCACACGTGGAGCGTCTTGCCGCTATGCTGCAAACGGGCATAGGCGGTGACGGTGTCGCCCTCGCTGACGGCCTGCACATGGCTGCCGCTGACCTCGATGCCCACACAGGCACATCCCGGACAGAGTGCGGAGGAGCCGACGCCCGCCACATTCTCGGCCAGCGCCAGCGACGCGCCGCCGCTAAGAAAACCAAAAGGCTGACGATTGCGCTCGTCAACCTTCATGCGTGCCATACAAGTATCGTCCTCAGGCGTGGAGATGAACTCCATGCCGAGGGCGGTACTCAGATTCGGCTTATCATTGATAATCTTGTTTATTCTTTCAACATCCACGTTTCAATCTCTCAATCTCTCAATCCCTCAATTTCTCAATCTCACTTAAACAGTGAATACTCCTCAATGTCCCACGCCACGGCGCTGGCACCGAGCATATCGCGCTCGTCGTTGGAGAGGAGCGACAGGTATATCTTCACCTTGCCACGGGAGTTCGGGAACACAAACTCCTCGAAAGTATCGCGAGCAGGGCCGATGAGCCACTTGCCAGCCTGCGAGATGCCACCGGCAAAGACGAACGCCTCGGGGTTGAGGACAGAGGCACAGACGGCCAATCCCTGTCCGAGGTACCTGCCCGTGCGGCGGTACACTTCGATGGCAAGCTCGTCGCCCTGGTCACAGCACTCCTTGATAGTCCGCGGCGACAGGTGGTCAAGCTGCCGCATCAGCGACGGCTTGTCCGTCTCCTCCATCACCTCGCGGGCAGTCATGACGATACCCTTGGTATTGACGTATGCCTCCAGACAGCCCTGACGGCCACAGCCACACTGTCGGCCGCCGGGGACGAGGCACGTATGGCCCAGTTCGCCGGCAAAACCCTCGGAGCCGAAGTGTACGTGGCCGTTGGTGAAGATACAGCTACCCACGCCCGCTCCGATGTTGACGAGCACAAAGTTCTTCATGCCGTGGGCCGAGCCATAGACCTTCTCGCCCATAGCGGCAGCATGGGCATCGTTGGCCACGCCGACGGCAATACCCAGCTGGTCGCGCATCATCGCTGCCAGGGGAATGTCACCGGGCCACGGCAGATTGGCGGCATTGACGATGCTACCCGTGATATAGTTGGCACTGGGTGCGCTGACACCCACGGAGCGGATGGTCTCCAGTCCGCCGTTGTTCTCGGCCAGCTCGATGATGGTCTCACAGAGCTTGTTCGAGAAGGCGGCCACCGTCCTCCCCTCCTCCAGGGTCGGGATGGTGGTCTTGGCGATGATATTGCCGCGTATGTCGACGATGCCGATGGTCGTTAATACCGTACCGACATCGACACCTACAACGCGTGATTTCAATAGTTCAAATTCCATTCAAGTCAAGTCGTTTATGGTCATATCGTGTTATTTGTACAGGGAGTACTCCTTCACATCCCATGCCAGCGCGCTGGCGCCGAGGACGTCGCGCTCGCCCTCCTTCAGGATGGAGACGAGGATGCGCACTTTGTCGCGGATGTTACGGAACACGTGCTCCTCGAACGAGGCACGCAGGGGTTTGAGTATCCATTTGCTGGCCTGCATCATGTCGCCCGTGAGGATGATGGCCTCGGGGTTCAGCACCGATGCGTAGTTGGCCAGTCCGATGCCCAGCATCGTGCCCAGCGAGGCAAACACGTCGATGGCCACGCGGTCGCCCTTGTCGCAGCAGTCTGCGATGCTATGCATATCGATGGTTTCGAGGTCGCTGAGCAAGGTATGCTCCGTGCTGGCAGCAATTTTCTCTTCGGCGGTGATGATGAGTCCGCGGTCCGAGACGTAGGTCTCCAGACAGCCGCGCCGTCCGCAACCGCACTCACGGCCGTTGACCTCGACGCAGGTGTGTCCCACCTCGCCGGCAAAGCCGTGATGTCCCAGATGGGGCTGGCCGTTGGTGAAGATGCAGCTGCCCAGTCCGCCGTGGCTGATGGAGACGATGATGAAGTCCTTCATGCCGTGTGCCGAGCCGTAGGCTTTCTCGCCGAGGGCGGTGATGTGTGCGTCGTTGGCCAGTGCCACAGCCATACCCAGACGGTCCTGTAGCATCGCTGCCAGGGGTATGACGCCCTTCCACGGCATATTCGCCGCATTCTCGATGCTGCCCGTCAGGTAGTTGCCGCTGGGAGCGCTGATGCCCACGGAGCGGACGGTCTCGTAGCCACCGTTCTCCATAATCATCTCAAGCACCTTCTCGCTCAGTGTTGCCACGTAGGATGTTATCTCGGGGTAGTCCGATGTCGGGAAATAGTCGAGGGCAATGATCTCGCCACGGATGTCCACGACAGCGTAGGTCGTCCGCTTCTCGCGGATGTCAATGCCGACAACTCGGGTTTTTATCTTGTCAACTTCATTCTCCATAGTATCTTCTCAACTTCTCTACTTCTTTAACTTCTCTAACTTCACTTAAACAGCGAGTACTCCTTCACCTTCCAGGCTATCACGCTGGCGCCGAGGACGTCACGCTCTGAGTCGTTCAGTTCAGACTTCACGAACTTCACCTTACCTTCTATATTATGGAAGACGTGCTCGTCAAACGACTTCTTGGCGGGCTCCATCAGCCACTTGCCAGCATTGGCGATGCCACCGGTGAAGATGAAAGCTTCGGGGTCGAGCAGCGACGCGTAGTTAGCCAAGCCAAGGCCCAATGCCTCGCCGGTACGGCGGAACACCTCGATAGCCAGCTCGTCGCCCTGGTCGCAGAACTGCGCAATCTTCTTCGGCGTCAGCTTCTCCTCTTGCCGCATCAGCGACGGCTTGTCCGACTCCTCAAGCAGTTCGCGGGCGGTGGTGACGATGCCCTTCGTGGCGGTATACGTCTCCAGGCAGCCCTTCTTGCCACAGCCACACTGACGGCCGTCAATCTTGACGCAGGTATGTCCCACCTCACCGGCATAGCCATCGTAACCGAGGTTGACGTTGCCGTCGGAGAACACGCAGCTGCCCAAACCCGATCCGAGGGTGATGGCGATAAAGTCGCGCATACCGTGAGCAGCACCAAAAGCCTGCTCGGCCATAGCCACCACCATAGCGTTGTTGGCCACGGCAACAGCCAGTCCCAGACGGTCGCGGAGCATGGCCGACAGGGGTACGATACCCTTCCACGGCATATTCGCCGCATTGACGATACACCCCGTCTGGAAGTTGGCACTGGGGCAGCTGATGCCCACCGAACGGATGGTCTCGTAGCCACCGTTGGCCTCCACCAGTTCGACGACATGCTCGGCTAGTGCCGACACATAATTGTTAATGTCAGGATAATCCAATGTCGGGAAACTGTCCTTGGCAAGAATGTTACCACGAACATCCACCACGGCGTAGATGGTCTCTTCCAGACTAATGTCTATGCCTACAACTCTTTTTTTAACTACAGTATCGCTCATCGTAAAAAGGGATTTTTCTAGTTAGACAGCCACAAATGTAAGCATTTTTTCTTTTCCGACCAAATCTTTTTCCCACTTTTAGCATTTTTTTACCCAAAACGTACAAAATTCGAATAGAATTTAGTAACTTTGCACCCAACTATCGATTACACCTCTTTATAAAGACATGAACATTTCAGAACTTAGTGAGCAAGAAATACTGAGGCGCCAGAGCCTCAGCCAACTGCGCGAAATGGGCATCGACCCCTACCCCGCAGCAGAGTTTCCCACCAATGCCTTCTCCACAGACATCCGCCAGAAGGTGGATAGCGGCGAGTGGAACGTAGAAAGTGAAGACGCCACACAGCTGCCGCAGGTGAGCATCGCCGGACGACTGATGAGCCGCCGCATCATGGGCAAGGCATCATTCATCGAGCTCCAGGACTCCAAGGGCCGCATACAGGTGTACGTCACCCGTGACGACATCTGCCCCGACGAGAACAAGGACCTCTACAACGTCGTCTTCAAGAAGCTGCTGGACATCGGCGACTTCATCGGCATCAAGGGACACGTGTTCCGCACGAAGACCGGCGAGACCAGCGTCCACGCCAAGGAGCTGACGCTGCTGTCAAAGAGTCTGAAGCCACTGCCCATCGTGAAGTACAAGGACGGCGTGGCCTACGACAAGTTCGACGACCCCGAGCTGCGCTACCGCCAACGTTACGTCGACCTCGTGGTGAACGAGGGTGTGAAGGACACGTTCCTCCAGCGCGCCACCGTCATCCGCACCCTCCGCAAGGTGCTCGACGAGGCAGGCTACACCGAGGTCGAGACACCCACCCTGCAGTCCATCGCCGGTGGTGCCTCCGCCCGTCCGTTCATCACCCACTTCAACGCCCTGGACCAGGATATGTATATGCGTATCGCCACGGAGCTCTACCTGAAGCGCCTCATCGTCGGCGGCTTCGAGGGTGTCTACGAGATCGGCAAGAACTTCCGTAACGAGGGTATGGACCGTAACCACAACCCGGAGTTCACCTGCATGGAGCTCTACGTACAGTATAAGGACTACAACTGGATGATGTCGTTCACCGAGAAGCTGCTCGAGACCATCTGTATAGCCGTCAACGGCAAGCCCGAGCGTGAGATCGACGGCAACATCGTCTCGTTCAAGGCACCCTACCGCCGACTGCCCATCCTTGAGGCCATCCAGGAGAAGACCGGCTTCGACTGCAACGGCAAGACGGAGGACGAGATCCGCGCCTTCTGTAAGCAGAAGGGCATGGACGTCGACGAGACCATGGGCAAGGGCAAGCTCATCGACGAGCTCTTCGGCGAGTTCTGCGAGGGCACGTTCATCCAACCGACGTTCATCACCGACTACCCCGTGGAGATGTCGCCGCTGACGAAGATGCACCGCAGCAAGCCCGGACTCACCGAGCGTTTCGAGCTGATGGTCAACGGCAAGGAGCTGGCCAACGCCTACTCCGAGCTGAACGACCCCATCGACCAGGAGGAGCGCTTCGTTGAGCAGATGCGACTGGCCGACAAGGGCGACGACGAGGCGATGATCATCGATCACGACTTCCTCCGCGCCCTGCAGTACGGTATGCCTCCCACCAGCGGTATCGGCATCGGTATCGACCGTCTCGTCATGCTCATGACCGGTAAGACGTTCATCCAGGAGGTGCTCTTCTTCCCGCAAATGAAGCCCGAGGTGAGAACGACAAAGAGCGAAGAAGAGTCGGAAGATTGATAGTTTGAGAGATTGATGTTCGACTGCGGAAAGATTGCCATCGTCGGTGGCGGCTCGTGGGCCACGGCCATCGCCAAGATTGTGGTGCAGCACACGCACCACATCGGGTGGTATATGCGCCGCGACGACCAGATTGACGAGTTCCGCCGTCTGGGCCATAACCCCAGTTACCTTACCAGCGTCCACTTCAACACCGACGAGATAGCGTTCAGCAGCGACCTGAACAGCATCGCACAGCAGTACGACACCCTCGTCTTCGTCGTGCCATCGCCCTACCTGAAGAACCATCTGCGCAAGGTGAAGACGCGCATCAAGGAGAAGTTCATCGTCACAGCCATCAAGGGCATCGTTCCCGACGAGAACCTCGTCTGCTCGGAATATTTCCACCACGTCTTCGACGTCCCCTACGCCAATCTCGCCTGCCTCGGCGGTCCCTCCCATGCCGAGGAGGTGGCCCTCGAGCGACTGTCCTACCTCACCGTGGGCTGCTCCGACACCGAGAAGGCACAGGCCTTCGCCGACGTCCTCACCAGCGACGTCATCAAGACGAAGACCTCCAGCGACGTCATCGGCATCGAGTACTCCTCGGTGCTGAAGAACGTCTACGCCATCGCCGCCGGCATCTGCTCCGGACTGAAGTTCGGCGACAACTTTCAGGCCGTCCTCATGTCGAACGCCGTACAGGAGATGAACCGTTTCCTCACCAGCGTACACCCCTTGGAGCGCAACATCTACGACTCCGTCTACATGGGCGACCTCCTTGTCACCGGCTACTCGAACTTCTCGCGCAACCGCACCTTCGGTTCGATGATCGGCAAGGGCTACAGCGTGAAGTCCGCACAGATTGAGATGGAGATGATTGCCGAGGGATACTTCGGCACGAAGTGCATGAAGGAGATCAATCGCCACTGGCACGTCAACATGCCCATCCTTGACGCCGTATATAATATATTGTACGAGCGCATAAGCCCGCAGGTGGAGATCAAGCTCCTCACCGACTCCTTCCGGTAAGCAGTCTACAGAGAACTGAAAAACATAAAAAAACTACAAAACCATATAAAACTAAAGATTTCTTATGAAGAACATCACACTCGACATCACCAAGGCTGCCTGCTTCCTGGAGGCTGGCGCCGTGAAGGCTTTCGAGCCGAAAGTGAAAGAAGCACAGAAGGCCCTGGAAGAGGGCACGTGCCCCGGTAACGACTTCCTGGGATGGCTACACCTGCCCAGCAGCATCACACCACAGTTCCTCGACGAGGTGCAGGCCGTGGCCAACACCCTCCGCGAGAAGTGCGAGGTCATCGTCGTCGCCGGCATCGGCGGCTCATATCTCGGTGCCCGTGCCGTCATCGAAGCCCTCGGCAACACGTTCGGCTGGCTCATTCAGGACGGCAAGAACCCCACCATCCTCTTTGCCGGTAACAATATCGGCGAGGACTACCTCTACGAGATGACCGAGTACCTCAAAGGCAAGAAGTTCGGCGTCATCAACATCTCGAAGTCGGGAACGACCACAGAGACCGCCCTCACATTCCGCCTGCTGAAGAAGCAGTGTGAGGCACAGATGGGCAAGGACGCCGCCAAGGACGTCATCGTCGCCGTCACCGACGCCAAGCGCGGCGCCGCACGCACCTGCGCCGACAAGGAGGGTTACAAGTCGTTCATCATCCCCGACAACGTCGGCGGACGCTTCTCCGTGCTCACCCCCGTCGGACTGCTGCCCATCGCCTGCGCTGGCTTCGACATCAAGGCCCTCGTACAGGGTGCCCAGGACATGGAGAAAGCCTGTGCTCCCAGCGTTCCCTTCGACGAGAACATCGCCGCACAATATGCCGCCGTACGCAACGGTCTCTACCAGTCAGGCAAGAAGATCGAGATCATGGTGAACTACCAGCCGAAGCTCCACTTCGTCTCAGAGTGGTGGAAGCAGCTCTACGGCGAGTCCGAGGGTAAGGACAAGAAGGGTATCTTCCCCGCCAGCGTCGATTTCACCACCGACCTTCACTCCATGGGACAGTGGATACAGGACGGCGAGCGCACCATCTTCGAGACGGTCATCTCTGTCGAGAAGCCTAACAGCACCCTGCTGTTCCCCAGCGACGAGGAGAACCTCGACGGTCTGAACTTCCTCGCAGGCAAGCGCGTCGACGAGGTGAACAAGATGGCAGAGCTCGGCACCCGTCTGGCACATGTCGACGGTGGCGTGCCCAACATCCGCATCTCCGTACCCGAGCTCAACGCCTACTACATCGGACAGCTCATCTACTTCTTCGAGATTGCCTGCGGCATCAGCGGCAACGTCCTCGGCGTGAACCCCTTCAACCAGCCCGGCGTCGAAGCCTACAAGAAGAATATGTTCGCACTCCTCGACAAGCCCGGCTACGAGGCCGACTCGAAAGCCATCAAGGAAAGACTGGCAAAAGAACAGTGATTTTTATCAACCACGAATTACGCGAATTATACGAATTCCCATACTTAAGTTGTTATTTGGAACAACACGCAGCAAAATTCGTTTAATTCGTGAATTCGTGGTCTTAAATAATAATACGTGGTATAAAATTATTATCGGTGGAGATCAAGAAGTATTTGGAGAGGCACGGCTTTGAGCGATTTGAGCCCAAAGCCGTGCTCTTCGACATGGACGGTGTGCTCTACGACTCCATGCCACGCCACGCTATCGCCTGGCAGCAGTCCATGGCTTCGTTCGGCATACGCATGACCGCCGAGGACGCCTATGCCACCGAGGGTGCACGCGGCATCGACACTATCCGCACGATGGTGCTCCAGCAGAAAGGCCAGGAGATTACCCTCGACGAGGCACAGCAGATGTACGACGAGAAGACCCGCTGCTTCCATGCCCAGAGCGAGGCACCGCTTATGGACGGCATCCTCGACGTGCTGCAAGCCGTCGCCAGCCACGGCTGGACCGTCGGCGTCGTCACCGGCAGCGGTCAGCGCCCGCTCATCAATCGTCTGCTGAAGGACTTCAGCCGTTACCTCGACGAGCAGCACATCGTCACCGCTTACGACGTCACCCGCGGCAAGCCCAATCCCGACCCTTACCTCATCGGCATGGAGAAAGCGGGTACGCTGCCGTGGCAGACCATCGTCGTCGAAAATGCGCCCCTCGGCGTACGCGCCGGCGTCGCTGCCCGCGCATTCACTATCGCCGTGAACACCGGTCCCCTACCCGACGAGACGCTCCTCGGGGCTGGCGCCGACGTTCTCTTCCACAATATGCACGAGCTCGCCGACGCCCTGACACAAAAATAATCTGTTTATTCGTCCTCCTCGTCCCTGGCACCGTTGGTATCCAAGTCGGTGTCCAGGCGGATATTCACGTTACCGAGGTTGTCGACCGTTACCACCAGCGGCACGTACTCGTCCGTCTGCGGCAGACAGACGCTGGCGGCGAACTGCAGACGGCGGTCGTCCACCTCGTCGAAGACGAAACCCTCCAGGATGCCATGCTCACGGTAATCACCGTTCAGCCAGCGGTCAAAGGTCGTCTTGAGGAACTTCTTGCTGACAGCCACGCTGCCGTCGGAACGGCGTATCGTCAGGCGGATCACGTTGTCCACGAACTGCTGGCCCGTCTCGTCCGTCACCATCGGCAGACTGTCGCTCGGCTGACGGTCTATCTCTACACTATACGACTTGCCCAGCCACTTCACCTCGCGCTGGTCATTATACGTCTGCATCTTGATGGGGCCGCTGGGCTGTGTTACCACTATCGGCGCCGCAATGATGTCCGTCGTCGTTTTCTTCTCCTTGCATCCTGCCAGCAGCGTTAGTGCTGCCAGGCTGATTACGGTCAGGTGTTGTCTTGTCATTTCCAATGTTGTTTTGGGTTTTCGCTTGCAAAGATACACTTTTTTTTTACATCACACAAAAAAACCCGCCAAGAATTTGGCGGGTTGGGTTGTTATCCAGATCACATTACCTAAACTTCTATCTACTAAAGACGGCTCGCTAGCCAAAAAAAACACTATGTTAACCTAAATCACTATGATGCTCAAAAATTAACCTAAATCACTATGATGCTAAATATTTCACTAAAATTCTATGATGTGCAAAATGTCTATAATGTGCTAGATGTCTATGATGTGGCTGAATGACAAAGAGGTCTTACTAGTTCTGCTGCTGGGGACGCTGACCACGTGGTCCACGCTGACCGCCCATGCCACGACCCATGCCCTGGCGCATACGCTCCATGTCGGCCTGATAGGCTTTGAACTGTTCGGGAGTCATGATTTTCTGCAGCTCTTCGTTGTAAGCTTTCATCTGTTCGCTCATCTCGGGACGCTGTCCACCCTGAGGGCGCTGTCCGCGGGGCTGGCGGATGCTGTCGCCCTGTGCGGGACGCTGGCGATTGCCGCCGGGACGTGCACCACCCTGTCCTCCGGGACGCTGTCCGCGTCCGAAGCGTGGTGTCATCATATCTGCGTATTTTGTGTTGAGTGAGAGCATTTGCTTCGCTTGTTCTGCGTTAAGT
>JAEEGH010015740.1_pt1 | contig 16379 bp, 10 predicted proteins | sample 9134181 | NCBI WGS metagenome assembly JAEEGH01 (sample SAMN16246544, study PRJNA631951) | gut metagenome | biome: gut microbiome; feature: rumen; material: DP-attached | host: Bos | place: Iran: Karaj | collected 2018-10
CAGCACCCTGATGCTCTTCACGCAGAAGGGCCGCTGCTACTGGCTCAAGGTTTACAATATTCCGGAAGGCGCCAAGGCCTCGAAGGGCCGCGCCATCCAGAACATCCTCAATATCGATCCGGACGACAAGGTCAAGGCCTATATCAATGTCGGTAAGCTGGAGGACAAGGAGTTCTGCGACTCGCATTATATCGTGATGGCCACCAAGCGGGGCATCATCAAGAAGACCTCCCTCGAGGCTTACTCCCGCCCGCGTGCCAACGGTATCATTGCCATCAATATCCGGGAGGACGACGAGCTGCTCGAGGCCTCCATCACCGATGGCAGCAGCGATATCCTGCTGGCCGGCCGTAACGGCAAGTGCTGCCGCTTCCAGGAGGAGGATGCCCGCGCCATCGGCCGCAATTCGACCGGTGTCCGCGGCATCAACATCGAAGCGGACGACGAGGTGGTCGGCATGGTCTGCCTCAACCCCGACTATGCCCGCGAAAATGGCCTTCGCATCCTGATTGTCAGCGAGAACGGCTATGGCAAACAGTCCGATCTGGACGAGTACCGCCTCACCCATCGCGGCAGCAAGGGCGTCAAGACCATCAACATCACCGACAAGACTGGCCCGCTTATTGCTCTGAAGGCTGTAACGGAGGACGATGACCTGATGATTATCAACCGTTCCGGCATCGCGATCCGTCTGGCGGCGTCGACCATCCGCGTTGCAGGTCGTGCGACCCAGGGCGTCAAGCTCATCAACATCCGCGAGGGAGACAGCATCGCAGCTGTCTGCACCATCGCCAAGAGCGAAGACGAGGAGGACCAGGCGGAAGGTGCAACCGGAGAAACGACTGAAAACGTACCTGAAAATACAACCACGGAAAACTAACAAAAACCCATACACGATTATGAAAAAGACCATTCTTGCACTGACCCTTCTCTTCGCCGTAACGCTTTCGTTCGCTGCGGTTGAACCGAAGACCCCTGCCGAGGCACAGAAGTACATCGACAAGGCACTTACCAAAGCACGCGATGCGAAGAAGAGCCTCAAGCCGGCCACCTGGATTGAACTGGGTGACGCATATGTGGGCGCTTACGATCAGCCGGTCCGCAATGTGCTGCTCAACACGGCACGCACCGAGGTGAAGCTTCTCATCAAGGACCAGAAGATCCTCTCGACGACCGACGAAGTCTGCAACGGTACCCAGTATATCGCAGACCACTATGAGAACAAGGTTCTCTATTACGGCCCCAACGGTGCGCTCGAATTCTACATCATCACCAAGCCGGCAGTCGAGGGTAACCTCCTCGTAGAGGCCGAGAACGCCTATCTTAAGGCACACGAACTCGACATCAAGGGCTCCAAGAAAGACGAACTGGCCGAGAAGATGCAGCGCATCCACGAGCGCATGTTCAACGAGGCCCTCAGCCACTACTTCATCGGTGACTACAAGTATGCAGCCGGTATCTTCGAGGATGCAGTCAACTGCTCCGAGAACGCCGTGATCAACGCGATCGACTCCACCAACTGCTACCACACCGCCCTGGTTTCCGCCCTTGCCGGCGACCGTGAGAACGCCATCAAGTACTACAACCGCTGCGCGGAGATCGGTTTCTACCAGGACGGCAACGTCTTCTCGAACCTCTCCAACCTCTATCTTGCCGAGGGCGACACCGTCAAGGGCAAGAAGGTGCTCGAGGACGGCTTTGCCAAGTATCCCCAGAGCCAGGGCGTGCTGATCGGCCTGATCAACCTCTACCGGGCAACGGGTGAGGATCCGCAGAAGCTCTTCGACCTGCTCCACGCAGCCCAGGTCAACGAGCCGAACAACGCGAGCCTCTACTATGTCGAGGGTGACATCTACAAGCAGCTGGGCGACCGCGAGAATGCGGAGAAGCTCTTCTACAAGGCATCCGAGATTGACCCGAACTACGTGTTCGGTACCCTCAGCGTCGGTATCATGTACTACGAATACGCCGTGGATCTCCAGACCCAGGCCAGCGAGGAACTCGACGACACCAAGTGGATGGCACTCAACAAGCAGTTCGAAGAGGTGCTTGAGAAGGCCATCGACCCGTTCGAGAAATCCTTCACGATGACCGAGGATAAGGAAATCAAGAAGGCCGTCGCTGAATACCTGAAGAACATCTACTTCCGCTTCCGCGACAAGAACGCCGACTACATGGCTGCTTACGAGAAGTACAACGCTTACGTCAAGGCTGACTAAGCACAAATATCACAATGAAAAAACGCGACCCGAAAGGGCCGCGTTTTTTTTATCGTCTAATCTAGAACTTGCCGGAAGCTTTGAGCAATTCGATGGCCTCGCCCAGGACGGCGCGGGGCCCTGCGATATTCATTCGCAGGTAGCCGGCCCCTTCGGGCCCGAACTGCGTACCGTCGTTGAAGGCCACCTTCGCTTCGTAGAGCAGGTTGTGCATGAGCTCGGGCTGCGTATAGCCCAGCTTGGTGCAGTCCAGCCAGATGGTGGGGGAGGCCTGCGGGCGGACGCCGCGGATGCGGGGCAGCTCGGCGCGGATGCGTGCGTCCACGTAGTCGATGTTCTCCTCGATATAATGCAGGACCTCCTCGCGCCAGGCCTTGCCCTTCGTATAGCAGGCCATCGTCGCCTCGATGGCGAAGATGGAGGGCAGATCGAACGAGTTCTCGTCCAGCCACTGGAAGAACTTGTCCCGGAGGGCGGGATTCTGGATAATGATATAGGAGGAGACGATGCCTGCGATGTTGAAAGTCTTTGAGGGGGCCATCATCGTGATGGTGCGCGCGGCGGCCTCCGGCGAGACGGAAGCGAAGGGGATGTGCCGCTTCCCGTAGAAGACGGTTTCTGCATTGATTTCGTCCGAGAGGACCAGCAGGTCGTGGCGGGTGACGATTTCGGCGAGGCGCTCCAGGGTGGCACGGTCCCACGCACGGCCCGACGGGTTGTGCGGGTTGCAGAGAATCAGCAACTTGGTGCGCTTGTCAATCAGACGCTCCAGCTCGTCGAAGTTCATCTCGTAGTGATCCAGGAAGCCGTCTTCGTCTTCTATCCGCAGCAGCGGGTTGCTGACCGTCTCAAAGCCGTTGGTGCGCGGAATCTGCGCAAAACGGTGGTAAACGGGGGGCTGGATGATAATCCGGTCGCCCTTGTTCAGGAAATAGTTGAGGACGAAGGCCTGTGCCTTGACCAGGCCCGGCATGTAACGGATGTCACCCGGATCTACGTCCCACCCGTGCAACCACTTGATCCAGCGGGAGATGGTGGGGAAGTAATCGTCGGGAATGGCGGTGTAACTCAGAATCGGATGCTCCATCCTGCGGCGGATGGCGTCATACACAAAATCGGGGGTTCTGAAGTCCATGTCGGCCACCCAGAGCGGAAGGACATCTTCGGTTCCGAACATCAGCTTCAGATCGCTGTATTTTTCGGTTCCGGTGCCGTGGCGGTCGATAATTTCATCGAAATCGTACATGACTGCAAAAGTCGCAAATATTTATAACTTTGCAAAGAGAAAAACGCAAAAAAAATGAGTGCACAATATCCGCTGTACGACGGCGCAGGCAACCTTTTCCGCATGGTGGACGGACGCAGGGGCACCGCGCTGCCTTCCATTCCCGAACTCTGTCGCCTGGAGGGCGTTCGGACGGATGGCGCCATCGTCCTGACGGCGTCTCGGACAGAAGGCTGCGACTTCGGTATGCAGTATTTCAATGCTGACGGAACCGGCGGAATGATGTGCGGAAACGGGGGACGCTGCATCGTGGCTTTTGCGCGCGATTTGGGCCTCCTTCCCCAGGCGGCGGACGGTCGCTACCGGTTTGAGGCGCCCGACTGCATCCATACCGGAGAGATTCTCCGGGACGGAGAGAGGGACAAGCAGGTACGCCTGAGCCTGACCGATGTGACGGTTTTTCACCGCGTGGCCCATCCTGCCGGCTGGTTCCTCGATACCGGCTGCCGCCACTTTGTCACCTTTCTTCCCTCTGAACAGGATTTGCAGCGGCTCGATATCGCGACCCTCGGGCCCGCCTTCCGCTATCATGCCGCCTTTGCCCCCGAAGGCGTGAATGTGGATTTTGTCGTGGTGCGCCCGGATGGGACGCTCGTCATGCGTACCTATGAAAAAGGAGTGGAGGCGGAGACGCGTGCCTGCGGCACCGGCGCCGTGGCTTCCGCCATCGCCACGGCCATCGAGTCCGGACGCAAAGGCGCTTTTCACTGCCTCGTAGAGATGCCCGGCGGCCGCCTGGAGGCGGATTTCGATTGGGATGGCACGCAGGCTACGCAGGTCTTCCTGAGCGGTCCGACCCACCGTTAGAGTACGCTTCCGGTAGGCAGGTCCTTCCGGGCGGCAAGTTCTTGCGGCGTTCCTTCGAAAATTACCTCACCACCGCGCTCTCCGGCATCCGGACCGAGTTCGATGACCCAGTCGGCGCAGCGGATCACGTCGAGGTTGTGTTCCACCACCAGGATGCTGTGTCCCTTGGCTACCAGTGCGTTGAAGGTCTTCAGGAGCTTGACGGTATCGGCCTGGTGCAGGCCGGTCGTGGGCTCGTCGAAGATGAAGAGAATCGACTCGCCCGGGGCGAAGTCCCGTCCCAGGAAAGAGGCCAGCTTGATGCGCTGACTCTCACCGCCGCTGAGCGAACTGCTGCTCTGTCCCAGCGAGACATAGGAGAGTCCCACCTCCATGAGCGGCTGCAGTTTGGCGGCGATCCGCTGGGCGAGTGCATTGCCCGTATCGGCGGAGAAAAAGACGACGGCTTCGCTGACGGTCATCTGCAGGATGTCGTTGATGTCTTTTCCCTGGTATTTCACCTCCAGGACATCGGGCTGGAACCGCTTGCCCCCGCAGGTGTCGCAGACCATGGAGACGTCGGCCATGAACTGCATCTCGATCTTGATGACGCCCTCGCCCTGGCAGTCGGGGCACCGGCCTCCGTCCGAGTTGAAGGAGAAGTGGCCCGGGCCGTAGCCGTTCATTTTGGCGTAGGGCTGGTCGGCATAGAGTTTCCGGATATCGTCGAACACCTTGAGGTAGGTGGCCGGATTGGACCGGGAGCTCTTTCCGATGGGGTTCTGGTCCACATATTCCACCGAGGTGATGCGGTCCAGGTCGCCCCGCAGGGCGCGGTGTGTGCCGGGCGCGTTGCCGGCCGCCTCGAAGTGGCGCAGCAGGGCGGGGTACAGGATATCCCCCACGAGGGAGCTCTTGCCGCTGCCGCTCACGCCCGTCACGGCGGTGATGCAACGCAGCGGGAAGCGGACGGTGATGTCCTTGAGGTTGTTTTCCATGGCGCCGACCACTTCGACGGCGTAGCGCCACGAACGGACCTGCTCGGGCGGAAGGATCTTCTTGCGCCCGCTGAGGTAATCCATGGTGAGCGAGCGGCCCTCCGGCAGCAGGGCTCCATCGGCCACCGTGCCCTGGAAGACGATGGTTCCGCCGCCGGTGCCGGCTCCCGGCCCGATATCGATGATCTGGTCGGCGGCGCGCATGATCTGTTCGTCATGCTCCACCACGATTACCGTATTGCCCAGGTCGCGCAGCCGCTTGAGCACTTCAATCAGCCGCTGCGTGTCGCGTGAATGAAGCCCGATGCTCGGTTCGTCCAGGATGTACATCGATCCGACCAGGTTGTTGCCCAGCGAGCTGACCAGGCTGATGCGCTGGCTCTCGCCGCCGCTGAGGGTGTTGGAGGCGCGGTTCAGCGTCAGGTATCCCAGACCGACTGCATTGATGTAGCCCAGCCGCTGGGTGATTTCACGCAGGGGTCGCTCGGCCAGCGTGCGGTCGTGCGCATCCAGCCGCTCCGGAAGCGCCTCGATCCAGCGCGCCAGGTCGCTGATGGGCATCGTCATCAGTTCGTGGATATTCCGCCCGCCTTCGCCCCGTTCGCCAAGGCCGCCTACGCGGACATAGAGGGCCTCCGGCCTCAGGCGGCTGCCGCCGCAGGTGCGGCAGGTGGTTTTGCCCGAATAGCGGGCGAGCATATACCGGTATTGAATCTTGTAGCGCTGGCTTTCCACCCATTTGAAGAAGGGATCGATGCCGATGATTTCATCGTTTCCCCGCCAGAGCAGCTCTTTCTGGGCCTCCGTGAGCTGGCAATAGGGTTTGTGGATGGGGAAATCATATTTTTCCGCGTGGCGGATGAGTTCATCCTTGCAGTAGCGCATCACTTCGCCCCGCCAGCAGGCGATGGCGTCTTCGTAGATGCTGCGCGAGGGATCGGGAACCACCAGCGACTCGTCGATACCGACAATCTTTCCGAATCCGCCGCAGACCGGGCAGGCTCCCAGCGGGTTGTTGTAGCTGAAGAGCGCCTCCGTCGGTTCCTCGAAGCGGATGCCGTCGGCCTCGAACAGGTTCGAAAAATCCCGCACCTGGCCCGCTCCCTGAATGCGCATGGCTCCGCCACCCTCGGAAAAGGCGGTCTGGATGGAGTCGAGCGCCCGGCTCAGGTTGTCGTCGTCGCGTACGGTGCGGATGCGGTCCACGAGCAGCCACATCGGCTTGCTTTCGTACGCCTCCAGGTGCTGGAGCACCTCCTCGATGCGGACCACGGCGCCCGTGGAGTCGGCGAGGCGCACGAAGCCGCGCTCCTTGAGGGCGAGCAGCTTCTCCACCCGGCCCGCTTCCTGCCAGCGGAAATCCGCGAGAATCAGGGCGTAATCGTCTCCCGGAAGAGCAAACAGCCACTCGGCGGCACCGGCTGCCGTATCGCACCGGACCTCGCGGCCCGAAACGGGGGAGTAGGTGTGGCCGACCTTGGCAAAGAGCAGCCGCAGGTAGTCGTAGATCTCCGTGGTGCTGGCCACCGTGGAGCGGGGGTTGCGGGTGGTGACTTTCTGGGAGATGGCGATAGCCGGCGGAATCCCGGTGATGCGTTCCACGGCCGGCTTGCTCATCCGCCCCAGGAACTGGCGGGCAAACGAGGAGACGCTCTCCGCAAAGCGGCGCTGCCCTTCGGCGTAGAGGGTGTCGAAGGCGAGCGAGCTCTTGCCGCTGCCCGACACGCCGGTCACGACCACCAGTTTGCCGCGCGGAATGTCCAGGTCAACGTTTTTCAGGTTGTTGACCCGTGCGCCTTCAATATGGATGACACCTGATTTTCCGCTCATGGTCCTAGAGTCGCGTCACTTGACGGACGGTCTTGATTTTCTTGAGGTTGGCGATAATCTTCTCCAGCTCTTCGTTGCTGGAGACGTAGATTTGCGTATGAATTTCGTGGCTGCCGTCCGCCCGGTCGGTGGTGACGAAGGAACGGATGGAGGCCTTGAACATGCTGATGGTGGAGATGATCTCGCAGGAGGCCGATTCCTCGCCTGCGAACAGGATGCGGAGGGCGGTCTGCGAACTGCTCCGGTCGGCGCTCTTGCGCCAGCGCACCTTCTGGATGCGGTAGGGGTAGGTCTCCAGTAGCCGGGCGGCGTTCGGGCAGGACATCCGGTGGATTTTGAGGCCCTCCTTGACCGTGACGAATCCGAAGACGGCGTCGCCGTAGATCGGATTGCAGCAGCGGGCCATCCGGTAGCTGACCTTGCCCATCGTATCGTCGCCGATCACGAGATAGTCGTCGCCCTCGTCGCGCAGTTGTCTGTGGCGAGGAACTACCTCTTCTTCATGTGCTTCCGGGGCATTCATTTCGGCCAGGGCACGGTCGCGGAACTCGATGATATCGATGGTTCCGTCCCCGATCGCCGCGAAGAGTTCGCCGAGCGTCTTGTAATTGTATCGCTTGACGAGCGTGGCCATCACGCCGTCGGGAATCTCCATTTTCCAGTTCTTCAGGCGGCGCTCCAGCAGCTCGCGGCCGGCGGCCGAGCGCTTGTTCTCCTCCTCCTTCAGGCAGAGGCGGATCTTGCTGCGCGCCTTGGAGGTCACTACGAAATCAAGCCAGTCGCGGTTGGGCTTCTGGTTCTTGCCCGTCAGAATCTCCACGACATCTCCCGTGTGGAGCTGCTCCCGCAGCGGTACCATCCGGCCGTTGATGCGTCCGCCGGTGCACCGGACTCCGATGCCGGAGTGAATTTCAAAAGCGAAATCGAGCAGTGTGGCTCCCTGGGGAAGCTGGCGCAGGTCGCCCTTCGGCGTGAAGACATAGACCTCGTCGAGCATCTCCGGCGTCAGGTCGCCGTACTGTTCGCCGCCGTTCTGCATGATGGTGCGTACGCGGCCGAGCCAGCGGTCCAGCATCGCTTCGCTCTGGACGCCCTTGTAGGACCAGTGGGAGGCGCCGCCCTGTTCCGCTTCGAAATCCATCCGGCTCGTGCGGATCTGGACCTCCACGAAGGTGCCGCCGCCCGTATCCACGGTGGTATGCAGCGATTCGTAGCCGTTGCTCTTGGGCTGGCTGAGCCAGTCCCTGAGCCGGTTCGTATCGGGCGTATATTCCTCGGTGACCAGCGAATAGACCTGCCAGCAGAGTTCGTGTTCCAGCTTCCTCTCCGGCGGGCAGTCGATAATGAAGCGCATGGCGAAGACGTCGTAGATCTTCTCGAAGGGCACCTTCTGCTTCTGCATCTTTTTCCAGATGGAGTAGGCGCTCTTGGTGCGGGCCTTCATGGTGTAGCGGATGCCGGCGCGGTTGAGCTTCTCCTTGAGCGGCTCCACGAACCGTTCGGCCAGCACTTCGCGGTCTTTCTCCGTGGCTTTCAGCTGGTTGGTGATCAGGCGATACTGTTCCGGCTCGGCGTATTTCAGGTAGAGATCCTCCATCTCGCTCTTCACCCGGTAGAGACCCAGCTGGTGGGCGAGGGGGGCGTAGAGCAGGATGGTTTCGGTGATCTTGGCCTTCCGCTTGGAGGGCGGAAAATTCTCGAGGTTCCGCATGATTTCGAGCCGGTCGGCCAGTTTGATGAGCACCACCCGCGGATCGGTGGAGTAGGAGAGGATCAGCTTGCGGTAGCGCTCCTCGTTGAGATTGGTCTCCTGCAGGGTGATGAAGGAGATATGGTTCAGGCCGGTGACGATGTTGATCACCCCGGCGGGATAATCCTTGCGGAACTGGGCCATTAACGGGCTGCCGTTCAGGGTGGCGGCGTCTTCTCCCTGAAAACGTCCCGCCTCGTGGAGCAGGACGGCCGTCAGGGCGTCCGCCCCGAGGCCGATCTCTTCGGCCACGATGCGGGCTACGCCCAGCGGATGTTCGATAAAGGGATGTCGGTCGCTGCGCAGGCGTCCGTCCAGGAGCCTCTCGGCCTGCTCATAGGCCGAAAGGACCATCCGGCGGTCTGCTTCTCCATAGTCGGAGATGATACGTAAAAGGGACTGGGGTATCATGATTCCAATAGGTCTTTCAGGGCGAACATTTCATCACGGAAGCGGGCAGCCTGCAGGAAATCGAGTTCCCGGGCGGCGGCTTCCATCTTGGCGCGGGCAGCCTCCAGGGCCTTCTGCAGCCCTTCGCGGTCCATCGAGCGGATGACGGGATCTTCGGCCAGCGGACGGCTTTTGGCGGGAGAGGCAGCCCAGGCTTCTGCTGCAATCGCCGTGCCACCGGCGGCCGATCCGACACGGGTCGGCACGATGCCGTGTTCCTGGTTGTAGGCCTGCTGCTTGGCGCGGCGGCGGTTGGTCTCGTCGATGGTCTCCTGCATGGAGCGGGTGATGGTATCGGCGTACATGATGACCCGGCCGTTGACATTGCGGGCGGCCCGGCCGGCGGTCTGTGTCAGCGCGCGGCCGGAGCGGAGGAATCCCTCCTTGTCGGCATCCAGGATGGCCACGAGGGAGACGGTGGGCAGATCGAGCCCTTCGCGCAGCAGGTTGACACCGACCAGCACGTCGAAGAGTCCGGCCTTGAAGTCCCCGATGATCTCCACGCGCTCGAGCGTATCCACGTCGGAGTGGATGTAGCGGGCGCGGACGCCCATCTTGGTGAGGTAGTTTTCGAGGTCTTCGGCCATCTTCTTGGTGAGGGTGGTGACGAGCACCCGTTCGTCGCGCTCCGCGCAGATCTGAATCTCTTCCAGCAGGTCATCCACCTGGTTCTTGATGGGGCGGACTTCGATGGGCGGGTCCAGCAGACCGGTGGGGCGGACCACCTGTTCCACGACGGCGCCGCCGCACTCCTCGAGTTCATAGTCGCCCGGAGTGGCGCTCACGAAGAGGCGCTGCCCGATCAGGCTGTCGAATTCCTCGAACTGCAGCGGGCGGTTGTCGGCGGCGGCGGGAAGCCGGAAGCCGTACTCGATCAGGGTCTGCTTGCGGGAGCGGTCGCCGCCATACATTGCCCGCACCTGGGGAATGGTCACGTGGCTCTCGTCGATAAAGGTCAGGAAGCCCGGATCGAAGTAGTCCAGCAGGCAGAAGGGGCGGGTGCCGGCCTTGCGGCCGTCGAAGTAGCGCGAATAATTCTCGATGCCCGGGCAGTAGCCGATCTCCCGGATCATCTCGAGGTCGTACTCCACGCGTCCCATCAACCGTTTGGCTTCCAGGTTTTTGCCGACCTCCCGGAAGTAGTTGTAGCGCTCCATCAGATCGTCCTGGATCTGGTTGATGGCGGCCCGGCTGCGCTCCTTGGAGGTGACGAAGTTGTTGGCGGGATAGATGGAGAGTTCCTCGAAGCGGTTGAGCGTGGCGCCGCTCACCGGATCGATCATTTCGATCGAGTCGATCTCGTCGCCGAAGAAGGTGATCCGGTTGGCCGTATCGCCGTAGGCCGGAAAGATGTCCACCACATCGCCCTTGACCCGGAAATTGCCCCGGGTGAATTCGGCTTCGGTGCGGCTGTAGAGGGCATCGACCAGTTGGTAGAGGAGTTTTTGGCGGCTGATCTGGTCCCCGACCTTCAGGTTGACGGTGTTGGCGTGGAAATCCTCCGGATTGCCGATTCCGTAGAGGCAGGAGACGGAGGAGACGACGATGATATCCTTGCGCCCGGAGAGCAGGGTAGCCGCCGCACTGAGGCGGAGCTTCTCCAGCTCGTCGTTGATGCTGAGGTCCTTCTCGATATAGGTATCGGTCACGGGCAGGTAGGCCTCGGGCTGGTAGTAGTCGTAGTAGGAGACGTAATACTCCACCGCGTTTTCCGGGAAAAAGGCCTTGAATTCGCTGTAGAGCTGCGCGGCGAGCGTCTTGTTGTGGCTCAGGATGAGCGTCGGACGCTGCAGCCGGGCAATCACCCCCGCCATCGTGAAGGTCTTTCCGGAACCCGTCACGCCCATCAGCGTGGTGCACTTGTTCCCCTCGGTGATCGAGGCGCAGATGGCGTCGATCGCCTGTGGCTGGTCGCCGGTGGGCTGGTAGGGGGCGTGAAGGCGGAATTCCATTATTGGCAGAGGGCGTTGAGGTAGTGGAAGACGGCGACGGTCCGGCGCTGCAGCACGGCATAGTTGATCAGGTTCTCGTCGTCGGTGGCTTTGTAGGTGTGGTCGTGGAACCCGGAGGTGAGGAAAACGGCCGGGATTCCCGCCGCCGCAAAGGAGGCGTGGTCGCCCGAGGCGTACATCATCCGCGAAAAGTCGCGGCTGCCGTAGAAGCTCAGGTCGAGGTCCAGCTTGCAGCCCGGACGGGTGCAGATGGCCTGCAGATAGCCCCGGTAGCGCCAGGGCAGCGTCTCTTCGCCCAGCGCAATCAGGTAGTATTTGTTGCGCCAGAGAGGAACCAGGTCGGAGCCGATAATGTCGATATTCAGCGCACAGGTAATCTTCTTGCGGGGGATTCCGAGGTTTTCCACCATCCAGCGGCTGCCAGCCGCATCCAGTTCCTTGCCGTCGAGTGCAATGAAAATCAGGTTCTTCTGCGGCCCGACTCCGTCGTTCTGCAGGGCCTTGCACATGCGTGCCAGCGTGATGAGCATCGCCACCCCCGAGGCGTTGTCGTCGGCGCCGTTGTAGATGGTCCCGCCCAGGGTGCCGAGGTGGTCGTAATGGGCGGTGACGAGGATGTATTCGTCACTGGCGGGAACGGCGTTGAGCAGGCCGACCACATTGCGCAGCGTGATGGAATCCCGGTAGCGGAAACTGCGGGTAAAGGTCCAGTCCATCGGATTGAGCCCGGCCTCGCGGAACTGCCGGACGATATAGCCGGCGGCCATTGCGGCCCCCTCGGTGCCCGAGGCACGACCTTTGCAGGCATCGTCGGCCAAAAAGGAGATCACCTTCCGCTGCAGCGCCGTGTCCGCCAGGGCTTCATAGGACTGAAGCCGCTGTCCGTGGAGCGGAGCGGCGGCAAGCAGGGCGATGAGCAGGGGGAGGAGTTTCCGCATTTTGTATGTAGGTAATTCGCAAAAATAACTATTTTTGCACTCATGAACAAAAAGGCCGTCATATTTCTGGCGCTGTTGATTCTTCCTTTCTGCCGCCTCGGCGCGCAGTATGATCTCAATCACTTCTACTACCAGGGAAGACAGGCGCTCATCGACGGCAAATACGCGGCGGCCATCGAAAGTTTCAACGATCTTTCCCGGCTGGACACCACCAGCTACGAGGCCTTTTTCTTCCGCGGCATCGCCAAGTACAACCTCGGAGATTTCGCCGGGGCCCAGATGGACTTCGACCGTACCCTGCACATCAATCCGCTCTATACGCCGGCCTATCACTACCGCGCCATCACCCTCAGCCGTCAGGGCATGTACGACCAGGCCCTGAAGGACCTCGAAGAGGCGGTGGACCTGCGCCCCAGCTACACGGGGCTCTACTTCAGCCGGGGCGTCACCTATTTCCTCTCGCAGCAGTTCGATCTGGCCATCCGCGATTTCGACCGCTTTATCCGGCGGGAGCCGCGCGAGGCCGACGCCTACCTGAACCGGGGCGCCTGCTATCTCTTCCTGGGGGATACCGTCCAGGCGATGGCCGACTACAACAAGGCCATCTCGCTCAACCGCTACGATCCGGAAGGCTATATCCGCCGCTCCCGGGTCTATGGCATGAAGGAGGAGTATGACGAGGCCATCTCCAACCTCGACCATGCCATCACCCTCGATTCCACCAATACCTTCGCCTATTTCAACCGGGCCCTCTTCTACTACCACAAGAAGGACCTGAAAGCGGCTCTGGAGGACTTGAACCATGTCCTGAAGGAGGAGCCCGGCAACGCGCTGACCCTCTACAACCGCGCCCTGATCCTGGGGCAGGTGGGCGACTATGCCGGCGCGCTGGACGACTATGACCGGGTGCTGAACATCAATCCGAACAACGTGCTGGCCTACTTCAACCGGGCGGCCGTCTTCATGCAGCTGGAGCGCTGGCGCGACGCGATGGACGACTATTCCAAGGCCATTAACCTCTATCCGGACTTTGCCCAGGCCTACATGAACCGCGCCTATGCCAAGAACATGCTCGGTCAGTACAACTCCTCCAAGAAAGACTACGAAATCGCGCAGAAGAAGATTGCCGAATACAAGGCCCGCAGCGCCGATACCACGGCGGCGGCCGCCTTCGCCGACACCAGCCGCCGTTTCGATACGCTGCTGGCGCTCGACGCCGATTTCGCCAAGAAGGATTTCGACAACGAGCTGCTGCAGTACCGCGACGTGGACATCCGGCTCAAGCCGCTCTACAAGTTCTCCGCCGTGGATACGGCCGAGACCATCAACTACCTGAACCGCCGGTTCGAGGATGATGCCCTGGAGGGCTTTATCCGCAGCGCACTGATTCCGGTCCGCTTTGCCGCCGTCAAGGATACGCCGATGGTCAGCGGAGAGCGCCGGCGGCGGGAGGTCAACCGCCTGGTGGCGGAGCGCTCCACCCCGGCGAACCTGTTTGCAAAGGCGCTGCTCGAGGCGGATGCCAAGCAGTTCAACAATGCGATGCTCTGCTACGACGCAGCCATCGCCGGCGAACCGGACAATGCCTACTATTACATCAACCGCGGCGCGCTGCAGGCGGAGATGATCGATTTTATCTCCTCCATCGAGAACAACGTGCAGGTGCTTACGCTCGACAATTCCAAGACGGTCAAGACGCGCGTCCAGGACCAGGTTTCGCGCAGCTACGATTATACCCCCGCGCTCCACGACATGACGCGGGCGGAGGAACTTCTGCCCGATTCGCCCTATGTCCATTACAACCTGGGCAACCTCTACTGCCTCTCGAACGACCTGCCGGAGTCTATCTCGCAATATACCAAGGCGATTGAGCTGGCGCCCAAAATCGGGGAGGCCTACTACAACCGCGGACTGGTGCAGATCTATCTCAAGGACCGCGACAAGGGGTGCATCGACCTGAGCGTGGCGGGCGAGCTGGGCATTTCGGATGCCTACAGCGTCATCAAAAAATACTGTAAAAACAAGGAAGAATAGATATTATGTGGCTTTTCGCAGCGGTCGGGTCCGCCATTTTGCTGGGTTTTTACGATGTGTTCAAAAAGCAGGCATCGGCCCACAATGACGTCCTTCATATCCTTCTCTGGGCCACGGCCATTTCCACCCTGCTGCTTTCCCCGTTCCTGATTGCTTCCGCCTTCGATACGGGGTGGTTCGACGGTACGGCCTTTTCGGTCTCCCGCGGAACCCTGCAGGACCACCTGCTGGTGCTGCTCAAATCGGCCATCGTCTCCGTTTCCTGGATTACCGGACTGATGGGACTGAAATACCTGCCGCTGACCACGGCCGGAACCATCAAGACCTTCCGCCCGCTCTTTATCCTCGTGGGCTCCATCCTGATTTTCCGGGAGCATCCCAACGGCTGGCAGTGGGCGGCCATGATCATCGCCCTGGTGGCGCTCTGGCTGCTGGGCCGCACCAGCCGGAAGGAGGGGGTGGACTTCACCCGCAACAAGTGGGTCTTCTGCATGTGGACCGCCGTCCTGACCGGTGTGGTCAGCGCCTTGATGGACAAGTACATGATGGCCTCGATGCATCCGATGTTCGTCCAGTCGTGGTGTAATTTCTATATCGCCCTGATCATGGCCGTTTTCGTGCTGGTGGGGCGCTTTACCAAGCGGTCGTATTACCAGCCCTACCGGCACGACGGGTACGTCTGGCTGATCGCCCTCTTTATCACGGCCTCGGATTTTCTCTACTTCCTTTCGCTCCACAGCTCCGGCTCGATGCTCTCCGTGGTCTCGATGCTCCGGCGCAGCTCGGTGATGATCACCTTCCTCTGCGGGGCCGTTTTCTTCAAGGAGAAGAACCTGCACGGAAAGGGGCTCGCCCTGCTGATTTTACTGTCAGCCATTGCCTTACTCGTTTACGGATCCGTTTGATTTCCCCATATTGACTATGAAAAAATTCTTGATACTATCTCTCTTGCTCTTCCCGTTCGCAGCGCTGGCCCAGCATGAAGTGACCATGGCTGAACAGCCGCCCGTACCGGATACGGTCGAGACGCAGCTCCTGACGCCCGCCGTGCCGATCGATACGCTCGACACGGAAGACAAGTATATGAAAATCATCATCTACGAAAACTTCACCTGGTCCTACTGGGATATCGGTCATCCCGCCATCGATACGGCCGGTTTCTATGAGGGGTGGGATCCGGAAAAGATTCACGCCTTCAAGGATGTCCCGGTGGATTCCCTGCCGGCGGAGATTGACATCCGCCTGACCGATTCGCTCCACGCCTTCTGCGTGCCGGTTCCCGGTGCCGTCCGTTCCAGTTTCCGCTTCCGCGGCCGTCGTCCGCACAAGGGCGTTGATCTGCCGCTGCATATCGGCGACACGGTGCGCGCCGCCTTCGACGGTGTGGTCCGTTACTCCGGAAAGGGCAAGGAAACAGGCGGTTATGGCGGCCTGGTGATTATCCGTCACGACAATGGACTCGAGACTTATTACGCCCACCTCTCCCAGCGGATGGCCTTCTCCGGCGATATGGTCAAGGCCGGCGAAGCGATTGGCCTGGGCGGCAGTACCGGCCGCAGCACGGGGCCGCACCTCCATTTCGAGACGCGCTACATGGGCAAGGCGTTCGATCCGGAGCGCGTGGTGGATTTCCGCAACGGAGAGCTCCGCGACACGCTGATCACCCTCAAGCGCCACTATTTCAACGTCTATTCCCACTATGGCATGACCGACGAGGAATCGAAGGCCGCCTCGGGCCGCATCATCTATGTGGTCCGCAAAGGGGATAACCTGGGCCGCATCGCCGCCAAATACGGCACGACGGTTTCGGCCATCTGCAAGCTGAACAAGATGTCTTCCAAGTCCCTGATCAAGCCCGGTCAGCGGTTGATCGTCCGCTAGCGGGCGGAGGTTTCCGGGTCGTCGTCCACGGTCAGGAACCGTTCGGTTCCGAAGAGCGAGAGCGCCTGCTCAAGCAGGGCGGAGCGCGCGGCGTCGTGGCTGGCGACCGCCTGGTATTGCAACGATTCCAGCAGCATCACCGGCAGCACGGAAACGCTGCGCAGTGCGGAGCGGTTGATGTCGGCCGCCTTCAGGTCGCGCAGCAGCAGGATCTCTCCTTCTGCCTGCAAGTTGATGTAAAACAGCTCTTTGCTAT
>JAEEGH010015746.1_pt1 | contig 16374 bp, 10 predicted proteins | sample 9134181 | NCBI WGS metagenome assembly JAEEGH01 (sample SAMN16246544, study PRJNA631951) | gut metagenome | biome: gut microbiome; feature: rumen; material: DP-attached | host: Bos | place: Iran: Karaj | collected 2018-10
TTAGTTTTTTATTTTTATAATTGGGACTCCACATTTTTTATATTCATTGAGCAGATTTCTCTGGGCATAAAAGCGCTTGAGTATTTGTTTGGTAGAAAGCTTATCTCTTTTTTTGCAGCGGATAAATCTTTTTACAAAGGAGGCGTTTACATACAAGATAGTCTGGCATAATTTTAGCAGCTCAGGAGTTTTATATAAAACCGTCGCGTTAATCAGGCTTTTTTCATTTTGATTTATAAAGTCCCTGATCATCTCTGTAATAAGGGGATAAACAATTTCTTCCTGTTTTTTCAGTAATTCAGGATCAGCAAATAAAAGCTTTCCTAATTCACGGCGGTTAATTTTGTTATTCTCAGTAAGAATGTGAAGATTTTTCTTTTCGGCTTCATCCTTAAAAGTCTGATAAATAATTTCACTAGAGTCATCAATTGCTTTATGAACCAGAAGATCCGCGTCTATGCACTTCCAGCCCTCTTTTTCCAGTAGAGAAGAGATATAATTTTTTCCAGAAGCCATTTTTCCGGTGACTGCAATAATTTTCAAATCTGGCGGAAGCTTTCTGAGTTTTTTCGGATTCATTAATGGAATTCTCCCCAGTTTTTGCCGTGTTCAATTGAAACCTTGAGTGGAACAGACAGCTTCACTGCATTTTCCATTTTGAATTTAATCATTTCAATTGTCTGATTTATACTTTCCTGGTCATCAGGGCATTCAAAAATAAGTTCATCGTGTACCTGAAGTAAAAGCTTTACCCGAGAATTACTTTTCTGCAGTTCCTGACCAATATCCAGCATGGCTTTTTTAACTATATCTGCGGCACTTCCCTGAACAGGTGTGTTTACTGCAATTCTTTCTGCGGCTGATTTTTCAATTTTATTTCGGCTGTTTATATTCAGAATAGGGCGGCGGCGTCCAAAAATTGTCTGCACATAACCTTTTTCTTCTGCAAATTGAATTGTATTGTTTATAAAATCCTTAATTGCAGAATAAGTCCTAAAATAATTATCAATAAACATTGTTGCCTGAGTTCTGGAAATCCCTAAATCCTGGGCAAGTCTGAAGGCTGACATTCCGTAAATCACACCAAAATTGATTGTTTTTGCTGTACGTCTCATCTGAGGAGTAACTTCTTCTGGCTTTACACCAAAAATTAAGGAAGCAGTCGCTTTATGAATGTCCGTCCCTTTTATAAAGGACTCAGACATATTTTTGTCGGCAGAAAGGTGAGCCAGTACAACCAGTTCAATCTGTGAATAATCAGCAGAAATAAGAACTTTTCCCTGAGGTGCAGTAAAAGCTGAACGAATTTTTCTTCCTTCTTCATTTCTGACAGGAATATTCTGGAGATTTGGTTCGCGGCAGGAAAGTCGTCCGGTCGCGGTTCCTGTCTGTACAAAATCTGTGTGAATTCTTCCCTTGCTGTCTGTCATTTTTGGCAGAGTTTCCACATAAGTTGACTGAAGCTTTGCCAGCTCTCGATATTCCAGAATCATTCTTGGAACTTCATCTTTATCTGCCAGCTCTTCCAGAACCGAGGTGTCAGTTGAGTAGCCGGTCTTAGTTTTTTTGCCGGTTTGTAAGCCGCGCTCTTCGAAAAGGACGGTCTGCAATTGTTTTGGTGAAGCAATGTTAAATTCGTGACCAACTTCCTTATAAATATTCTGTTCAATAAGGGCAATGCTTCTTGTTAATTCCTGATTATAATTATTGAGCTGTACAGAGTCCAGATGAATACCATCCAGTTCCATTTTTGTAAGAATAGGAAGCAGCTTCATTTCAAGCTCAAAAAGTGAATAATTTTTATCTTCTCCCGGAATAACATTTTCAATTAAATAAGATTTTTTTTCTTTCATTTGGACATAAAACTTATTCCAGAGTTTAAGGGTAAAATCTGCATCTTCTGCGGCATATTTATAGGCAGTTTCCAGAGGAATGTCACTGAAGGTCTGACCTTTTTTTACAATATCAGTGAACTCAATTCCTTTTAAGCCAAGAATTGTTTCACCAAGATATTCAAGAGAATAGCCGCTTTTACTTGTACGCTCAGGATTACTAAGCCAGGCAGTTACCATTGTATCAAGAATCTTTGATTTCAAAACCTGATATTTCAGCGTAAAAAGTGGTGATGAAGAATCTGGATTTAAGCGCTCAGCATTTTTTATAAGAACTTTAAGGTCAAACTTAGCGTTGTGCATGATTATGCAGGAATCCGGAGAATTAAAAATGCGCAGAAGTTGTGTGAGTGCATCTTCCAGTTCAATATAATCTGTCTGGGTGAATAAATCGTCACTGTTTTTTTGAATTGGAACGTAAACGGCTTTTGTTTCCTCAAAACAAAGACTAAAGCCAAGAAGATTGCAGTTAATTGTATCGAGTCCGTCAGTTTCTGAATCATAAGCAATCGGGATTTTTTTTGCCTTTGCTTTTTCAAGATAGTCGGTTATATAGGAATCCAAATCCTTAAGCTTTGTGATTGCCCGGTATTTTGAAGTATCATTTTGTACAATTTCGATTGCCGGCTTTTCCTGTTCCGCTTCGATTTCTGATTGAACTGATTGGTTTTGTGCAGTTTTTTCTTCTGCAGGCTGATTTGAGCCTTCAAACTTCTGATTAACTGAAAGCTCAGCGTACGATTTTGCTACATTAAAAGCTTCATATTTTTTAAGGATTTCTGCTGCCTTTGCGTAATCAAAAGTATAAGGTTCTGCATTTATTGCGGTCTCAATTTCTGGGCATGGAACACTATCAAAAAGTTTTACCAGTTTTTGACTGAAATAGGCATTTTCTTTGCCGTCAATCAGTTTTTGTTTTAAAGCCCCCTAAAAATCTTCAATATGGGAATAAATACCATCAAGATTTTGATAATCATTCAAAAGCTTGGAAGCCGTTTTTACGCCAACTCCAGCAACTCCAGGAATATTATCAGCTGAATCTCCGTAAAGAGAAAGTAAATCCAAAAGCTGGGCGGGTTCAACACCCCATTCTGCTTTTACACCGGCAGCGTCAGTGATTTTCCAGGTACTGGCTCCAGTTTCAGGCTTTAAGATTTGTGTCTTCTCTGTGACAAGCTGCATCAAATCTTTATCACCGCTAAGAATGCGGCAGTTTCTTCCTTCTTCTTCACATTTTTTAGCAACTGTAGCAATGATATCATCCGCTTCGTAGCCGTCACACTGTAAAACCGGGATTCCCATGGCTGTAAGAACTTCTTCTATCCAGGGAATCTGGGCGTGTAAATCATCGGGAGTTTTGTTTCGGGTAGCTTTATATTGCTCGTACATTTCATGACGGAAGGTTTTTGTCTTGCTGTCCATTGCCGCAAAAATGTAATTAGGTTTGTAATGCTGCAAAATCCAGTGCATGTTTCTGAAAAATCCAAAAAGGGCAGAGACATTTTCACCTTTTGAATTAGTAAGAGGCCGTGAAATGAAAGCAAAATAACAACGGAAAATTAATCCGTAACTATCAAGAATATAAACGGTATTATCATTTTTATCATCTGAATTGCTCATGCTTACATTATAGTCAATTCTCTTGCCCGTGCCAACGCGTCGTTTATGTTGTCAAAAATATTTTTGCGGTCGAGCTTGTCTGCCATGCCGGTTTTTTCAAGAAGCATGTAAGGCTGTGTGTGGATTCCTGAAATTACAATTGTAATGCCTTTTCTGTCACAATCGGCTTTACACTGCTCAAGGGCTCGGATTCCGCCAGCATCAAGATAGAGGGTGTTTCTCATCCTAAGGATAATAACCTTACAGTTTGTCTGGGCCCGTTCTGTAGCAAGTTCAAACTTTCGAACTGTACCAAAGAACAAAGGGCCTTCGATTTCAAAAACAAGAGTATCCTTAGGAATATCAAGATTTTCTTCCGGCTGATCTGTTTTAATTCCGCCTGTGAGGTTGGCACGTTTATCCTGAACTTCTGACAAATCAATCATTTTCTTGATAAAGAAGAAGGCTGCAAAGCCCAGACCAACTTCGATGGCAACAGTTAAATCAACAAAAACAGTGATTAAGAAGGTTACTAAAAATACACAAATATCTGATTTCTGACCTTTCATTAAAGCCTTGATTGCAGGAAAGCCTGCCATATTCCAGGCTACGTTTATTAAAACTGCCGAGAGTGCTGCCATAGGAATGAAGGTTGCATATTTTCCTGCAAAAAGAAGAATGATAAGAAGAGTCAGGGCATGAATGATTCCTGCAACTGGTGTTTTTCCACCGTTTTTAATATTTGTTGCGGTTCTTGCAATTGCACCTGTAGCCGGGATTCCTCCAAAAATTGGAGAAGCAATATTTGCAATTCCCTGGGCAATCAATTCTGTATTTGAATCATGTTTTGAACCAATCATACCGTCTGCAACTACAGCCGAAAGCAAAGATTCAATTGCCGCCAGAACTGCAATGGAAATAGCAGTTGGGAATAGAGTTGTAATTGTTTTTATGCTGAAGTCAGGCAGCTGTGGTTTTGGAAGGGTAGTTGGAATTATAAAATGTTCCCGGCCGTCTGCAAAAAATCCGATTGTATCTGTTTTTAATCCGCAGCATTTATCAAGAATAATTGTGATTACAGTTGCTGCAATGATTACAACAAAGCTTCCCGGAATCTTTTTGATAAACTTTGACCAGATAAAAATAAAGGCAAGACAGATTGCAGAAATTGCAAAGGAATACCAGTTAACTGTGGCGGCAGATTTTACGTAAACAATCATCTTTGGTAAAAAGTCCCCAGGCATTTTTGAATATTCTTCTCCGAGAATTGTCATTGGCACTGAAAAATCAGGAGACAGTCCAAAAAAGTCACCAATCTGACCTGCTGCAATTGTTACTGCAATGCCTGCAGTAAAGCCTGTTACAATTGTGTATGGAATGAACTTAACAAGACCTCCCATCTTAAAAACGCCCAGCAGAATTAAAAGAATGCCTGCCATTACAGTTGCTGTTGCAAGGCCGCTTAATCCGTATTGAGAGACAACGCCGTAAACTATTACCGCAAAAGCTCCTGTAGGACCGCCAATCTGAACGCGGCTGCCACCAAAGGCGCTGATACAAAAGCCTGCAATGATTGCCGTAAAAATACCGGCAGCAGGGTTCACGCCAGAAGCAATTGCAAAAGCGATTGCCAGAGGAAGTGCGATAATTCCTACAATAATTCCAGCAATTAAATCGCTGAAAAAGCTTTTAGCATTGTAGTTTTTAAGTGAGTTTATAAGTTCCGGTTTAAACATAAAATATTCCTGTCTTCCAAAAAATAGATTTATTATGAAAATGATAGAAAATTATGCTGTTTTTTAATCTTTTATGCAATATGGAGGAAAAATGAATAAAGAAAACAGTGTAAATGTGAGGGAATTGCCTTTTTAAGACCCTGTAATTGGTTCTGTTTTTCTATATAAGATAATATTCCAATTCTTTTTGTATTTTCTGGTATACCGCTAGTTGTGGTGGTGTGGTCTGGTGCTCAGATAAATATTTCTGTGATGGTTTTCCTAAACGGATTATTTCGTAGAGAGGATTTTCTCTGAGCTGATTCTTTATCTGGTCAAGTTCTGCTAAAAGATTTGCATCATTTATTATGCATTTTTCTACGGCTTTGTTTATAAGTGCCTGCAATTTGTTAAGATTTGTTTGGTATGATTTTATCGCATCAGACAAAGCCACACGCATTGACTTCATATCTCCCTCTTCATCCAATTTTTCTGTCTTATTATCACATGTATTTTTTAACACAGCAAGAAGTTCTTCAATAGAAAAAGGAGTAACTCCCGGAATCTTAAGGCTTTGCTCAGACAGAGTAAAAGTTTTTGTTTCTGGACTTGCAGCAATTTTACTTTCAAACCACCAGGCAAACATTTTCATTCTGGAATCTGTGAGGACTTTTTCTCCCTTGTAGTCCAAGCCATATTCTGGATTTGCACCATACATTACGCGGCAAAGGGATTTTTCAGCAGCATTTATTTTGCTTGAATTAGTAAAAAATGCCTGTTCTCCGCTGCTGCCTTTTATGTGGCTTTGTTTGTTAGGAAAAGCCAAATCTAAACCGGCAAGATAAATGTTTTTTGCTCCCAAAAGCCGGCACAGTGTCCAGGCTGAACTTGCCACCGAACCTCCGGCTCCTAAATCCCCAAAAGTTCCGAGCAGCTTTTCAAAATAGCGACTTATTGGGAATAAATCAGAGCAGAGGATTATTTCCCTGCATTTAAATCTGAATACATCAGGATAAACGCTTATTGGACAGACTAAAGTACTTTCAGGAGCCTGCAAGCCAGCTATGTGTTTATAAGCCCAGAATTGAGGGTCAGTCAAAACAATATAATCCGGCTCAAGCTTGGCTTTTAGAAGAGCGTGAAGGGCTGTTTCAACGCAGACAAAAGTCATTCGTTCTTTTAGCTGAGGCAAATATGGAAGGATTTTTTCGAGAGAAGGTCCTGCTGCAATCAAAAGAAAGTTTTTTTCTTTTGAGAAATCCTTGTCCTTTAAACTTTCCTTTTCAGCACAATTTGTTTTTTCTGTAATGACTTCATTAATCGTTCTGCATTTTTCTATCTGATAAATATTTTTTATGCTGTTTTTTGCCCAAAGCTTTACAAACTTTTCGTAAGTTGCAGCGTTTATTTCATTTTTTGATTTATTGCGTTCTATCAAAGTGAGAACAGAATTAAAATATTCCTGATTATGGGCGATAAAAGGTGGATTTGTAAAAAATATGGAAGAGGAAATGCCTTGGCCCCCAAGATTCAGTTTTTCCTGATTTTCCAAAAGAGGAATTATTGAATCGACAGGACAACCGATTGCAAGAATCAGCTCTTGGATTTCAAAAACTTTGGTCCAGTCCAGAATGTTTAGTGTAGCAAAAAAATAAGCGGGCTCCGGTTCAATAAGAATTATCTTTATTTTATTTTCTAATCCTTCTTCTTTAATTTTTTCTGACAGTTCACAGATTTGATAGCCTAATCCAAAGCCTAAAAAAACAATTGACGCTTTTGTATATCCGTCGGCATTATTCTGGAGCAGCTTTTTCGCATCATCCAAAAGTTTTTCAGAAGTTTGCTGGGCTTCTCTTTGGGGATTATAAGAAGAATGAAGTCTGATTTTATTTTCAAGGGCAGTAAGATTTCCGTTTTTAGCTGGAATGATTTCCCAGTCTGGAATAATTTTTTGTACAAGGGCAGGCAGTTTTTCTTCCTGAGTTTGAAGCATTTGAATATGTTGAATCAATTGTCCGTAAATATCTGCGAGAGAAGGAAAACGTTTTTTGAAGGCAAGAATATTTTTATTCCAGATAGAGTTCAATTATCATATCCTTTGTGACAGGAGAATTTGGTTCTGGTGTTTGATTTACAACCCAGCCGCTTCCGTTTATGTTCAATTTAACTTCCGCATGTTCAATCAGAGGTAATAAATCTTTTTTTGACAATCCCCTGAAATCTGGCATTAAATCACCTATTTTAACTTCCTTTGTATTTGGAATAGTAATTACACCGTTATGTTCCAGAGAAGAAGCACCGCCACGGCTCATTCCCATATAATCTATGATTGTATCTGCGGCTTCCGCAATTACTGGCGCAACAATTCGTCCGCCGTAAGTTTCGCCTTTTGCTTTTTCAACAACTATATAGAGGATAATCTGCGGGTCATCAATAGGGAAAATAGAAATACAGCTAGAAATAAAGTCTGTATCACTGTAGCCGCCTTTAACTTTGTCTGCCATCTGTGCAGTTCCGGTTTTTACACCAATTGCAACGTCACCAATATTTGCCCGCGAACCGGTACCAGAAACAGCTGTAGTTTCCATGCAACTCAAAACATATTCTGAAGTAGCTTTATTGAAAACTCTGTCCTTGTATTCAGGTTTATGTTCATAAAAAACTGTGCCGTCTTTATTTGTAATTTTGTGGATTACAGAAAGTTTAACTGGAACTCCGCCGTTTGCGATTGCAGTTGCCGCCTGAACCATTTGCAGGGCAGAAACACTTATTTCCTGACCAATTGCGATTGTAGGCTTTGAGCGTGCCGACCAGGATTTACTTTCAGAATCTTTTACAACTCCAGTGGTTTCTCCCGAAAGTTCAATTCCTGTTTTTTGTCCAAAGCCCAACTGACGGATTCTTGCAATAAAATCATCATCAGCTATTCTATCGCTTATTTGACCAAAAACATCGTTGCAGGAATATTTTAATGCATCCCGCGGAGAAAGCCATCCGTGATGTTCAAGACATTTAATCCTTACAGTTTCTCCGCTTGCAAGTTTATGCTCATATCCGCCGTCGCACAAAAAACTGTCATTAGGTGATATGCCCTTTGAATCATAAACAATTCCCAGGGTAAAGATTTTAAAAACAGACCCAGGTTCATAAGCATCGTTTACAATCCTATTAATTTTTGATTCTGGAGAAGCTGTTCCGTATTCATTTAAGTCAGCAGCAGGCAAACTTATGTAGGATAATATCTCTCCAGTTTTTGAATCAACAGCAAGCATCATCATACATTCAGCCTGGGTGTCGTTCATAGTTTTGTAGGCGATTTTTTCCAATTTATATTGAAGATTTGAATCAATGCTTAAAAAAATATTTTTTCCCTGTTCTGGAACTTCAAGGCTTTTGTCAATTTCGGGGTAGAGCAGGGATTGCTGAGAAAACTCTATTCCAGCCAGACCATTTCCTTCATCACCCATATAACCGATTAAAGATGAAGCAAGGGCATAGTTTGGATAGATTCTTCCCGGAAGTTTTTCGTAATTTACAAATATAAATCCGTTTTCAGAAGCCTTTTCTTTTATGTCTTCGTATTCAGTTTGTGTAGCTTTCTTTTTGAGAATTACATATTCTCTTTTGCGGGCTAATTTATCCTGTAATTCTGCTTCAGTAATCTCAAGAACAGGCGCCATGACCCTGACAAAATTATTTTTGTCTTTTATATCCTTTGTATTTAAACCGATTCTATAAAAATTGGTCTGTACAGCAAGAGGAACACCCAGACGGTCTACAATAGAGCCACGTTCTACTACAGGTGGATTTTTTATTTTTTGAGGTGCTGGTTGGATTGCCAATTTAAAATACGCACAGAGAATTAAAATCAGTAAAATTGAGCATCCTGTAAAAAAGACAATGAGTCTTCCTTTTTTAAAAAATGTATTCATTATTTCTCCCGCCCAGAAATATGTATTTAAACTATACTCTTTATCCTGCAAAATATCTAGATAATCTTCTAATCTGTGTGTAAAAAATTGTCGATAGACAAGTATGGAAATTATAAGTTATGTAGAAAGATCCCCGAAACGCCCTTCCTTTAATCTTTTTAATGGAACAATCGGAGCTTTTAATATAAAAAAACGATATAAAACTAAAAGCAGAACAATTAATGATGTCTCATATAGTTTTTCATATCCTGAGGAACGCTATACCTTCAAGGCTGGAAAAGTTCGAAAACCTTTGACTATAAAAATGATTTTTGCAGCTGTCGGTAGAGGCCTTTCTGTTTTTGGAAGTTTTCTTCGTCAGAATGTTAAAATTATAGGTATTATGTCCTTAATTCTGGCTCTTGTTTTTGCAAGTGGTATTTTTATAATTAATGCATATTTCTTTCATTTAAATCATACCGGTCCTGTACTTTTGAGTTATTCTGAATCAGCGGATTTTGAAAATCTTGATAACTTTATGTCTTCCTTTGCACTTGATGATTCGCTTAAGGTTGATTCGGATGGAAAACTTCTGGATGCTGATTTTTCTCCTGATTTTTCTGCTATAACTCAAGCAGTAACTTATCAGAATTACAAGGTCAAATCAGGTGATACAATCAGTGGAATTACAAGAAAGTTTGGTCTGTCAAATATTTCAACTTTGATTGCAGTTAATGACATAAGCAATGTTCGTCAGCTGGCTGCAGGTCAAAAATTAAAGATTCCTTCAATGGATGGAATTGTTTATACGGTTCAAAAAGGTGATTCAATCAGTTCTATCGTTGGAAAATATAAAATCAAAACAGAAAGTCTCCTTGATGCAAATGAGCTTTCAAGTGAGGAACTTTCAGTAGGACAGCTTTTGTTTATTCCAGGTGCAGCTCTTGATAGAAATACACTTCAGAATGCAATGGGTGAATTATTTATTCTTCCTATTTCTGCTTCCTTCAGATGGTCTTCTCCTTATGGCTGGAGATCGGATCCTTTTACGGGGGTAAGGTCTTTCCATACAGGAACAGATATGGCTTGTCCTCAGGGAACTCCAATTCTTGCTTCTCAGAGCGGACGGGTTTCGGCTGTAAGTACAAATCGTGTTTATGGAAATTATGTAATTATAGATCACGGAAATGGTTATCAGACTTTGTATGCTCATATGTACAAGGCTCTTGCAAAAAAAGGAGCCTGGGTGAGTCAGGGAACCAGAATAGGGCTTGTAGGTTCTACAGGATATTCAACCGGACCTCATCTTCATTTTATGGTTTATAAGAATGGAAACCGCATAGATCCTATGACGATTTTAAAACGATAATCCGTTTGTGCCGGGAAGATTTGATTTTTTACTAAATAAAGGATTTTATAAGGACTAAAAGAAATGTATAATATTTGTGTTTGTGAAGGTTGTGGAAGAACTATAGATAATGATTTTTTGTACTGCCCTTGGTGCGGATTTTCAAAAATCAGTAATAAGGCGACTTCGCTGGATGCTATGTTCAACTATTATGAAAAATCTGTAAGGGATAACCGCAGAAAGCATCTTTACAAAATGAAAAAAGAGATTGATGAGCTTGAAGAAGAGCTTTCTGTTATGGCTTTGAGTGCGGAGATGCATAAATGAAAAAAATAATTTCGGTCATTGTATTTTGTTTACTTTCTTTTTCGGCGTCTGCTAAGATTTCATTTGGCAGCGTCGATTTAAATTCTTCAGATGAAGTTTTATTCACTGTAAAGCAAGATATGACCGGAATGAAAGAATATTCTTCTTTGTTTTATGCAAAATTAAAGGACGGGCTGCCGGAAAAAAGTCCTGAATTATTGACCTGCTATCCTGAGAGAATGGAACTATTGGATGGTGGAAAAATTTTACAGGTGCGTAACCGCTATGGAAGGGGTCACTTTAATACGGTGAGTGAGCGATTCGCATGGGTAGAGGCGACTTCTGAAATCCCTGAAAATTCTCTGCCGGTTTCTCCTTATTCAGTTAGTCCTGATGGAAAATGGATTTGCAAAATTGAAAAAGATACTTTGAGTTCTGGCATTCTGATTGTTCAGAATGTTCTGACTGGACAGAGTGCAGTTTTGTGCGAGCAGGTTCGATTGAGTTACGAAAGTGTTCCTGTAAAATGGGCGCCGGATTCATCTCTAGTTCTATATGAAAATAACGGAAATATTTTGTTTTGTAATCCTGATGCAGTAATCCGCTGTGTAGAGATGGATGAAAAATACAGAAAAATAGGGCGGGGAACAATCAATTCTGTAAACTGGACTTCAGAAAAAAATCTTGTTTATGTTGATGATTATTTAATTTACCAAATCAATTCAAAGGAATTATATACAATCGGTCTTTATTCAGGAATTATAGGGCAGGGGAAGGCAATTGGACGTTTTCCCTTCCAGTTTAATCCTAAGACAGATAAATTTTCTGCAAATGCGGCCGTAAATTCTTTTGTCGTAATTCAGAATAAAAAATTATTTTCATATTTGAAGTTGAAGAAGAATTCCAGTTCGGCTGATTATCTTAATGTAATTTATTCAAGTCCTTACACCGATTCTAGTGCGTCCTTGATAGATGCCTATATTTTCTGGGATGACAAATCAAATCCGATTTTGTGGCTGGAAAAACTTCCTTATGATGGAAGCTCAGAAATGTGCGATGTCTTCATGCTTTCCGAAACAAAAATCCCGGTTTTAAGCTTGAAAAATTCAAATAAGCCGAGTCTTTCTCCAGATAAAAGAAAAATTGCAGTTCTATCTGGACAGAAAATTTCTATTTTTGATATAAACACCTGGAAACTTACAAATGAGCTTAATGGTGAAAATTATATCTCTGCAGTTTGGACAGATAGAAACATGCTTTTTGTGGGCGGTAACAAAACTATTCAGAAATGGAATTTGCTCTCAAACACGCTCCAGCTTTATATGCTTTCTTCGGCCCAGGGCTGCCTGTGGGAACCACTTTCTCTTGCAGTAATTGCTATTCAAGATGAAAACACATTTTACAGATTCAGCAAGGAAAACTTTACCTGGAAAAAGGCGAATCCTTTGGAAAATGAACCGCAGATTCAAAACGGAAGATACAGAGTTTTTACAGGAAGTACACCAAATAAATATTATAAAAATGCACTTTATATACGCTCTCTTTCTAAAAAGCCGGTGACAAACCCAATGTATAAAAATTCCGGCGAAAAAACAGGAGAAACACCAAAGGTTGCTCTGGTTTTTGACGGTTATGATAACGCAGACGGACTTTCTCAGATTATTTCAATGGTAAAAAAATACAATGTACCGGGCTCCTTCTTTCTGAACGGGGAATTTATCCGCCGCTATCCAGCAGAAACCACCCAGATTGTCATGAATGATTTTTCTGTAGGCTCAATGTTCTTTTCTAATACAGATTTGGTTGATAATCCTTTCCATGTTGATGAAGAATTTATCCGCCGTGGTCTTGCCCGAAACGAAGACGAGTTTTTTCAGTGCACAGGAAAAGAATTATCTTTATACTGGCATACACCTTTTTATTCAGTTACTCCTGATATAATTTCTCACGGAAAAAAAGCCGGCTACACTTATATAAACTCTTATCACCTCAACAATGACTGTGAAAAACTCGACAAAAATATTTCCCCAGAAAAAATAATTCTAGATTACTGCTATACTCTGCGCCAGCTTGGAGGTGGAATTGTCCCAGTTTCTATCGGTTTTTCTCAAGGCAACAGACTTGATCCTCTTTATAATTATTTAGACCTGCTGATTTGCGCTCTTTTAGATTGTGGCTTTGAGCTGGTTTCTGTGAATGAGTTGTAGGAGGATAATGAGGGGAAAGCCTTCCCCTGACTCCAGCCGTTTCAATTGCAACGAGTTTTTCTCCGAAAAACTCAAGGAAGCCGTAATAAAAATTTGCCAGTTAAACTTCGGCAGAAACGTCTTCCATTACCCCTTCGAGCGGGGCGCTGATTACAGTAAAATAAAAGTCATATCACAAAAAAAGACAATTTGTTTATAGCGGCCCCGCAACGCCCCTGTGACATATTTTTTTCGCTATAAAATAATTTTATTCTGATTATTCAGCGATATGACTTTCATAAGGAATTAATTCAAAATCCCAAGGTTCCATGCAATTTATACAAGTATCATCATATTTGGTTCCCTTATAGGCATCAACAATCGTTTTCTAGATTTCAAGCCTGTCACTTTTATCCTTTTTACACGTCCGTTCTGCTTATAAAGATAAGGTTTTTCTACTGAAAAATATCCGTTCATTATCATCAAAAAGTCAAATTTTTGTTCATAAGGAGCCTTGTCTGTAATTATCACATATTCACCTATACCATCGCCAGAAACACCTTCACACCAAGGAACTAAAGGATTATCCAGTGAGAGATTTTTTTCATCATAAATAATATTTTCCTCTCTAAGAAATGAACTAGCTTGTATTTTTACTTCTAATTCTTTTTTTTCGTTAGCAAAGCCATTATTAAAATAGTTAGGATATCCTCCAAATGGTGAATAATAAATGCCATCTAGTTTAAAATTTTGTGCAAAATATATTTATTGACATTGAAAATACTAAAAAAAACAATTTATTTTTCATAATTTTTTCCTATTTTTTGATTCAATGGATATATAAATTGACTCAGGACTTGAACTCATATTTAAATAACTCATAAATAAATCCTGTTGTTTTTGTCCACCTAGTCCAATAAGCTTTTATAACCAACCTCTATTACTTAAAAATTTATCTGGAATTCTTAATTCCAGCTCCTGTTGCAATTCGGAAAACATTTTATTCAGATTTATTTTGTTCCAATCATTTTGACTATTAGGTAAACCAATATACAAGTCTCCAGTTTTTATACTGAAGCCAAACCCCATTTCATAAGTAAAACAAACGAGAAAAAAATTATATGCCTCAAACTGTATTTCAAATGAGTCTGGACTCCAATTTATCATTTCTGAGACTAATTCAACATTAGTGACTTTATCCTTAAAAAATTCTTTTATTGCATCACAGATTTTTAATGCTTGTTTTTTTATTTTAGACACCATTATTTTTTCTAATACATTTATCATAAAAAATAATTCCTTTTTTTAAGAATCAATTAAATCCAACCATGAGCCTTTAAGAATTTATCTGGAATTCTAAGTTCAAGTTCTTGCTGTAAAGCCTTTAGAAGAATATTTACTTTTTCTGGGTCCCATTGCTTTTGAGAATTTGGTAATAATATATTGTAATTGCCATTTTTAATACTAAAATAAATAGAATTCTTATCATAATGAAAACTGATTCCAAAGAAATCATACATTACTAAAAAAATATCAAATGCATTCTCTCCATCAACTATCGAGGGAACATACGAAAACCCATCATCTCGTAATTTTTCCCCAAAATAATCTCTCATTTTATCATATAGATAATACGCTATTTTTTTTGTTTCATCTTGCGTTATTTGTTCCATACCAAAATCCATCCTCCATTATATTCAAATCAGTAAAGCCATATAGATTTTTTATATAATTCCATTCTTTATAACTAAAAGTATCTGGATTGAGAGTTCGTACATCCATCGTAAAACGCAATTCTTTTCCATTTTGCATTGCATAGTCTATAGCAGACTTATTAAATACTGTAAACATTTCATCATTGCTAAATCCAAATATTTTCTGAATTATATTCCAATACCTTCCAAAATTAAAATATAAGTCACCATTCTCTTTTGCCATTTTTACATAGGAGTCAACATTTGAATTCTTGAAAGGCCCCATTAACATGTAGTCCGATTTTTTATTATGAATTGATAACATAGATAATTCATCAACTGCACTGTATTTAGCTGCTAACAATAAAATATCTAATATTCCAGCTCCTACAACAGCTACTCCACAATCAAATAGTATTTCTCCAAATGCATCAAAACCTTGCAACAACCATTTCAGATATTGTTTATTTTTCCAAGATTGATTTGCATCATACATAAAATCTCTGCCAAAATCAAAATTAAACAAGGCAAATACATTATAATCAATTGAAGGTGAAATTATATTGTTCCATATTCCTATAGGAGAATATCCTTGATTTCGCAAAGCATACTCTACCTCCATATTGAAGCTTTTATTATACTTTTCTTGATCTTGCGGTCCTTCTTTTTTATATGGACTATTCTCCGTTCTTTGTTGATATGCAAAATCATCTAGTGTTGTTGACAATCCCATAGGATCAATATACTTCAGCGGATTATTCAAACAATAAACAAACCAATTCATTCCGTCTCTTACAGGGTCTTCCGTAATAAATCTGCCTGTTTCAGCATCATACCAGCGGGCATTGAAGTAATATAAGTTTGTTATTTCATCCAAGAACTTACCCGTGAAGTTCGGTGTAAATGTATTACTAGATTTTGTAATGCATTTTCCAAATGCTTCATGCTCACATTCCCAGATAACCTTGCCGGTTGAATCCGTTATGCATATTGTTGTTCCCAAATGGTCCGTGTGGTGATAGTAAGTTTTTGTTGTGTTTCCTTTTGTTACAATCTCACACCATAATTTACCGTTTGCATACACGTAATCATGCTTTTCCGTGCCTTTTTCTGTGTAAATCAACTTACCGTCAGTATCATAAGCGAAATATTCCGTTACTTTTGAAGCACCGCTTCCAGTAATTCTACATACAATTAAACCACGGTAATCATATTTGTATTCTGCGACTATCGCCAGACTATTCGTTCCAGATTTAGAATGACTCACCTTTATAAGTCTGTTTAATAAGTCATACTCATAGTGCCAGACTTCACCGCTTGTTGCATCAAACTTCCATCCCTCAAAATTACTGCTGCCTTCACTGTCTGTTCCCGTTGCGTTTGCCGTTGTTCCCTTTGCAATCAGGTTTCCGTTCGCATCGTAGTTGTAATTCCATTTTCCGTCGCTCTTTATCAAATCACATTTTGGATAGCAGACTATTCCCTTTATAGCACCACCAGCCTTCTTTTCCGTCAGTCGGTTCCCCTTCGAATCATAAGTCCAGACATACATCTGCTGTCCTTCACGCTTTTCTTTAGTAAGTTGATTTAATTTATCATATTCATAGTTACACTCTATTCCGTTCAGCGTCCTTTTTATGAGGTTCCCCCTGTTATTCCACGTCAGTTCATTATCAGGTTTTCCGTCAATTCCCCATTCAAATCCGTCAAGGATATCACTTTC
>JAEEGH010015747.1_pt1 | contig 16374 bp, 15 predicted proteins | sample 9134181 | NCBI WGS metagenome assembly JAEEGH01 (sample SAMN16246544, study PRJNA631951) | gut metagenome | biome: gut microbiome; feature: rumen; material: DP-attached | host: Bos | place: Iran: Karaj | collected 2018-10
TCACCGTATTCGGAAGAGGAACTGGTCTCAAGAAGATACATACTGCATGAGAAACCGTCGGCCATCATCAACATCGTCGATGCGACCAACCTCGAGAGGAACCTCTATCTGACCATGCAGCTGATGGAGCTGGATGTGCCGATGGTCCTGGCTTTGAATATGATGGATGAGGTCCAGGGCAACGGCGGTTCCATCCTGATCAACAAGATGGAGGAGATCCTGCAGATCCCGGTCATTCCGATCTCGGCAATGAAGAACGAAGGTGTTGATGAACTTCTCGATCACGCGATCCACATCGCCAGATATCAGGAAAGGCCTGGCCGCAAGGACTTCTGTGACAAGAACGACTACAACGGCTCATTGCACAGGTGCATCCACACGATCATGCACATGATCGAAGACCACGCTTTGAAAGCGCAGATCCCGGTCCGTTTCGCAGCCAACAAGCTGATCGAGAACGACCCTTTCCTGGTCGAGGAACTCGACATACACGCGAAAGAGATGGATGCCATCAAGACGGTCATCGCCCAGATGGAAGAAGAGAGGGGTCTCGACGCTTCGGCAGCCATCGCCGACATGCGTTATCTGTTCATCGACAGGCTCTGCCGGCAGACCGTCATCAAGCCGAAGGTCTCCAAAGAGAGGGCCAGGAGCGAGAAGATCGACAAGATCCTGACCGGCAGGTATACGGCCATTCCGGTCTTCATTGCCGTGATGGTCCTGATCTTCTATCTGACTTTCAATGTCATCGGTGCCTTTTTGCAGGATCTGCTGGATCAGGGCATCGGTATCTTTGCGGAAAGATGTGAAGAATGGCTGCTTTCCGTGAATGTGAACGAAGCGCTCAGATCCCTGATCTGTGAAGGCGTCCTGAACGGCGTGGGCAGCGTGCTGAGCTTTATTCCGATCATCGTCATCCTCTTCTTCTTCCTGTCCCTGCTGGAAGACAGCGGCTACATGACGCGCATCGCTTTCGTCGTCGACAAGCTGCTGAGGAAGATCGGTCTGTCCGGGCGCAGCATCGTGCCGATGCTGATCGGTTTTGGCTGTTCGGTACCGGCGATCATGGCGACCAGGACCCTTCCTTCCAAGAGAGACAGAAAGATGACGATCATGATGGTCCCGTTCATGAGCTGTTCCGCCAAGATGCCGATCTATTATTTCTTCGTGCAGACTTTCTTCAAGGAGATCTCTTGGCTGATCATTTCCAGCCTCTATCTGCTGGGTATCGTCACGGCGGTCATAATCGCCTACATCGGCAAGAACACGGTCTTCAAGGGAGAGGCCGTCCCGTTCGTCATGGAGCTGCCGAACTACAGGATGCCCATGGCCAAGAACGTCCTGCGTCTGATGTGGGACAAGGCCAAGGACTTTCTGCAGAGGGCTTTCACGATCATCTTTACCGGCACGGTCATCATCTGGTGTCTGGGCAATTTTGATTTCCGTCTCAACATGGTCTCTGATCCTTCTTTGAGCATGCTGGCATATGCGGCAAACATCATCACGCCGATCTTCAGGCCGCTGGGCTTTGCCGACTGGCGCGTTTCAACGGCACTGATCTCCGGCTTCCTGGCCAAGGAGAGCGTCGTCTCGACGCTGAGCGTCCTCTACGGAAGCAGTGAGATCCTCAGACAGTCCTTGAGCATCCCGGCGACCTATGCCCTGCTGAGCTTCTGTCTGCTCTATACGCCTTGCGTCGCGGCGGTGGCTGCCGTCAGAAGGGAAGAGGGGATCAAAGGCAGCATCGATCTCGTCCTCTTCCAGTGTGTGATCGCCTGGGTCGTGGCTTTCCTGATGCGGATGATCCTGCTGGCTTTTGGTCTATAAAACACTAAAAGACCAACGGCCTTCCGGGGCCGTTTATTTCTGTTGACAGGTCTTTGTTTCGATGATATCCTTTTACAGGAATCAAACGCTTTATCAGCATAAGGCGCAAGGAGATCGAAATGAAAGTGAAAGCCAGGATATATCAGACAGGACAGCCGAATGCGACAGACATGGATCTTGTCTCTCTTGATATCCCAGGCGCTCATGGCGATGGTGACTATATCATTTTTCCCGGTTTCTGTGATGTACATGTTCATCTCAGGGAACCGGGTTTTTCTTATAAGGAGACCATAGAGACGGGAAGCAGGGCTGCTGCCCGCGGCGGTTTCACAACGGTCTGTCCGATGCCCAATCTGTCTCCTGTGCCAGACTCCTATGAGGATCTGAAGCAGGAGCTCGATCTGATCGAAAGAGATGCGGTCATCGATGTCGTGCCATACGCTTCCTGCACGGTCAATGAGGAAGGAAAACAGATCGCTGAGCTGGAAGAGATGAGCAGCCATGTATGCGCCTTCTCGGATGACGGCAAGGGGATACAGGATGAAGAGGTCATGAGGAAAGTTATGATCGAAGCAAAGAGACTGGGCAAGATCGTGGCGGCGCATTGCGAGGTCAACGACCTGCTCAGGGGCGGCTATATCCACGATGGCGAATACGCAAAGATACACGGTCACAGAGGCATCTGTTCCAGAAGCGAATGGGAAGAGATCGAAAGAGATGTGCGTCTGGCAAAGCAGACCGGCGCTTCCTATCATGTCTGCCACATCTCAACCAAAGAGAGCGTAGAGATCATACGTCAGGCCAAAAAAGAGGGCGTCGATGTGACATGCGAGACGGCACCGCACTATCTGGTCCTGAACGATTCGGATCTTCAGGAGAGCGGAGACTTCAAGATGAATCCGCCGCTAAGATCGAAGGAAGACCAGGAAGCTCTATTGGAGGCGATACAGGATGGCACGATCGACATGATCGCGACTGATCATGCCCCTCACAGCAAGGAAGAGAAAAGCAGGGGCCTGGAAAAGAGCGCCTTCGGCATCGTCGGTCTGGAGACAGCCTTCCCGGTCCTCTATACGAAACTTGTGAAAGGCGGTCTGATCGATATGGGCAGACTGATCGAGCTGCTGTGCATGAATCCGCGTCAGCGTTTCGGACTGGAACAGGAGGATTCCTATACGGTCTGGGACCTGAATGCGAAGTATCGCATCGATCCGGACAGTTTTCTGTCCAAAGGAAGGTCCACGCCGTTCAAGGGGATGGAGGTCTATGGCGAATGCCTCATGACAGTCTGTCATGGAAAGACCGTCTATCTGAAAGAGAAATGATATGAGAGAAGAGATTTTTGAAATATTGGAAAACGAGGAGATCGCTTTCAATACCTACAGGTTGGTCCTGAAAGGGAAAGGTCTAAAGGAGATCAGAGCGGGTCAGTTCGTCAACATCAGAGTGGAACCTCTTTTCCTGCGCCGTCCGATCTCGGTCTGCGATGTGGATGAGGATAGGCTGACGCTGATCTACAAGAAGGTCGGTAAGGGGACGGACCTGCTTTCAGGAATGAAGGAAGGAGATCTGGATCTTCTGATCGGTCTGGGCAATGGCTATGATCTCAGATCAAGCGGTGAAAGGCCGCTGCTGCTGGGCGGTGGAGCCGGTGTCCCGCCTCTCTATTACCTGGCAAAGAATCTGAGGGAAGAGAAGAAGGAAGTGAAAGTCGTCCTCGGTTTCAACAGGAGCGAAGAGATCTTCATGAAAGAAGAATTTGAGAGACTGGGTTGCGAAGTCTTTGTGACGACGCTTGACGGAAGCTTCGGCAGGAAGGGTCTTGTGAGCGATGTCATGAAGGATCTTGACTATACGTATTTCTATGCCTGCGGTCCTCTGCCTATGCTGAAGGCCGTCTATCAAAAAAGTGAAAGCGAGGGTCAGTTCTCTCTGGAAGAGCGGATGGGCTGCGGCTTCGGCGCCTGCATGGGCTGCACGATAGAGGTGAAGGATGGCTATAAGCGCGTCTGCAAGGAAGGTCCCGTGTTTGAAAAGAAGGAGCTCTTATGGGAAGACTAGATGTTGAATTGTGCGGTGTCAGACTGGATGATCCGATCATTCCCGCTTCCGGTACCTTCGGCTACGGCTATGAGTTCGCGGAGCTCTATGACATCGATATGTTGGGTTCCCTGTCTTTCAAGACGACGACGCTGCATCCGCGTTTTGGCAATCCGACGCCGCGCATCGCCGAGACTTCTTCAGGCATGTTGAATGCGATCGGTCTGCAGAATCCGGGCGTCGATCAGGTCATCGCGGAAGAGCTGCCGAAACTGAGGGCCTGTTTCCACAAGCCGATCATGGCCAATATCTCCGGTTTCTCGATCGAAGAGTACGTGAAGGTCGCTGAGAAGCTGGACAAGGAGGAACAGATCGCCTTCATCGAGGTCAACATCTCCTGTCCCAACGTATCCGGCGGCGGCATCCACTTCGGTACCGATCCTTCGCTGGCAAGAAAGGTCACGGAAGAGGTCAGGAAGGTGACGACCAAGCCGCTGATCATGAAACTTTCGCCGAATGTGACGGACATCGTGTCGATCGCCAGAGCCTGTGAAGATGGCGGTGCGGATGCCTTGAGTCTGATCAATACGCTGATGGGGATGCGGATCGACATCAGAAGAAGGACGCCGATCCTGGCGAACAGGACGGGCGGACTCTCCGGTCCGGCGATCTTCCCGGTCGCCCTGCGTATGGTCTATCAGACTGCGCAGGCAGTGAAGATCCCGGTCATCGGACTGGGCGGGATCTCGAGCGCGGAGGATGTCATCGAGATGATGATGGCGGGTGCCAGCGCCGTGGAAGTCGGTGCGGCCAACTTTGCGGATCCCTTCATCTGCAAGAAGATCATTGAAGAACTGCCGATCCTCATGGACAAACTGGGTATCGGAGAAATAAAAGACATCATAGGAGGTGCAATAGATGGGTAGAGACGTGATCGTCGCCTGCGATTTCTCTTCGAAGGAAGAGGTACTGGCTTTTCTGGATCTGTTTCAGGAGAAGAAGCCTTATGTGAAGATCGGCATGGAGCTTTTCTATGCGGAAGGTCCTTCGATCGTGAGACAGATCAAGGAGAGAGGACACAGGATCTTTCTGGATCTGAAGCTTCACGATATTCCAAACACCGTGAAGAGCGCGATGAGAGTGTTGCGCGATCTGGATGTGGATATGATCAACTGCCATGCGGCCGGAACGACGGCGATGCTGAAGGCGGCTTTGGAAGGCCTGCAGAAAGAAGACGGAAGCAGACCGCTTCTGATCGCGGTGACACAGCTGACCAGCACCGATCAGGGATCCATGGAAAGGGATCTGCTGATCGAGAAGCCGATCGATGAAGTCGTCATGCATTACGCGAAAGTGTCCAGGGATGCGGGGCTTGACGGCGTCGTCTGTTCCCCTCTGGAGGCGAAAAGGGTCCATGAATGCTGCGGAACGAAATTTCTGACAGTGACGCCGGGCGTTCGTTTTGCCGAAAACGAGAAGGGCGACCAGAAGCGCGTCATGACGCCTGCGCAGGCAAGAGAGATCGGTTCCGACTACATCGTCGTAGGAAGGCCGATCACCAGGGCTGAGGATCCTGTTGCCGCTTATGAGAGAGCCTTGAAGGAATTTGTGGGGTAGAAAGATGAAAGAACTGATCGCAGAAGATCTCTTATCGATCAAGGCCGTGTTCCTGAGACCGGATGAACCCTTCATCTGGGCATCGGGGATCAAGAGCCCGATCTATTGTGACAATCGTCTGACACTGACTGATGTCAAGGTCAGGAACGATGTGGAAAACAGCTTTGCGAAGCTGATCGCGGAAAAGTATCCGGAGGCAGAGGTGCTGATGGGCACTTCGACTGCCGGGATCGCCCATGCGGCGATCACAGCGCATATCCTTTCGCTTCCGATGGGTTATGTCCGTTCCTCCAACAAGGATCACGGCAGAGGCAATCGCATCGAGGGTGAACTGAAGTCCGGTGAGAAGGTCGTCGTCGTCGAGGATCTGATCTCGACCGGCGGCAGCGTCATCGAGGTCGTGGATGCCTTGCGGGATGCCGGTGCGGATGTCCTGGGCATCGTTTCCATCTTCACTTACGGGATGGAGAAGGGACTGAGGAGACTGAAGGAAGCTGAAGTGGAGAACACTTCGCTTTGCGACCTGGATGTGTTGCTGAAGGTCGCGGTGAAATCGGGATATATCTCTGAAGAGGATGAGAAGAGGATACTCAGTTTCAGGGATGATCCGAGTGATGAAAGGTGGATAGGATAATATGAGACATTTGATCAACATACTGGATCTCTCCAAAGAGGAGATCGATGAGCTGATCGTCTGTGCCAACGACATGATCGCTCATCCGGAAGCCTACAATCAGGCTTGTCAACACAAGATCCTGGCGACGCTCTTCTTTGAGCCTTCGACCAGGACGAGACTTTCCTTTGAAAGCGCGATGCTTTCGCTTGGCGGAGAGGTCCTCGGTTTCTCGGAGGCGCAGAGTTCTTCGGCAGCCAAGGGAGAGAGCGTTGCCGACACGATCCGCACGGTGAGCTGCTACAGCGACATCATCGCGATGCGTCATCCGAAGGAAGGCGCGCCGTTCGTCGCTGCGGGCGTCGCTGAAGTCCCGGTCATCAACGCCGGTGACGGCGGCCACAACCATCCGACGCAGACGCTGACCGATCTGCTGACGATACACAGGGAAAAGGGCCGTTTCGATGGTCTGACGATAGGTCTCTGCGGCGACCTGAAGTTCGGCAGGACCGTCCATTCGCTGATCTCGGCGATGTCCCGCTATCGCAATATCAGGATCGTCCTGATCTCTCCGGACGAGCTCAAGCTGCCTTCCTACATCAAGAAGGATGTGCTGGAGGCCAATCACATGGATTACTATGAGACGACGGATCTTCTGGAGAAGATGGCGGATCTCGACATCCTGTATATGACCAGGGTGCAGAGGGAGCGTTTCTTCAACGAGGAAGACTACCTGCGTTTGAAGGACAGCTACATCCTGACGCTGGATAAACTCAAGGATGCGAAAGAGGATCTGACGATCCTGCATCCGCTGCCAAGGGTCAACGAGATCTCGACAGAGGTCGATGCGGATCCGAGGGCCGCATACTTCCGTCAGGTGCGCAACGGCAGATACATCCGTATGGCCCTGATCCTGAAACTTTTGAAGGAGGCAGAAAATGAACATTGATTCGATCAACAACGGCATCGTCATCGACCACATCAGCGCCGGCAAGGCCATGGAGCTCTATGAGCTGCTGGGTCTGGATAAACTGGACTGTTCAGTCGCGATCATCAAGAACGTTCATTCCAACAGGATGGGCAAGAAGGACATCATCAAGATCGATGCGGATCTGCCGGTCGATCTGAATCTGATCGGCTATGTCGATCCGGGTGTCACGATCAACATCATCAGGGATGAGAAGCTGGTCGAGAAGAAGCGGATCTCGCTTCCGCTTGAACTTCGCAACGTCATCCGCTGCAAGAATCCGCGCTGCATCACTTCGGTGGAAAGAGGGATCGATCACGTCTTCAAGCTGACAGACAGAGAAAACAAGGTCTACCGCTGCATCTATTGCGAGACGAAGGCGGAATAGACCAAAGATCCATACATAAAGAAAACGACCGTCAAGGTCGTTTTCATGTCTATTTCTTGTTGAGTTTTTTGAGTTCTTCGGCGATGGAAGTGAGAAGCTTGACTTCTTCGGATGGTTCCGGTTCCGGTGCGGCTTCCGCTTCTTCTTCCTCTTTCTTCTTGGTCAGGGCAGCCAGATTGTTGACGGCCTTGAGGATCGTGAAGAGGACCAGTGCCAGGATCAGGAAGTTGATGATGGCCGAGATGAAGGCGCCCCAGTCGATGACCTGTCCGGTGTTTCCCAAAGGCGTGACCAGGCCGATCTCGGTGCCGCCCAGGCAGGCGATGATCGGGTTGAGGATGTTGTCGGTCAATGCAGAGACGATGGATGAGAAGGCACCGCCGACGATGACACCGACAGCCATATCCATCACATTGCCTTTCAATGCGAATTCTTTGAATTCTTGCAGAAATTTTTTCATGAGATAATCCCCCTTGTTTATCTATATTATAACCCGTATGATATAATTCTTTCGGACGTTTTGATTCATATCATCGGAGAAGAGAGAATATGTTGAAGAAGTTGAGAAAAATTTTGATGATCGAATTCGGCACCCTTCTTTTTGCCCTGTCGGTGGGTCTTTTTATCCTGCCTGGCAAGATCCTGACAGGCGGTGTCGCCGGTATCACATCCCTGCTGACGCCTTTCATTCCGGTGTCGGAGGATATCATGACGATCGTGCTGAACACAGGTCTCTTTATCCTGGGGAGCGTCTTTCTGGGGCGGGAATTCTTTCAGAACACCCTGCTTTATTCGATCTCCTATCCTTTCTGGCTTCTTTTCGTGACCAGGGTACTGCCTGATGTCAGCGATGTCGATCCGCTGCTGGCAAGCGTCTACGGCGGTCTGATGGGCGGTCTTGCGATCGGTATCATGTTCCGTAACGGCGGTTCTTCCGGGGGCACGGATGCGATCGCCCTGATCGCGGAGAAATACTTCAAGGTCAAGGTCTCTTCAGCCATGATGGTCATGGATTCCATCACGGTCCTGGCTGGTCTTGCCGTATACGGATTGAACAGCGTGATGATCGGCATGATCTCGGTCTTCCTGATGACGATCGCGCTGGACTGGACGATGAACATCTACGGCGGTGTCCAGGCGCAGAAGTTTGAGATCATTTCCGATCAGTATGAGCTGATCGCAAGGGATATCCACGAGATCCTGGAAAGAGGAACGACGATCCTGGATGTGGAAGGGGGATACACCGGAAACAGGAGGAAGATGCTGATATCGATCGTATCGGATGATCAGTCCAACGATATCAAGGAGATCATCGAAAGATATGATCCCAATGCCTTCGTGATCATATCAGAGGCGAAGGACGTCAATGGAGAAGGTTTCACTTACGAGCCGCGCATGTAAAACAATATGGGTCTGCTGCTGATCATCATCTATCTCGCATTCATATCGCTGGGTCTGCCGGACTCTCTTTTAGGCAGCGCCTGGCCGATCATGTATAGGGATCTGGATGTGCCGATGTCCTGGTCGGGCATCATCTTCATGATCGTCTCTTTCGGAACGATCGTCTCTTCTCTCAACTCCGATAGGCTGACGAAGCGCTTCGGAGCGGGAAAGGTGACGGCTTTTTCGGTGGCGATGACGATGGTCGCCCTGATCGGCAATTCCATATCCAGGCGTTTTTACGCTCTGTGTCTGTGGGCCATCCCCTACGGACTGGGAGCCGGTTCCGTCGATGCGGCTTTGAACAATTACGTGGCTTTGCACTACAAGAGCTCGCACATGTCCTGGCTGCACTGCATGTGGGGCGTCGGTGCTTCGCTTGGTCCCTGCATCATGTCGAGGGCGCTGGCCATCGATGCGGACTGGCACCGGGGCTATCGGATCATCGGTCTGATGCAGCTGGCTTTGACTGTCGTCCTTTTTCTGACGCTTTCCAGGTGGCAAAAGAGTGGCGATCAGGCAGATGAAGCGGTCGAACATATCCCGCTGAAGGATGCCGTCAGGATCAAGGGCGTCATCGAGATCATGCTGGCGTTCTTCTGTTACTGTTCGATCGAACAGACCACGGGGCTTTGGGCCTCGGGCTGGCTGGTCAATGCCAAGGGCATCGATGAGGTCAGAGCTTCAGCTTTCGCTTCCCTGTATTTTTCGGGCATCACGATCGGCAGGGCTCTGAGCGGTTTTCTGACTTACAGGTTCAACGATAAACAGATGGTCAGACTGGGAGAGGGGATCATCGTGATCGGCCTTCTCTGTCTTCTGCAGCCATGGAGCGATACGCTTTCCCTTTACGGTCTGATCATACTGGGTCTGGGTTCGGCGCCGATCTATCCCTCGCTCATCCATTCGACGCCCGATCTCTTCGGCAAGGACAGGTCGCAGTCGATCATCGGCGTGCAGATGGCTTCCGCCTATGCGGGCAACATCATGATGCCGCCGCTCTTCGGCGTGATCGCCAGATACCTGGGGATCGGCCTCTTCCCGTATAGTCTGTGCATATTGGCTCTGCTGATGATCCTGATGCATGAGAGGCTTCGAAAAAGAGCTTCTGCAGGATGAAGAAAAGTTCCGGAAGGAACTTTTTTCAGGCAAGTTGATTGATTTTTCAGGAGAGATGATGGAAACTGTTGTCTGGATAGGAGGTATCTCTTATGAATGATTATCAGAACTATCAGGAGATCGATCGCGTCAGCCGTCCCGATTTCTTTTCCAAGGTCATGGGTTACGTGGCTGTCGGTCTTGGTCTGAGCGCTTTAGGCGCTCTTGCCGGAAACTATCTGCTGCCGATGCTGGGTGAGGCTTACATGTTCGCGATGCTGTTTTTCATGGTCGCTGAGCTCGCGCTGGCTTTTGTGATCGGCAAGGATCTGGAGAGGCGAAGCACGTCTTCCGTCAGGAACATGTTCATCGCCTATTCACTGATCAACGGTCTCACTCTTTCCGTGATACTGGGCATCTATACGAGCGCAAGCGTGCTGATGGCTTTTGTCACGACAGCGGTCGTGTTTGGCAGTCTCTGCGCGATCGGAAAGACGACGAAGGTCGATCTGACGAGGTTTTCTTCCTTCTTCATGAGCGGTCTGATCGCTTGCATCATCATGACTCTGGCAAACATGCTGATATTCAGGGCGTCAGGTCTGGATATCGCTTTGTGCTACTTTGAGACGCTTCTTTTCATGGGGCTCACCGTTCATGACATGCAGATGATCGATCGTTACTATTCACAAAGCGAAAGCGAGAATTACGCGATCTTTGCGGCTTTGCAGCTGGAACTTGATTTCATCAATCTGCTGATCAGGATCCTTGAGATCTTCGGTGTCAGAAGGAACGACAACTGATAAAAAAGAAAACTTCGCGATCGCGAAGTTTTTTCATGGAGCTTAGATCCTGGATACGATCTTGCGGATCAGCTGTTTGAACTGGTCCTTGACCATATCGGCGGTTTCCTGGACTTCCTTGTGACTGAGTTCCTCTCCGGTCATGCCGGCAGCCATGTTGGTGATGCAGGAGATGCCGATGACCGGCAGTCCGCAGTGTCTGGCGGCGAGGATCTCCGGGACGGTGGACATGCCTACAGCATCAGCACCGATGGTCTGGGCAAAGCGAATCTCGGCAGGTGTCTCATAGTTCGGTCCTCTGAAGGCCATGTAGACGCCGGAGCGGGCGTCGATGCCAAGCTCTTGCGCACATCTCTTTCCCAAGTTGTTGTAGATCGGGTCGATGGCTTTGGTCATATCCGGGAAGCGCGGTCCGAATTCTTCGTCGTTTGGACCGTAGAGCGGATTGTCTCCCATGTAGTTGATGAAATCATCGATGAACATCAGAGTCCCCGGTTTGAAGGTCTTGTTGCAGCCGCCGGCAGCGTTGGTAAGGATCACGGCTTTGACGCCGAGGAGTTTCATGACTCTGACGGGCATGGCGACCGTCTTCATGTCGTGTCCTTCGTAGAAATGGAAGCGTCCCTGCATGCAGAGGACCTTCCTTCCGTTCAGAAGCCCGCAGACCAGCCTTCCGGCGTGCCCCGGGACAGTCGTTTTCGGGAAATTCGGGATCTCGGTATAATCGACACATACGGCGTCTTCGATCTCGTTGCCCAGTTCGCCCAGACCGGAGCCCAGGACCAGGCCGATGGCGTCTTTTGCATCGAGTCTTGAAGCGATGAAGTCTGCCGCTTCCTTGCATCTTGCGTATTCACTCATGTTTTTTTACCTCTTCTTCTGATTCAACTTTATCATATCCGGGTGAGAGATTTGTTAAAATCAGAAATGGAGGTAGTGGATCTTATGAAGAAAGATTTAGGAAAAGTGGCAGCGGTATTTCCGATGCCGGTGCTGATGATCGGGACTTACGGCGCAGATGGAAAGGTCGATGTCATGAATGCGGCCTGGGGCCAGATCTGCGACTATGACAAGATCATCATCTCTTTGACCGAATCACATAAAACAGTGGAAAACATCAAGCTGAAGAAGGCTTTCACGGTCGCTTTGGCTGACAGGGACCATGTCGATGTGGCGGATTATTTCGGTATCGTTTCAGGGAACAACAAAACGGACAAATTCGAGAAGAGCGGCTATCATGCCGTGAGGAGCGAAAAGGTCAATGCGCCGATCATTGAGGAGTTCCCGATCGTCATGGAGTGCGAACTGTTTGAGATCATCGATACGGAGTCCATCTACGGTATCGTGGGCAAGATCGTCAACACGAGGGCAAACGAGGAGGTCCTGTCCGCCAATGGCAAGGTCGATGTCCGCAAACTGAATGCATTGATGTTCGATCAGTTCCAGTCGGGTTATTACACAGTCGGCGAGAAGATCGCAGAAGCCTGGAATGCCGGCATGGATCTGGCTAAAAGCGAATGAATAAACGGATCGTCTGATCCGTTGATGAAATCATGCGGGTCCTGTTTCAGGACCTTTTTATTTGAAGAAGAAGGCGATCTCATCCATGATGATCTGCGTCTTGTCTCTTTCCGAAAGTTCTTTGTTGATGCCTTGGGCCTGGGAGACATAGTCGGTGATGATGTAGTCCGCATCGGAAAGCAGGAAGTCTTTCTGGGAGGACTCGCTGTTTGGCGTCCATATCAGGACTTCTCTGCCGGATTCGTGGATCGCATCGATGACGGCGACGGAGGCCGCTTCTTCTTCCAGACCGAGGTAGTCGCAGTTGAGTTCTGCGGTCTTGCCGAAGGAGGCAAAGGTCAGGTATGCGCATCTGATCTCGGGATATCTGTTCTCGCAGTAGTCGATGAGGTTGTATTTCAAAGAGATGAGGAAGGCTTCTTCGACCATGTCTCTTTCTTTGATCATCGCCACGGCGTCGTCGACCATGCGGATGTCGGCCGTATCGCCTTTGAGTTCGACAAAAAGGAGTATCCTTCCTTTTGCGGTATCCAGCATCTCTTCAAAGGTCGCGACAGGCTGCGGATCATCCGGGAAGTTCGGATCGGTGATGGTCAGCCCCCTGATCTCTTCCAGGGTGAGGTCCGAAGGTCTTGCGCCCGTCTTGCACAGACGCGAGAAGTTTCCGTCGTGATTGATGATGTAATAGCCGTCCTTGCTGCGCTGTATGTCGATCTCTGCGCCTTCCGCTCCCAGTTCGATCGCTTTCTCCAGTCCGGCGATCGTGTTTTCCGGCGCTTCGATGCCACCTGCCCTGTGAGCGATGATGCCCGGTCGCCTGTGTGTATGCACGAACTGATCAAGGCGATTGTCGAAGAGCCAGGCCGCAACGCCGGACAGGCCGATCAGAATGATGAGTGAAGCGAAGGCAAAGATCCAGGTCCGTTTTCCGGTCTTCGCCGTAAATGGCTTTTCTTCGCCCTTGTAGCGGTGGTAGAGCTGGGTCATCCGGATCAGATAGAAGGATCTGTCGAAGGAGTTGATGAAAATGATGGATGATGTCGCCAGGACGGATACGAAGATGAAGGCTATGTCCACATTTGGTTTGCCGTGAGTGATCACGATCGCCGCGATACCGGGGATGATGCCGGCTGCGATGATGACGAAGATGTTCGCTCCGATCATGCACAGGAGGTAGATGAGGTTCTGCTTGAGGAAGTCTTTCCAGTTCTTTCGCATCAGCGCCCTTGATTCATCATCGGCTATCGAGGATCTCAGGTCCGATAGAAGGATGCCGTGTATCGTGAAGATGTTGACGATGCCCAGGAGTAAGAATCCGATCATGAAGATGATATAGAGGATCATATAAAAGGTGTTCGAATGGATGACCGAGGAGATGAAGTTCGGGATGTAGAGTCCACTCGTCTGGGAGATCGAGATGCCGAAGCCGATGATCGGAGCGATCAGGGAGATGTACAGGACGATGCCAAGGCCGTCGATCGTGAAGAATTTACGGATGGACAAAAAGCCTTCTTTGATGCTCTGAATGAGGTCGGGCTTGCCGTTGAGCAGCTTGGATGCGTAGATGATCTGGGTGTTGAGGTCTACGGCGACGTAGACGAAAAGGATCAGGACGCCTATGATGAGCAGCAGAGGGCCCTGCCAGGTCTTGTAAAGAAAATCAAAATCACCGGTGGAGATGGCCACGCGGCCAGCCGAGCGGATCAGCAGATCCGCGATCCTGCGCAGGATCGTGACGATGACAGAGATCGTTATCGTCGATGCGATCTGGAACCTGATGATGTCGAACATGGAAGTCCAGTAGGGGCGGTAAGCCGAACGGATCCTCTGACTTATTTTCATGTAATTATTATACAATTTATATGTAGGTTAAAAATGAGGATGGAAAGAAATCTCTTCTATAACGAAATGAATGAACCGCTCGCTGCCAGACTTCGTCCCCAGACGTTGGATGAGATCATCGGTCAGCAGCACCTCATCGGTCCGGGGAAGGTCTTGCGAAAGATGGTCGAAAGCGACCGCATCCCTTCGATGATCTTCTGGGGTCCGCCGGGCGTGGGCAAGACGACGCTGGCCAGTGTGATCGCCAGGACGACCAAGGCTTCTTTCATCAATTTCTCGGCCGTGACCAGCGGGATCAAGGAGATCAAGGAGGTCATGAAGCGGGCAGAAGATGATGTGCAGATGGGCGAGAGGACCATCGTTTTCGTCGATGAGATCCATCGTTTCAATAAGGCGCAGCAGGATGCCTTCCTGCCTTTCGTGGAGAAGGGCAGCATCATCCTGATCGGTGCCACAACGGAGAACCCTTCCTTTGAGGTCAATGGCGCCTTGCTTTCAAGATGCAAAGTCTTCGTCCTGAAGCAGCTGACGGCGGATGACATCGTAGTGCTTCTGAAGAGGGCACTGAATGATGAGAGGGCTTTTGAGGGAAAGAAGATCCACATCGATGACAAAGATCTCTACTTCATCGCCAATTTCTCCAACGGGGATGCCAGGATGGCTCTTTCGACCCTGGAGATGGTCGTTCTCAACGGGGAAGAGAAGGATGGGGAGATCCACATCGGTGACGAGCTGATCGAAGACATCACTTCCAAGAAGTCTTTCCTCTATGACAAAAAGGGCGAGGAACACTACAACATCATTTCCGCTTTGCATAAATCGATGCGCAATTCCGATCCGGATGCGGCCGTTTACTGGCTGGCGAGGATGCTGGAAGCGGGAGAGGATCCCCTCTACGTGGCCAGAAGGGTCATCCGCTTTGCTTCAGAGGATGTCGGTCTGGCTGATCCCAGAGCTCTGCAGATCGCGGTGAGCGCCTATGATGCCTGCCACTATATCGGCATGCCAGAGTGCACGGATGCACTGGCAGAGGCGGTCATCTACATGTCGGTGGCGCCGAAGTCGAATGCGATCGATGTGGCTTATGCGATGGCAAAGACGGATGCCGTGACGATGCTGGATGAACCGGTACCTCTGGTCATCCGGAATGCGCCGACGAAACTGATGAAGGATCTGGATTACGGCAAGGGCTATCAGTATGCCCATGACACGGAAGAAAAGCTCACCAACATGCAGTGTCTGCCTGATACGCTCAAGGACAGGGAATACTATTCTCCTGTCAATCAGGGACTGGAGAGGCAGATCTCAGAGCGGCTGAAGCAGATCAGACAGTGGAAAAAGGAACACCGGCAATAAACGGATACAAATGACGCACGCAGAGATGTGTGACGGGAAATAGAGGAACAGATGAAAAAGAGTATGAACAACAAGAATTACAGACAGCTTCTGATCATGACCGCAGCCGTCGTGCTGTCGGCGATCGTGCAGGCCTTCTCCCTGACTTCCTTTTCCGTGCCGGCAGGGATCTATCCTTCCGGCATCACCGGCTTTTCGAGACTGGTCTCGGATATCCTGGGGGACTTTGCCGGGATCGATCTGCCGTTCTTTTATCTGTATCTGCTGATCAACGTCGTTCTGGCGGTGATCGTCTTTAAGCATATCGGAAAGCTTTTCACGATCTTCTCGCTCCTGCAGACGACCCTGGTCTCTTTCCTGTCTTCGTTCTTCGTGCCTCTGAAGATCCTGGAGGATCCGCTTCTGATCGCGATCTTCGGCGGTCTGATCAACGGTTTCGGCATCTCTCTTGCTCTGACGAACGGTGCCTCGAGCGGCGGAACGGATTTCCTTTCGATCTATTATTCGAACAAGTTCCATCGTTCGATGTGGGATCATGTGTTCGCATTCAACTGCGCGATGATCCTTGTGACGGGACTCCTCTACGGCTGGGAGATCGCGGCATATTCGATGATCTATCAGTATGTCTCCAACATGATCATCTCCAAGCGGCACAAGCGCTATACGCATCAGGCTATAATCATCGTGACCAAGCAGCCTCAGGCGGTCATCGATTCCATCCTGAAAAACGTCCGTCATGGCATTACAAAGATACGGGCGCAGGGCGCTTATCTGGGAGACGATGAGACGTTGCTCTATACGGTGGTCAACGCCTTCCAGACTTCGGAAGTCGTCAAGTACGCCCTGGAAGGCGATCCGAAGGCTT
>JAEEGH010015748.1_pt1 | contig 16372 bp, 10 predicted proteins | sample 9134181 | NCBI WGS metagenome assembly JAEEGH01 (sample SAMN16246544, study PRJNA631951) | gut metagenome | biome: gut microbiome; feature: rumen; material: DP-attached | host: Bos | place: Iran: Karaj | collected 2018-10
AAAGCCGTGTAGGGCCTGCACGTATAGGAGAGAACTATCCTATTACATTGCAGGAGCTTGCTCAGTATGAGCAGGATGTAAAAGACTGGTTTTATGTTGATTACTTTTTGGCACTCCAGAACAAAGCCGGAAAGATGACCGCAACGGAAGTAATGGAGTTGCAGGGAGAAAAAGCGGCAACACTTTCTACTTTTATTGTTTCACTTAATGAATTTCTTGGAAATATTATTACAAGGTCTTTTAACCTTCTTATGCGGGCTAATATGCTTCCACCTGTTCCTACTGCTCTTTTGGAACAGAAAGCAACGATTAAAATTGACTTTACTGGTCCACTTGCTCAGGCACAAAAGAAATATCACCAGATGGGCGGAACTGTTCAGGCTCTTGGTGCTATTGGGCCTATTATTCAGATGTTCCCTAATGCCGGAGATTACCTTGACGGTGATGCGCTGATGAAGAGCACTATGGAAGGTATGGGAATGCCTCAGAATATTATCCGCGAAGATGATGACGTGCGTAAAGTGCGTGAAGATCGTATTAAGGCTCAACAAGAAGCGGCTGCACAACAGCAGCAGATGGCTATGGCTCAGACTCTTATGCAGAATGCAGACAAAATGAATCAGGCTGTACAGCAGGGGTCTATTATGGACCAGATTAACAGCCAGATTGGAGGTGGAATGAATGGCGGTCGATAAGGCTTATGATGAAATCTTTGGTGTACTTGATAACGAAACAGATGCAAAGAAAATAGAAGAAGAACGCGACAGGTTGATGACTGAATGTTTCAGACGTGTTTTTTCTACTGATGAGGGAAAGATAGTTTTGCACCAGATTTTAGAGGACCTTAAGTTTTACAAGGTAGAGTGTGTAAACGACACCGAAGTTATTTTAAATAATTTTGCAAAGTTTATGATTTTTAAAAGACTTAAGTGTGATAATTACAAGCAGATGACAAGCGCAATTTTTGATTGCAGAAAACAGTAAAAGGAGCTTAAAGATGGAAGAAACCGGAACAGGTAAAACAGGAATTGGTTTTATTGACCGCATGATGGAAGAAGGCAAAGAACTTGACCAGAAAATTGAAAAAGCACAGGCAAAACTTAAAGAATGGGATATGCCTAAAAAAAATGGTGAAGTTCCTGCTTTGACTTATGACTTACTGCAGGCACAGGTGACAGCAATGGCAACTTATTCAAACATTCTTCTAATGCGTGTAAATCAGGCACGTTTAATGCATGATTTTCCAGCGATTGGCCAGTTTTAAAAATATTTAAGGGAGGAAATTAAATGCCAGATCCAATAGAAACACCGGCACCAAATGCCGGAAGTGACATTAAGGACATTATGGGCGGAATGCAGGGAGCTGAACCTGATCCAAAACCTGCCGGAAACGGTGGGGATAACGGCGCGGGGAATAAGCCTAATGCAGACGGAAACGACGGCAGCAAGGAAGCACCTAATCCGGCTTGGATGGAGCAGATTGGCGACATTACAAAGGATGCGGCTGCAGCTGAAAAACTCAAGAAATTTGGGAAAGTCGGCGACCTTGCTAAATCTTACTTGGAGCTTGAGGGTAAACTGGGAAATAGTATTACGAAACCTGGGGAAAACGCAAGCGCTGAGGAAATTGAAAACTTTTATAGAGGACTTGGAAAGCCTGAAAGTGCTGATAAGTATTCTATCGAAGGCGACGACGCTAAGATGTTCCGGGAAATGGCCTTTAAGAATAATCTTACGGACGAACAGGCTAAGGCACTTTATGCGAGCTTGCAGGACGTGGGAAAAAATGCACTTGAAGCGCAGAAGCAAGCTTTTGCACAGCAGGCGCATGACACACAGGCAGCACTGCAGGCGGAGTATGGCAAAGAATATCCGGTAAAGGTAGAAATGCTGAAACGCGGAATTGCGGCCTATGGTGGCAAAACTCTTGGCGCAAAGCTCCAGCAGGCAGGACTTTTGGGTGATAAAGAAATCGTTCAGATGTTCATTTTGCTTGGAGAACAGAGCCAGGAAGGTGGATCCGCAGTGAATAATGGAAAAGCTGATGGATATAAATCTATTACAGAAGGTGGTACCTTCTCATTCTTTAAATAGAAATAGGAGAAATAAAATATGGCTGTTTTGAGTGTAACAGACCAGCTCACTTCTCTTGAAGTGGCAAAACGACTTAGCGGATCTAATCCTGATTGTCGCATGATTATTGAAGAGCTTGCCAGACTTGACGAGCTTCTTTTGGATGCACCTTTAGATGAAGCAAACAAAGGTACAATTAACACAACTACAGTTAGAACTGCGCTTCCTCACGGTGAGCATAGAGGGTATAACATGGGTGTTGGGAAGTCATCTAGCCAGACTAAGACTTTTGATGATGTTATTTCTAACATTGAAATTTTCTCAGAAGTTGATGCTCAGCTTATTGATGAAGCAGGTTACGATAATGCAAACCATAAGGCAGAGCTGCTTATGGGTGAGCAGTCAGCTTTCCTTGAAGGTATGTCACAGGACATGGGTGATGACATTATGTATGGTAATCATGATGCAGATCCTCTTTATACGAACGGTTTTGCACATCGCTATAACAAGATTAACGGTGAAACTGTTATTGATATGGGCGGCACTGGTAACAACCTTACATCTATTTACCTTATCAAATGGGCTAAGGATAAAGCAAAGCTTATTTATCCTAAAGGTCATAAAACTTATGGTGTTGAAGTTGAAAACCTGGGACGTGTCTTGTGTAGGGATTCAAATGGAAAAGAATTTATGGGTTACAAAACACACTACCGCATTGCACGTGGTCTTTGTATTCGTAACTCACGATCTGTTATCCGTCTTGCAAACATTGATAAGACTGCTTCTAACATCGGCGAAAAGATTGCTGAATATATCTCAAAGAATATTGACAATCTTGCTGTTGGTGGCGGAACTGTTACAATCGCTTGTAACCCGGTTATTAAGGGTATTCTTAACTGGACTGCCAACCAGAAGTCTAACGTTATTTTCCCGGCAAAAGACCCTTGGGGTAATGACGTGCTCCAGATTGGAGACGGCCGTATTCGTAAGTGCCAGTCTATTGTGATGACTGAATCACAGGTAGTTTAAAATAATTCCCTGCTTTTGCAGGGAAAATATATTAAAGGAGATGCAAAAATGCAGAAATCAAGATTTGATGCTGCCCTTAATTTTGGCTCGGTTACTCTTGGAAGCGCCGGAACAGACGCACTTGGTAATGTTCTTAAAATTGACAAGGCAGACCCTTCTTACAGAGCAGTAAACTTTATTGTTGAAGTTGCTGCTGTTGGCGGAACTTCCGTACAGCTTCTGGTACAGGGAAGTAACGATAACTCTACTTACGTTACAGTTGCTGAGTCTCCGGTTATTCTGGAAGCTAAGCTTACAAAGGATGCGAACTTTGATGTTCACATCCCACAGGACTGGAATTACAAGTATATGCGTGCTGCCGTTACAGGCGTTGGTACACATACTGCTGGTAAAATTTCTGCCTGCATGGATGTATATCCGGGAGTGTAATGTATGGCTGATGGTACTATGCTTGATAACCAGAATAATGCTGGTGGAAAGGACAAGGAAGAAAAACTTGTAAAATACCGGGTAAAAAATACCTGCTATTGGAATGAAATTCTTTACCGCGCTGATGACACGGTAGAATTTCCAGAATCGGTTAAGCCGCCTGTTGGTGACAAAGGCCATTTTGTAAAGTTGTAACAGAAAGGGCGTAGAGCCGTAACGCTCTACGCCCTTCTTTTTTAGGAATTGTAAGTTATGAATATAGATAGAAGTTTAGTTGCACGTGCTCTTAGCAAGGCTGGAGAAGAACCTATTACTGATGAAGAATGGAATGAAGAAACAAGCAGCCGTGTGCGAATTGTAAAAGAATTTTATCATGCTGTATTACTGGAGTCACTAGCATCTTATGACTGGACCAGTCAGAAAAAAAGGGCAAGACTTACACCGATGGATAACTATGAATATAAGGAAGTTTTAAATCCAAAGGCAGCAGACATAAATAAATATTATGAGTATGTATACGACCAGTATCACGAAAAGTATTATTATCGAAAAGCTGAAACTTTTACTCCCGGAACTACATATTTTATAAGAATTGATAATAACCTTACTGGCTATGCCTATATGTACCCTCTTCCGGAGGATTGCGTTAAGGTTGTAAAACTTGAAAATGATGAGCCTTACATTGTAGAAGGCGCCTTTATATATGCTGATGTTCAAAATGTTGTACTGCTTTATATCCGTAATTATTTTACGGGAAAGTATGTTTATGAAAAAGTTGCAGAGCCTAATCCTGATGATATTGATAAGTATTTTGTAATTGATGAAGAAGGTGATTATGTAAGGGCAACGTCTTACGTAATGGGTACAGATTATTATGTAATTAAAGAAGAAGATTATCCATTTTACGCTGAACCAAAATTGGATCCCGTTTTAGCAGGTTATTTTGAGTGCCGTCTTGCGGCGTGTCTTGCGCTTAAACTTACTGGTGATACTGTTAAATATCAGATGTTATTTAATGAAGCTCAGCTTATTGGACAAAACGCACAAAAGAAAAGTGCTGAAATGGCGCGTAACCGTGCTAAAGGAAACCCTACATGGGTTGAACAGCTGGGGCTGGAGTAAGGAGAAAAGAGCATGCTTATTACTAACTTTGCCAGTGGAGAACTTAGCCAGAACTTAAACGGCCGCGTTGATATTCAGCAGTATTACCAGGGAGCTGCAAGAATTGAAAACTTTGAGATTATACCTACCGGTGGAATTAAAAGACGCGTAGGAACAAAGCGCCTTGTGCAGCTAAATGATAATAACCGTATTATTCCGTTTATTGTTGATAAGAACACAATTTATGTTTTAGAGCTTGCTTGTGTTAATAATTCTGGCGTTATTTATATCTGGAGCCGGACTGTAGGCGGCGGACTTCTTAAGGTTGCTACTGTAAGTAATGCTCCATGGACCAGTTTAGCACAGGCAAAGGAAGTGCATTATGCTCAGAACTATAACACTATTGTTTTTGTGCATAAGGAATTTAATCCTTATATTCTGGAATTGGATGGTAATACATTTACTGGAAGTGCAATAGAATTTGATTTTATTCCGCATGTAGAGCTTGATGATGATTATGACTACATTATGAATGTTGCAGGAACTGATTTCCCACAAAAAGGAACATCGGAATCAGGCCTTGTTACATTTACTTATATAACTATTATTGCTGGTATTAGGAAGTCTTATACTAAACCCTTTAGTAATGATATTACAGACTATTACTGTATTAAGGCCGGTAAACTTTATAAGTGGAATGTTAGTGAATGGCTGAGTGTTGGAAGTGATATAGACAGCGAAAGCGGATTATTTACGACTGTAAACAAAAGGCCTTCATGCGTTGCATTTTTTAATAACCGATTGTTTTTTGCATCTACCGGAGGAAAACCGCAGAAGGTATGGGCCAGCACAGCGCCTGATGAAGAAGGAACACGATATAATGATTTTTGTACATACAAGAAATATGTGACTGTAAATAAGGTTGTTAAAGATGCAGATTTACACATTTTTACTTGTGATATTAGTCAGGTAGATATTAATGTAGAAAATCAGCAGACTGTACTTAGAAATGTTTCGCAGAACTTTACAAGTGCAGTCTTAAAAGAGGATATATCTAAATACTATGTATCCAGCTCATTAATTCCCGTGGGAACTAAGATTTTAGCTGTAACAAGTGACACAATTACTATTGATACTGCAAGTATTAATGTTGCTTTTAGCGAAGAACACCCGACGGAAACTAACTGCACAATGTCTATTCAGTTATGGAAAACTGCAGACAGCGCAAGTGCGGAAGATTATGAGTATATGGTGGTATCAAATAACATTACTACTGCAGACTGTTCATTATTTTTTGAACTTGCAAGCGACCAGAACGACGCTATTAAGTTTTTAAGTTCTAACAGATTTTTAGCTGTAGGCACTGAAAGCTCTATATGGAGCATTGACGCTGGAATTAGTGCGCTTAATATTAATGCTATGATGCAGGGACGCTATGGCAGTGATGATATTCAGGCGCAGGCTGTAGAAACTGCAACAGTTTATTTTGCTCAGGGCAAGAAAGGCATCCGCGAGTTTTATTATGACGGCCAGAGCGAAGCGTTCAGGACTAATAATATTGCCCTGCTTGCGGACCATATCTTGCGCGAAAGTGCTGTAGTAGATTTTGACTATATGACTAATCCTTATTCAAGACTTGTAATTGTCAGAGCTGATGGTACGGCCGCCTGTATGCTTTACGATAAGACTAACGGAATTATGGCATGGAACCGCCTTATTTTAGGAAGCGGCTTGATTAAATCTTGTGCTATTACACGTGGGTATGATGAAAACGACTTAGTGTATTTTGTTGTAAAAGATGGAAATAACTATTACATGGAAGTGCTGGATTATGGCGAAGAAGTTTATCTGGACTCCTGGCAGGTTTATTCTGCTGGAATTACCGGCTACAATTCCAGCGCTATTCTTTTTAATCAGACTAAAAATATTACTTGCCCGGCTAATGATATTCCATCGGGCTTTATTGAAAGTGGTAATGTTGTATCGGCTATGCAATTAGAAGTTATATTAAAAGCATGCCTATTGTAAGCAACGGCAAAGAACGCAAGCGTATTACAGCGCTTTTAGTTCGCTTTTTAAATTCTTATAAGCCTGTTATGAAGTGTACTGGATTAAGTGATGAAAAGTTTACCACTATCAAGACAGTGCCTTATTCTGGAATCGGTAAAGTAACTTATCCGGGTATTACTGATTATGATGTTTTTTTTGAATTGGAAGCCAGTGAACCGTATCCGGTTAATATTCTGGCCGTTGATGCACAGACTGCTTAAGGGAGGTTATGGAATATGGAATTGGCCGCAATAATTGCTTTAATTGGTGCCGCCGCAGGAGCTGCTTCTGGACTTGCCGGAACTATACAGCAGGGGAAAGATGAATGGACTAAAGCGGATGATCAGCAAAAGTTTATAGATGCTATATATCTGGAAAATGTAAAACAAGCTGATGAAGACTTTGCAAAGGCAAAAGATGAAGCGGAAAGAAATGCAGAGCAGGCAGATGCTCAGGCTGATTTAACTGATCAAAGCTTAGATATTACAGAAACTGCTGTATCTAATGACATTAATACTGCTATTGACAACCTTTATTTATCACAGGCTGGCAATACTATAGGCTGGAATAATGCTTTAATGCAGGCTGGTAAATCTGAGGGCGCGGCATATGCTTCACTTGCTGGAAGCGGTGTTAGAGCCGGAAGCAGCTTAGCTGATGCAGTTTTGATGGAAAGTGCCGTAAATGAAAGTCAGTTACAGTTCAGCCAAAATGCCCAGAGAAGAAGCGATAATAATAATCTTGGTGCTGTACTAAATAATCTTGCTGGTAATCAGTTTAATACTTATCAGAACCGTGTGGGCGCGGATGTACAGAGAGATAATGCAAATTATCTTAGAAATTCTTATCTGGAAGGCGGCCATAACTATAATCTGTATACTTTACAGAAAGATGAAATGGAAAAAACATGGCAACATAATCACGATACGCTGCAAAAGCAGAAAGAAAAATGGTGGAAAGACGGACACATGTCTTGGGATGCATTCTGGACTGGTGCTACAAACATGCTGTCATTAGGTGCAAAAGGTGCATCTACCGGCTACAGTTTATATGATATGTCTTATAAAGCTGCAAATTACACTAAAACAATAGAGGGATAAAATGGCTAATTTTATTGAGTTTACTAATGCTGCTTTTGATGCAATGAATACAGGGGCGGCTATTACTAACAATATTATTCAGAATAATGCTGTAATTTCTACACGTAATAAAAAGTATCAGTTACAGGATGCTGTTAATAAAAAGTTGCAGGAAATACAGCAATCTAGTAACTTTGAAAATTGGAATACTGATGTAGCAAACTTTTATGGCCAGATAAAAAGCAGCATGAGTGATAAAAATAGTCCGTATTACTGCAGAAACAATCTGGAAGCGCAGCAATTTCAGGCAATACTTGATGAGAGTAATGTTGTTGTAAAAGAAAAAGTTGCGCAGATGACTATTGCCGCCCAGAATGAAAAGGATATACTTGATACAAACAATTCAACAGACCTTATTTTTCAAACATACGCCGGACAAGAAGCCTATGACAGAGCGAACGAAGGATATAATCTTTTGTTTAAGAAAGGTGCAATTTCACGTACTCAGTATGAACAGCAGAAGGACAGAAACTATTTAAGGGCCTATGGTTCTATGTGCGATAAGCTTTTTAATGACTCTTTTGAAGAATCATTAAAACATGGTGAAACTGCTGAAACTTTCTGGCAGAAAATGAAAGAAACATTGCCAGAATTAAGAGCAACAGATGCAAGCGGGATGGAGAAAACTCTTGATATATCATCTTATATGGATAGTCAGGAGAAAAAGTATAAATCTATGTATACAGCCCGTCAGCAGGATATGTGGAATGAATCTGAAAAAAAATGTGCACAGATTTTTGACAGTGTTATGGATGGTGCTACTGCAGAAGAGCGAAACCAGGCCAGAATGCTGGGACGTGCGTATCTTGATAGGGTCAAATATACGGGCCAAATGAGTCCAGAACAACTTACTACATGGACCGCACGCTTTAAGCTGGAAGATCCATCTACAACGAAGTCAGGTGCATCCAGTGCTTTTAAGAAGCTTACTCCAAAAGAACAGATGGACTTTTATTTGCGTGAGGCAGAAAAAGGAAGCAAAGGCGCAGAAGGTGGAATTAACAGTTTTTATAATGCACGTGAAATTTACAAACAGACTATGCTTGATGAAGTAAGGACTGTAAACCCTGATGCAAAATGGGTAGATGTTGAAAAAGCTTATCCTGATTGTATGGGGTTTTTTGAAGAAGCAAAAAAACGCATGAGAAATATTCCTGGCATGAGTGAAGTAATTAATACTGCAGAAAACATGCTGGGAACTATTCTTAATACAAAAGACGATAAAAAGAAGTATGAAGAAGAAGCCGGACGCGCAATGGATATTGTTTTTGATATGCTTGCAGAGGTTGATGTATCCAACATGGATAAGGCTGCTGTTGAAGATTATAAAAAGCGCGTTGCAAGAATGATGAACAGCCTTTATGGCGGAGTGCTGGAAAAGCAGAAGGATTATAAATGGCTTAAAGATGATGTATCTAATCCAGAAGTTCTACGAAACTATAAAGAAGGTGTTTTTGGAAACGAGGCTACAATGGCGCGGGCTTTACAGGAACGCAATGCGAATCCGGATCTTGTTTACAAAGACAGCAACCAGACAATTATTGAAAATTACGGCGAGGACCTTAAGGCAGGGCTTACTTCTCTTGAAGCTGCAGAAAAAGATCAGATTAAGGATTATCTTAAATACAATGCCGGCGTTAATATCAATCTTAAGGATATTAAGGGTGATTACGAAGCCGACGGTGTTTACGATGTTTCTGCAAATAAGATTTATACCGTTGTTTCACGCGATGAGCATGGACGGCCGGTTGATGAGTATCAATACAAGTTTTCTAGTTCTGATGGTAAGCATGTTACTATGCAGCGCAAGAAGAAAGGTTCTACTGAATGGGAAACTGTAAGAACTGCAAAACAGCAGGCTGTATATGACTCTCCAGAAGATACTGCAAAAAGAGCCGTACAGGAAACAAACTGGAAAAACGCTGAAATTCCATCTGGAGGATTTACTTATAGGGATGAAAACAACCAGCTTAAGCAGATTACTTACACAGATGCAGACGGGGAAGAACGCCCTATTACTCAAACTTACTGGAAATATCTTAGCACAATCGAAAAGAAGCGTATTATCCAGGATTATATCCAGAAAAACCCAGATGCAGCAAAGGAATGGATTAGCGGTTTACCTTCAAAATAGTTTTAGAGTTTATGATTTATAAAAGGTAAGCATATTAAAATATCTGATATAGGAGCTTTTATCTTATGTCAGATATTTTTTTTAACAATTCTAAAGTAAATTACACACCAGATTTTCAGGCTATGGAACAGAGAAACCAGTCTAGCAAAAGTTACTGGGATGAACAGAACTCAGCCATTGAACAGAAGAATCAGGCATATTTAGAGGACTTGCAGAAATATTCTGTAAATATTCCACAGGAACAATATAACATTATTAAGGATGTTATTGCGGATGCAGAGAATCCTGAGGATGAAGCTTACCGCTGGGCTAGTGCGCTTGAACTTAATACTCAATACGGAATGCCAGTACAGCAGGCTTATGAAAATCTTGAACAGATTAATGCTGCTTTATGGGGCGATAAGTACCAGTTTACACCTAAAACTAATTTTAAGGCCATTGTAGATAACGGGAAGCTTGGTGTAAATACTCTTAAAATGGGTATGCTGGGAACTCAAATTATGTTTGCAGAAGCTGCTTTGTCTCCAGATGTTCAGAATCTTGTTGCAAAATATGACGCAATAGAAGCAGAAAACGAAGGTTTATATGATTTTCAGGACCGTAATTTTCTGATTGAATGCTTGAAATTTGGTGCGCAGAGTGCTCCGTTTACCGGTTATGTTGCCGGAGCAAGTCTTTTAGGAAATCTAATTGCGCCAGGAGTGGGAACTGCTGCAGGTTTTGCTGCAAGTATGCAAAATGCCAGCGGGCTTGAATACATGAAATTGCGCAAGGCCGGAAGCGACCAGACAGCCGCCGCAGGTTTTGCCCTTATTGCAGGTTCTTTAGAGGCACTTGTAGAAACTTCTTTAGGTAACGTGCCAGCACTTGCAGGTAAAAAGAGTCTTACTGAACTTGTCGGCGAAATGGGAAAGCAGAAGATTGCAGGAAATCTTTTTAAGCGCCTTAGTTATGACGGAACATTTAAATCGCTTGCTTTACGTATGACTAAAGAATATGTAAAGGAAAACATGGAAGAAGGCCTTGAAGAAGTATGGCAGGACCTTATTGAAAAAGGAACTGATGCACTTGCTGCAGAATTGGGACAGTATGATCTTGAAGGCGTAGACGCTAAAAACATTGCTAAAGACGCATGGGATAATTTTAAAGGCGGCGTAATGGGCTCTTTAGTTTTAGGGCTTCCTGGCACTTATATTAAGTCTAAGGCTGATATTAAAGAGTTTGTAAAGGTAAAGAATATTGCAGAAGTTACTCCATCGCAGGAAGTCTTTAATAATCTTACAGATAACAGTCCGGTATTTGAAGGACTTAGCGCAGACGAAAAGAAAGAAGCTCAGAAGAATACCTGGGAAAAAGCACAGGCGCGAATAGAAGCCGCAGCCAACGCCGAAGCTCAGGAAATTGCAGAGGGCCTTGACGCTGGCGAAGGTGCAGAACAGCGTAAGACTACTACAGATGAAAACGGAAATGTAATTGAAGAAGAAGCGGAGCCTGTTGCGCGTGATGAGGCTGGCAGGCTTTATACTCAGGATAAAGTAAGCACAGATGATAATGGCAATGTAACTGGCGGAACTTTTGTTATTGGTGATAAGACAAAGAGCGAAGCTAACCGCTATGGTTATATCAATTATGAAACTTCTGAAAACGGTGATATTACTATCACTGATTTTAAGTTGAATAAGGACCGCGAAGGATTGCGGGGCGAAGTGTATGCTGAGTTTGCACGCGAGCATCCAGATGTAAATATTGAATGGAACGCTATCGGCAGCCAGATGCAGGATGCTAAGCAGAAGCTTATTGATGAAAATCCTAGTGGAAGCAAGAACGGATTGAACTATTACACTTCTACAGAGCTTGATAATGTTGCAGTAAGAAAGAAAGTTGCGGAAGAAGTTCGCAAGAATATTCACAACGTAAAGCGTAATGCAGACGGAAGTTTTACACGTACAGAACTTTCTAACAAGCAAGTTGCAGCTGCTGTTACTCTTATTGAATCTGCAGCCCGATGTATGAATATGGGACTTTCTGAGTATGTTTCTAAGACTTTTGGTAATCAGATTTTTGGAAGCCGTGAAGAATTTGCTGCTTCTACACTTGCGCAGGGTGAAAATGTAAACACTAAAGCTGGCGGAATGACTCAGGGAGTTGCACAGGCTAACTGGCGCGAAGTGGGACAGCAGGTAAAGGCTGTTATTTATGCCGGAGAAAATGCAGACTTTTCTACATGGACGCATGAAATGGCCCATGTATTCCAGGCACAGCTTGACGGAGAACTTAAAACAGAAGCAGAAACTGCTTTTAATGTTATAAATGGTGACTGGGTAAACTCTACTTATACTTTTGCTGATGGCCGCACTATGTCTAGTGCTGAGGCTTTTGCGTATGGCTTCCAGGATTGGCTTGAAACAGGAAAGGCTGACAGCGAGCAAATGAAAAACATTTTTCAGAAGTTTGCAGAGTTTATTGCTGATGCTTATAACAAGCTGAGAAAGCATCTTGATTTTACTCCAGAGATTGAAAGTGTATTTAATAAACTGCTTGATGGTGATGATACCATTATGTCTAAAGCACTTAAAGCCGCACAAGAGCAGGACGGCGAATACCGCGCAATGCTTAAGCGTGATGCTGAGGCAAAGGAAGCTCAGAAGAGAGCTGAGGCAGAAGAAACAAAACGCCAGAAACAGGCAGAACGCGAGGAAGCAAGCGAAGGTACAGACTTTGCAGAAAATGCGCCGACAGCTGAGGATCTTTTGAACGGAATTGAAGAGGCAGAAAATGAAACTACAGAAGAAAATAACGCTATTGATGATGCGCTTGAAGATTTACCACTTACTGATGATAAGAAAACTGAGATTGCAGAAACACTTAAAGATGAAACAAGCACAGTAGTAGAAAAAGCTGAGGCGGCAACAGAAGCGGCATCTAGTGTTTATGATGATGAGGAAGATGACGAGCTTCCTGATATGTTGTTCCAGGCTATGAAGAATCAGGCTGAACAGACTGAGGCTGAAAGACAGATGGGAGCTGTACGCAAGCAGTATGAAGGTACAGACTCATGGATGAAAGCTCCAAACGGCCAGCCTACTAATCTTACTGAAAAACAGTGGTTACAGGTAAGAACTCCAAACTTTAAGCGCTTTTTTGGTAACTGGTTATATGATGAAAATAAACAGGTAGAAGTTACAGAAATTGATACTACAAATTTACCGTTTAATTATTTAGATGCAGCGAGTTTGAAACAGTGGCTTAGAGATAATTTAGCCGGACAGACTGTTACTATTGATGATGATGGAATGGTAGTAGGACTTTCTAACCGAGGTTTAGGAGACTCAATAAAAAGACGTGGAGAAGAACAGAGAGCTGTTTATACAAAACTTGAAGAAGTTTTAAAGAAAGCTGTTTTTTTTGATTTTGAAAAATCAGATGGAAAAGATAAGCACAAATATGTAAAAGGACAAGATATTTATTATTCAGCAATAAAAACTGGGGATAAAGTTTTTTCAGTAAGAATTAAACTGGATATAAATAAAGAATCCTTAAAAAGTTTTTATAAAGATCATAAAGTTACAGAAATAAATATAGCGCCTGTTGCGTCCCCGGCAGCACCTGCAAAAGCAGTTACCGGCGCAAACGTTTCTATGTCAGGCGCTATTACCTTAACTATAGGCCAACTTTCCGGGGCTGTCAAGCCTAAAGTGTCGCAAGTGCTGGATGAAAACGGCGAGCCGCTTGTAGTTTATCATGGAACAAAAACAAAAGGTGTTACAGTTTTTGATAGAAGTAAAATAGGAAGCCAGACTGACCAAGGAATAGCAGGAAGAGGTTTTTATTTTACTCCTGATAAAATGTATACCTTAAATTATACAGATAATAATGACAGGAATATTATTGCTGCATTTTTAAATATTAGAAATCCATATCGTTTAAATGACTCTACAATGAAAGAATTTAATGATATGTATATGAAATATACCGAAGGCGAATATGAAGAAGAGTATTACCATAACTTGTTAAAAAATCCACAAACCGCTTTTGGTGATGCTTTGGAAAAAGGAAACGAAGAATTAATCAAAAAAAATTATGACGGTGTTATATTTTCTTATGATTTACGAGATGAATATGTTGCATTTAACTCTAATCAGATAAAATCTGCTACAGATAACAACGGGAATTTTGATGCAAATAATCCTGATATTCTCTTCCAGATTGCCGGAGAAATTGGTGCGGAAAATCTTGATAACTCTGAGGTCCAGGAAGGCGTTACCCGTATGCAGAATCTTGCTATTGCTAAGCAGATGGAGACAGACGGAAAAGACGCCCAGGCTATAAGACTTGCGACAGGCTGGGAAAAAGGCGCTGATGGTAAATGGCGCTGGGAAATTGACGATAGCAAGATTAAGACAGATTTTGAAGATAAAGCCCTTCTCTTTAGAAAAAAGAATCCGCGTTATGGTGAGCTTGAAGAAAAACTTAGGAGCCTTAATTATGACTGGGAAAAACTTAGTAAAGAGGAACAAGAAGAATTTGACAAGCTTGGCGACTTGTACAGCGAGAATTATGGTAGAAATGAAGTTGTATTGATGGATATTCTCGATGCTCCAGAATTATTCAGAGCTTATCCTATTTTTAAGGAAATGCCCGTAGAGTTTAAGACTAGAGATTATTCACAGAATTATGAAGCACAGTTTGTAGATGGCCATATTGTAGGTACTAATGAGCCATATTATAAAATAGAGTTTAATGGAACTCCAAATAGTTATAATTCTGAAAAGTTTAAGTCTACTCTTTTGCATGAAATACAGCACGCTATACAAAGAATTGAAGGCTTTGCTAAAGGTGGAAGCCCTGAAAGTGCTGCTGAATATATTGAAGAAGAAAATCAGAAAAAGACTGAAATAAAGAATAAAGCTTTTGCATGGGAATGGAAACTCGAACTTGAAGCGCAGGAAAAAAAGCATCCTGAGCTTAAAGGTAATCTTGCTTTGATGAATAGTTTAATTGATGAATATACTGAAAATGGCAAGTTTACTGTAAAAGAGCTTGAAGATGAGAACTGGCTTCCGGAACGTGATATTAGAGATAAAGGATTTAATCTTTATGTACGGGGCTATGACAAAGAGGGCTTTGAAGATGCTTATAAGGAATGGCAGGAAACTGCATCTAAAAAAGGTATAAGAAGTTATGAGCCTACAGAAGCTACAGACAGAAACAAATATAACTATTATATGCGTTTTGCTGGAGAAACAGAAAGCCGAAACGTTCAGACACGTATAAACTTTACTCCAGAAGAACGCCGTGAGGTTTTACTTGCCGCTACCGAAGATGTGGTCCGGGACGATCAGATTATGTTATTCCAGACAGTTTATCACGGCTCCGGCGCGGATTTTGACAAGTTTGATACAGAAAACTATGGACTTTCTGGCGAAGGTTCTATGTCTTTTGGTTATGGCACTTATGTTACAGATAGCGAGGAAATCGCAAGGGATTATGCTGAAAGACAAAGAAAAAGAACTTTAAATAAGGAATCAATTAATCCTTATGAAAGAGGCAGTCTTGAATATGAAATGTTTGAAGATTTAAGAACCGACTCTTTTAATTTTAGTAAAGACCTCTATAAAAAATATCTTGAAAAAGAATCTGAAAATATAAAAAAAGATCCAGATAATCCATATCAGGATTTTAAGGCAGACGAAAAACTTGCCATTATTGATAATCTTGTTTTAGAAGAAAATGGTAATAAAACAAACCTTTATACTATAGAAATACCAGACAACGGCTATATTGTATGGGATAAAGACGTTGATACAAAAACTAAAAAGTATGTTGAAAACGCTGTATTTGAAAAACTTACTACAGAGCCAAACGAGGACGGCGAATATGTTTATAAAGGCGCAGAGCGTGAATTAAGAGAAGAACTTAAAATGACTTTTGAAGCCGATATAAACGGACAGGAACTTTATAACAATGTCGCTGTTTATTTAGGGGATGAAAAAGCAGCAAGTAAATTCCTTAACAAACTTGGTTTTGCAGGTATTAATTACCCGGCTTATTCTAATTTTGGAAATGCAATGGGAAAATCTGCACGTAATTTTGTTATTTTCAATGACGAAGATGCAAAGATTGTGGACCACTTGTTATTCCAGACTCAGGCAGAGCTGATGGACGAGGCGCGGACTTTTGAGACATGGCAGGAGTTTATGGAATACTGCGAATTTGCGCATAGTGACGATGACGTGAGCCCTATTCCTTCTGATAGTGATGCGCAGTGGTATCAATCTTTCTGGGAGCAGTCTAAGGGTGTGCAGACTGAGCAGGAGAAAAACGAGCGGGCTGTTGATGAAAAGAATAAAAGAGAAGGAAACTTGCCTGATGCTGTAGATGCGCTTTTTTCTACTTTTGTAAAAACAGATCCAGAAAT
>JAEEGH010015751.1_pt1 | contig 16370 bp, 25 predicted proteins | sample 9134181 | NCBI WGS metagenome assembly JAEEGH01 (sample SAMN16246544, study PRJNA631951) | gut metagenome | biome: gut microbiome; feature: rumen; material: DP-attached | host: Bos | place: Iran: Karaj | collected 2018-10
TGACTGCGGGTGCTGTACTGTTGGCACGAGGCATGAAATCAGTGTTAAAGAAATCATCAAACATTGTTGGGAACCAACCATTGCTTTTCATTAATCCGTTCAACATAATCAATACCTCCTAATTATACTTTTAGTTTAACTTATTTGTTCTGATCGCCTCGGCTTGTTTGCTTCGGCTTTCACTAACCAAAATGCAAGTTACGTGCCTATAGAAAGAATCCGTGCCAGAATGACAATCGCTGAAGTCAAACTGGCACGTAATTTAAACTCGCTTAAACTATGCTGACAATTTATTAAACTCGTTTAAACATTGAGGTGTTAGCCTAATTCTTTCCCAAAAGGTGACAGGGCCAGCTTAGCCAGTCGGAAGTGCATCTTTCCGAAGGGGATGCCGATGATGGTTATCATCAGTATCAGTCCGGCGATGAAGTACTCCAAGGCAATATGCAACCCTCCGAATACGATCCAGATGATGTTTCCTAACGTCTTCATTGATCTGTTCCCTTTAAAAGTTTCTATCTGTTAGACGTAATAACGGCATGAAAAGTTGCAATAATATTTAATTTTACACTTCTTTAGTTTCATGCTACGAGTTTTTGAGTCAGAGGCCCTGTCAGCTATCGGCAATCAGAATTTTGAAAGAAGCAGATATTCTCGCCCTTCTCATGGTATTTAACATTTTCTGCAGTTATGCGGATTTTGTGAACGGTTCTGTCATCGTGACGAACATTATAGTCCAGCATCAAAATGAATGCACCCATTTTCTGATTGCCATATTGTTCTGTCGTATTTGCGATATGGCGAATCTTAACCTCTCTGTCATCGATGAATGCTTGAACCTGAAAATCTTCGAGTTTCACAGAATAGTCTATTACTCCATTGTTATTATCTCGGTAAAGTTTCTCATCGTATTTCATAGCCTCTGTAGCACTCATCGGGCGGGTATAAACCATCAGAGCATTAGTTCCTGTAGGGCAAAAAGCTGTCGTGCCATACAGTTCAAGCCTATGGTAGCGAGGATTGATAATCAAGTCCTTGTCGGCAATGATATTCCAAGCCCAGAATTCCAGTCGTCGATCTTGTTCAGGAAGTTTACTGAATCTTACATACTCATCCCATTTGATAGCAGTAAGAGCCATGTATTTTCCTGGCTTAATTCCGTTCATCAGATAGAATCCAACGCTGTCGGTTACTACACTGTCAATTGCATTAAAGCGCCCATCCATGAGCATGACAGTACAATTACTGATAGGCTTGTCATTGAAATCGGTGACTCTGCCTGAAATTTTAATTGTTTGCTGTGCAAAAGCTGAAAGACTGGCCACAGTCAATAAAAAGGAGAATAACAGTTTCATATCTTTTTTTTCGTATATTTCGCCTTGACTACCTTGTATGAGTTTCGAGTCAGTTCCTTCAGCAGATCATCAGGGGCTGTCGTTGGATTAATGCCTATCCAGTGTTTGGGTGATTCGTTGTACGGGTTCCCGATACACTCATACTGTGCCTTAAGATCTTCAATGCGTTCTGGCTGACATTTCAGCGAGATAACGGAGAAATCATTGCAATCGAAGAATGAGAACATGTGGCCCATGACATAGAACACCAATACGCCTTCGCCACTCTTAAACTTCTGGAAAGGCAGTTTCTCTTCAATGTCTTCGCCTAATGATAGGCAGTAGTTGCGATAGTCTTCTATGTTCAAGGTCTTACCTTTATCATATTTTATTTGATGTAGATATTTCTATAACATGTTTTCTAGTCGTTCGACTGCTTGTGTAATATCTTCTCCAAACCGCTTGTGGTTTCTGAGGAAATCAATCCTGCCGTCGGATATGGTCTCATAGAGTTCCTGGTTCATATCGTCCACGTAGCTGTCAATGGCCAACTCGATGTCATCCTTCTGCCAGTCGAGGGTAGAATGGATATAGACGTTCCGCTTCTGATGTAGGAAACTATATGCGGTCTCTATGCTGTCCTTGGTAATCATTGGTCGTAGCCGATGGGCCTGAACTGTTTCTGTTGCTCACTCCAGACAAAGCCTCTCTTGTAGAGGTAGTCCTTTATCTGCTTTGGATCTCTGCTGAAGGCATAGCACAGTGCTTCAAGCGTGTCAAACTCCTCGTCACGAAGGAGCATGTTCACACTCGAAACCAATATGGCTGGATCTTTGGGCAGATAATCCATATTTACTTGCGGAACGATGGAACAACTTACACTGGTTTCTCTTCGTGATAATACGCATATGTTAATCCGTACTTCTCATGGAGCTGTCGGAGGGTACCGTCAACCTTCATTGTAGCAATGACGGCGTTGACAAGTGTGAGGAGATCCTCCTGTCCCTTCTGCATGAGGATACCAATCTCTCCGTGAGTAAAAGGGGCGTTCAATAGTGGAGCGGCAAGTCGGGTGTCAGTCTTCACATAATAGGGAGCCTCTGTTATCTCCGTTATCATCACGTCGGCTGCACCTTCAGCAACAAGTGTAGGTATTTCCTCGTTCTTCTGGTGAACGACTATGTTAGCGTGAGTCAGGTTCTCATTAGCAAACTTCTCATTCAATCCCCCAGGATTCACCATAACTGTCACTTCGGGCTTGTCAATGTCGGTCAGCGACTTGTAGCGGTCTGCCTCCGAAGCCCTGCAAAGGATGGTCTTGCCGTTAGCCAGATAGCCGTCACTCATCAGCATCGTTTCCTTTCGGGTGTCGGTAATCGTGATGCCACCAATGGCGAGGTCAAAAGTCTGTGGTTCTGCCTGAACATCGGCAGTCAGCGTAGGCCATGAGGTCTTTTTGAACTCTATGCTAACACCTAGCCTTTTCGCGATCTCGTTTGCAACCTCAATTCCAAAGCCCCAGTAAGTCCCATCGGGTTCGCAGAAGGATAGCGGCCTGTAGTCACCCGTAGTACCAAAGAGGATTGTACCACGTTCAAGGATTTCCGCAACTTTCCCTTCAACGGGAATGTCTGTATAGGTAGAAAGGATGGAAATGGAGTATTGGCCGTTCTCCTTTCCGAACTGGATAGCACCTTGCAGGTCATTCTTCGGGAAAAGCTTTGTACTGTCGAAATAGTAAAGGCCATCCTCGCGGTTAAGCCAACCGCCTACATATCCTTCATGCTGCAAGGCATGGCTCACAACCTTGTCAAGCTGGTCACGCGAATGGCTGTTCTGAGTAGCTGCATAACTGACGGCTATCCCTTCAGTCGGCTCCGTCATCGTGCGGATGTCAAGCGTGAATCCGCCGGGGTGGGCCTGACTGAAAGTCCAAACTTTATCAGCAATATCTGTGATGCTGCTTTGCTCAGTTGCATTGTCCTCATTTGAAGAGCATGAGGCAAAACTGGCCGTTCCGCAAATGGTCAGAACTGCTATCAGAAACCAGGTCTTTAATCTTTCCAATCTTATCATCGTTTCTATTCCGTATTTAAAATCCGCTGCAAAATTACTCAATTTTCATCAGAAAAAAGTAGTGAGGACTATCTTTTAAATGGTGAGCACCAGTTTTCTTGCCAAAATAACAATTCTTCACTTCTGAATTGAATGTTTTTCCCTATTTTTGTGTAATTTTGTCAGCAAAATCAAGATAGAAAGATGAAAGATTTGATTAAGAGAGAGCAAAACGAGCCTGCTCGTTCTGCCGAACGTGAAAATCTTGGCACGCAGTGCAAAGTAAAGATTCAAACAATGCTTGGTGACATCGTGGTTCGCCTATATGACGAGACTCCCATCCATCGTGACAACTTCCTCAAACTGGCAAAGGAGGGCTACTATGATGGTACGCTCTTCCATAGGGTCATTAAGGACTTTATGATACAGGGTGGAGATCCGGATTCAAAGGGCGCACCTGCTGGAAAGATGCTTGGCGTGGGAGATCCTGGCTATACCCTTGAAGCTGAGATCAAGGACGGACTTTTCCATAAACGTGGTGCATTGGCCGCTGCAAGGCTAGGTGACGAGGTGAATCCAGAGCGTCGTAGTAGCGGGTCTCAGTTCTATATTGTCTGGGGAGATGTCTACAACGAAGGACAGCTTCGCCAGTTCTCCAAGCAACTGAGGATGCAGAAAGTGCAGGATGCCTTTAATGCACTTGCTGCCGAGCATCGTGCGGAAATCATGCAGATGCGCCGTGACAGGAATCGTGCCGGGCTACAGGAATTGCAAGACAAACTGGCTGCGGAAGCTGAGAACAAGGTAGGAAAGTCTGGCTTGACCGATGATCAGTTGAAGATTTATTCTACTGTTGGTGGCACTCCCCATCTCGATGGCCAATATACTGTATTCGGAGAGGTTGAGGAAGGCCTTGATGTGGTTGAAATGATACAAAGCACTGCTACTGGACGCGCTGATAGGCCTGTAGATGACATTGAAATGAGAATGGTTGTCATTGAATGATAGTATGATAGAAGTAGGTTCACGCCTCGCAGCTTTCAATCTGCAAAGATACGAAAAAGAAATAATCCAAACAAATATAACCTATGCCTTCCATTCCGGACATTCGCAAATCCGCTACCGAGGTGTTTGATAGAATTGATGCTGCAAGTGATGCTAACGTCGAACCTCAATTGAAAGTGTAGAGGTTGCTGTCAAATTCCCTTTGCTTTTCCAGTTCCTCTAGCATCAGTCGCGCAGTTCCGCGCAGTGTTGCAGTGTTGCAGTTGTTTTCCCAATAGCAGTAAATATCAAAGAATAATTTTATATTTATATATATATAAATATATATATAAATATAAGTATAAATAGGGGTAAAATACGGCTTTATTATGGACTGCAACGCTGCAACGCGCAACGTGCCGCCTTGGTTCTGTGGGGGAGGGGTGTCGGGAATACCTGCTGCCGTTCGTCGGGATGCCTGCTGTCGTTTGTCGGGATGCCTGGAACGAGGCGTGCTGATGCCTTGCACTATATAAGAGTAGGCGTTGGAACGAAGCAAAGGAGGCATCGGAACAAGGTGTGGAAGGCACTTTAATAAATTGAAAATTGAAAAATCTTGCGTCCCGTTCTTAAGACTCGCTGACGCTCGAATAAGCGGCAAAGCTCTCAGCGCAGAAAATCCGTTACTCTATGCGCAGAAAATCTGTGAGATCTGTGAAATCATCAAGCCCAGCATACCATGCGAAAAGTCCCCTAAAAACCGTGCGATAAGTCCGAAAAAATACCGTGCGATAAGCCCAGTATGCCGTGCGATGAGTTCAGAAGATGGATGCAACCAATGAATACAGGTAACTTCCGAAACTGACGAGTGCCCATATCATGAGCGCTATGAGCAGCAGCAGGATGATGAGGACGGCAACCGACTGCCAGGCCCGCTGGTTCACTTGCCTGATGACGGCTTCGTCGCCGTCAACGAAACCCTGTATCATCTGCATGTTCTGGATGTTGGCACGGTGGAAGATGTCGATGATGTCGCCGACAAAGAAGGGTATCATGCCCAGCAGTATATCGCGCAGGGCATTGTTGATGACAGCCAGTGTCAAGGGAATACTCTTGATAACCCTCGATGAGAAATAGACGAACGGCACGACGCAGATCAAGGCTATAGCATCACCCCAGCCAGGGATGATGCCAATGAGCGCATCCAGGTAGTAACGGTCCATGTAGCGCGACAGCCCCTGCATCGTCTGATAGGCCTTGTTGTCCATCAGCCGCTTGCGCCGTTGAAGTCGTTTTTCGTCCTTCATGTCTGATTATGAAAGTTCTTGCGTCCCTTCGGTAGCAAGCGGCTAGCCGATTACTTTTCCAAAAGGTGAAAGAGCCAGTTTTGCCAGTCGGAAGTGCATCTTTCCGAACGGGATGCCAATGATGGTGATGCAGAATATGAGGCCGTAGAAGATGTGGGTGAACCATATCCAGATGCCGCCAACGAAGAACCACAGCACATTCATGAAGATGCTCAGACAGCCTGGCTGTGACTCCCGCCACTTCACTTTCGTGCCGAACGGCCAGATGGCCAACATACCCAGTTTCAGGCTCTGCAAGCCGAAGGGGATGCCGATGATGGTGATCATCAGTATCAGACCTGCGATGAAATACTCCAAGGCTATGTGCAAGCCTCCGAATACGACCCAGATGATGTTTCCTAACGTCTTCATGGATCTGATTTAGATGACAACTGCCGTTCCGCTGGTGGCTACCATGAGCATTGAGCCATTGGCTCCGACAGTCTCATAGTCGATGTCGATGCCTACGATGGCGTTGGCTCCAAGAGCCTGAGCACGCTGCATCATCTCCTGCATGGAGGTGTCCTTGGCTTCGGAAAGCACCTTCTCGTAAGCGCCTGCACGGCCTCCTACGATGTCGCGGATGCCGGCAAAGAGGTCCTTAAACATGTTGGCACCAATAATGGTTTCACCTGTCACAATACCCTTGTATTCGCGGATGGTGTGACCTTCAATCTGTGGGGTTGTTGAGAGTATCATAATCGTTATCTTTTAAAAGTTTCTATCTGTTAGACGTATATTGAGAGGAAAAAGTTGCATCATTCGTCAGAGTTTGCCAGTCTGGTATTCAAACCAGTCAATATCGACAAAGCCATTCGTGTCATTGTCGCACTGCGTAAAGAGTCCAAGCATCACTCCTGTGAAGCCGCCAATGGTTTCAGTGCTGAGGAAACGATATTCCATTTTTGCCAGTTGCGTGAAGTTGATGCCGTCAGATGACATCTGCATATAGTAGAAATCCTTATCCGACGTGATGCGCAGATACACCATGTTTCCGTTCAATTCGGCTGCCTTTTCGCTATGACAAGTCTGACCTAAGCGTACATTTGACTTGATATGAATGATGCCATTCCGTTTCTCAGCCACCACATCATAGTGGTTCAACGGAGCAGCATAGGCTGTGATGCCAGCCTGCATGCCTTCGGTCAGATGAGAGAGGTCCAGCAAGGCTGTGGCCGTGAAGTTCAGTTCTGTCTGGCGCCGGGCTATGAATGTGGGATTAGACTTCATGCTGAGGTCAGTTGTTGTGGGGTGGAGGCGGAGCCAGCCTTTACGCTCCGTCAGTGAATAGTTAGTGTAGTCAGGATTACATACACTCATCCAACCCATTGGCAATCCCAACGAGTGATAACTGTCTTTGGGTGCTTCGCGCGTTACGTAATTGAATTCTTCGCGTATAGGGTCTTTTGCCATTGGCACCAGCGGCAACGTCTCACATTTCATGTCAGTCTGGAGTGTACCGTCTCCGTTCACCACAGGCCAGCCGCCTTGTTCCCATCTGACAGGTGCCAGCATCGTCTCACGTCCCATCACATGCTGCAGATAGCCGCTTGTCCTGTACCCCAGGCAGATCAACCACCATGACGAGTCGGGTGCTTGTACCAAGTCGGCGTGTCCAAGCCCCTGTATCGGGCTGTTCTGCATCTTCATGCTGAAGTGTGTCAGAATGGGATTGGCGGGATTCGGTTCGTATGGCCCGAACAGCGATTTACTTCGCAAGATGTTGACATGGTGGCCATGCTCCGTGCCTCCCTCGGCAAGCATCATGTAGTAGTAGCCGTCTTTCTTATTTATGTGCGGGCCTTCAGGATAGCGTCCGCCGAGCCCCGTTCCCAAGTGATGGACATCGCCTATACGCTTACCTGTATTAACGTCTATTTCGCAGATATTGATTTCACCAGGCTTGATTCCCGGGCGTGTCTCATCTGCTGCCGCTTTCCATAAGAAATAGCATTTTCCTTCGTCCCAGAAGAGCGTAGGGTCGCAACTGCCGATGGCAAATTCTATGTATACGGGGTCGGACCATTCTTTAGACGGGTCATCTGTCCACACATAGAAATGCCGTCGCGATGGAAAGACCGTTGTCACCATATAGAATCGCCCGTTGTTGTATCGAATGGTAGGTGCATAGATGCCGCTGTTGCCATCGGTGCCTTTTAAGTCTACCTGCGTCGGTCTGGTCAGGCAGTTGCCTATTTGTTCCCAGTTCACCAGATCTTTACTGTGGAATACAGGTACGCCGGGGAAGTACTGGAACGTGCTGTTGACGAGATAGAAGTCATCACCTGCACGGCACACGCTTGGATCGGCGTGGAAGCCAGGAAGTACGGGGTTCATGAATCCCTGCCCACAAATGCTGAGCGACTGTAACAGCAAAGCTGTGAGTAATAATTGTTTCATTGAAAGTTTCATATTTTTCTATTATTTTCGATAGCCGAAGCCAGTCTACCCATACTTCGCGCTCCATGCACCTGTTGTTTTGCTGTTCCGCCTTTGGCATAGGTATTTTATTCTCGGTTCAGATATTTCCAGAGTTGAATGGAATCGTCGTGATGCCGTAGTTTCTCGACGATCGAGACGAGTTTCTTCTGAACGGCTTTCTGGGTGGTTCCCATCTGTTGGGCAAGACTCTTTACGGAGCGTTGCTTGCAGCCCATGCCAAGCGTCTGTCGAAGCAGCAGGTTTTCATCCTCAGTGAGTGCATGACTCAGAAGGCTGTCAATCTTTTCCGACAGTTCAAACCTCGGCGCACCTTCAAGAGTGAACGGGTCATGGGTATCGACAATCGCATCCAGACTGCCGTAATTCTCCCATCTGTCCTGCATCTGCACCAGCAGGTTCTCTTCGTCATGTAACTCAGTTACGTCCATTCTTTTTGCTCTTTTGCATAAATTCATTTAAATTATGGTGGCAAAATTACCAATAATCAGCGTAAAATCGCTATCTTTGTGCCAAGTTTTGAGAATAATTAGGATTTAGAGATGGGTAACATCAAGATAATCAAAGGTATATTTGACACCAAACTGGAGCTGGAACATGCGGGTATCAAGGCAGGATTTCCCAGTCCGGCTGACGATTATAGGCATGAGACATTAGATTTCAACCGTGACTATATCCGTCACCCAGAAGCCTCGTTCTATGGCGATGTGGAGGGTGACTCGATGAAGGATGCAGGGTTGTTGGATGGTGACCGTGTGATTATCGACAGGGCGGTGGAACCACATGACGGTTCCATCGTCGTGGCATGGTGGGATGGTGGCTTCACAATGAAGTTCCTCGATCTGACACATCGGAAGGACGGCTACATCGAACTGCGCCCTGCCAACCCTGATTACCCTGTGTTCAAGGTCAATGACCCTGAGAACTTCCAGATTTGGGGCACGGTGATTCACCTGATTCGTACTTTTGAAAAGATATAGCACTTATGAAGGTATTATTGATAAACGGAAGCCCGAAAGAGCATGGAAATACTTTCCAGGCACTCAGCGAGGTGGCAAATACGCTGAACGCCGAGGGCATTGAGACTGAGATTGTCAGTATCGGTAAACAGGCCGTTCAAGGCTGCATCGCCTGCGGGTGGTGTGGAAGAACGGGCAAATGCACATACAACGATGACTTGTACTACAAAATATGGCGGGCTGTAAAGGACGGCATTGATGGGCTTGTAGTTGGCTCACCTGTGTATTATGGCGGGCCAAACGGTTCACTCTGCGCCTTGCTCGACCGGGTGTTCTATTCCTTGGGACAGCAACTACAGTACAAACTTGCTGCCAGTGTAGTGGTATGCCGTCGTGGTGGCGCATCGGCGGCTTTTGACCGTCTGAACAAGTACTTCACTATCATGAACATGCCAGTGGTCAGTTCACAGTACTGGAACATGGTCTATGGCCAGACTCCTGGGCAGGTAAAGCAGGACGAGGAAGGCATGCAGACGATGCGGACACTGGGACGCAACATGGCTTGGATGATCAAGAAACTGAACGTTGCCGAAGACGGACATCCTCAGAAAGAACAGCCGGTTTGGACTAATTTCATCAGATAAGAGCAGATGTACGGTATAGCTGACTTGGACAATTGCTACTGCTCCTGCGAGAAGGTTTTCCGTCCTGATTTGGAGGGAAAGCCAATCGTAGTTTTGTCGAACAACGACGGCTGCGTAGTAGCTCGTTCCAATGAGGCTAAGAAGATGGGCATCAAGGAGGGTACGCCATACTTTCAGTTGGCTCAGTTGTTTCCTGGGCAGAAGATTGCCGTATTCTCTTCTAACTACGAACTCTATGGAGAACTGACAGGTCGTGTAGTGAGCATCATCCGCCAAGAGACTCCTGCCTATTTCCGCTACTTGATGTCGCAAAGTGGCGATGGAAGTTCTTTTTCTGTTGCATATTCCTTGTTTATTCTTGAGTTGTTAAATACCTTCTATTCTATGCTATTATAGTTCCACATCTGAAAGACTGTAATTGCTCGCCCATCACGTCTTTCATTACCTCAAACACATTGTCACCTGTACAATGGCTGGTGTAGAACTGTGTTTCAGGATACTTTGCTTTCAGCCTTTGAGCCAAGGCTTTTATTTCACCAGCCGTCTCTTGGCCGTCGAGTAAGTGGAAACCACCTATAACAGAATGAACTGGCCAAGGACATGCCGCCAGAATATTCTCCAGTCCGCTATGAGCACAGCCCGTGAATAGCAGACCATCGACATACAAGGCCTGTTCGTGGCGGAAGTCATCGTGGATATAATCGCCATTAGCATTCTGAACATAGAGATTCTGATTTCCCTTGGGCATGGGATGAGTCTGTGGGATATGGGCAATTACATGAAGGCCTTCCAAAATCTCGCAGGTCTGGTCTGTCAAGACGAGTCTGTCTTCGTCTATCTCTGGCCACTCAGTGGTAATGCTATGCAGATTGCCTCGTTTAGAAAAGAACTTTCCGCTCATCGCATCTGGCGAGACGATAACCTGAGCCTTCTGATTATGTTGCAAGAAGTACCGTAAGCCGCCAGCATGATCGCTGTGTCCGTGAGAAATGAAGACATAGTCCACATCGCTGAGATCTATGCCCAACTGCTCTGCGTTTCTGATAAACACATCGCTTGCCCCAGTATCAAGCAGGATCTTGTGCCGCTCTGTTTGACTACGTCGAGTTCCTCCTCGCTCGGCAATGTTGATGCAAGCATCACATTGCTCTCGCTCGTTCGTCGTTTGCAACAAGATTGACAGGCCATGCTCTGTAGAGAGACGGCTGTCATCGCTTCGATTATCTGATAATACAGTCCACTTGAGCCATGGGTTTATTATCTTCTTCATTGGATTTCTTCTAAAGTTCCTGTCTCTGAATCAATGATAAACCCACGAACCACGATGTCATTGGGAACAAGTGGATGGGTCTTGATGGTCTCAACGGTCTTACGGACGGAGGTCGGTGTGTCCTTGAATCCCTCCAGCCACTGGTCGAGGTCTATGCCACACTTGCGGATGGTGTCAAGCGTTTCATCCGTCACGCCACGGGCAATCATCTCATGATGGAAATGGTCGTAACCCATGTGGCAGGCTCCGCAGTGCGAGTGAGCCACAACCATGATTTCCTCTACACCTAATTCATAAATAGCTACGATAAGGCTACGCATGGCAGAATCGAAAGCAGAAATCACCAAACCTCCAGCGTTCTTGACAATCTTGGCATCACCGTTCTTCAGACCGAGGGCAGCAGGGAGCAGTTCGGTAAGTCGGGTGTCCATACACGACAGTACCGCCAATTTCTTGTCTGGGTACTTGTCGGTGAGGTACTTCTCGTAGCCTTTTTGTGCTACGAAGTTCTTATTGAAGTCGATAATTTGGTCTATCATACTCATAATACCTAAAATCATTTAAAATCAAAGGCCAAAGTTACTAATAATTAGGGAATTATTGCTATATTTGCAACGATATTTAGGATAGTTTATAAACAAACCCAACAAAAGACTATGATTATGAAACGAAAGAAGTTATTTATCGCCGCTATGCTGCTTGCGATTCCAGCAATGGTTCTTTGCATCTCCGATGACGACATGCAGGCCATCAGTGCGCTGAACCAGAACCTGCGGTCGAACGCGCTCAACGACCCAGAGACCTTTCCGTGGTAACACTTATCTAAACAATATGGCAATGAAACGGATTATTATTTCTTTAATGACAGTTATGGCATCATTACAGTTACATGCGCAGGATCAGAATTTTTGGGTATTCCTCTGCTTCGGACAGTCGAACATGGCCGGACAGGCTCCTATCGAAGAGCAGGACTTGAACGTGAGTGAACGCTATCTCAGTATGGCTACTACCGATGGCCATGACCGCAAGTTAGGCACATGGCGCAAGGCGGTGCCGCCACTTTGCCGCGCCGATGCCCATCTTGGTCCTGCCGACTGGTTCGGACGCACACTTATCGATGTGGTGCCCGAGAATGTGCGAATAGGCATCGTGTCAGTAGCCGTAGAGGGCTGTCCCATCACCTTCTTCGACAAGGATCAGAATGCGACGCTCATCGCCAAGGAGGAGCGCGACTGGATGAACGGCATCCTCGATCAGTACGGGCGTGACCCTTACGAGCGTTTGCTGGCAATGGCGAAGATTGCCGCCAAGGACGGTGTCATCAAGGGCATCCTGTTGCATCAGGGCGAGACGGATGCCTACAACGACCTTTGGCGAAAGACACTGAGGAAAATCTATCGCGACCTGCAGCAAGAATTGCGCTTCGACTCAACGGCAGTGCCCCTGCTCGTCGGCGAGGTTGTTCGTGGGGAGTATGGTGGTATCTGCGGCCATGCCAATCCCACTATCAATGACATCGCCAATCATTATCCGAATACATACGTCGTTTCATCCGAGGGCTGTCTGCCCAGCGACGACAATCTCCATTTCAGCGGCGAGGGTTATCGTATGCTTGGCCGTCACTATGCCCTGCGCTATCTGGAGGCCACGAATCCGCAGTTGGCAGAGGTCTGCCGTCAGAAATTGGCGGCAGCCGGATTGGATCAAGGAGGGACTGTCTCGTCTAAACTGACTGTTGAGGCCAAACGATCAGGCACGACACTCTGCATCCTGGCCTCGGAACCGATAGTGAAGGTGGATGTTGTCAGCTTTTCGGGTCAGACTGTCAAGACCTTTACCCTCAATGGAAAGAAGGATTTCAATCTATCGCTGAAAGACCTGCCCAAGGAAAAACTGGTGTTCGTATTTCAGAGTCCCAGCGGAAAGGCTACTACGGATATTGACATTTAAGCAATCATAAAACTATCAGATATGAACACAAAGACACTATTGATTCTACTTCTATGTGGTGTATGCTTTGCCTGTAATGCGCCGCAGCAGGACGGAAAGAAAACAGACATAACAAATGAGAACAAGAATATGACAAACGGAGAATTAAGAGAGAAACTGGCTTTGGCACTGGAGGATATGAAGGCCAAGGCCATTGAGATGGGTATTGAGGGTGTAGCAACAGCCTCGGTTCTTAACAATGGCGATACGGTTGACTGGATTGGCGAAATGAAGGTTGTGGGCTCGTACTGCAACTGGAAAGACGGCTATAATTTGGTGGCCGTGGCATGGTCGAAGTGCGGTGAAGTGATTGCTACCCATGCCGACAGCGGTGATCCGAACCACCAGACGATTACGGGCGAACTGGGATATGCCGGTGGTGCCTACGATGAGTATGAGGGCTGCAAGATGGCTTTTGCCTTCAGCGGAGCAACGTCTGAAGAGGATTTGGTCGTGGCGAAGTATGGCATCGAGAGGATGAAGGGCTACATAACTGGCCGTCAGGAGGCTGATACGACCAGCACGTTCAAGCCCTTGGCAACGCCGCTGAAGAAAGAGCAGTTCATACAGGTGACCATTGTGGTCAATGACATTCGCCGCGCCGCCAAGGCATGGGCCGCACTGCTGAACGTACCGGAGCCGGAGATCTGGACGAACCATCTGGAGAGCAACGGCGAATATCCCTATACTTACCGCGGCCAGGCCGATAAGCCTTGTGACCTGCAGATGTGCGTCATCGAGATGGGCAACTGGGTACTGGAACTGCATCAGGTCGACAACAATCCCAGCACCTTCCGGGAGTTCGTCAACAAGCATGGTCAGGGTGTCCATCACCTTGGCTTCGAGGTGGGCGATGCCCGGGACGAGGTCATCCGAGAACTCCAGAAGATGGGCATCGACACTGGTCGCACCATCGGCATCTATCCCGGCAGCAGTTGGACGATTGTGGACAGCGAGGACGTGCTGGGTGTGAACCTGAACATTAAACCAAAGCGATAGATATGCGAGTCATCATTCTTAATGGCAGCCCGAAGGCTCACGGCAATACGGCGACGGCGCCCGTCTATTTCGCCTCGCCTAACGGCACGCTGCTGTCGCTGCTCGACCGTCTGTTCTATTCCAACCTGCATACCGACTGGTCGATGAAGGTAGGTGCTTCGGTGAGTATCGCCCGCCGTGGTGGAGCCACGGCGACGATGGACGTGCTGAACAAGTATTATCTGAAGACAAACATGCCCGTCGTGCCCTCGCAGTACTGGAGCATCGCCCACGGTACTGCTCCCGGTGAGGTGACGCAGGACGAGGAGGGCATGCAGACCATGCGACAGTTGGGCCTGAATATGGCGTTCCTTATCAAGAGCATCCGTCTCGGCCTCCAGCAGTTCGGATCGCCGAAGATTCAGGAAGAGTTAACAGAAACACATTATATCAGATAAAACCAACATGAAAATGAGAAAGACTTTTTTCGCCGTTCTCGTGCTGCTCTTTGCTGGCACTGCACGGGCGCTACGAGGAACATGCCTATTTCTGGCGCATGCTGAAACTCGTGGGCCACAAGAACGTGACGCTCTACGAGATGCAGGGCTACGACCACGGTGCCATGCCGCAGCCTGCTTACAAGATTCTGAAGGACCATATCCGCATGATTACTGACAAGATGACCTCCGCCTTGCCTGCGCCGACTGTCCCTACGCCATCAGCCACTCGTCTGACTACCGTGAGGCCTATTATCCCAACTACAGAATCGTAGAGCGTAGCATCTTTGAAAAAGAAATCAAACATCTAATAGAACCCAAAAAGTAAAATCTATAATGAAGAAAACAAAGTTTATCATTGCTGTTTCTGCCATATTAACGTTCATGGCACGTGTTCCTGCTTTTGCTCAGGAAGAGAATGGATTTAAGAAGTTCAACGTGAGGGAAGACTTTACGGAGAATGGTTTTCAATGGTTCCACGACGCTGAGCTGTTGGCGGCTGGCGACAAGGACAAGAGCAATGCCATGACGATTGGCTGGGGTGGCATCGGCACACTCTGGGGACGTACAGCCCTGACTGTCTATGTGGCTGAGAAACGCTACACCAAGGAGTTCATGGACAAGGCAGAATACTTTACCGTGATGGCCTTTGACGTAAAGGACAGTAAGGTTCTGAACTACATGGGAACGAAGAGCGGACGTGATGGCGACAAGGCTCAGGCTTTGGGACTTCACACGGCATATACTGCAAATGGTACGCCTTACTATACTGAGGCTGCGATGGTGATAGAGTGCAAGATTATGTATGCAGCACCCTTTGACCCTCAGTACTTCAAGAGCGATGCTCCCAAGCGGATGTATGCGAACTTTCCGGCAGGCATCCACTCCATGTATATCGGTGAGGTCGTTAATGCCTGGAAGAAATGACGAACGAAGCAAGAGCAGATCCAAACTTGTTTGAGCTATACCTTGTAAGGAGGAATTCGATGTAAATCAAATATTAAGTAACTATGGCATATACAGGACGCTTCGGACAGTCAGATGACTTTAGACGTGATGAGCTTATCCGCATCATTGAGCATTCATTGGAAAAGCTGACGTTAGCAGAGTTAGAGGCTCTATACTATGATATGACCACGAAGTCGTATATCAATGATAATTAAGTGATATGATACAGCAAATAGAGATAATCCTGAAACCGAAACGCAGAGGTTTCCACTTGGTGACGAGTGAAATCATGAGCCAATTGCCAAAACTGCCGAAGATTGGTATCCTGAACATTTTCACAAAGCATACCAGTTGCGGACTGAGCATCAATGAGAATGCAGATCCTGATGTTCGTGTGGATATGGAGACCATTTTCAACCGTCTGGTTCCTGAGAATCGTCCAGAGTATGAGCACACCTTGGAAGGTGCCGATGATATACCAGCTCACGCCAAGTCCACGCTGAGCGGTGTCAGCATCACCATTCCCATTACTGACGGACGTTTGAATCTTGGCACTTGGCAGGGTATCTATTTCTGCGAATATCGCAATTACGGCGGCTCCAGAGAATTGGTAGTAACGATTATTGGCGAATAAGAATATGAAAAATCCGCAGCCTTATTTGAGATTGCGGATTAGCTTTTTTTAGTCATCAGTTATTCTTGTATCTCTCACCGACGAAACCGTTGAACTTTGTTCGAGCCTGCTCACGCTCGGCAGAGTCGAAACACGTTTCACTCTGCTCTCGCTCAATCGCAGCCTTGTCCGACCTCGCCTGCAATGAGGTCGAAATGCTGAAATATTGGCGGCGTCGGAGATAAATCATAATAGTCCATCTCTGCTATTGGCAAACAGAAATATTCCATCTGGTCATAGCTCGTATAAAGACG
>JAEEGH010015754.1_pt1 | contig 16368 bp, 15 predicted proteins | sample 9134181 | NCBI WGS metagenome assembly JAEEGH01 (sample SAMN16246544, study PRJNA631951) | gut metagenome | biome: gut microbiome; feature: rumen; material: DP-attached | host: Bos | place: Iran: Karaj | collected 2018-10
ATCGGCAATATTTATGCCGAGACGCTTTTCCAAAACGGCAATCAAGAGGTTTACTCTGTTATAATCCGTACCTGCTGCCGTTCTTCTTGCCATACCGAAACCGGACTTTGAAACAAGTCCCTGTATTTCCACCATTAATGGTCTGGTGCCCTCGATTAAGCACACTGCTACGGAACCCGATGTATTTTCCGGGCGACCTTGAAGCAAAAACTCCGATGGATTTTTAACTTCCGAAAGTCCTTCCATACGCATTTCAAACACACCTATTTCGTTGGTGGAACCAAAACGGTTTTTTACGCCTCGAAGTATTCTGTAGGATGCGTGTCTGTCACCTTCAAAATAAAGCACCGTATCCACCATGTGTTCAAGTACGCGAGGTCCTGCAACCACACCTTCTTTGGTAACATGACCCACAATAAAGATGGATATTTCCAGACCTTTTGCCAGCTGCAAAAGCATGTTTGTGGATTCTCTTACCTGGCTTACGCTGCCTGCGGCTGCTGCCACATCTTCCCTAAACATGGTCTGAATAGAGTCGATAATAACGATTTCCGGCTCCGACTTTCTTATATGTGCCTCGATCAAATCGAGGTTTGTTTCGCAAAGAATAAGCAGATTATCATTAAAATCTCCCAATCTGTTTGCACGAAGCTTTATCTGTTTTAAAGACTCTTCACCCGTTATATATAAAACTTTATGTCCGTCATCCGACAGATGCTTGCATACTTGGAGTAAAAGGGTGGATTTTCCTATACCCGGATCGCCGCCCACAAGTATCAAAGATGCCGGCACTATGCCGCCGCCAAGCACTCTGTCAAATTCTTCTATTCCCGTTGTTACACGGTCTTCCTGCATTATGGATATTTCGGACAAAGTCACAGGTTTTTCGCTTGTCAGGGCATGTTTTTTAACACCCTTTGCCTTTGGAGCCACAGGTGCCTCAACAAAACTATTCCACTGCTTACAGCCGGGACATTGTCCCAACCATTTTGATGACTCGTATCCGCATTCTTTACAGAAAAACTGTGTTTCTCTAGCTTTTGCCATCTATTCTCCGATAGTTACTGTTTTTTAATCATTACTTCGACTGTTTTTCCTTCTTCAAGATCGAGACTTAAAGAAATTTTTCCGCCTAAGTTTGTTTTCATGATGCCTGCATATGCACCGTCAATGAAAACATTGTATTCTTTGTCACTTTCCAACTCCAAAGTTGCTTGAGCAGCTGCATTTCCTTCAACTTTAAAAGAAATTTCCGTTGCATCCGCTTTGAATTCATGTACTGTTGTACCCGGAACGGACTCGTATACAAACATATCGTTTCTTTCGAGCTTTGTGATGTCCTTGTATGTTTTTACTTTGTAAACATCACCTTTAAACTCGAAATCGGCTTTTTTTGATTTTTCAGCCAATTCGTAGTTTCCGAAATCAAGTCCTTTCTCTTTGTCAGCTTTGATAAGTTCTTTAATGACCATTGTTTTCCCCTTTCGACTTAAATAGTCTTTAGTTTTGTTTATTTTTCAGCTTTGTTATTAATCTCTATTCCTGGGCTACCAAAAAGTCAAGCTCTTTACTTGCTACCGTTACGGTTACTTTATCACCGCGTTTAATGTCACCCGCAAGTATCTTTTCAGCCATTTCATCTTCAATAAGCTTTTGAACCGTACGTTTAACGGAACGGGCACCATACTTCTTATCAAATCCTTTTTCGATAAGAAAACTCTTTGCCTGACCGGATACGATAAGGTCGATATCCATAGCTTCTTTGGTGCGTTTTGCGATTTGGTCCGTAATAAGAGTAACGATCTTTTTCATGTCGTTCTTTGTAAGGGCCGCAAATACTATGGTTTCATCGATTCTGTTTAAAAACTCAGGTTTAAATATAAACTTGAGCTCATCAAGAACCGCCGCTTTCATCTTTTCATAGTCGGCACGCTCATCTTTTTCAACGGCAAATCCCAAGTTTTTAGGTTCCATAATACGCATTGCGCCGGCATTTGATGTCATTATGATGATTGTGTTTTTAAAATCAACTTTTCTGCCGTGTGCATCGGTAATATGTCCGTCGTCAAGCACCTGAAGAAGTATGTTAAATACATCCGGATGTGCTTTTTCTATTTCATCAAAGAGTATGATGGAATAAGGATTTCTCTTAACGCGTTCGCTAAGCTGGCCTCCTTCTTCGTAGCCTACATATCCCGGAGGAGAACCGATAAGTTTTGATACCGAGTGTTTCTCCATATATTCGGTCATATCGACTCTTATGATTGAGTTTTCCGTTCCGAATACCGCTTCCGCCAGAGCTTTTGAAAGCTCTGTTTTACCAACGCCCGTAGGACCAAGGAAAAGGAATGAACCGATTGGTTTGTTAGGGTCTTTAAGTCCCACACGTCCTCGGCGCACCGCTTTTGCCACTGCTTCAACGGCTTCATTTTGTCCGATTACTCGCTTATGAAGGATAGTCTCAAGTTTCTTAAGACGCTTTGCTTCACCCTCCGCAAGTCTCTTAACCGGTATCTTGGTCCATTTGGATACTACTTCCGCAATATCGTTTTCAGTTATGTAAACCTTTTTAGTATGTTTTTCTTTGTCCCATTTAGCGCGAAGTTTGGCAATCTCCGCCTTCTTCTTGCCTATTTCTTTATGGATTTTGCCCGCTTCATCCAGTTTTTCTTCTTTGATGGCTTCTTCCATAGCTTTTTCAAGCTCTTTTATTGCATCTTCATCTTCTTTTAATTTAACCGGTGCAGTAAAAGTTGCAAGACGAACTCTTGATGACGCCTCATCTATCAAATCGATTGCCTTGTCCGGCATAAAGCGGTCATTTATATAGCGTTCGGACATTTTTACGGCTGCCTCAACAGCTTCATCCGTAATGGTTACATTATGGTGTTCTTCGTAGTTTCCGCGCACTCCTTTAAGGATTTCGATTGCTTCCGCCTCTGTAGGTTCTTCAACGGTTACAGGCTGGAAACGACGCTCCAAAGCCGCATCTTTTTCAAAGTATTTGCGGTATTCCTCCAATGTTGTGGCACCGATTACCTGAAGCTCACCTCTGGCCAATGCCGGTTTAAGTATATTTGCCGCATCGATTGCGCCTTCGGCACCGCCGGCACCTATGATTGTATGTATTTCATCGATAAAGAGAATAACATCTCCCGAATCTTTTACTTCTTTTAAGATGCGTTTTACTCTTTCTTCGAATTCACCTCTGTATTTGCTGCCCGCAACCATGCCTGACAAATCAAGAGATAAAAGGCGCTTACCTTCCAATGTTTCCGGAACAAGTCCAAGAGCGATATTTGTTGCCAATGCCTCAACTATTGCGGTTTTACCAACTCCCGGCTCACCAAGAAGACATGGATTGTTTTTGTTTCTTCTGCTTAAAATCTGGATAATACGCTCGATTTCATCATGACGACCGATAACCGGATCCAACTCTCCCTTAGCCGCAGCCATGGTTAAGTCCTTGCTGAATTGTGCAAGGGATGACTGTTTTGCCTTGTCTTTGTTGCTGACGATTTTGCCGCCGTGGAACTCTGATTTGTAGCTTTCCGCATCTTCACCCATGGCAACCAAAACATCATAATAAACACGCTGGATATTTGCTCCCAGTGTGCCGATAAGTCTTGATGCTATGCACTCGTCGTCCTTTAAAATGGCAATAAGAATATGCTCGGTGCCGATTTCTCCCGCACCGAAACGTCTTGCCTCTTCAGCCGCATTTTCTATTATTCTTTTGGCTCTGACGGAAAAGCCGCTCATTTCCATGATGTTTACACGATTTGAAGGTGTAACAAGCTTTTCCACCATATCCATTACTTTTTCAGATGTTATTTCGTAGCGTTTAAGCACAACGCCCGCAACACCTTCTTCAACCTCTGTCAGGCCGATTAAAATGTGCTCTGTTCCTATGTAGCCATGCTTTAATCTGTCTGACATCTGCGCAGCTACCGTGATGGCTTCTTTGGCCATCTTGCTGTATCTCATTTTCATAATAACTACCCTATATAAGATTCATATTCATCGTAAATTTCGTCCAAAACCTTGTGCGCCTCTTTTCTTGAAAGATTGCGGCATATGGCCTTTGCGACTATAGGCTTTAGTTCGTCTTCGAACTCGGCAACGCTTCTCAGTTTGTCGAGATCGATTTCCACAATAGCGCCGTGACGTCTGTCTATTTTTATAAGACCTTCGTCCTTTAAAACCGCATAGGCTTTGTTAACCGTGTGCATGTTGATACCCACGGTTTCCGCAAGGCTTCTTACCGATGGCAATGATTCCCCTACTGCTATTTTGTCTGTTGCTATTCCCAAAATTATCTGGTTGCGAAGCTGCATGTATATAGCTTCATCACTGTTAAAATCAATTTCTATATACAAATTTATTCACTCCCTATCCTAATTTTTGTTATATATATAATAACACAGTTAAGATAGAGCTGCAACTACATTCCCTCGTTGTCGTCAAGGTCCAAAAAATCAAAATCGTTTTCCAAAGTTTTTTCAACAGCTTGGCTTGATTGAATTATTTCTTTGTCGAGCTCGTTCATTTGCTTGTTTTCGAACTCGTCCATATCTATTTCGGTTTCGAAGAAATCTTCTGCTTCGGCATTTCTTGCCTCTTCGGCCTTTCTTTCTTCTGCCATGCGTTTTTCTTCTTCTTCCCTTACTTTTTTAAGAAATTCCATTTCTTCCGGAGTCAAATCTTCGGAACTCATTTTTCTTCTTTTTTCTTTTGCTTTTTTAGGCTTTTTGAAGATGTATTCGTCCTCATCATCATCTTCGTCATCTTCGTCATCTTCATCATCTTCTTCGTCGTCGAATTCGTCGTCTTCGTATTCTTCATCATCATCCTCGAATTCGTCATCGTAAGATTTGTTTCTTTGTTTGAAGAACAATATTATGAAGATTAGGGCAACTACCGCAAGTCCGCCGATAATTGCATAGCTTATGATTTTGAAATTTTTGTCAAATGATGATGTTTCTTTTGTGTCATCGCTTGTTACGGCGCTCATAAGCTTTTCGGAATAGCGCATGATTGTCTTTTCTTTCAAATCGTAAAGATAAAAGCCTTTTTCACCGCTTTCGTTTTCCGCATACATGAGGCAATAGTTTTCATCGGCATCGCAAATCCAGCCTTCAATGTTTTTGCCTTCTATCTGAAGTTCAACTTTTGAAAAACCTTTCGGTGCTTTCGAAACGATTGTATCGTCAGGTGTAAGAACCGTTATGCTTCTGCCTTCTATTGTTAATGTTGCCTGCACTTGCTTCGTGTTTGATGCATCTGCATCGGAAACGGTTGTTGTTTCCGGTTCAGCACCCGCTTTCATTTCCGCGTATGCCGCATCATCTACATTTGTCTGAATTACATATGTAAGTACTTCGCCGTTTTCGGCTGTTACATCAATGTATGTTTTGTTTGCACCCGGATCCATGTTGGCGTAACGCACAGATGTTGTGGCATTGCCGTCGGATGTTGTGGCGCTGATTGAAAGTTTTACCGTATCGCTTGGTGCCGCTGTTGAATATGTTGTTGTGCCTGCGGAAAATGCAGGTGAAAGTATAAGCTCTGTTGCAGTGCCTGCGCTGTTTACGGCCGATACTGAAAGAGCTGAGAGGGTGTTTGTTGATGAGCCTGTGGCTGCACCGCCGCCTACGTTGATTGCTGCCGATGAACCGGATATATTCCATTTATCAGCTGAATATGCTGCTTCAACCAAGGTATCTCCACTAACTCCCACACGTCCGGAGCCTACCGCAATTACCTTAAATGTTGCGCTTGCACTGAATGATTTTGTTGCTTCCCCTTGGTATGCATCCTGAATCACCGCAGATCCGCCGCTTCCCGACGCGCCGCCCGATAATTCCAATATTGAACTATCGTAATTTATATATATGTCTCCTCCCATCATTTCCGTATCCGATGAGACAGAGAAAGTAACCGTAATGGTGTCTCCTACGCTTGGCGAATCGTTTGAAATTGCCACCGAAGAGCTTCCCGATGCTGCCTTTGTAATGCTTGCAACAGGTAATACAAGCGCAAAGACAAGTGCCAGACATGTTGCTAATTTTGCAATTCTTTTCATCTTTCTTTCTCCTTTTTTTACATTTAATCTCTATTTCCATCCGTAGGCTGTTGCCATCCCCATACCTGCAACAGCATAATTAATTTCAAATATTTACTGAGTCAATCTAACATAACCAAACAGATGTCTTCTCAAGGCAAGAATATCGCTTGTGGATGCAACACTACCGTCTTTGTTTGTGTCCGCCGCTGTTGCGTAAACTCCCGAAAGCTTAACATATCCGAACAAGTGTCTTCGCATTGCGAGAACATCACTTGTGCTAATGGTTCCATCACCATTTACATCGCCGTAAATCACTATGGTGTAGGTTGAAATCAATGTCTTACCCGATGAATCAAATTCCTTTACAACTGTTCCCGTAGTAATGCTTCCCGATGTTTCGTTACCGTTTTTGTCGTAATATTTTACGATATTTCCGTTGGCATTAATCTTGGAAGATGCCTGTGCTACCGTTGTTCCGGGTTCAACACCCGTTATTACTTTTGTAGAACCGGATGTGGAGGTCTTATATCCTATGCTAATTTTTGATGTTGCACTGCCTGTATTTGTGCCGCTTCCACCGGTGGAGCTGCCGCCGCCGGAGCTATTTCCTCCCGACGAGCCGTTTGCCCTAACAATTGTTATGATATATCTATTTGTCTTACCGTTTTCGGCCGTTACATCAATGTTGAATGTATTTGCGCCAACACTTAATGATTTTGTACCTGTTCCCGATACTCTTGATGTTCCCGCAACCGGCGAAGCGCTTATATTTACGCTTGTTACCGAATTTGCAACATTTAAGCTATATGCATTTGTATAATACTTAAATGTAGGTGTAAGGTTGTAACCGCTTACGGACAGGCTCTTAAGCATGTTGTTTGGATTTAAGTTTGAAGCCGGAGCCGTTACCGCCGATCCGGGCATATTGTTATATACGGGTATTTTAAATACCAATGCCGTATTTTGCTTCATGGTCTGCGTATAAGCCGCTGCCATAATTGATGCTTCACTTTTGGCCGCTCCGATATTTTGCATATATTGGTGAGTATATAAGCTGCCTACCAAGTCAAATTTTTTGTAATATAGTGTGTCTTGGCCTTGGCTTACATATCCGTCAGCAAACCATTTCGCACCGCCGACTATTGATTTATACCTACTATTCCATCCGTTATTTTTGGCGGTTGTAAGGCCATTTGCGATTATTGTCGCACTGCCTTTTCCGCTTGCACCTATATTATAAAAATTATAGTAACCACTGTATCCCGAATATGTTCCGGATATAAGTGCGGAGTTACCATCCGTACCATGTTCCTGCAGAATGCTGGATGCAAGATAATACGGGCTTACTCCCGACTGTCTTGCAGCTTCCATAATCATAGCGGGATATGTTGTTCCTTCAACAGGGTAAGCTTTATCCATAAAAGTGCCTGCGCAAATGGACTCAACACCTGCCAAAGTATGGTAAACCGGATTATTGGATAGGTTTTCAAACATGAATACTTTTGTTTCATCCAAGAAATTGCGCGGGTCCATGTAAAAAGATATTATGGCATCCGATGCTGCCACCCAACTACCGTTATCGAGGGGCGTCCAAGTGTTTGTTCCCCAGTCATAGGCACCTGACGCAGTGGATTTGCACCAATCCCAATTGTTTGCCGGTGTAAGATTTCTTGCAAATGCAGATGCTTCACCCGCAACAACATCGGCAAAATTCATATTTATCCTATCTACCGTAAATATCCATTTCGGATATTTTTGATGGAGCTGTCTAAGGTATGGTTTGTAGCTTTCCGGGAAACCTTGAGCATTTAAATAGCTTTCAAAGTCCCCGTCATATGTATAATCAACGCTTATGCTTACATATTTGTTAAATACATAACCTGTAATTCCCTTGGCCTGACATGTTACGTTATACCAAAGGTCGCCGTCCACGTCTTTTTCATCATAGTTGATAACAACGCTATCCCCTGATGTTAGCTGTCCGATTACCGTTGTGGTGTAGGTTCCCGAGCCGTTTCTTACATTTACGTAGGTTCCGTTAATTACACCTTGCCTTGTTCCCGCGGCATTTACCTCAAAATCTATGCAAAAAACAGACGCTAATATACTTATGATTAACAACACCATAAGTGCTTTACGTCTGTTTAAGATTTTTTCGGTATAATTACCTGATTTCATGTCCTACTCCAATGCAATTTTATTATACTAACCCAAAAAATCCAAATAAATCCAACCCTCATCAATATAGGAATATTATGCTTCGTCTATAGCTTTTCCGATATCGTTACGCATATATTTGTTGTCAAAATCAACCCATTTTGTTGCTTCGTAGGCGTTTTTGCGCGCTTCTTTCAAATCGGCTCCCACAGCGGTTATACCCAAAACTCTTCCGCCGTTTGTTACGATTTTGCCGTCCTTAAGTGCTGTTCCCGCATGGAAGCAAAAATATGAATCTTTATCTTTAAAGCTGTCTAAGCCTTTAATTTCAAAACCTTTTTCATATGAAACAGGATATCCATCGGAAGCAAGGCAAACGCAAACTGCCGCATTGTCTTCAAATTGAAGATCTATCTTGTCCAATGTTCCGTCAATGCAAGCTTCGAATACTTCCACAATGTCATTTTTCATGCGTGGAAGCACAACTTGTGTTTCCGGATCGCCAAAACGAGCATTGTATTCGAGAACTCTTGGGCCGTTCTTGGTTAACATAAGTCCGAAGAAGATTATTCCCTTAAATTCTCTTCCTTCTTCTCTCATGGCATCCACTGTTTTTTGATAAATATATTTTTTGCAGAATTCATCCACTTCTTTTGTATAGAAAGGACTTGGTGAAAATGTTCCCATTCCGCCTGTATTCAAGCCCTGATCGCCGTCTTTTGCACGTTTGTGATCCTGAGCCGAAGTCATTATCTTAATTGTTTTTCCGTCAACGAAAGAAAGTACGCTTACTTCACGACCTGTCATAAATTCTTCGATAACCATCTTGTTTCCGGCATCTCCGAATTTTTTATCCGTCATGATTTCTTTAACACCGTCAATTGCTTCCTCTCTTGTGTTGCAGATAAGTACGCCTTTTCCGAGAGCAAGTCCGTCGGCTTTAAGTACAATCGGCATATTTGCCGTCTCCAAATATTTAAGAGCCGCCTCCGCATCGTTGAAGTTTTCGTAAGCTGCGGTTGGAATGTCGTATTTTTTCATAAGGTCTTTTGAAAATGCTTTTGAGCCTTCCAAAATAGCTGCGTTTTTACGAGGTCCGAATACGCGAAGTCCTTCTTTTTCAAAGGCATCCACGATGCCGCCTACCAAAGGATCGTCCATTCCCACAACCGTAAGGTCAATCTGCTTTTCCTTTGCAAATGCTACAAGTTTGTCAAACTCCATAGCTTTTATATCAACACATTCCGCAACGCTTGCAATTCCTGCATTTCCCGGTGCGCAATAAATCTTGTCAACCTTTGGGCTTTTAGCCACTTTCCATGCTATTGCATGCTCTCTACCACCGCTACCTACTATCAAAACTTTCATTGGGTTTTTAACTCCTGTAATTTTTATAATCTTTAACCAAGCTTAACTCTTCCGTTTGCCAAGGCATCGATTGCCTGTGGCAAAAGTTTCCATTCCGCCTCTTCCATTACACGTCTTTGCAGAACTTCCGGCGTATCGCCTTCTTTTATTTCAACGGCCTTTTGGTAAATAATAGGGCCCGTGTCCGTGCCTTCATCCACAAAATGGACTGTTGCTCCCGTTACTTTTACACCGCGTGCCAAAGCTGCCTCATGAACTTTAAGTCCGTAGTAGCCTTTTCCGCAAAATGACGGGATAAGAGACGGATGAATGTTAATTATCCTGTTTTTGTATTTTTTAACCATTGCTTCCGGAATAACAACCAAAAATCCCGCAAGCACAATCAAATCAATGTTTTCTTTATCTATGGCATCAATTAAAGCCTCGTTAAACTTTGCTCTGTCTTCATAATCCTTCGGAGATATGCAAAGCTCTTTAATGCCTGCTGCCTTTGCACGTTCCAAGGCATAAGCATCTTTATTGTTGCTTATAACCACCTTGATTTGGGCATTTGTAATGCTGCCGGCTTTAATTGCATCAATAATTGCCTGAAGATTGGTTCCGCCGCCGGATACAAGTACCGCTACATTTAGCATAATGTAACTCCTTTTTCTCCTGCTTCGATATGGCCAACTTCGTATGCTTTTTCCCCGGCATCTGCCAAAGCTTTAAGTACTGTATCTTTGTCGGCAGGGTCTACTGCGATTACCATACCAAGTCCCATATTGTATGTGTTGTACATTGATTCTTCTTTAACATCTCCCGCTTCCGCAAGCATTTTGAAGATCGGAGGAACCGGATAACTTGCTTTATTAATTACCGCACGCACTCCGTCAGGAAGCATTCTTGGTACGTTTTCGTAGAAACCGCCGCCTGTGATGTGGCTTGCACCTTTAATCTTAACCCCTGCTTTTTTAATGGAGTTAAGAGCATTTACATATATTTTTGTTGGTGTAAGGAGTTCTTCACCAAGTGTTTTTCCAAGTGTATCGTAATATGTTTTTAAGTTTTCTTCCGTCATAACAAATATTTTTCTTACCAAAGAAAAACCATTTGAATGAACGCCGCTTGAAGCAATACCGATAAGTGTATCCCCTGCTTTAATGTCTTTGCCCGTAATCATATCTTTTTCGTCAACGATACCAACGGCAAAACCCGCAAGATCATACTCGTCTATAGGATAAAAGCCCGGCATTTCGGCTGTTTCGCCACCGATAAGTGATGCACCCGACTGTTTACAGCCTTCGGCAACACCTGCTACGATTGCTTCGATTTTTTCAGGCTCGTTCTTTCCGCATGCAACGTAATCAAGGAAGAAAAGCGGTTCGGCACCGCAGCAAATTACGTCGTTTACGCACATTGCCACGCAGTCGATACCGACTGTGTCATGTTTGTCCATAAGGAAAGCGATTTTAAGCTTTGTTCCGACACCGTCATTACCGGAAACAAGTGTAGGTTTTTCCATCGCTTTGTATTTATCGATTGAGAAAGCTCCCGAAAATCCTCCGATATTGGTAAGTACTTCGGGTCTCATTGTTCCTTTAATATGCTTTTTGATTAATTCAACTGATTTGTAACCGGCTTCAATATCAACGCCTGCTTTTTTATAATCCATTTTTTTGCTCCTTACATTTCCTTCATATATTCTTTATAACCCTCTTTTTCAAGTTTTTGGGCTTTTTTCATAACTTTATCTTTAAGACCCGCTTTGTAGTCTTTTAATTTCTTTAATAATTCATCATCCGAAACGGCAAGAATCTTGGCTGCCATAAGACCTGCGTTTGTACCACCGTCAATTGCCACCGTTGCAACCGGAATACCGCTTGGCATCTGAACGATTGAATAAAGTGAATCAACACCGCCAAGAGATTTTGTGTGAATAGGTACACCAACAACAGGCATCGGGAAAATAGCCGCTGCCATACCCGGAAGATGTGCAGCCCCACCCGCACCTGCAATAATAACTTTGATGCCTTTTTCTTCCGCTTTTGTTGCGTAATCATAAAAAACGTCCGGCATTCTATGTGCCGAAATGATAGTCATTTCGTAATCAATGCCAAACTCCTCAAGTATCTCGGCTGCTTTACTCATTACACCCAAATCCGAATCGCTTCCCATAAGGATTCCAACTTTTGCCATAATTCTTTCCTTTCCTAATCAAACTTATACCTAATTATATTCTACTTTTTTATGCGGTTTTAGTCAATATGTTGTGGTTGCTTTATATAGCGAATACTCTATATTGTTAAATACCCATAATAATAATTGATGCGGTAAATATCCAAATAAAAACGTTTAATATTACTCCGAGCCAGGAAAATCCGTAAAAATTGTCCTCGACTTTGAAGCTTTTTAAGCCCTTTACCATTCCGTAAAGAGAAATTAAAAACGAAAGGAATCCCAAAACGGCAACAAGTGCACCGCCATCTCCTCTCGTTTTAAAAGATATATTTATGGCAACAAGAATAAAGATGATAGCAACGGCTCCGCAAGCCGAAGAAATCATTCCTCCTCTTGAATGCTTTTTGTTTGTAAATTTGTATTTCCTAAATCTTTTTTTAGTAATTAATTCGCCTTCAATGTTCGGTTCCATGAATTACACCTTTAAATTTTATATATTATTTATCTTCGTCAATCCTTAACACATCTTCAACATCTTCATCATCACCGGCATACTTTTTATCCAGCATATTTCGGTGTTTAACGTATATCGGTCTCAATATGAAAAAAGCAATCAATCCCAATAATCCGCCCAATGTGTTGAGAATTATATCATCCACATCAAAGCTGCCTACTTTTGTCAGTAATTGTAGAGTCTCCATTATAGCACTGAAAGCCGCCGCTGCAAATATACTAACGTGAACTTTTCTAAATACTTTATGCAAAATGGCAATCAAAAAGCCAAAAGGTATGAATACGGCAACATTTCCCGCTATATTAAGCAAAACGCCACCGATACCGAATACTTCGCTGTTATTTAAGTATCTGGCAATTTCTTTAAAAGGAATCAAGTTATAACGATAATCAAGAGATGTTACATCTCTGTCAAAATCTTCGGCAAAAAGCAAGAAGTATACCAATATTATAACGTAAACAACGAAGACCATTGTTAATGCTATTTTACTGTCTTTATCGTGCTCCGTACTTTTCATAATAAGAATCAATTCTTCCTTTTATTTCATCATCGATAATTATTTTACCCTTATATTCTTTATTGTAAAGATGCTCCACAACTTCTTCCATTGTAACAATTGAAGTAACCTTAAATCCGTATTTTTCTTTAATTTCATCAAGGGCGCTCTTTTCTCCGCTTCCTCTTTCCATTCTGTCAACGGAAACCACAAGGCCCAACACATCAACATCTCCCTGTGCCTTGATGATAGGTAAAGTTTCGGAAATTGATGTGCCCGCTGTTGTAACATCCTCAATAATTACCACTTTATCTTTATCAACCATAGGGCTTCCAAGAAGTATGCCTACATCCCCATGATCTTTTACTTCTTTTCTGTTTGAACAATACTTAATATCTTTGCCGTATTCATTTGCGATTGCCATTGTTGTGGCTACGCTTAAAGGAATACCTTTATATGCTGGTCCGAAAAGGATGTCGAAATCAAATCCGAAAGTATTTTCAATGGCCTTTGCATAGTATTTTCCGAGTTTTGAAAGCTGAGCTCCGCTTCTGTAAAAGCCCGTATTGATAAAAAACGGAGTCTGTCTTCCGCTTTTTGTAACAAAGTCGCCAAATTTAAGCACTTGGCAATCCACCATAAATTCAATAAATTCTTCCTTATATCTTTCCATCTTAGGTACCTTTTGCGGCTTTTAGGCCGCCGTTCCTTTCATATTAGTTTCCCGATTATTATTTTACTATACCGATAATATCTTTTACACTTGCAATATTTTTGGCATCCAAATACGTGTTAATGCCTTCTATTACTTCTTCCATGGTAAGTGGATTATTGAAGTTTGCCGTTCCCACCATCACGGCGCTTGCTCCTGCAAGAATAAATTCAAGAGCATCGTCGGCGCAAGTAATACCGCCCATTCCGATTACCGGAATCTTTACGGCGTTAGCCACCTGATAAACCATTCTTACGGCTACCGGCTTTATGGCAGGGCCCGAAAGTCCCGCGGTTTTGTTTGCCACCGCAAATGTTTGTCTGTTAATATCAATCTTCATACCCGTAAGAGTATTTATAAGCGATACCGCATCGGCTCCCGCATCTTCCACGGCTTTTGCCATAAGCGTAATATCCGTAACATTCGGACTAAGCTTCATTATTACAGGCTGTTTTGCCTTGGCTTTTACCGCTTTTGTTATTTCGGCCGCAGCTTTGGGGTCTTGTCCGAAGGCAATTCCACCGGATTTTACGTTAGGACAAGATATGTTAATTTCCATCATGTCCACGTTTTCCGATGCAAGTCTTTCAACTACTTCCACATAGTCTTCTTTCGTTCGTCCGCAAACATTTACTATTATTTTTGTATCATATTTTTTAAGAAATGGAATATCCCTTTTTACGAAAAGATCGATTCCCGGATTTTGGAGTCCTATTGCATTAAGCATACCGCTTCTCGACTCCGCAACTCTCGGTGTGGGATTGCCTTCCCAAGGCACATTGGCAACACCTTTTGTTACCACGGCCCCAAGCTTGTTTAAGTCTATAAGTTCCGAAAATTCTTCTCCCGCACCAAATGTTCCGGATGCGGGCATTACAGGGTTTTTAAGTTCGACTCCTGCTATATTTACTCGTAAATCAGCCATATTATCTCCTAATTATTTTATAACGATTTAAGACTTTTATAATTCAATCTCATTGCAATCAAAAACCGGTCCTTCTTTGCATATGCGCTTGTTATTTACATTGCTGTGGGCATCTTTTTCTTTTGATTTGCAAACACAGGCAAGACAGGCTCCTATGCCGCATGCCATTTTCTCTTCCAAAGAAATCTGCGCTTCCATGCCCTTTGCATTTGCATATTCTTTTATTGCTTTAAGCATCGGAATCGGTCCGCAAGCGTATATAATCTGTGCATCCAGCTTGTTTTCTTTTATTGCATCCAAGACATTTCCTTTTGTTCCCGTGCTTCCGCTTTCCGTGGAAATGTAAAGAGGCATGATTTTTTCAAATTCTTTTGTCATAAATGTTTCATCTCTGAAGCCCAGCGCCAAAACGCTTTCTTTATCTCCCAAAGCTTTAAGAGCTTTGGCCGTTTCCAACATAATCGGAATTCCCGTTCCTCCACCGATTAAAATCGCTTTTTTGTCCTTTAAATTAAAGCCGTTTCCCAGAGGACCCATAATATAGACCTCATCTCCGGGCTTAAAGTTTGAAAACTCTTTTGTTCCTTCGCCTACGATTCGGTAAACAATGCGAATTCTGCCATTTTCCTTGTCTATTTCACAAATACCGAAAGGTCTCGGAAGCATTCTTGATTTGTCATTTGAATAAACGGAAATGAACTGACCGGCCTTTGCTTCTTTTGCTACTGTGGGAGCATCAAAGCAAATGCTGTAAAGTTCATCATTTATTTTATCCTGTTTATAAACCTTTACTTTTAATCTTTCCATTATATCTTTATATCTTCCTATTTTTAAATGATTATTTTCTGACTATCTTAAGATCCTCAATCATATCAAGGGCTGCCGCTCTTGCCGCATCGGCAAAGCCTTCTTCGCCGAAGTTTGCGTATTTTTCTTGTTTGTATGCGGCGATTATGCCTCTTGAAGAGTTAACTATGGCGCCAAGTCCGTCTTCGTTGAAGAAAGAAACGAGGTCTTTGCCTTTACCCCCTTGGGCACCATAACCCGGAACCAAAATAAAGGATTTCGGCATGATTTTACGAAGCTTTGCACCCATTTCCGGATAAGTTGCTCCCACAACGGCACCGACATAAGAATAATCATCTCCCATATGAAGCTCTCCCCATTTGGCAACTTGCTCTCCAACATGCTCGTATAGTGGCTTGCCGTCAATAAGTCTGTCTTGGAACTCGCCGCTGCTTTTATTTGAAGTCTTAACAAGTATGAAAAGACCCTTCTTTTCTTCCTTGCAAACATCAATAAAAGGAATAATGCCGTCGGAGCCTAGATATGGATTGATTGTGGCAAAATCCTCATTAAAAGCATTCACAAAATTCGAACCAATCTTTGTTTTACCAAGATGGCCCGTAGCATAGGCTGCGGAGGTGGTTCCGATGTCGCCGCGTTTAATATCCGCAATTACAACAAGACCGTTTTCTTTTGCATATTTGCATGTTTCATTGTAAGCTACAAGTCCCGGAATGCCAAACTGTTCATACATGGCAATCTGCGGTTTTACGGCAGGCACAATATCGGCAATAGCATCAATAAGGGCTACATTGTAATCCCAAACCGCTTTTGCCGCACCTTCCAAAGTCTCACCGCATTCTTTGAATGCCTTTTCTTTAATATGTGTCGGAATGTAATCCAACATAGGGTCAAGACCCACAACCACCGGTGCTCCGGTTGTTTTTATCTTTTTAATAAGTTCGTTAATCATGATTTCTCCTTAAATTTAAAGCTTAAGCTTCGTAAACGACATTTCCGTTTACAATTGTTCTTTTTATTTTACCAAATACTTCATATCCGTCAAATGGTGAATTGTTGGATTTTGAATGAAATTTATTTATGTCAATCTTATATGCATTATCTATGTCGATTATTGCAATATCCGTAGTCTTTCCAACGCTTATGTCGCCGTTGTTAGTCT
>JAEEGH010015755.1_pt1 | contig 16367 bp, 13 predicted proteins | sample 9134181 | NCBI WGS metagenome assembly JAEEGH01 (sample SAMN16246544, study PRJNA631951) | gut metagenome | biome: gut microbiome; feature: rumen; material: DP-attached | host: Bos | place: Iran: Karaj | collected 2018-10
ACTCATTGCCGCAGGACCATATAAGGATTGAGGGATGGTTCTTATCCCTCTGATAACAGGAGTTGACCCTGTCCAGAAGAAGGCCTTCCCAAATTGGATTATCCTTTGGAACAACATAGCTCTCGTCCTTGGCGCCTCTCTCAAAGGGTTCCCAGGTACCATGTGTCTCCATGTTGTTCTCTGCTATAAGATAAAGTCCGTACTCATCGCAAAGCTCATAAAGGGCAGAGTCATCAGGATAGTGACTTGTCCTTATGGCATTGATATTGTTCCTCTTCATGGTCGTGATATCAGTGATCAGCTCTTCTCTGCTTGGAACACGTCCGTTTTTATTGCTGAACTCATGCCTGTTGACGCCCTTAAAGACAATTCGCTTGCCATTAAGAAGCATCAGCCCGTCCTTCATCTCGAAACGCCTAAAGCCCACGTACTGTCTGATAACCTCAGATACCTTGCCCCTGGCATTTTTAACAGTAATGAGAAGTTCATATAGATTAGGCTCCTCTGCACTCCATAGCAAAGGCTTGTCTACTTTAAAGGTCCCTTCGCACTCTCCATTTGACGAGATTGTTATTACATCCTCAAGAATCTTCTCTCCCCTGTAGGAAAGCACAAATTCTGCAGTTCCTGTACCCTGCGTCAGGGCCTTGATCTCAAGCTTTGCACTTTTTAAGTTTGAAGCAAGCCCCGGTTTAACAGAAAGATCAGATATATGTGTACTTGGAATACTATACAAATAAACAGATCTGAATATTCCGGAGAATCTGAAGAAATCCTGATCCTCACACCAGCTCCCGGCTGTCCACTTGAACACTCTTACGCATAGTTTATTCTGTCCCTCAACAAGGTAATCCGTCAGATCAAATTCTGCAGGATCGAAGGTGTTCTCAGAATATCCTACGTATCTGCCATTGAGCCAGAGCGCAAATCCGCTTTCAACTCCCTGGAAAGAAATGCATACTTTATCCTGAGCAAAGCCCTCCGGAAGTGAAAAGAGCTTGACATAATCCGCAACCGGATTGAACTCCTGTGGAATTTCAGGAGGAGTAAGTCTTTCCCTTCCATCCCACGGATACTGAACATTAACATACTGAGGCTTGTCGTATCCTTCCATCTGAATGTGAGCAGGAACACGGATTCTATCCCATCCTGTTGTATCAAAATCTACATCAAAAAAGCCTTCCGGAGCATTTTTTATATTCTTTGCATAATGGAAATGCCATACACCGTCAAGGCTAAATCGAAAGCTGCTCTCACCGGTTGAAAGCTCAGCCACTGACTTATATGCCACATGGTCAGAGTGTGCCGGCAACCTGTTCTGAGCAAAAATCTCAGGATTTTTTACTATCTCATAATCAAATGTTTCCATGATATTCCTCACCTTATTGTTTCATTTTCATTGATAAGCATCATCGGCTTTATATCATTGACATCCGCATCGATGATCTCGTCAGATATCTGGCATGCAAAGCAAACAGCTACAGTCCTGTAATAGGGGTGTGCGCTTAAATATCTGTCATAAAAGCCCGCACCGTAACCAATCCTGTTAAGCTGCCTGTCAAAAACAGCCCCGGGCATGATCACAAGAGTCTTTTCAGGATCAAGTTCTTTTGCAATATCCGATGATTCGGTAATCTCAGGCTCTCTAATACCAAAAGCCCCCTCGCTCATCTCCTCCAGAGAGTCGATCCTTACAAATTCCATCTCTGATTTTTCTACATCTGTCACTTTGGGGCAAAAGACATTTTTCCCCAGAGAAAGTGCATCCAAAATCATCTCATCAGTAATGACCTCTCCCTTTCTCGAAGCATATGCCAGAATACTATCAGCATTCTGATATTCAGGAAGTTCAACAAGCCTCTCCAGAATCTGTCTGCTCTTTTCCTGCTTCACCTCTGTAGGGATGGTCTGTCTCTTTGCTATATATATTGTTCTAAGTTCTCTCTTATCCATATCGTCCTTACCTTCAAGTCAGCAATTTTTCGGCAACCCATTCGGCACTTCTTATGCCATCCATAGCTGCGGACATTATGCCGCCCGCGTAGCCGGCTCCTTCTCCGCAGGGAAACAATCCCGCTATTCCGGTAGATTCTCCTTTATCATTTCTTGTGATGCGGACCGGGGATGAAGTCCTGCTCTCAACTCCAAGCACAAGTGCATGGTCATCGTTGTAGCCTCTTATCATCCTGCCAAAATTCTCCATACCCTCTACAAACGCCTTGTTGAGTTCATCCGGAAGAATCATATGTACATCAGCAAATTCATATTCTCCCTTTGTCTGTGGAGTAAAACTCTCAGCATCAATGTAGTTCTTATCAGGCCCCTTTTCAGCGTTGTCACAGGCTTTCTTAAAGTCACCGTAGTACTCTGCAGGTATCCTTCCTCCGGCCAGCTTATATGCATTCTCTTCAAGCCTTCTTTGGAATTCCACACCGGAAAGCACATCGCTTCCTCCGAAATCCTGCGGGTCAACGGTTATGATAATTGCAGAGTTGGCGTTTTTACCGTCACGTCCGCTGTAGCTCATTCCGTTAACCGCAAGCCTTCCCTTCTCTGAGGATGCGTTGACCACATATCCGCCGGGACACATGCAGAAGGAATAAACGCCTCTGCCGCTTTCTGTAGTCGTAACAAGCTTATATGGAGCTGCTCCGAGTCCCTTTACATGCTCTGATCCGTACTGGCTCATGTTAATAAGGCTCTGTGGATGTTCAACTCTAAAGCCCACTGCAAACGGTTTTGGCTGCATATCAGCATTTTTGTCTTTGAGCATGTAGAATGTGTCTCTTGCACTGTGCCCGATGGCCAGAACCGCCACATCGCAATCTATCTGCTTCTTGTTTCCATCCGCCCCTTCTGCTATTACGCCTTTAAGTGAACCGTTCTCACTTAATACAAGCTCCGTTACCTTGGTTTCAAAATAGACTTCGCCGCCATAGCTCTTTATATCTTCTCTTATATTCTTAACAACACTCTTTAGTATATCCGTACCAATGTGGGGTTTGGCTTCATACTTTATCCGCTCCGGAGCACCGTGATCGGTAAAGATATCAAGAGCTTCCATTCCCCTGCACTCTTTATCTTTAACCATGGTGTTGAGCTTACCGTCTGAAAATGTTCCGGCTCCGCCCTCTCCAAACTGAACATTGGTTGTCTCATCCAGCTCTCCGGTAGCCCAGAACTTATCTACAATCTCGCTCCTCTTATCCACATCCGCTCCACGCTCCAGTATCAGCGGCTTAAATCCCTGTTTTGCCAGTTCATATCCGCAAAAAAGCCCAGCAGGTCCGCAACCGATGATAATGATGCTCTTATCCGAAAGGTCTTTTTCCTTATGGTCTGTGCCCGGGACATGACTCCAGAAATCATATTTCTTCTCGGAAGCAACAGACACGTTCTTATCCCTGCACGCCTTAACAATTTTATCCTCAGGTTTTCCATTCACCTTAAGATCAATGGTATAAATATGGTATAACTCCGGCTTCTTCCTGGCATCCAGGGAATGCTTAACTATACTCAAAGATTCAATATTTATCTCCTGAATCTTCAGTATTCTACAAGCCTTTTTCTTAAGAAACTCAACCATAGCCTTCGTGCTATAGTCCATATTCTCATCATGTTGTATTTTTATCTGATTGATTCTTATCATATATGTACTTTCTTTGTTATTTCACAATGATGCAGCGCAGCCGGCGATACTTCCGCTGGTCCAGGCGAACTGAAGGTTGTAGCCGCCACATCTTCCATCCACGTCGAGAAGCTCTCCAACACAGTACACTCCGGGAGCGCCCTTGCAGGAAAAATCACTTCCTATATCTCCGAGACTGACGCCTCCTGTTGTAACCTGAGACGCCTGGTAGCCATAGCTGCTATCAATGGCAATTTTCAGATTTCTGTAGTTATCCAGAATGCAATCCGCCATGCTCACGGATATGTTTTTCATCTTCATTTTTCTGCCAAGCTTCATTCTGCCAAGAACCATATCGGTTATACCACTGTTGGCAAAACCCTGCAGGAATTCTTCCAGGCTTCTGTCATCCTTGAGGCGCAGCATATCTGATTTAATCGCTTTAAAGTCGCGCTCGTCATAGTCCGGAAAGAAATCGATAACGGCAAAGATAGGCTTTTGCTCCTCTACAAATCTTATGACCTCTCTTGATGCCTGCATAACAGGTATTCCTGAGATTCCGTCAGAACTAAGCTGAATCTCACCGTATTCCTTCGCAATGACTTCTGTTCCCAAAATAAAAGAAACCTCTGCAGTAGCTCTCACTCCCGCGGAAGGCATGATTTCTCCGTCCGCCACTTTAAATCCTACAAGTGCCGGATAAGTGTCCTTTACAGACATTCCAATATTCTTGCATATGTAGTAGCCATCTCCTGTGGACATGGTACTCTTGGCACCGGAAAGCGCACCCATTGAAAGTATCACAGCATCAGCTTCGTATTCCGCCTTATTGGAGTTTAGCCTTACTCTTCCGCTATCAAGACACTTTACTGCCTTTACCTGTTCGCCGAAATTCACAGCTACACCAAGTCGTTTTATCTCATTTTCAAGCGCATTGACAACGCTCATGGCCTGTCCGGAAACCGGATAAATGTACCCGTCTTCGCTCTTTACCACAACTCCCAGAGACTTAAAGAATGATATGACATCCTCCACACCATAGGTAGAGAGCCATTCTTTCATTCTCCCTCTTGCAGAGACGTTGTAATACTCCTCTCTCATATCAAGATTGGTCAGATTACATCTGCCGTTGCCTGTCATGGAAAGCTTTTTGCCAAGACAGGAATTTTTCTCAATAATGGTGACTTTCGCACCGTTTCTTGCTGCGTAGATAGCTGCACACATTCCGGCAGCCCCACCGCCTGCAACAATTATTTCCTTATTCAAATTCAACCCTCTTCATATCTGTCGCGCCTTATGGCAACGGAAATGCCGTAGAAAAGTTTACCAAGCGGTATCTTTCCCAGCTCATGGGCCAGGACGCCCCCTGTTACAACCATAGCAAGCATATATACCACCCAAAAAAGCACAATGCAGATGATCAGTGTAAGTATATCTCCGATGACATTGATAAGCAGTTTGTTTACCAGAAATACAATAAGTCCGGCTGCTGCTGCAGATGCCACAGGAAGTATCAGACTCTTCATCCATTCGTGATGATGATGCAGAACCTTGGAAAGCATGAAATAGCAGGAAGCATCATATACACCCACAGCCAAAAGGCTTGCAAGCAGAACTCCCATTACGCCCATATTAAGCGGCCATATAAACAATAACAGGCAAAGAATATGCACTGCCCATCCTATTCCAAGATTGACCAGTATGGCTACAGATTTACCCATATGATTCAAAAGCCAGGAAGACATAAGCGCATGGCATGTGCAGAGTATCATTATCCCACCGAGGCTCATCAGAGAATTGGCCAGAGCATTGCTCTTTCCGTACAGCGCAATAAGCAGAGTCTCTGCTGTTGCGAACACAAAAACCGATACCGGCACAAAAAACATATTGGAAAACCTTATAAGGCGTTTGTACCTGTCCCTTGCGCCTTCGTACTCATCCCTTTCAATCCTTGCCATTACCCTGTTCATAGGCTTAATGTAAGGTATAGTGCAAATAGTTGTAAAAAGAGCTATCGTGCAGATAACGTATCCTGCGTACGTCCCATAGCTTGACATAAAGTCTATATCGCCATGAACCTTTCTGGTAAAGATGCAGTAAACACAAAGATCAACAATAACTGCGAGTGCCGGTGTCGCGTACAGTGGCATAATAGGTCTTATTCCGGCCAGTACATCATTTTTATTATCGAGATATCTTGGAGCTCCGTTCTTAACAAGCTCCTGAATCTCGCTCTTTCTCAGGTGATAGCTGATAATGGTCTGAACAAATCCCACTATACTTCCAAGAAGTATTCCCGCCATAAGTCCAGTCGATCCATAAACTGCACTGAACTCATCGGCATGAAGAAGTCCGTTAACTTTAAGACCGTAGTTATAAAGTATAGCCACCGCAATGGTCCCCGATACAATGGACACAGTTGCAATAAGCATATCTGAAAGCATGATAGGCTTGGTATATCCTATTCCCTGGAGGTATCCCCTTAGTACACCCTGGATTCCCAGGAATATTACCGACGCTCCGGCAAGGATCAGCTGTATAAATCCTCTGTCAGAATCAAGTACTGCTTTGCAAAGCGTGTAGCTGAGTGCGATCAAAAGACCTCCCGTCACCAGCGAGCATATACTGAATATCCTCATTGACCTCTGCATATTGGTTTCAGCATTGTGAAACTGCGATCTTCTTGCACGAAGCCTTACCATTATATAAACTGCCTTTTGTACCGCCAGTACAAAACAACAGTAAAATATTCCGTAGATAAAAAACGGGCCGACTGCAAAGAAAGCTCCTTTATCGCCACAAATTCTGATTGCCACAATCCAATAGACCATCATTACCATTACTGCAAGGTAAACGGTGGCTGTCAGGATGTGAGGCCTTATTCTCTTCTCTTCTGAATAGGTCTTCATATTTTATTTCCCCGTACAGGTATCAGTCTCTGGTTATACCAAGTTCTCCCAGAACATCCTCCTGCTTTTTTTCCATAACCTTTGCCTCTTCCTCTTCCATGTGATCATAGCCGCACAGGTGAAGCATACTGTGTGCTACCAGAAAGGCAAACTCCCTTTTTATGCTGTGACCGTAGTCCTCAGCCTGAGAACGTACTCTGTCCTCGTTTATTACAATATCTCCAAACATGATCTTGCCGGTGTCAGGGTCAAGAAGATCCACCAGCTGCTCCCCCAAAAGCACTGAGAAATCCCCGGCTCTCTCATAGCTTACATTCGGGAAAGATAGTACATCAGTCGGTGCATCGATTCCTCTGAACTCCTTGTTAAGTTCATGGATTCCCTCACTGTCTGTTATTGTAAGGCCCACTTCCAGATCGGCAGCGCATCCTTCCATCTTAAGAACAGTATCGGCAACACTGTTTGCAAGCTCTTCTATATCAAAACCAAAATCAGCATGGACTTCATTCTCAACGTAAAAAGTCATAGTATAATTTCTCTTTCTTGAGCAGGGCTCTCATCTTATCAAAATCCCTGAAAGTAACGGCATAGTCCTTCAGATCACCATCACTGACCTTCTTATCCAGAATGCTGTCTATCAGTTTGTCATAATCTATTTTAGCATCTTTATTCTGTTTTATCAGATACATAATGGATGCAATTACCGTTTCACTGAGTTGTACCGCCAGAGCTTCTCTTGACTTGATGGCACCTTTCTCAGGTTCGATATACTCATGGAGGAACTCTATCGCCTCCACAGGGAAATCATTCTCAATATAAAAATGTTCTACATCAGGCCACTTAAGGCTTCCATCCAGAAGACCTATTCTGTGATAATAAGCACAGGCCTTTACCGCCCTTGCATTAAAACCAAGTCCGAGAGCAATCCTCTCCGCAAGATATCCCGTATGAATCGCCCTGAAATACTCGTCCTTGTCTTTCTCCTTGAGAGTAACAAGAAGCGGATACTCAACATCGTTGATCTCCATGTACATATCATTGGATTTCCTGATGACATAAACACCGAACATGTTGAGAAAGATCAGAAGAATGATCAGATTCAACATCAGATTCAGTATGGGAAGTATCAAAAGATTGATGGAAAAAGTTCTGTTCTGGAACAGAACATAAAAAGCTATCAACAACACCGCCTGCATCAGCATTGAAATAAAGACCGGAAGTGCTATCTGCGTATTCTCTCCAAGGTCTTTAAACAGCGCCAGAGCTACAGTTCCGGCAAGAACATACATGAACAGCTCATCGATGCTCCCGCTCTCCTCAAGCATTACAGAGAGAGTCACAAAGAATACTCCTGACAGCATGCCAATCTCTGTGTTGGAAAACAGTGCCATCACAACGATCAGCGACATATACGGCCAAAATGCACTGGGAATCAGTGAAAAGATACATGACAAAACCACCATGATCATGTAAACAACAAAATACCTGTTTCTCTTATAGAAGTTATCGTAGGAGAACCCTTCTTTACCTCTTCCTGCTGCATCCATCAGCATGAAAATAATGGTTCCTGCACCGATCAAAGAAACAATGGTATTTCGCAGTATTGCTTCATGGCTTTTTCCCAATATAAATGATATGCCAAAAACGAACGCTCCCGTAAACAGGAACATAATGGCATACAGAATCTTTATCCTGTTAAGTGACCCCTTCTCACTTTCCATTTAGCGAACTTCTCTCCAACTTCTGAACTCTTTTCCTGGTCTGCTTATTTGCAGCCTTTTTCTCATAGTCCTCATATGCCTTAACAATCTTCTGAACAAGCGGATGTCTGACTACATCGGCACTTGTAAGATTACAGAAGGCTATGTCATCAATGCCCTTTAGTACTGAAGTTGCAACATCAAGTCCCGACTTTGTTCCGGGTGCAAGGTCTTTCTGTGATGCATCACCCGTAATTATCACCTTGGAACCAAAACCTATTCTGGTCAGGAACATCTTCATCTGAGCGGGTGTTGTGTTCTGAGCCTCGTCCAGAATGATAAATGCATTGTCCAGAGTTCTTCCTCTCATATACGCCAGCGGGGCAACCTCAATAAGCCCCTTCTCCATATTCTTGATGAAGTTCTCGGTACCCATTATCTGGTAAAGAGCATCGTACAGAGGTCTTAAATACGGATCAACCTTACTCTGAAGATCTCCGGGCAAAAATCCAAGCTTTTCCCCGGCCTCAATGGCAGGTCTTGTGAGTATGATACGGCTTACCTCATCCCTCTGAAAAGCTGTGATAGCCATAGCCATGGCAAGATATGTCTTACCTGTTCCGGCAGGGCCAAGGCCAAATACGATCATCTTATTTCTTATGGCATCAATATATCTCTTTTGTCCAAGAGTCTTGGGTTTAATAGGCTTACCTGAAACCGTATGACAGATAACGTCCATATCGATTCCGGCAAGGACGTTGTCTTTTTCCTTGACCTCTTTCTCCATTGTATCATCATTCTTAAGAGAAATGGCATATTCAACGCTCTGCTCCTCAACAAGAGAGCCTCTTCTCGACAAAGTCACAAGCTCTCTTATGATCTGAGATGCCCTGTTTGCACCTTCCTTGTCACCTATTATGTGAAGTTGTCCGTTTCTGTCTATTATCTCAACAGAAAGGCTCTTTTCTATCTTTCTGATGTAGCTGTCGTTACCGCCAAAGATATTTCTCTCATCCTCAGCTGTAAGCTGCAGTGTCAGTTCTGTGATCTCACTCATACATATCCCCAAATCTGTTATTTGTGATAGGGCTCATTATTTATTATCCTGTAGCCCCTGTAAATCTGTTCCAGCAGTATAACTCTCATCATCTGATGCGGGAAAGTCATATCCGAAAAGCTTATCCCCTGGTCTGACCTTTTTAGAACACTCTCATGAAGCCCCAAAGATCCTCCGATAACAAACTGAATATGGCTGACTCCCGAAAGAGCTTTTTTATCAAGAAAATCCGCGAATCCTTCAGACGAAAAGCGCTTGCCGGCTATCTCCAGAGTACATACAAACGCATGGTCATCGACATTCTTAAGGATTCTCTCCGCCTCTTTTTTCTTGATCTGATCACAGACAGCCGGCGGTGCATCATCCGGTGTCTTCTCATCCTGAACCTCAATTATATCGAGCTTACAGTATCTGCTAAGCCTTTTGGAATATTCTGCAATAGCATCGTTCCAGTACTTCTCTTTAATTTTGCCGACAACAATAAGAGTTATCTTAATCACTAATACTCCTTATTTGCGCACACTTCCGCCGGTTATGATTCCTGTAACGCCATTTCCCCCGGCACCTTCTTCTGTCATGTAAATATGACGCTCATTGTCCTCTCGAAGGCTAAGTACCGGAATCTTACCCTTGGAATCAACAGCTGCATATAATACCTGCTCCCAGGTACCCGCATTGCATTTGCCATCCCACTCGGTAGTATCGCCGTTCTTGTCGACGATGATTATGTACATATCACCATTATAGTAGCCATCCTTAAAACCGCCAATGACATTCTGTAAATAGATATCCTTATCATTCATATACTCGGAAACATAGTCATAGTGCTCCTGACCCTGGCCGTTCGGAAGATCTGATGCCCACTCACCGGAATACATATGCTCTTTTACTACATACTGACTGTAATTCGGATAAAAAGAGATCCATGTTCCCTGTCCGCTTCTGACACCCTCTGACCAGTCACCGAAATAATACTGGTTATTGGCATATACAGCAAGTCCCTTACCGTTTGGAAGGCCGTCTCCTGTAGTATCTCCGTAGTAAAAGAAATCGTTGCTGCCCTGTAAGCTGTATGACATAACTTCAAATCTTTCAAGATGAGCAAGATCTCTTACAGCCTCTGTGTTCCCGTCTGCCCAGTATGTATACATCTCCTTCATCTGGCTCTTGGCATCGAATTTGATTCCTTTATAAACGTCCTTTAAAACTGCAGTATTTGTTGCATAAAAGCTGTTTCCCGAAACTGAATTCTCAGCTGTGTCTTTGTATTCTGAAGTGGCCGGCTGTGAAGCTGCTGCTGTAGAGCTGTCTGAAGCTGCCTCTTCTGTACTCGCTGTTGAAGCAGCATCTGCTGCGACTGTTCCAATTGATGTTTCTAATGATGACTGGCTGTTTGCATAATCCGTGATGCTTGCGTTCATCTTCTCTTCATCACCCTTATTTTTACCTGAAAGGGCTAGGAAAAGAATTAAAATAAGTAATATTACCGACGCGATACCTGCGGTAATTGCAATCTTTATTTTTTCTTCTTTGTTCATGATATAATCTCCGTTTCACTAACTTTGTTATTATACCATGGTATCAGGTAATTCTTAAGATTTACCGTCGAAAATTCTTAAGATTTCTTAAGAATTAGACTTTATTTCAATAAAAAACTGCCACAGAATAATCTGTGGCAGTCTGCAATCACTAAATTACTTTGAAAGATACTCGTCGATACCCTTTGCAGCAGCTTTTCCTGCACCCATGGCAAGGATAACTGTAGCAGCTCCTGTAACAGCATCTCCGCCGGCAAATACGCCCTTCTTTGATGTCTGTCCGTTTGCTTCCTCGGCAACGATACACTTTCTTCTGTTAACTTCAAGTCCCTCGGTTGTTGAAGAGATAAGAGGGTTAGGTGATGTACCAAGTGACATGATAACTGCATCACACTCAATCTCAAACTCTGATCCGGGGATCTCAACAGGGCTTCTTCTTCCTGACTCATCAGGCTCGCCGAGCTCCATGCGGATGCATGTGATGCTCTTTACCCAGCCGTTCTCGTCAGCGTGGATCTCAACAGGGTTTGTGAGAAGATCAAAGATGATTCCCTCTTCCTTAGCGTGATGTACTTCTTCCTTACGTGCAGGAAGCTCTTCCTCACCACGTCTGTAAACTACGTGAACCTCAGCGCCGAGACGAAGTGCTGTTCTTGCAGCGTCCATTGCAACGTTTCCGCCACCAACTACTACGCACTTTTTAGCCTTCATGATAGGTGTTGTTGAATTCTCGTCAAAGGCCTTCATCAGGTTGCTTCTTGTGAGGTACTCGTTAGCTGAGAATACGCCCATAGCCTGCTCGCCGGGGATATTCATGAATCTGGGAAGTCCGGCACCTGAACCGATGAATACAGCCTCGAAGCCTTCCTTCTCCATGAGCTCGTCTATTGTAACGCTCTTTCCGATAACAACGTCTGTCTCAAGCTTAACGCCAAGAGCTTTAACGTTCTCGATCTCTTTCTTAACTACTGCGTCCTTAGGAAGACGGAACTCGGGAATTCCGTATACAAGAACGCCGCCTGCCTCGTGAAGGGCCTCAAATATTGTCACATCATAGCCCATCTTTGCAAGGTCGCCTGCGCAGGTAAGACCTGAAGGGCCTGAACCGATAACTGCAACCTTCTTGCCTTTCTTTTCCTTGGCTCCCTCGGGAACAATGCCCATCTCTCTTGCTGTATCAGCAACGTATCTCTCAAGCTTACCGATAGATACCGGATTGCCCTTGATGCCTCTTACGCACTTGCCCTCGCACTGGCTCTCCTGGGGACATACACGACCGCATACTGCAGGGAGTGCAGATGACTCGCTGATAATCTTGTATGCTTCCTCCATGTTGCCGAGCTTTACCTGCTCGATAAATCCGGGAATATTGATTGATACAGGGCATCCCTTTACGCACTGTGCGTTCTTACAGTTGATACATCTGGTTGCTTCGCACATTGCTTCTTCTTTATTATATCCGAGGCAAACCTCGTCAAAATTTGTTGCTCTGACCTTGGGGTCCTGCTCCCTGACGGGAACTTTCTTTAATACATCTGTTTCCATTATTATCTATTCCTCCTGACAGGGTTAGTTACCGCAGTTTCCACATCCGCCGTGATGTGTATCGCCTTCTTTTGCCTTAAGGTATGCTCTGCCTTCTGCTGTCTTATACAGTGTCTGTCTGCGCATAGCCTCGTCAAAGTTAACCTTGTGTCCGTCAAACTCAGGACCGTCAACACATGCAAACTTAACTTCGTCGCCTACTGTAACTCTGCAGGCTCCGCACATACCTGTTCCGTCTACCATGATAGGGTTGAGTGAGACGATCGTAGGGATATTAAGCTCTTTTGTCAGCTTGCATACAAACTTCATCATGATCATGGGACCGATGGCAACACATACGTCGTACTTCTTGCCTTCTTTAACAAGGTCCTCAAGCATAGTCGTAACCATACCGCTGTGGCAGTATGAACCGTCATCTGTAGTAATGTAGAGATGATCGCCTGCAACTGCTCTCATCTCTTCCTCTAATATAAGGATATCTTTAGTCTTTGCTCCAACGATTACGTCTGCATCAACTCCCTGTTCCTTAAGCCATTTAACCTGAGGATAAACAGGTGCTGTACCTACGCCACCGGCGATAAATACAATATTCTTTTTCTTAAGTTCATCTATAGGCTCCTTGCAGAACTCTGAAGGGCATCCAAGGGGTCCTACGAAATCTGCGAAAGCATCGCCTTCCTTAAGGGAAGCCATAATCTGTGTACCTGCACCAACTGTCTGGAACACGATTGTGATGGTACCCTTTTCTCTGTCATAATCACAGATGGTGAGAGGTATACGCTCGCTATCCTCATCGGTTCTCACGATGACGAACTGTCCGGGAAGACAGTGAGCAGCGACACGGGGTGCCTCTACTTCCATAAGGTAAATCACTTCATTAAGCTGTTTTGCCTTTAAAATCTTAAACATCTTTTCTTACCTTCCTAACCTTTATATGTGTCCAATAATCCACATAGTTTTTTATTTTAGCATATCGCTTTGATTTTGCATATATCAAATATGAATAACCAATATACTCGATTATTCTCGTATTATTTGATAAAATAATGAATATATGATATCGGGAAAAAATAACATCCCCGATTGAATTGTTTAAGGTATAAAAGTTTAGGGAGATTATATAATGAAGTTTTCACTCAGAAACAAAGCTATTATTTTCATAATAGTGATGTCACTGACGTTCAGTCTGGTGTCTATACTCGCATGCCGAAATATCATAATGCGGATGGTAAATGACGCGTATCTTAATCACTCTACGGAGCTGGCAGATACTATTGCTGTTATCCTCGATCCTGACGAAGTGCTCACACTCCGTGAAGCTGTCATGGATATTTACAATTCGATTGATGAGAATGAACGCTTAAATACAGAGAGCTGGGATGACTCTGCGTACGATGATTATACTTCCAAATTTGATTCCATTTATGACATGCCGGAATACAAGCATCTTCAAGATCAGATGAAGCTTATTCAGGACCAGAATAATGTTGACTGTATTTATCTTAATTATTTCGATCTTGATTCCATTGCTGCCATTTATCTGGCTGATGCTGATCCATATGATCCATGTCCTCCCGGAAGCTTTGACCAGTACGACATGGACAGCGAGGAAACACTGAATACAATGAATGACCCTACTATAGGTTATCCTGCTTACATAAACAATTCAGAGATGTACGGATGGCTTTTAACAGTAGGTGTCCCTGTTTATTCTGATAATAATGACGTAATCTGTTACCTCTGCGTCGATGTGGACATGAATGAAATCAGGGCTGACCAGACTCATATTACTTTGTTCTTTATATTTATCCTCTTAATCCTGTCAGTATTGGTCTGCATCATCGGATACCTGCTGGTAAACCGCTCTGTCGTAAAGCCCATAAAAATGCTGTCAGATACAGCAGTCAACTACTGCAAGAGTGACAACACAATCTTAAGGCATGATTTCGCTGACCTTAAGATCAACTCAAAAGATGAGATTGGTGCGCTGACAGATTCAATGAGACAGATGGAGAGCGATATCAATGATTACTATTCAAAACTGATTACAACCAGACAGGAACTCATTACATCTAAAGAAGAGGCAAGCCGTATGGGCGAGATTGCAAACCGTGACGCCCTTACCGGTATCCGTAACAAGCGTGCCTACGATGATATGCTCGAGCAGCTCAACACAGACATTAAACAGGGCAACGCAAGATTCGGTATCGCCATGGTTGACCTTAACTACCTTAAGACAATTAATGATGTACACGGCCATGAGAAAGGCGATATCGCCATAAGAAAACTCTGCCGTATCATATGCTTTATATTCGGCCACTCACCTGTATTCCGTATAGGTGGTGATGAGTTTGCCATTGTATTAAAGAATGGTGATTACGATAATATCGATGAGCTTGTAAATAAATTTAACCGTGAGATTGAAGAGAATGTCAGTCATGATGACCTTCCCGCATGGGAGAAAGTATCAGCTGCCATCGGATATACATATTTTAAGCCCGGCCAAGATGAGAGTGCCGACGAAGTATTCAGGCGTGCCGACAGTCTCATGTATGACCGTAAGAGAGAGATGAAATCAGGAGATGTGAGATAAGTCAGTTGTACTTATTCATCGCCTTATCAATGTCTTCATTCATTATGAATACTGCTGCCTCTGCAGCGGTTAAAAATGATTTGTCCATTACAGTCTTTTCTTCATCAGAATAATGACCAAGGACATAGTCAGCCAGGTCATAGCCCTTGGGCTTTTCTCCGACACCGACACGGATACGCATAAAGTCCTGATGACCAAGGTGCTGGATAATGCTCTTAATACCGTTATGACCGCCGGCACTTCCCTTCGGACGTACTCTGAGCTTACCGGGCTCAAGGCTTATGTCATCATAAATAACAATAAGTTCTGACTCAGTATCCACTTTGTAATAATCAGCTACGGCCCGAAGTGCCTGACCGCTGTTATTCATATATGTAAGGGGTTTAACGAGTATTACTTTCTGACCTTCTATGACACCTCTTCCAAGGAGTGCTTCGAATTTTTCCTCACTTATATCTATACCGTATTTATCTGCAAGCTTGTCTACTGTATCAAAGCCTGCATTGTGTCTTGTATGTGCATATTTATCCCCGGGATTGCCGAGGCCTGCTATTATAAACATATCTGCTCCTTATATTTTTCTGATATTTTATCCGTTATTGTTTTCCAGCTTCATCTTTTCAAGGAATTCTGCCGCATCATCGATCGCTTCATCCATATCACTTCCGACATCTACGTTTACAGGCTTTTTCTTAAAGAGGATGTCATACATGACCGGTACGATATAAAGTGTCATAAGTGTTGCATATAGCAATCCGCCTGCGATTACGATGGACATACCTCTTCCGAGCTGGGATGACATACCCGATCCGAAGATCATCATGGACATGGCGAGAATTGTGGTAAGGGCTGTCATCAGAATAGGTCTCATTCTCGTCATACCTGTAGCAACGAGAGCATCATGTCTCTCAATTCCGCCTATTCTTAGCTGGTTTGTATAGTCGACAAATACGATACCGTTATTAACAACTGTACCCATGAGGATAACGAATCCCAGCATCGACAGCATGGATAACTGCTCACCTGCTATGATAAGTCCAATCATACCACCCGTAAACGCAAGGGGTATTGTAAAGAGAATTATAAACGGCGACAGTAAACTCTGGAACTGGGCTACCATTACAAGGTATATAAATAAAAGCGCCAGTGCCGCCATCTCGAGCATCTGTACAACAAGCTCATTTACCTGCTCCGACTCGCCCGATATCTCTACTGTATATCCATCCGGCAGATTCTTTTTGTACTCTTCTATCTTAGGTTCCAGCTCTCTTGATATGAGGGCTGCGTTATATCCCTCGGCAACTGAAGAACCTACTGTCACATATCTTACAAGATTTTCTCTTGTAATGGATGTTGATGATTCAGTCTCAACTATTGTTGCAAATTCGGAGAGTGTA
>JAEEGH010015756.1_pt1 | contig 16365 bp, 15 predicted proteins | sample 9134181 | NCBI WGS metagenome assembly JAEEGH01 (sample SAMN16246544, study PRJNA631951) | gut metagenome | biome: gut microbiome; feature: rumen; material: DP-attached | host: Bos | place: Iran: Karaj | collected 2018-10
ACACCTACGAAATCATAGACGGCCAGCAACGCACCATCAGCATTTGCCAATATGTCAACGGTGACTTCGCCTTCATGTTCCGCTATTTCCATAACCTCCAGCCCGACGAACAAGAGCAAATCCTCAATTACGAACTGCAAGTTTACATCTGTAGCGGCACCGACAGCGAAAAGCTGAAATGGTTCAAGACCATCAACATCGCGGGCGAGGAACTCACTGAGCAAGAACTGCGCAACGCGGTGTATGCGGGCCCATGGGTGAGCGACGCCAAACGCTATTTCAGCAAGAACAATTGCGCGGCATACGGCTTGGCAAGCAAATATGTCTCGGGCGAAGTGAATCGTCAGAGTTATTTGGAAACGGCCATCCGCTGGATTTCCAACAATAACATTGATGTGTATATGGGCAATCACCAACACGACCCCAACGCGGTGGCGTTATGGAACCATTTCAGCTGCGTAATCAATTGGGTGAAAGCGGTTTTCATCAAATACCGCAAGGAGATGAAAGGCGTAGATTGGGGAACATTGTATGCCAAATACCATGATCAGAATTGGAATGCGCTTGAACTGGAAGCCGAAGTAAACCGCCTTATGGCCGACAGCGATGTAGAGAAGAAAAAAGGCATCTACAGCTACGTCTTCGACCACGACGAGCATCATCTTGACATTCGCGCCTTCGACGACAACACGAAACGCGAGGTGTATGAGCGTCAGCAGGGCATTTGTGCCAATTGCGGAAAACATTTCGAGATTGAGCAAATGGAAGCCGACCACATCACACCATGGTGCGACGGAGGAAGAACCGTAGCCGAGAATTGCCAGATGCTCTGCCGCGATTGCAACAGGCGGAAAAGCGGGAAATGAGGTGCTGGAGTACTGAAGGCTGATAAAGGAATCCCATTTTGAGGCATTGGATGGTAACTTTTTTGATAGAAAATTGCAAAAAATGTCATTTTCTATTGAAAAACTTACTAATTTTGCGGTCAAAACTATGATAGCGTACTTATGAACGAATTGGCGGTTTTGAAAAACATACCTGTTAGTACTGCTGCAGTTGCTTCGCTGTATCCTAATGTGAAGTCGGCTAACAGAAAAGTAGCGAACCTCGAGAAGGCGGGGCGGATTATTCGTTTGAAGCGCGGACTATATGTCGTTTCTCCAAAAGAGAGCGGCATGCTGCTGTCTCAAAACCTAATAGGCAACGTGCTTTATGGCCCCTCGTATGTGTCGATGCGGACAGCCTTGAGGGAATATGGACTGATACCTGAACGGGTAGAGGTTGTGGAGTCGATGACAACGCATCTGACGGTTTCGTTTCAAAATGATGCTGGACGGTTTGAGTATCATCATTGCGCAAAGGACTATTATCCCATTGGTATTACCCAACGCGAGGAAGAAGGATTGTCCTATTTGATTGCTACGCCAGAAAAGGCTTTGTGCGACTATATCATCACTACACCAAGACTTCCATTGCGCTTCCTCAAAGACACCTCCGTGTTTTTGGAAGAGGATCTCAGGCTGGATATGGATGTTTTCAAGGAGATGAACACTGACATATTTCGGCAGTGTGCCGTTGTGAGTAAGAAGCGACAAGCGATTGGCAATTTGATAAAACTATTGGAAAGATGAACGACTTTTTTGAAAATGCGTTAAGGCGCTATCCAATCAACAATGTTAAGGATAAGCAGAATGCCCTATACGAAATAACCCAACAGGTGGTTTTGGCAGGACTTCATCGTGGCGGTTTTTTTGACCATGCCGCTTTCTATGGAGGCACTTGTCTGCGACTGTTCCATCAACTTCCTCGTTTTTCCGAAGATATGGACTTCTCTTTGTTAACTCCAGATGAGGGGTTTGTGTTCGAGAATTACTTTCAGCCGATTATCGACGAATTCGAAAGTTTGGGCCGCAAAGTTGAAATCAAGAAGAAAGACAAAAAGGTTTTCGGTAGGGTGGATTCCGCTTTTCTAAAGGACAATACGGATGTTTATAATGTGGCTTTTCAGACGGAGAAATCCGTGAAGGTGAAGATAGAGGTCGATACCCAACCGCCTCTGATGTTTCAGACGGAGCAAAAGGCACTGACAATTCCCTATACTTTTATGGTGCGTTGTTTTCAACTACCAGACTTATATGCAGGAAAGATGCATGCATTGGTTTTTCGCAATTGGAAAACACGTGTGAAAGGCCGCGATTGGTACGATTTTGAGTGGTATGTGCGATGGAACGTTGCCCTCGATTTTGCCCATCTTCAGGAGCGCATCCGGGAGTGTAAGGGAATGGATATGTCAATTGAAGATTTCAAGGCGGCCTTGAAAGAGCGTCTATCCACAACAAACATAGAAGATGTAAAGGCCGATGTGCGTCCTTTTCTCAAAAACAATCTTCACGAACTTGATGTCTGGTCGAATGACTACTTCTTGCAACTGGCGGACAGAATTGTGTTTAAATAAAGGAGGAAAGACACCCAGCCCTTCCTCCTTCAAACCTAACTTTTTGTGGAATTACGCCATCTCAGCATAATGCTGATAGAAAGCGATAATCGTCTCGATGCCCTTGTAGAAATGGTCGAGGCGGTAGTTCTCGTTGGGTGAGTGGATGGCGTCTTCGCCGAGGCCGAAGCCCATCAGGATGGACTTGATGCCCAACACTTCCTCGAATCGGGCAATAATCGGAATCGAGCCACCCGAGCGCATCGGGATGGGCTGCTTGCCGTAAGTGTCCATATAAGCCGCTTCGGCGGCCTTGTAAGCCGGCAGGTCAACAGGGCAGCCGTAGGCTTGTCCGCCATGCAGCGGTGTGACCTTCACGGTCACATAGTCGGGAGCGTTCTTCTCCAGATAGTCCTTCACCAAAACGGCAATCTTTTCGTTGTTTTGGTCGGGCACGAGACGGCAGGAGAGTTTGGCGTATGCCTTTGAAGGCAGCACGGTCTTGGCACCTTCGCCTGTGTAGCCACCCCACATGCCGCAGAGGTCGAAGGTGGGACGGATGCCGACACGCTCAATCTTGGTGTAGCCTTCCTCGCCGCGCAGTGCTTTCACACCGAGGCTGTTTTTGTAGTTTTCCTCGTTGTAAGGCGCCATGTTGAGCAGCTCACGCTCGTGGGCGGAGCATTCGATGACATTGTCATAGAAATGCGGAATGGTGATGTGGTTGTTCTCATCCATGCACTTGGCAATCATCTCGCAGAGGGTGTTGAGCGGGTTGGCCACGCTGCCGCCGAAGAGGCCGGAGTGGAGGTCGGCGTTGGGGCCGGTGACTTCAATCTCCCAGTAGGCGAGACCGCGCAAACCCGTGGTGATGCTCGGCACATCGGGACCAATCATCGAGGTGTCGGACACGAGGATGACATCGGCCTTGACGAGGTCTTTGTAATCCACGACCCACTTCGAGAGGCTGCCCGAGCCGATTTCCTCTTCGCCTTCGAGCATGAACTTCACATTGCAGGGGAGGGTGTTGGTCTTCACCATGGTCTCAAAGGCCTTGGCGTGCATGAACGACTGTCCTTTGTCGTCGTCGGCGCCGCGGGCCCAAATCTTGCCGTCTTTGATGACAGGCTCAAACGGGTCGGTGTGCCACAGGTCGATGGGGTCGACGGGCATTACGTCGTAGTGGCCGTAAACCAAGACGGTAGGCAGTTTCGGGTCGATGATCTTTTCGCCATAGACGATGGGGTTGCCTTCGGTGGGCATGACCTCGGCCTTGTCGGCACCTGCGGCCAAAATGGCGTCGCGCCAGTATTCGGCACAACGAATCATATCCGGCTTGTGGGCTGATTCCGAACTGATGGAAGGGATTCTGATCAAGCCAAAGAGTTCCTCAAGGAAACGCTCCTTGTTGGCTTCAATGTAATTGTTGGTGATTTGCATAAGGATTCAAAATTTGAAATTCAAAGATTTAAAGATTCAAGATTTCTCCTGAGCCGCTTCGCGTCACTGCGAGGTTGAGCCTGCCACGAGCAAAGCGTGGTGGAAGCAGTTCAAAAAGGGGATTGCAAAGATAGTGATTTCTTGGGAAATCTTTCAGAAAAGCGTTGATTAAACTGAAAATGTTTATCTTTGCAGGGTAAAAGATGATAGTTTATCTTCCAGCTATTAATATAGGAGAGTTTGTTATGGCAACCATCACATTAACCACGAAGAATCAGTTTGAGTATGATGCTGTTATTGCTTTTCTGAAAGCGTTGAAAATTAGATGTAAGATTTCTGATAATACGGCTAACAATGAGGCTTTGGAAATAGCTCAAAGTGTAGAAGGCGTAAAAAACGGAACAATTGCGACAAGACCGTTGTCAGTATTATTAAAGGAATTATGAGTTATCAGATAGAAACAATTGCAAAATTCGACAGGCAACTGAAAACTCTTGCAAAGAAGTATCCTTCCATCAAAGAAGATTTTTTGAAGTTGGTAGCTGCATTGTCAGAGAATCCTTTCTCGGGTACTCTGCTTTTCAATGATGTGTACAAGATTAGGATGAAAATCACTTCAAAAGGTAAGGGCAAAAGCGGTGGAGCACGTGTTATCTATTTCAATTTGTTTGCTCAATCTGACTCGGATAAGGTAGTGTTGATTTCCATTTATGATAAAAGCGAGAAGGAAACTGTTAGCGACAAGGAGATAAAGAAAGCTTTGAAAGCGATTGGATAGTAATCGTATTGATTATAAATAAACTAATGAATTAATTGGATATAAAGGAATAAACAACACTCTGACATATTAACCTCCTGAGCTTTACGCTCTTGTTCTCTCAACTGAAAACTCGACACTTTTAGATATGCATGAGAATGAGGCAATAAAGTTCACGCTGGATGGCGTGAATTTTTGCATTTATCTATGTATATCGGAAGTCGAGTTCCGCAGTTGAAGGTAATGCAAAAGGTTTCACGCCTTTCTTGTTGCCATTTTGGAGAAGGATGAAAGCCGACAAACAAAGAATTCAATCTAAAACATCATTATATGAGGAATTTTTTTACACTTTTGCTAACGTTGTTCACTGTGACCAGCGTAGCCGTGGCCCAGCCTGCCATGATTAAGAAAGGCTACGATGAGTCGACAGAAGTTGACACAACTTGCCAAAATCGTCAAACTTTCGAAGTTCTCGAAGTTGAAATTGTTCCTACTAATGGTGACCCATTTCAACATCCTCAGCATCCTGAAAACGGACTGATATGCCCAATCAGGCCGTGGCTTACAACGAATCAAGAATTTCCCCATTACCACTGGGAGAGCAGCTACAATCTGTTTGCGGGAGATCCAAACGAATCTCACATTAGATACTGGTTGGACAAACCTGGATTCGTAAAGGTCGAGGTCTGGGATGATCTCGGCAATTTTGGATCAGATAGCATCTGGTTCCAAATAAAAGAGAACAAACAAATAGATAATTTTTTAATGGAGATTGATGAGGATATGCACCCTATCTTCAGCGGAATCGTATCGGACGATCAAATAGCCATTGACTTCTATAGAGAAAATTATACAGGAGGAGAGGACTTCGGGAAAACGATTTCGTTGACACCAGGACAGTGGATCTACAAAGACGAAGACGCATATTACGACGAACAGAATTTGTGGGTATACCACGAATACTTGTATGACACCTGCAACTCTCAGCTTCACGTCCTCATACCAGGACTTATACTGGATGTAAGACAAGAATCTGGAGAATGGAATCTTGTTTTGAAGTCGCTACTTCAAGTAGATAATGGGTATTACCACGAAAATTGTGGCGTTGACTTCGCGTATATTGTCTATACAATCGACGAGTTAGGAGAAAGACATCAGTTCATACAGGGAGGACAACCTGTGAAACTTGGCCAATATGAAGCCGAGTGGAATATTCCGGGGTCGCATGTCGACCCATACTACCAGTGTGGCGTTGCACGTATCTTGGAGGATGGCAGCTTTGAGTTGCTGTCCTTGTCAAACAAAGTAGACAACCCTTTGCATGACACCAACGGAATGGATGAGGATGAGAGAGAAACCACGTTGACTGTCTATCCGAATCCCGCCAAAGACCGTTTCACCGTAGAAGGCAATGGTACGATGACTGTCGTAAATACTCTTGGGCAAACCGTTTTGACCCAAGAAATCGATGGAAAAACGACCATTGAACTGCCGCAAGGCCTATATTTCGTGAAATTGGGCGGCGAAACGCGGAAGATCGTGGTGGAATAATCGCGTCGGCCTGTAGGGCTGTCACATCAAGGCAGCCGCAACATCGAGGCAGCCGCATTGTGGGTTCCCATTTTGCGGCTGCCGTGGTACGACAGCCCTACAGCCCATCGTGGTGTGACAACCAACAAAAAACCTCCTACCGATAATCGGCAGGAGGTTTTTCATTTTTCAAATGGTGATAATCTGTCACCGTTTCAATTTTCCTCAAACCGCTTCAATTCAACCGTTTCTCCATCAAATACCGCATAAGTGAAATCGTAAATCCAATTCCCCACAACGGTGGTCAAAGCGTGCTCTCCAGTCTTGTATTGCATGGGCTTGTGCTGGTGTCCGAAGACAAAGAAATCTATGCTTGGGTCGAACTTTGCTTGCTCTTGGGCGTATCGGTAGAGGCGGGTGTTAGGGATGTCATCGTAATAGCCGCGTTCCACCTCGTTCTTGAGTTTCTTCAGACGGTGGTTGTGTGACCATTTCAAAGCCAAACCAATGCCAATATCAGGGTGTAAATGTCTGAACAACCATTGGTTGAACTTGCACTCAAACACTTTTTTCAAGAACTTGTAGCCTTTGTCTCCTGGCCCTCTGCCATCGCCGTGGACAAGGAAAAACTTCTTGCCCTTGATAGTCTTGATGACAGGCTCACGGTGCAATTCGATTCCGATTTCGTCGTGCAGATAACCGAAACTCCAAAGGTCGTGGTTGCCGATGAACATGTGAACGGGGATGCCGTTGTCCACGAATTCGGCCAACTTGCCTTGCAGCCTTACGAAGCCCTTGGGAATCACCGTCTTGTATTCGAACCAAAAGTCGAACAAGTCACCCATTAGGTAGAGCTCTTCGCAGTCAGGACGGATACCATCAAGGAAGCGCAACAACTTGCGTTCACGCTTCTGGCTGTCTTCGAGCGAAGGGATGCCTAAGTGGAAATCGGTGACGAAATAAACGGCCATCAGAACTTGATTTCGGCGCTGCGACGGATAAGTTCGGTGATGAGGGTAATGAGCTTGGGCTCGACCGCGTTCACGGCCTTGATGACTTCCTCGTGCGTGATGGTAATGGTGTGATCCACGCCAAAGATGTTACCCATGTCGGAAACAATGGATAGACCAAAGACGGGCAGGTTACCTTGTCTTGCCACGATGACCTCGGGTGTGGTCGACATGCCAATGGTGTCGGCACCAATGATGCGGAAATAGCGGCACTCGGCAGGGGTTTCATAAGTCGGGCCTGAGGTGGAACAATACACACCATGTTGCACCCAAATGCCTTTTTCCATGGCAATCTCATCAGCCAATTTGATGAGGCGTTTGTCGTAAGGTTCGCTCATGTCGGGGAAACGTTCGCCGAAACGCTCGTCATGGGGACCAATCAAGGGATTGGGCATGGCGTGGATGTGGTCGTTGATGATCATGATATCACCCACGCGGAAGTTCGGGTTGAGTCCGCCCGCAGCATTGCTGAGGATAAGGAATTGGATGCCCAACTGCATCATCATGCGGATGGGGAAGGCGACCTCGCTCATCGGATAGCCTTCGTAGTAGTGGAAACGGCCTTGCATGGCAATGACTTTGCGGCCAGCGATGGTGCCAAAAAGCAGTTGTCCCTGGTGACCTTTCACTGTGGAGACAGGGAAGTTCGGAATGTCTGAATAGGGGATGGCATATTCAACGGTGATGCCACTGGCCAAGCCGCCTAAACCAGAGCCCAACACAATGCCGACTTCGGGTTGAAAATCGTTGGTCTTCAATTTAATGTAACCAACGGTGTTAAGAATTCTCTCGTACATATTTCAATATTTCTTCGTTAAACTTTTCTTCTTCATGGAAACGCACCGTGACGGGCAAATCGTATAGCGGAGTGCGTTCAAACTGACAAAGATAAGGAGAATTTGTCAATCGTGCAGCATCTTTTTCGGTGGTGACAATGATTTTCTTTTCTCCGTCAAGTTTTTCAAACCAATTGAAAACGGCTTTCATATCGTTTTCCTTATAGTCGTGATGGTCGCCAAAAGGCAGAAAGTCAACGGTATGATAGCGCCTTTTCAGTTCTTCGACAAAAGGCTTGGGATTGCCGATGCCGCAAAATGCAAAAGCGCCATCTGCTTTTTCAGGGGAAAACGTTTCAGCCGCTTCGTTCAAGGGCTGCAAAGCCGCATGTTCCAAATAGGAGAAATACACCTTTTGATTATTGGAAGTATTTAATTTGTTTGTTATCTGACGCTTTTCTTCCTCGCTTAAATCTTTTGGAGCCTTGCTGACCACGATGATGTCGGCACGCTTGGCAGCCGATCTTACATCGCGCAAGGTACCAGCGGGGAAGAGGTAATCATCTGTGTAAAGATGCTGATATTCAGTCAATAGGATGTTCAGTCCTGCACTTATGCTTCGGTGTTGGAAGGCATCGTCAAGGAGGACAACGTTGGTCCCTTGCTCCCTAAGCAGCTGCGTCACACCATCCACTCGATCTTCGTCCACAGCGACTTGAATACCTGGATATTTCTTGAAATAGAGCAAAGGCTCGTCGCCCAAATCATTATAAGTACTTGATGCTTCTGCCAACTTGAAGCCTTTGGTACGCCTGCCATAGCCACGGCTCAAGGTGGCTACTTGGTAGTCGTTCTTCAAAAGACGGATGAGGTATTCCGTAAGGGGCGTTTTTCCCGTTCCTCCGAGTTTGAGGTTGCCAATGCATATCACGGGATTTTCAAACCGTGTTGTTTTCAAGAGATGCCAATCATAGAGCTTGTGCCTGATTGCCAGTACAATATGAAACAAAAACGTTATGGGTAACAGCAAAATTCTCATTGTAGGGGCCAAAATTAGACATTTTTTTCCTAATTTTGAGCCTCAATTTTGAAATTATGACCATTAAAGACATTCTGAATTGTATCACCGAGGTGGCACCGCTGCAATGGCAGGAGAGCTATGATAACGCGGGTTTGCAGGTGGGCGACATTAATGCAGAAGCTCATAAAGCCTTGGTTTGCTTGGATATTACCGAAGAGGTTGTTGATGAGGCTGTTGCCAAACACTGCAATGTGATTGTCAGTCACCACCCTTTGATTTTCCGTGGCTTGAAGCATCTTACTCCTGAAACCTATATCGAACGCGCCGTGATGAAGGCTGTCAAGCACGATATCGCAATGATTTCCATGCATACCAATTTGGACAATAGTTATTTGGGTGTGAGTCGAGTGCTGGCCGAACGCCTTGGCTTGAAAAACTTGCATTTTCTTCAACCCTCCGAATCGGAACCTGAATTATGCGGTGCGGGTATGATTGGCGAGTTTGAGACTCCGATGGAAGAAATTGGTTTTCTTGAACTTGTTGCAAAAACCATCGATTCTCCATGCCTACGCCATTCCGCATTGACGGGACGCAAAGTCCGGAAAGTGGCGCTTTGTGGCGGCTCCGGCACACCTTTCATGCCCGATGCCTTACGACAAAAAGCCGATGCCTATCTCACTGCTGATATCAAATACCATGATTTCTTTGTCCCCGAGGGCAATATCCTTCTGGTTGATGGTGGTCATTTCGAGACTGAACAATTTACGAAAGAATTAATAGTTGAGCTGATTAGGAAAAAATTTCCTACCTTTGCAGCCGAAATCGCTGAAGCAAAAACCAATTCGGTTCATTATTTTGTACAGAATAAGTAATCAACAATATGGCTAAGAAAGAAACTAAAGAAGTGACTGAAGCGACTGAAGTCGCTGAGGTAAAAGAAGTTAATGAAATAAAGAAGGCAACAAAGAAATCAACCAAGGCTGTGGCTGAGCCTGAGGTTAAAGATGAGCTGGCTGAAGAAAAGAAAGCAAAGAAGACGACTAAGAAAACAGCAAAAGTTGAGCCTAAAGTTGAAGAAAAAGAAGAAGTTGCTGTTCCGAAAGAGGAGAACCCTATGGAAAAGGAAGAGGCTCCGAAACCAGTTCAAGATCTAGTTGAAGTGAGTGTTGAACAAAAGTTAGTGGCACTTTACACTCTTCAACAGGTTGATTCAAAGATAGATGAAATCAGAGCTTACCGTGGCAATTTGCCTTTGGAGATTCAAGATATTGAAGATGAAATCGCTGGCTTGGAAACCCGTATTGCCAACTTCAAGGAAGAAAGCAAGAAGTATCAGAAGGACATCTCAGACTACAAGATTAAGATTAAAGAGACCGAGGCCTTAATCAAGAAATATGAGGATCAGCAGAACAATGTGCGCAACAACCGTGAGTATGATTCTCTGACAAAAGAGATTGAGTATCAACAATTAGATAATCAATTGTCAGAGAAGCGTATAAGGGAGATTACTGCCAAGGATAACGATGTGGCTACTAAGGTGGCAGAGGCGCAAATGCGTCTCACTGAGTTGAAAGTTTCGTTGAAGGAGAAGAATGATGAGTTGCATTCGTTAGTGGAAGGCACTGAGAAGGAAGAGGAACAATTGCTACAGCGTTCGGCTGACTGCGAGAAGTTGGTGGAAGATCGTTTATTGGTGGCATACAAGCGTATCCGTAAGAATGCCCGTAATGGTCTTGCTGTTGTCGGTATCTTCGATGAGGCTTGTGGTGGTTGCTTCAATCGCATTCCTCCTCAACACCAGTTGGACATCTGCACGCATAAGAAGATTATCGTTTGCGAGTATTGTGGCCGTATCCTTGTCGACAAGGGCATCATTGCACAGTACAACGTTTGATTCAGTTCTTGACTGTTACAACAAAGGCTGCTCCTTCTTGATGAAAGAGCAGCCTTTTTCGTATAGGTGTTTTGGCTATTGCGTAATCCAGTCCGCTGCGGTCTCGATGATGTTGTCGATGCCTTGTGCGGCCATATCGCGGTCGAGGAGGACGCGCACATCAGGCGGGACGCCGTTTTCATAGTTGCCACCGTCAAGAGCGATGGTGCGGGTGATGCTGAAACGATAGCCCCAACCATTCGGAAGGGAACCACCATTAGGCATACCCATACCGCCGCCGCTGTAGTCACCGAACAACTTGACGTTGTCGTAGGCTTGGGTGGCTACTGCGAAGAACGAAGTGGCGCTGAAAGAACCACGGTCGATCAGCACGGCTACAGGCTTGGTGTAAGGCTTGTTGCCCAGCAGGCTGCTGTCGGCAGCGTAAATAGTGCGGTAGTCGGTGAACTCATCGTGCTTGGGACCCGACTTGATTTGTGACTTGAACAGTTCTTGCTTGTGGTTGTCGAAAATGCTGAGCAGCTTGGTCATATTGGCCGAAGAGCCACCGCCGTTGTTGCGCAGGTCAAGAATCAAGCCTTTGCAGTCCTTGTAGCGATCTAGTACAAACAACAGGTTGTCGTCGCTGATGTCGTTACTAAAAGATTCATAACGGATGTAACCCACTTTACCATCACGGATGAAGTTATGGGAGAGACTGCCGGTGGTGTAACCATAAGGTGTCAGATAGTTGGTGGCCACAACATTGGCATCCAATTGGCCTCCTTCCATCATCAGATAGAACAAGGAGTCACTATGTGAGACATTGAAACTACTCCAAAGGTTGGTGTGACCGTCCTTTAAGGTGTTGATCATGGCGGCGCAGACGCTGAACAGACTATCGTCGGACATGTCATCATTCACTTTAGAGCGATAGACCTCGTGGATGGAATCCCAATCGACGCCCTTAATGTCGAAAAAGGCATACTGTGTGTCCACTTTGTTCCAAAGGTATTCGAACACGTTGACTGGATTGTTGGGCGCGTCCTGGTCGGAAACGATGCGCTCACAAGAGGCAAAAACCAGTGCCAGAAGGCAGAATAGTATGGTACGGATATTTTTCATAGCGATTATTGTTTGTAAAGGTTGAACATGAATGTGGCATTGAAGCTATGAAGGGCGTTGACGTAGTTGTAGACGTCCTTTTTGCCTGTAGTGATGAAGTCCCAGCGATAGTTGAAATCAATGCAGTTGCCATTCTTGAAATTGAGGCGCAAACCCAAATCGGTATTGCAGCCAGGGAAGAACTTGGCAAAGGTGTGGTGCTGGGCAAAGAGCAGCTCTATTGGCTCTGTCATTCCTATACCATCACCCACATATGCGAAGTCGGGACGGTTGGCTACGCCAGCCAAAGGCAGGTTAACTTTTCCATAGGCGGTCAGCCAGTTATGTGTCTTATCCTTGTTGTAGGCGAAGTCGTATTCGACTTTCCAAACGAGGCCAAGATTGCCGAACATCGAAAGATTGGTCGAAGCGTTTTGCAGGCTGGGGATTTGACGGATGTCGACAAAGGCATCGACATCGCCACCGACCCATTGGTGCCATCGGCTGCTCTCCGAGTCGTGGACGCGATAGAGGAAGTCATAGTAGACATCGTAGTCGATGCAAGTGCCAGTGGGGTTTTTCAAAGTGGTGTTAATGGAGCGGAACTCAAGATTTGTCTCATAGCGCTTCCATCCGTAGGTGATGCCAGAGGTTTGAATGTTTGAAGAGCCCATAATAAAGAAGGGAACCGTGCCGTTGTCATATGAGCTGGCGACACCGTAGCTGCCTCCCATGTTCAGGTACAGGGCTCTGTTAGGTCTGGTCTGGGCAAATGCACTGATACCCATCATGACGCAAACCAAGAGAATCAAAGGCGCTTTTTTCATTAAATAGTTGTTTTTCATATTTATAAACTTACGTTAGATTTTCTGATTCTTGACTGCTTGATTTGAAAAAGAATCACTTTCTTTTGAGGTTGCCAGAAACACTGATGGTGCCATAAAGCGCATGGCTGGTGGCCACGGCACCTATTTCAATAACCTCGACAGGACGGAACATCACTCCTACGCCATAGTTGAAGTGATTGTTGATACGGTCACGCACATAATCGTGGTAGATAGAACGGCTTTCAGTATCTACTCCGATAGAGTTGCCAAGTGTTCTTCCCCAAGTTTCGTTGCTATAACCAATCAAAGGCGTTACATATAGCCATGAAAGCACAGGGATTTGATAGCCTAAATTGATGGTGAGGGCAGTTTGGTCAGGGTACTCTTGTTGTGTAATTTTTCTGTCCCAGCGATGTTCGGGATTTTGATAAATAAAATCAAGGTAGATGCCAGCAAATGAAACATTGGCTCCGATACCGAAATTGGCAATGCTCTTGTCAAGGCCTTGAGAATTAAGGTCGTATCCAACAACACCAAGGTTTAAGCCTATAGAGGCACGTTGATTGTTAGATAAATCGAACCACTGGGCTTTGGCACTGAAGGCCATCATGGTGAACAGCACCACAAATAAAGCTACTTTTTTCATGATTGAATTGATTTAATTGATTGATTGATTTAATTATTGCAATGTTATGTTCTATTAGGCTATTGAGATGGTTAGGACCGCTTTATTATATTAGATATTTAAAAGTACAAAAATACAAAAAAAAGTGCTTTATATCCACGCTAATTCAAGAAAGACCAATGTTCTTCAAATAAAGCCATCATTGGGTGACCATTGTTTCGGTGAGACCAACACCATATGGCATCAAAACCGATACTGTAATACTGTGTTGGGGTGCATTTTGAATCCAAGCTATTTCCACTGAATTGCTTTCGGAAGAGAGGATGACTCCTCCTTCGACCTGCCAACTGGCCTCCAAAGGATATGGCCTCACATAATAATGGTCGTTTTCTTCAATGATTTCGGGCTTTTGTGGGACAACAATATCGTAGAAAAAGTCCGACATCATTTCCTGTATAACGAAGAAATTGTTATTGAAGGCTTTGGTGTTATCCACGTGAGGGGAATGCTTGTAGCCACTAAAAGTAACTAGATGGGCCTTGTGGCCCAATTTAATGGCGCGATCTACAATGCATGACGAGCCAAACATGGGTTCGACTATCAGTGTTTTCAATGGACCAGCGATGCCAAAAGGATAGTCGTAGTTGTAAGGAACGATGTTATCGGCGTCGCCATGGAAGGCCAGAATCGGGATGTTTCGTCCATGAAGGAAGGTGGTATCGGGCATGGCACCCCACATATCAATAATACCCCTGATGCGGAAATTTGTCTTGATGGAATTGCCACAGGCGTCGATGTCACCTAGATCAGGACGAAGGAAGTCGCTGCGGGTATATTTAGGGCGGGTTTCATTGGTCATGAAGGCGAGGTTGAGTACGGTGATGGCCCCGGCACTGGCCCCTCCCACGAAGATCATGGAGGTATCGATGCCATATTCCACCTGATGCGCAACCAAATAACGCATGGCAGCATGGGCATCCTGCACCGCACGATAGCCTGCACGGCCAATACTCGCCATGGTGGGAAGGAATCCGATCCTATAGTCGATGGAGGCGGTCACATACCCCTGTGAAGCGAGATGACGGCACCAACGCGTAATCGACGCATCGTCTTTCGATCCGAAGTAGAACGCACCACCATGAACCAACATCACCAAGGGGTGTTTGTCCAACGTGTCGTTTTGCGGTCGAAAGACATCAAGATGGAGATCCAACGGGATTTCGTTTATGGCATCAGCCATTCGAAAGACTTTGTCAGTGACATCGGTTTCGTCACCCAATTCCGACCAAAAGCCTGGAACATGGGCATAACAGATATTGTCGGCCTCCTCCACTGAGAACACGGAATCTTGATAACGATTGTTTTCAAAGTCATGAAAGAGAGGCTCTTCAAGTATGTTAAATTGGAAATGGGCGGTACTGAACAAACTCAAGCGAGCATAACCTATGGCATGTTGGCTATCCATGGATTTGATGCGCGGACGAAAGGTTTCTTTTTGGTCCTCGTAATAAAGGATGGCATTGCGGCCTTTGGCTTCCAATCTGAAAGGAAGGGTGTCGGTCATCGTTTCCTCCCAAGCCATATAATGTCCTTTCATATGCAAACTGTCGCTGTACTCAATGAAAACAAGGAAATCCTTGTCGTCAACCGTACTTGTGAAAACGGCAGGAGTCTCAACAACGGGGAAATACACCCCTTTCCGAAACAACCGGTTGGGGACACCGTCGTTGCCCAATAATTGGAATGACAACAGAAAAAGGACTATAGTAGCTAGGAAGCGGCGCATATTGTTACGACAAAACAAAAACCATCAGCTTTTAAACCAAAACCCGCCTCGAATGAGGCGGGTTTTGCTATTAATAAAAGGTGTAATTACATCATCAGGAACGACATCATCACACCAGCTGCCACTGCCGAGCCGATAACGCCGGAGACGTTGGGGGCCATGGCGTGCATGAGCAGGTGGTTCGACGGGTCGTACTTCTGACCTTCCACTTCGACGACGCGGGCGCTGTCGGGCACAGCCGACACACCAGCGGCACCAATCATCGGGTTGATCTTCTCCTTCAGGAAGAGGTTCATGAACTTGGCACCCAGCAGACCGCCTGCGGTGGCCACGCAGAACGAGGCGGCACCCAAGGCAAAGATCTTGATGGAGCTCGAAGTCAGGAACACAGAGGCCTGTGTGGAGGCACCCACGGTGAGACCCAGGATAATGGTCACGATGTCAATCAACGGGTTGGAGGCGGTGTTCTGCAAACGCTTCACCACGCCCGACTCCTTGATGATATTGCCGAAGAACAGCATACCCAACAGCGGCAGAGCCGTGGGGCTGATGAAGGTGGTCAGGATGAGGCCGACGATGGGGAACATGATCTTTTCGGTCTTGTTCACCATACGCGGGGCGGCCATCTTGATCATACGCTCCTTCTTGGAGGTCAACAAACGGATGATAGGCGGCTGGATCACGGGCACCAAAGCCATATACGAGTAGGCCGCAATGGCGATAGGTCCGATGAGGTTGCGCGTGCCGTTCATGCCGTTGGCCAGACGCGAGGACAGGAAGATGGCGGTAGGACCGTCGGCACCACCGATGATACCGATAGCGCCAGCCTCACGCAGGTTGAAACCAAGATACAAGGCTCCAATGAAGGTGAGGAACACACCCAACTGGGCGGCGGCACCGAGGATCATCAGCTTGGGGTTGGCGATGAGCGACGAGAAGTCGGTCATGGCGCCGATGCCTAGGAAGATCAATGGTGGATACACACCCGAGGTCACACCGAAATACAGGTAGTTCAGCACACTGCCTTTCTGGTAGAGACCCGTCTGGAGGTTCAACTCACCGCTTTGGAAGATGCTGGTCATGAAGCCTTTCACGCCTTCGATGTCGTGGTTGGTCAGACCATAGTCGGCCATATTGAGATGCTCAACTGACTTAAGGGCATCGCTCAACACCAGATGTTTG
>JAEEGH010015757.1_pt1 | contig 16365 bp, 11 predicted proteins | sample 9134181 | NCBI WGS metagenome assembly JAEEGH01 (sample SAMN16246544, study PRJNA631951) | gut metagenome | biome: gut microbiome; feature: rumen; material: DP-attached | host: Bos | place: Iran: Karaj | collected 2018-10
TCTTCGATCCAGTCATCAAAGCTGTCATAGTAGGGGTCCTCCGTCTGAGGCTCCTTGTTCTGAGGCTCCTTGTTCTGAGGCGCTTCCGCCTCGCCGCCCGACTCGGGGGCGCTGCTCCTGGGCGTTTCCTCGATCTGGGGAAGCGGGGTCTTTTCGCTCTCGGGAGGTTCCTCGTCGAAGACCACGGTGAGGGTCTTGTACTCGCCATCCCGGCAGATCTTCACCTGGCACTCGTCCCCGGCCCGGTAGTTGATCTTCGCGGCGGAGAGCGCCTCCTTGGTCTCCACGGCCTTTCCGCCCAGCTCCACGATGAGGTCGCCCGCCTGGATCCCGGCCCTGTCGGCGCAGGAGCCCTCGTCCACGGAGTAGACCTTCACGCCCCGGACACCGTCGGCGGCCTCCACGTCCTCATAGGTCTGGTTGGTGACGATGATGCCGAAGTAGGGCTTGCCGGTGACGTAGCCGTTCTCCAGGATGGACTCGGCGATGGCCCTGGCCGTGTTCACGGGGATGGCGAAGCCCAGACCTTCGATGCCCGCGGATTTGTACTTGGCGGTGACCACGCCGATCACCTCGCCCCGGTCGTTGTAGACGGGGCCGCCGGAGTTGCCGTTGTTGATGGCGGCGTCCAGCTGGAACATATGGACCCGGACGTTCCGCTCTGTGGCGATCTCCCGGTCCAGGGCGGAGATGATGCCGGAGGTGAGGGTATAGGTGAGCTCGCCCAGGGGATTGCCCACCACGTAGGCCTTCTCGCCCACGCTCATTTCGTCGCTGTCGCCCAGGGTCACGGGGGTGAGGCCGTGAGCGTCGATCTTCAGAAGGGCGATGTCGCTCCGTACGCCCTCCGCGCCCACGATCTCCGCCTCATACTCGGTGCCGTCGTAGAGGATGACCTTGACGACGCCGCCGCTGTTCTTTGCCTTTTCCACCACGTGGTTGTTGGTCAGGACGTAGCCGTCCTCGGAGAGGATGAAGCCGGTGCCGCTGACGGCGAGGGAGGAGAGCTGGCCGAACAGATTGTAGCCCTGGACGGTGGTGGAGATGCCCACCACCTGCCTGCAGGCCAGGTCGTAGATCTCCGTGGCGCTGAGCCTGCCTTCCTCACCGGAGGCCGCAGCCGCGGCCGGGGCAAAGGCGGTGGAAACGTAGCCCTCCGGGGCGGAGAGGGAAGCCTCCGCAGGGGCTTCGGAAAGATCGGCGCCGGAACGGCGCACGTAGGAGACGGTGCCCAGGCACATCCCGGTGCAGAGCAGCACGGCCGCGAGGCAGATGGCGGTCACCGCCGTGATCGTTTTCTTCATATCGAGGAACTCCTTCCTTGACGGTCCGCTCCCACGGGGGAGAGAGGACCGGTCATTCTTTTGCTTCGGTTTACAGTCATAAAATTAGCACTCCCCCTTGAACAATGCTTGAACCCTGTGTGAAGAATTTGTAAATTCACGGCGGGGCCGCGACGGGACGCGTGCAGACGGAAAAGGCGCCGCGTCCGGCCTTGCAATCCTCCGGGCTTCGTACTAAAATGAACGCAGCCGGAACGAGAAAGGGAGGATGGCCCGTGAACGATCGGGAGACGCTCGCCCACGCCCTTTGGGAGGCGGGGGTGCTGGAGCTGGCGGAGGGGGAGGTCCCCCTGCGCTGGAATTCCGCCGCCGCGCTGGATAATACGGAGCTCCGGACCCTGCTGCTGGACGCTCTGGAGGAGCTGGCGCGGGACCACTACGCCGCGGCGGAGGCGGTCCTGGGCGGGCCGTGGGCGGCCCTCCTGGCGGAGCGGCTGTGCCTGCCCCTGAACCCGAAGGAGCTCCCGGAGCGGCTCCTGCTGGCGGAGGAGACCGTGGCGGAGGGGGAAGAGCTCTTCACCCGGACCGCATCCCTCCGGGGAGCGGGGAAGAACGTGGCCGCCGCGGCCATCTTCTGCTTCGGCATGGACTCCGCACGCCGTGCCCTGGATAAGGCGGACGTGCGCCTCCACTGGCTCACGGACCTGGAGACCGCCGCCGCCGTGGCCCTGCAGGAGGGGATCGCGGACTTCGAGACCTACGGCCGCCTGCTGGAGCTTACGGAGCGATGAAGATCCCCCGCCTTTTTCGGAAAATGTTACAGAAATAAGTTGTTGACGCGAGGAGTCGCTTCCTATATAATAAATGAGTTTTAAGGTACATGAAAATCCAAGCGGAAAGCGTGATACGATGACAAAAGAAGAAAAGGTCCTGCGGGAGCAGGAGAACCACGACCTGACCCGGGGCCCCATTACCAAAAAGATCCTCCTCTTCGCCCTGCCCACCGTGGCGGGCAACCTTTTCCAGCAGCTCTACAACGTGGTGGACTCCCTCATCGTGGGAAACTACGCCCGGAACGGGACGGCCTGCCTCGCGGCGGTGAACGCCAGCTTCCCCGTGATGATGTTCTTCAGTTCCCTCTTCATGGGCGTGAGCATGGGCGCGAACATCATCGTCTCCCAGTACAAGGGCGCCAGGGACCATGAGAACCTGGAAAAGGCCATGACCACCACCTTCACCCTGAGCATGCTCACCGGCATCGTCATCACCCTCCTGGGCCTCCTCTTCACCCGGCCGATCCTGGAACTGCTGGGCACGCCGGACGAGATCCTGGACATGAGCGCCACCTATCTGCGCATCGTGTTCATCGGCACCTGCGGCAACATCGTGTACAACGGCATGAACGGCCTCATTCGGGGCCTGGGGGATGCCAAGACCCCCATGTACGCCCTGATCATCGCCGCCATCCTGAACATCATCCTGGACCTGGTCTTTGTGAAGGAATTCCATTGGGACGTGGCCGGCGTGGCCTGGGCCACCATCATCGCCCACATCATCTCCGGCCTGCTCCTCCTGTGGTGGCAGAGCAAGGGGAAATACGGGGCGAAGATCAATTTCCGCAATCTGAAGCCGGATAAGAAGATCTCCGGCATGATCGTCCGCCTGGGCCTCCCCGCCGCCATCCAGAACGCTGCCTTCGCCTCCGGCATGCTGGTGACCCAGGGCTTCGCCAACCGCTTCGGCTCCAACTACATCGCTGCCAACGGCATCATCATGAAGGTGGACGGCTTCGCCATGATGCCCATGATGGGCCTCCAGGCCGCCATCACCACCTACGTGGGCCAGAATATCGGCGCCGGGGACATCAAGCGCACCAACGACGGCATCCGTTCCACCTGCATCATGGCGGTATGCTTCTCCGTCGTCCTGGGCTTCATCCTGTATTTCTTCGGGAAGTACCTCATGGCTGCTTTCAACGTGAATGAGGAAGCTTTGGCTATGGGCGTGCGAGGCCTGCGGTTCCTGTGCTTCTTCTATGTGTTCATGGCCATCCAGAATGTGCTGGGCGGCGCCCTCCGGGGCGCCGGCGCCTCCACCGCCTCCGCTCTGGTGGGCGTCGTCACCACCGCCGTCCGGCTTCCCCTGGGCTATCTCCTGGCCATCCTCCCCCTGAACCGGGCCTGCCAGGCCGCGGTGGACGCGGGGCTCTACGCCACCCGGGAGCTGGCGGAGAAGGCCGGCGTGGGGATGGAGCACTATTTCGGCATGTTCCAGTGCTTCGGCTTCGGCATGGTCCTGGGCCTCTGCGTCCTGCTGCCCATCTATATCTGGGGCAACTGGCGCAGCAAGGGCATCACGGACCAGGCCAAGGCAGCCACGGGCAGAGGACCGCGTCCGGCAGAATGAGCAGATCCTTTTTGGGTGCGCCGCACTTGCGGCGCACCCGTTTTTTGTATATACTGAGAGGCAGAAAAACTGTACAAAGGGAGGTCTGTTATGAGCAAGATATTCGCCCCCACGGATCCGGCGGTGAGCCGGATGGAAGAGGAGCATAAGGCGCTGGTCCGGCGGCTGGCCCCTCAGGGCATGGTGCTGCTGGAGAACGACGGGACCCTGCCCCTGGCAGGGCCGGAAAAGGTCGCCCTCTACGGCCGGGGCGCCCGGCATACGGTCCGGGGCGGCACCGGCTCCGGAGACGTGTACGCCCGGGAGACCGTCACCGTGGAACAGGGCCTTCTGCGGGCGGGCTTCACCGTCACCACCGCCCCCTGGCTGGACACCCTGGACCGGGAGCTGGCCGCCGCAGAGGAAGCTCACGAAAAGGAACTGGCCGCCGCCATGAAAGCGGGGGGAAAGAACCCCATCATCATCTATTTTGAGCATCCATTCCGGGCGCCGGAGGAACCGGTGATCCCGGCGGAGACCGGTGATCTGGCGGTGTACGTCATCAGCCGGAACTCCGGGGAGGGGAAGGACCGGGACAATGCCCCCGGGGACTATCTCCTGAGCCCCCGGGAGGAGGAGAACCTCCGCACCCTGCGTCGGAACTACCGGCGGCTGGTGGTGCTGCTGAACGTGGGCGGCGTGCTGGATACCGCCTTCCTCCGGGAGCTGAAGCCCAACGCCCTGCTCCACATGAGCCAGGCCGGAGCCGGCGGCGGGGACGCCCTGGCGGACGCCATCCTGGGAGTGACGCCTCCCTCCGGACGGCTGACGGATACCTGGGCGCTGCGCTATGAAGATTATCCCTCCTCCGCCACCTTCGGGAAGAACGACGGGGATCTGGACCGGGAGCCCTACGGGGAGGATATCTTCGTGGGCTACCGCTATTTCGACACCTTCGGGAAGGACGTGGCCTATCCCTTCGGCTACGGCCTGGATTATACGGACTTTTCTCTGGCCTCCGCCGGAGCGGAAGCCGGTCCCACCACGCTCAGACTCCGTGCGCGGGTGGCGAATACCGGCCGCCGTCCCGGCCGCTTCGTGGCCCAGGCCTACGTCACCCCGCCCGCGGGACACCTGGTGAAGCCGAGGCAGATGCTCATCGCCTACGGCAAGACCCGGCTCCTGCAGCCCGGGGAATCCCAGGAGCTGGAGCTGCGCTGCTCCCTTCGGGACCTGGCCTCCTTCTGTGAAACGAGAAGCGCCTGGGTGATGGAGCCCGGAGATTACGTCGTCCGCCTGGGCCGCCACTCCAGGGACAGCCATGTGGCCGCCCTTCTGCGGCTGGACGAGCTGGCGGTCCTGGAAACGGTGGGCCGCCGCATGGCCATGCAGGAGGAGCTGGAGCTGCTGCGCCCCGGGGAGGGGGTCACCCCCCTGCAGTTCCCCGGCGAAGAGGCGGAGAAGGCCGCGGCTCCCGTGCTGGAGCTGAAGGCGGAGAAGATCCCCTCCATCCGCTGTGCAGCGGTGAAGCAGGCCATCCCGGATGGCAAGGGAACGCCGGTCACCCTGGAGGACGTGGCTTTGGGCCGCCGCAGCGCCCTGGAGTGGGCGGCGCAGCAGTCCGACGAAGCCCTGACGGGGCTGGTGGTGGGTTCCGGCGGGAACCAGAGCATGGTAGGCTCCGCCTCCGTCCACGTTCCCGGCGCCGCCGGGGAGACCGGGAGCCATATTCCGGGGATCCCTCCCATGATCCTGGCGGACGGCCCTGCGGGCCTGCGCCTCACCCCCCATTTCCAGGTGCTGAAGAGCGGGAAGGTCCTGCAGCTGGAAAACCGCTTCGCCGCCCTCATGGGTGAAAATGCGGCGGACGAGGATACCACCGGCGCGGTGGATTATTACCAGTACGCCACCGCCATCCCCATCGCCACCCTTCTGGCCCAGAGCTGGGATCCGGCGCTGGTGAAGGATATGGGCCGCCTGGTAGGGAAGGAGATGGAGAAGTTCGGCGTCACCCTCTGGCTGGCTCCGGGCATGAACATCCACAGGAATCCCCTCTGCGGCCGGAACTTTGAGTATTATTCCGAGGATCCCCTGGTGGCCGGCCTCACCGCCGCCGCCATGACCATCGGCGTACAGGAGACCCCCGGCGTGGGCGTCACCCCCAAGCACTACGCCTGCAACAACCAGGAGGACAACCGGTCCTACGAAAACAGCGTGGTCTCCGTCCGGGCCCTGCGGGAGATCTACCTCCGGGGCTTTGAGCTCTGCGTCCGCCTGGCGCAGCCCATGAGCATCATGACCTCCTACAACTGCATCAACGGCACCCACAGCGCCAACCACGCGGACCTGCTCAACGGCGTCCTGCGGAACGACTGGGGCTTCCGGGGCTTCGTCATGACGGACTGGGGCACCACGGGACACAGCGGCATGGAGATGGCCGAGGGGGTGGACTCCGTTCCCGCCCTGTGTATCCGGGCGGGGAACGACCTGATCATGCCCGGCAACCCGGCGGATATTCAGGATATCCTGGACTCCCTGGCGGGGAAGACGGATCATCCCCTTTCCCGGGAGGATCTGGTCCTCTGCGCCGCCCGGATCTTCCGGGTGCTGGCGGCCAGCAACCTGGGGCCAAAGCCCGCAGCCTGGCCGGGGAGGTGCTGCTGATGAACGGAGAGAGGATCGCCGCCCTTTTGGCGGAGCATGGCTTCCAGGCTGCCGAGATCCCCATGGATAAGCTGGTGTATACGGAGGAGAGCCGGGCCTACTGCGCTTCCAACAAGTGCCGGAGCTACGGGGCCACCTGGACCTGCCCCCCTGCGGTGGGGAGCCTGGAGAAGTGCCGGGCGGAGTGCGAGGGCTACAGCCGTTTCTTCCTCTTTGCCCGGATGTACGAGCTGGAGGATTCCCTGGATATCGAGGGCATGGGGGACGCCCACGACGACTTCCAGGAGCGGGTGGACAAGCTGGGCGAGGATATCCGGTCGGAAACGGCCGACTTCCTTCTGCTGAACAACGAGGGCTGCAGCCGCTGCGACGAATGCACCTATCCCGACGCCCCCTGCCGCTTCCCGGAAAAGCTTTACCCCTCCATTGAGGGCTACGGCTTCCTGGTCTCCGAACTGGCGAAGCAGGCGGGGATCCCTTATACGGGCAAACCCACGGAGCTGCGCTATTTCGGCGCGGTGCTGACAAAATAAGCGGATCAAAGAGAAGACCGCCGGGCCAATGGCCCGGCGGTTTGGTTATTTCTTTTCGCTTTGCGGAGAGCCTTATTTCCCGTGGCCTTCGCGGATGAGACGCTGCTCCAGCTCGTCGTCCAGAGGCAGACCGGCGGCGGTACGCAGCTTGTTGTCGTAGGCGATGATGCCCCGGGGATTGAAGGCCCGGTTGCAGACGATGCAGATGACAGCCATGATGGCCACGAAGCCGAAGGCGTAAGCATAGCCCAGCTTCGAGCCGATGGCGGCCACGATGAAGGGGAAGGCGGCGCCGATGACGGTGCCGATGGGGGGCGCGCCGGAGTACACGCTGGGGAAGTCCTCACCGCGCCAGTAGCGGACGATTGAGCTCAGGCCGAAGTTGGAGGAGGCGCCCATGAAGAGGCCCAGCATCCAGGTGGCGGCCACGACGCACCAGGTATTGTTGATGAGGCCCAGAATGCCGGCCAGGAGCATGATGATGGAGGTGATGAACACCGCGGTACGGACGCCGTACTTGGTGTCCAGCACGCCCAGCAGCCAGCTGCCGAAGCAGGCAAAGATCGCCAGGCCGAAGAGAACGGCGTTGTAGCCGTCGGCCATCAGGATGAAGCCGGGAACGGCCAGAGCCTTCAGCTCCTCGTTGTGGCTCTGGAGGATGGGCATGATCTGCACCATGAAGGCCATGGCGCAGCTCAGCAGCAGGGAGTTGGGGATGGCCTGGAGCCACCAGTCCTTGCAGCCCCAGATCTTGGAGCGCTTCCACACGCTCTTGGCGCGGGCTTCCTGCTCGGCGATGAGCATCTGCTGGGCCATTTCGGGGGTGAAGGAGCGGTCGTTATCCCGGTAAGCGCCGCACTGCTCGGGGAAGTCCTTCAGGAAGATGCCGCAGAGAAGGATGCCGATGAGGGAGATGATCCAATAGGGGGAGAAGGAAATGATGCTGGCCTTGACCACGGCCTTGGAGGTGGCGATGCCCTCCGCCACTTCGGGCGCATACTGGCCGGTAGCCATCAGCGCGCCCATCTGCGCGCCCATCTCGTTGCCGAAGATTCCGAAGAACTGGTTGGCGAACAGGCCCAGGCAGATGCCGGTGACGATGGGGAAGGCCATGGTGACAATGCCCATGACGGTGCCCTTCCGGCGGGGGAACCAGTTGCCGATCAGCAAGGTGACGAAGAAGCAGCCCCAGAGCTGGGTGGTGATGAGGGTCAGCACGAAGAAGACGCACCACAGGGTGCTCTGGGAGGGCGGGATGATGCAGAGGCAGGCGCAGACGATCAGGGCCACAAAGCCGATGTACATGCCCACCCGCTTGACGCTCTTCATCTTGCCGATGCGGGGGGAGATGACGAAGTAGGTGATGACATAGCCCAGCAGGGAGCCGATCAGGTTCATGAAGGTCAGCCGCTGGGTGCCGCCGTAGAAGCTCGAGAGGATGTTCTGGGGGAAGTTGGTAAACGCAGTGTAGCCGGCGTAGGCCAGAATCTGATAGATCATCAGGATCGAGCCGCGTCCGCCGAAGCCGAGCCGTTGCTGTTTGTCCATGATTACTTCTCCTTATTTTTCTTATATTCTTCCTTCCTGCCGTGCAGGGGTAAGCAGCGGATGGATCAGGGCGCTTATCGGCCCAGGCCCAGGATCTCCCTGGCCTCGGCGCTGGTGGCGACCTCGTTGCCGTATTCCCGGATGACCCGGGCGGCCCGCTCCACGAACTGGCGGTTGGAGTCGGCCAGCTTGCCCTTGGCATAGAGCACATTGTCCTCCATGCCCACCCGGATGTGGCCGCCCAGGGCCACGGCGCCGTAGAGCATTTCCATGGCGCTGCGCCCCACCCCGAAGGTGCTCCAGGTGGAGCCGGGACACAGGCTTTCCATGGTCTCCTTCATGAAGATGAGGTTCTTCATGCTGCCGGGGATGCCGTTGGCGCAGCCCATGCAGAACTGGAAATGGAGGGGCGCTTTCAGCACGCCCTTCTTGAGATAATAGGCCGCGTTGGCAATCATGCCGGGGTCGAAGGCTTCGATCTCCGGCTTCACGCCCCATTCCTGCATGTTTTTGCCCAGCTCCTCCAGGAACTGGGGGGAATTGATGAACAGGGCGTTGTTCATCCAGTTCATGCTGCCGCAGTCATAGGAGGCCATTTCGGGGCGGAGCAGCTGGAGATGGGCCTGCCGGGTCTCGTCGGTGGCGTAGAGGTCGCCGGAGGTGGTCATATTCAGCACCACGTCGCAGTCGGGGTGGTTCTTCCGCAGAAGCTCCACCGTTTCGGCGAATTTATCCTTGCTCATGGTGCCGTTGCCCTCGTCGTCCCGCATGTGGAGGTGGGCGATGGCCGCCCCGGCCTGCCAGCAGTCGTAGACGTCCTCGGCGATTTCCGCCGGGGTCATGGGCACATTGGGGTTGTTTTCCTTCTTGGGCCACGCGCCGGTGGTGGCCACGGTGATGATGGTTTTTGCCATTTTACAGCCTCCCCTGCCCTTACTTTTTGCGGGAGAAGAGCTTCTGCATGTATTCCAGGGCGCTGTCGCCGTTGCCCTCGGGGAAGCCGTAGCCGGTGCCGCCGTAGGCGTAGGTGCGGTCGGGAACGCTGGGATCGATGTCCTTCTCGTCCACTTCCGCCGCCACGCGGGCCATGCTGCCGTCGCCCAGGTACCAGCGCAGGGGGAAGCAGTTGAAGCGGAACCAGCGGCCGGGGATGATCTTGTCCAGGTCGCCGCCCAGGTTCTCCACGCCGACGATGCCGTGGCCCAGCATTTCCTTGTGGCAGGGCTCCCAGGTGCCCCACACGCCGATGTCCTCCAGGTCTCCGGCGTAGTCATGATAGGCCTTCTCGCCGTAGAGCTTGATGAAGGTGAACTTGTCGAACTTGGCATAGGCTTCCTCTCCGAAAAGCTCGATGTATTCCTCGGTGATGGGCTTGCCGGTGGCGCCCAGCAGGTTCATGCGGGTCATGCCGTTGTTGCCCATGGCGGTGTGGAGGGGATGGTCCAGGGCCTGAGAGTCCATGGCGACGCACTTGACCTTGTTCTTCACGAACCATTTCCCGGCCTCGATGCCGGTGCCGGCGGCGTAGTGGTAATAGGCCTTGGTGTCGTCAAAGAGGCGGTGCATGCCAGTGTTGAGGCAGATGATCTTGCCCTTCAGCTTCTTCTGGTCGACGCCGTATTTTTTGCAGGCCTCGTCCAGATGCTTGTCGGTGATGAGGCCCCAGGGCTCGATATCGATCTTCAGCACCACAGCCTGGCCGGTGTAGGCGTCGATGGGCATCTCATGGGTGTAGCGGGCGCGGCGGCCGTCGAATTCATACTCCATGACGTGACGGGGGGCGTCGCAGTGGGTGCCCGTATGCATGGTGCAGGTGATCTTCTGGGTCAGCACGCCGCCCTTGGCCATGGTGTGCTGGTTGTCGATCACGGGCTTGTCAAAATAGGGCCAGCGGGGGATCTCCGCGCTGAAGGGATGCGTCAGGTCGATGAAAACGGTTTTTGCCATGTGGTTGTCCTCCATTTCACAATATCATTTTCAGAATATTTCTTTCCAAAGCCTCGCAGAGTTCGCGCCCGCAGGCGCGAAGAAAGCTGGACTCATTTTTCGCGGGGACATGCGCCTCGCGAAAAATACTTCTCGCGGAGCTGACTTCGTCGGAGCAAGCTCCATATCGTTCGCTTTGGATCAGAGAACCAAAGCTCATTCATTTCGCTGCTCCTCCTCTCAAAATGGAACCGCCGGTTCCATTTTGAAAAGGACGTTTTGCCGGAATCTGCGGGTATTTGCGCTTGCGCGGATACTCGCCATTCCGGCAAATAAGGACGCGCGGGAAGCGAAGCGTAAATCCTTCTCAAATCGAAGCCGCACAGCGGCTTTGATTTGAATTCATTTTCCGTACAGCATTTTGATCAGATATGCATTCAGGCCGGAATTGGCCTCCCGGATCTGCTCCGGGGTCCACTTGCGGAAGCCCTCCCCGGTCTTGAAGCCCTGCTTGCCCTCCGCTTTCAGCTGCTCCAGCAGGGGCGAGGGCCGGTGGGAATCCTCCAGGTATTGCAGGATATAGTCGTGGATGCTCCAGGTCAGGTCCATGCCCACCATATCCGCGTTCTCCAGGGGGCCCAGCTGGGGCAGGCGCAGGCCGAAGGAATACTTCACGGCCTTGTCCACCGTCTCGGCGTCGGCGATGCCGTTAGCGACGATGCTGATGGCCTCCCGCCAGAGGGCGTGCTGCATCCGGTTGGCGATGAAGCCGGGCACGTCCTTTTTGCAGAGGACCGGCTCCTTCCCCACCCCGGCCAGGACCTCCATGACGGTCTGAGCAGTCTCGTCGGAAGTGGCGTCGGATTTCACCACCTCCACCAGGGGGATCAGATGGCCGGGATTCCAGAAGTGGGTGCCCACGAAGCGGTCGCGCTTACGCAGGTCACGGCTGATGAGGCTGGGGCTCATGACGCTGGAATTGGTGCAGAAGATGGTATCCTCCCGGCAGCGCTCCTCCAGCATGGCGAAGGTTTGGCGCTTCACATCCATATCCTCGAACACCGCCTCCACCACCAGGTCCGCCCGGGCAAGGAGGGGGCTGGCAGGGTCCGTGGTGAAGGAGATGCGGCTGATGCGCTCCTCCAGCTCCGCAGGGTCCAGAACGCCCTTTTCCACCAGCTCCGCCGTGTTCTGCCGGATGCCGGCGGCCACGTCCACCTCCCGCATGTCATAGACGCCCACCTGATAGGCGGGATTCTTCGTAAAGACGAAGGCGATGTTTTTCCCCATCATGCCGCCGCCGGCAATGAGGATATTTTTGATCTCCTTCACGGCTCACACCACCAGATAGCCGCCGGAGCAGTCGCAGTTGGCGCCGGTGATGTAGTCCGAAGCGGCGGAGGACAGGAACAGGGCGTAGCCCACGAAATCGCTGGGCTCCGCCAGCCGGCCCACGGGCTCCCGGTTCAGGAAGTTTTTATAAACCTGGCTTTCGGGGTCGAACATCCATTCCGTCAGATCGCTGCGGAAGACGGTGGGGCAGATGGAATTGACGTTGATCTTATACTTGGCGGTGAGGTCGGCGGCCAGGCAGTTGACCATCAGGTCCGCGCCGCCCTTGGAGGTGCAGTAGCCGGTGTAGCCCGCCATGCCCCGCTTGGAGCGCTGGGAGGTGACCACCACCATCTTGCCGCCCTTGCCCTGCTTCACCATCTGCTCCGCCACGAACTTGGTGACGATGTAGACGCTGCGGCAGTCGGCGTCCATGATATACTGCCATTCGTCCACGCTCTGGTCCAGAACGCTGGCGGGCTTGTTGAAGCCGTGGCATACCGCCAGAATGTTCACCTCGCCGTACTTCGCCACGCAGGCGGCGATGCATGCCTTCACATCCTCCTCCTTGGCGGGGTCCGCCACGAAGAACGCGCAGTCGATGCCCTCGGCCTTGAATTCATCCTCCAGGGCCTTCAGCTTGGCTTCGTTGCGCCCGGTCATGAACACTTTGGCCCCGGCATAGCCGTAGGCCTTGCTGAGGACGCAGCCCAGGGCGCCCGTCGCGCCGGTGACCAGGGCCACCTTGCCCTCCACGGAAAACATGCTGCTGACAAAGCTCTTTTCTACCGCTACCATGGTTCTCCTCCTTCATTGTCGCTATGGTATTATAACGCTTTGTTTATAAATATGTTATTATGCATATTCAATATACGCTGAATTACCCTTCTTTTCAATTACTCACTTGCCGCTCAATCCCTTACCGTCCGGTTAGTAGTAACCGTTTGGTATCCGCGAAACGCTGCGGTTTTCGCCGCGATTTTGTGCAATTTTGCCCGAATATTCCGGATTTTTCATCACCGTGCACAAATTGAAGGAACAAATTTCGTCATTTTGTCATTTCCTCTGAGGCAAGTCTGTGGTAAAATAGTGGAAAGGAATCTACGGAAAAGGAGGCGGCAGCGAGATGGCGCGGGAGGAATTCGACCACCCCACCAATCCCTATCACTATGCCCTGCACTGTCTGGGCGGAAAATGGAAGATGACCATCCTCCATGAGATCTACACCCACGGCTCCATCCACTTCAATCAGACCCTGAAGGTGCTGCCCCTCTCGGAAAAGGTGCTGAGCCAGCAGCTGAAGGAGCTCATCTGCGACGGGCTCGTGCGGCGGATCGTCCGCAGCGACACCTTCCCTCCCTCCACGGAATACGAGCTGACGGAGGAGGCGGAGGAGCTGATCCCGGCCTTGGATATCCTCTACATCTGGAGCATCCGGCAGATGGATGCGAAAAAGATCCCCATCGACGCGGACGCCTTTGCCGTGCACAAATCGGAGAAGTATCTGGAGGCCCTGGGGGACATCATGAAGGCCAACGGCTTCTATCTGGGCCAGAGCCGCAGCGCAAAGCGATAGGTTTCGGATCCCGGGTTTCCCGGTCTTCCGGTCTCGGGATCAAAAGCGACAGAAAAACACCACGCGATCCACGGTTTAGGGTGCTCCTTCCGTGCGCCGCGCGGTGTTTCTTTATGTTTTGTATTAAGTTCCCTTATCCCACCAGTGTGCCGCCCAGCATCCGATACTGCACGTCGCAGGCGGCGGCCACCTCCGGGTCGTGGGTGACGATGATGACGCAGTAGCCCCTGTCCGTCACCTGCTTGCGTAATAGCGCCATGATGGCCGCTGTGTTCTCGTCGTCCAGGTTCCCCGTGGGTTCGTCCGCCAGGATCACCTTCGCGCCGGAAGCAAGGCTCCGGGCGATGCCCACCCGCTGCTGTTCCCCGCCGCTGAGGTTGCCGGGGAAGCGCTTGTGGAGTGTGTCCGGCAATCCCACGCTCAGGAGGAGGGCGTCCGCCCGCTCCGACGCTTCCGCCGTTGGCGCGCCCTGCATCTCCATGGGGAGGCACACGTTCTCCCGCGCCGTCAGCAGGGGAAGGAGCTGGTATGCCTGGAACACAAAGGCGATCTTCTCCCGCCGGTAGGCGTCCAGGTCCATGTCCGCCAGGCTCTCCCCCTCGCAGACGACGGCCCCCTCCGTGGGGGTCTCCATCCCCGCTAGGAGGCTCAGAAGGGTGGATTTGCCGCTGCCGCTGGGGCCGGTGATGGCGTACATTTTCCCCGGCTCAAAAGCTGCGTTTACCTCCCGCAGCACGGCCTTCTGCCCGCCGGGATAGGTGTAACTCAGGTTTTCGATGGACAGGATGGGCATGGTCGGTTCCTCCGATTCGCAGTTTTTGGTTTGCTTCCTCTTTGGCCCCCTCCGGGAGGGGGCTCCGGCCCGCAGGCCGGTGGGGGAGAACGCGCTCGGCAGCGTAACGACAACCGCCAAGCCCGCAGGCTCCCTCAGTCAGCTTCGCTGACAGCTCCCTCCCGGAGGGAGTCTTTTTTATTCCTTCGTCTGCAATAGCCGCATGGGGCTCTTTTGCAGGATGGAGGCGGAGATGGCGGCAGAGGCCCCTACGCAGAGGGCAAAGTGGGCGACGATATACAAAATGGGTATCAGGATCACCCCCAGGAAGCCCGCGCCGTTCACCGCAAACAATGCCGCGACGGCCAGTATGAGGCCCGCAAGGCACAGGGCCGCCTGCTCCAGGGTCAGCCGCCGGATGGTGAGCTTCTTCGACCAGCCCAGGGCCCGCAAAATGGCCGCCTCCTTCTGCTCCTGGAGGATCATCAGCACGGGCAGCAGGGTCCCCAAAATGAGGGCCGCCGCCACGGTGAGGGGGTACAGCGTTTCAATCAGCCGATATACCCGGTAAATGCGGTCCGCGTCGGAAGTGTCCATGCTGAACACGGGAGGCTTTTTGGCGGTGTACTGGATCTCCGCCGCCATCTGCCGGATCTTATCCGCATCCTGATAATTATTCAGCGTGAAGCTGGCGGAATCAAGATACAAGGTCGTTCCGAAGAAGAAATAGGCCCCGAAGGCCGTTGCGGGAGCATAAACAATCGTCTTTTCCTGTGTTGTTTCCACCTGACCAATAATCTTATAGAAGCTGCGATACTGATCCCGCAGGGCCAGCTTCTCCTCCATGGTACGGGGATTCACGTTGTGGCCTGAGCTCAGCCACTTGATACAGTCGAATTCCTCAATGCGTACCTCGTCCCCCAGCTTCATTCCTTTTCGTTCCATCACCGGGGAGGGTAGAATACAGACTTTTCCCTTTTCCTGCATGGCAGTTGCTTCGTCATATCCTTCCAGCCAGGTCACAGGGTCAGAAATCACGGCGTCCAGACGGTTGGTAAAGACCACCTCGGCCAGCTCCAGTTCCAGTTCACCTTGGTCGATGCCATCGTCATACCGCCGCACATAGACCGGGTCGCTGAGCATCCCGGTTTTCATCAGGTTTTCCGCTTTCCCAAGGGAAAGCCCATCGTAGAAATTGACCTCCACTCTGACATTTTTCATCATTTCGCCATAGCGTTCCCGCAGCACCGTAAGCTGCCCCACGGCCCCCACCAGCAGGGCCGCCAGCAGCAAGGTCAACAGCGTTTTCACCCCTGCCCGGCGGATATGCCGCAGGACATATCGCCGCAGGAATCCGTGGATGGGTTTTCCTGTGACAGTTACGGGAATAGCCAGAACCGACGCGGCAGCGGCCAGGGCTTCCGGGCTGATTTCTGTACTTTGAATGCCGCCCTTCTTCTCCTTCTTTCGGTTCCCGTCCTGCAAAAGGGCCAGGGGGCTGCGCTTTCCCAGCGCCCGGAGATAGAGAGCGGCCAGGAGCGCGACTACCAGCAAGAGGCCGAAGGCCCCCAGCAGATAGACCCCGATGTGAGCGCTGGGCATGGCCTCCAGACCCGCCTCCGCAAATTCCTCCGCGCTCTTTGCCGCCGCCGCGCCGGACCGCAGCCAGGCGGCAAACAGACCCAGGGCAGCAGCGAAAGCCGCCAGGACCAGCAGCGGCAGCAGAAAAGCACGGGCTGCCGCTTTCCGGGGCATGCCCAACGCCCGTAGAATAGCGTACTCTCGGCGCCGCCGATGCAAAAAGAGATACACGGTAAGCCACGCCGCCAGCAGGGAAGCCACGGCGAAGATGAGCAGCTTCATCATCGTCAGCCGCCGGGTCTGGGCCATTTTCTCCGCAATCAGCGGCCATCCGGCGTCGTTCCAGGCATACTTCAAGCCCATTTCCTCCACCAGGGGCAGGCATTTTTCTCCAAAGGCGGCGATATTGTCCGCGTTATGGACAATGAAGCTTACCTCCGCCGGGCGGAAGCTGTGGTTTTCCAGGTCACAGCTTGCGGGCAGGAAAGCCGCGGGCACAAAGATGGCGTTGTCGGAATAGGCCCAGTAAAGCTCCTGGTCCTGCAGGGAGCCGGTGGAATAATAGGAATAGTGCTCCTGCTCCTGCCAGCGCCGTCCACCCGTGTCCTGCCAGGTCCCTACGACGGTGAAGGTTTGTTCGGTCCATTCAGTGGCGTAGCGGCCTTGGGTAACAGCTACGGCCCCAAGGGGCTCATATTGCTCCATAAGATAATTGCCCAGCTTGAGGGTCACCGTATCTCCCAGTTTCAGGCCATTTTCGGACAA
>JAEEGH010015758.1_pt1 | contig 16365 bp, 19 predicted proteins | sample 9134181 | NCBI WGS metagenome assembly JAEEGH01 (sample SAMN16246544, study PRJNA631951) | gut metagenome | biome: gut microbiome; feature: rumen; material: DP-attached | host: Bos | place: Iran: Karaj | collected 2018-10
ATTTTGAATACTTCTTCCATCAACAATTTTTAAAGTATCCTTTTCAACTACTGCTTTAACACGAATTTCACCCTTTGAATTTTCTACATCAAATTCTTTGGCTAATACACTAAATTGATAATAATATTTATCAGTCACATTTATTTTAACATGTTTAATTGTATTAATTTTATCAAAATCTTGATTTGTATGTTCATTTTGGACTAAAATCGTTCTTGCTAAAATATCATATTTATTACTATCACGACGATAGCCGATTATTAAATTGATAAAAGATAATATAAGAAATAATATTACGACTAATATAATAAATATTAATCCATAAACAATATTTTCTTTTCTTTTTAAATGTTTTAGTGATATTTCCAAGAATGAACTATTTTTCACTATAAACACCTAACTTTCCATTTTTCATATACAAAACTTTATCAGCATATTTTAAAATATTTTCATTATGACTTACAACTATAACACATTTATCCATTTGAGATAATTTTTTTAATATGTTAAATATTATTTCTTCGTTAGTTTCATCCAAATTTCCCGTTGGCTCATCAGCAATTATTACTTTTGGATCATTTGCTAATGCTCTTGCAATAGCTACTCTTTGTTGTTCTCCACCTGATAATTCTCTTGGATAATGATTTATTCTATCTCCCATATTGACATATTCTAAAAGTTTAATTGCTCTGGTTTTTCTTTTTTCTTTTTTTATCTTATTATTAATATACATAGGCAACATAACATTTTCAAAAGATTTTAAATTTGGATCTAATGAGTAATTTTGAAAAATAAATCCAATCCCTCTCATTCTAATTGCACTTAAAACTACATCGTCATAATTTGAAATATTTTCTCCATTAATTAAATATTCACCGCTTGTTTGTTTATCAAGTGTTCCCAATATATTCAATAATGTTGATTTACCACTACCAGAATGTCCCATAATTGCATAGAAACATCCGCTTTCAAATTTATATGTTGCATTATCAATAGCAATTATCTTTTCAGTCTTTGTTTGATAAATCTTATACAAATTTTTAATTTCTAAATTCTTGTACTCACCCTTAAATAATTCATTTAAAGATATATTTAAAATCTTACATAAATCTTCCATAATAGAAGCATCAGGAAGATTTAAACCTCTTTCCCATTTACTTACTGCATTCTTACTAACATTCATTTTTTCAGCAAGTTGTTCTTGTGTCATATTCAATTTTTTTCTGTTTTCAGAAATAAAATTACCAATCTTTTCTTGATTCATAAAATCCCTTCTTTCACAAAAAATTTTATAAAATATAGAACAATTTTTACACACACTTAAAGTTTACTTTTACAAAATCAACAATATTATAGCACGAAAAAACAAAGAAATTAATGTTATATTACATTATACTTTTATTACTAAAGGTAAAATATTATTGGTGGTATTTTGATTGATAATAACTTAAAAGATTGTAGAGAAGATTTAGATATGACACGAGAAGAAGTTGGATCTATCTTTGGTGTTAAAAGAAAAACAGTAGCATGTTGGGAAAATAATCATCGTATAATTCCATTCAGCAAGCTGATAAAACTTTGTGATTTATATAATTATTCATTAGATTATGCCATTGGATTTTTAAGAAGAAATATTAGATATGGTAAAATCGAAACAAATAAAAATATGATTGGTAAAAAATTAAAAGAAATAAGAAAAGATTTAAACATTACACAAAATACATTATCTAAAAAATGTTGTATATCCCAATCAACATATAGTGCTTATGAAAATGGTAAAAATTTAATAAGTACAATAACTATTTATACTATATGTATAACATATAATATATCAATGGATTATATTGTTGGAAGAACTAATAAGAAAAACATAAAATAAAACTAAAGGAACTCTTGCACGAGTTCCCTTTTCACATCAAATATTCTTACACCGTTAATGATAATTGTAACCTTTCTTCCTTTGTCTATCATGATGATAGATTTTGCTTTAATTTCAAATACTTCTGTAAATCTTTTTAACTGTTTATCAGTTAATCTCATTCCAATTCCCCCTTTGGATGAGTTAATTTTATCACTTTTGTTTGTCGATTATTGTCGAATTATGTCAAAACACAAAAAAAGAAGATACTTTTATTCCCAAAAACAAAAAATACTAGTTTCTTCTTCATAAGTATAAATATTTAGCTTTTTCTCCTTTATATATTTTTCTATTTCACTTTTAAAGTCTTTACTAACAATAGACGTTTTAATAAATTTATCAGTATATTTAAAATTAATTAGCATTTTATATGCAATAAAACCCTTCATGTATTTTTCTTTAAAGCAAATTTGTATTATGTCTAAATAGTTATATATATCCAAAGTTTTTGTATCAATCATGTATTTATCACATAAATAAATACCATCTATATAGAAGTTAGGAGCATATCTACATTCAACATAAATAGAGTTTTTATCATTAACACTACAATTTATTTCAGCTAGTTCTTCTTTTGTTAATTTTTTATAATTTTTATTAAAACGATGTATTTTTAAATAGTTAAAAATACAAGCAATAACAAAAATAGATGCAATAAAGACCGCTATGAAATATTCAAGCATATAATAATATGGATTGTATTCGAAAACATTGAAAGAAATATAATTATCTAATTCAGATTCTTTTAATGTAATTCCTAATTTATTCTCAACAAAACTAACGACTTTCTTTGTTGTTTCATCATCCATCTTATCTACATTTCCAACTATTCTCCGACCATTTTGATATTCGCTCAACTTAATCTCATTAATTAATTCCAAATCGGATTCAATAAAATAATATTTCTTATCAACTTCTATATAAAATAAATCAGTATTCCTTTTTGCATAAAAATCACTTAAAATAGGTCTTTCATATAAATCTAAATATATATTTGCTCCTGTTCTTTTATCTACAGTATCCAAATCAAAAAAATTTTTTTGATATTTTTGATTATAATTTCTTTTATTAATAAAGTATAATAAAAGCACGCCACTTGCTACAATAAAGACTAATGAAATAATAACTATAAATACAAAAATATTTCTCTTTTTCCAAAAATTTTTATTCTCAATAACTCTTTTCATGATAAATACACCCTCTACCAAGAACTATACTGATGAACCACTTCTTTTGTTTTAGGATTAATAGCATTCATTATTAGAGTTCCATGATTGCAATATCCTGAATCATCACATTTATCACGATAAATATAAATTGTAAAGTCTTGTTTTCTATCTTCATCATCAATTGGTGTATAAATAAATGATGTAATCATAATATTATCATGGTTCTCAAAACTTTCATAATTACCAACAAATGTTGCACCATCCCTATATTTTTCATCAAAACTAATAGTATTTAAATTATCATCCTTATAATAAAGAACAATATCTGTACCTCCTTGAAATGGCATTATTGATCTATGGAATTCATAATCAATAACATTAGTTGGTATTTTTTCTGGAAATGTTTTTTCTAAAACACTATTCCTTCTCGTATATGTAAATCTAAAGTTATCTATAATATAAAATAAATGACCATATTTAAAAAATGAAAATAAACATAAAATTACAAAAGCCCATATACAGCTAACAAGTATTTTTTTCTTTTTTGACATTTTAGGTGGCTCTATTTCTTTTACCTTCAGATTTTTTGATTTAATTATTTCACTAAAGTCTTCAAAATGATCGCCTATTGTAATTGGAATCATTCTCTCTATAGCATATCTATCACAATCATTATTCTGCGTTGTAATATATAAGTATTTATTAAATATCGCATGAAAAAATAAACCTTTCATTCCAGCATGATTAGTTGCACCACCAAAGCCAATTTTTCTATAAAGGTATTTAATATCATCGTATCTAAATAAATGCCCGTTTTTTAGATTAATAATATAATTATCAGTTAAAATATATTGATGATCTTCGTGTAATAATGGTTTATTTAATTCTTTATCTACCTTTTTATAATATGATAAATTATTATTTCTTTTATAATATACATAGTCCATTATCGTAACTATTAAATTATGAATTATTAAAATACCAACTACAATAGATATAATTTTTAAATCATCATCAAACCATACGAATGATGCCATGAAAAACAAAAATATTACAACTACATATATCATAATTGTTCCAATCATTGTATATCTAATATATTCTTTCACTTCTTTTTTCACTTTGAAAATCACCTACTACTTACATAAAAATTATTTAATTATAATCACTTAAACAATTATAAGGAATCAAGTTCCTTTTCCATTTTTCTATCGCGAACACGAATTATAACAAACGCAATGACAACAATAAGGAATATTGCCCCTATTACAATACCACCTATCATCATTTGCTTTTCAGTTAATTTAAATCCTTTATCATCATTTTCAGTATTATTAATTGTTTCTTTTTGAACTTCTATTATATAAGATTTAGTATTACCATTTTCAGCTTTAACATCTATAGTAACTTTATTATCATTTAATTTTAAATCACCGTCACCTACAATTTTAACAGTTGCTTTTTCGTCTTCAGGCAATGCCTTAATTTTTAGTGAATTTATATCTTCTTTAATACTAATATTATATGTAGTTATGTCTTTTGCAAAATTAATAGAATACCCACTAATTGCTAAATCTTTTAAATTATTATTATCTGACTTTTTCTTTTGTGTATTTGTTTTATTATTTGTAGTTTTGCTACTTGTTGTTTTAGATGAAGGCACAGTTTTCTTTTTCTCTGCAGGTTTATTATTAGAAATAATATTGTTTGGTTCTTTAATTTCTACATCCTCAGGTTTAGTAATTGTCATCGTTTTAGACATATCATGTGAATATTCTAACTCTATCATATCATCAGCATTATATTCTGGATCATTGCCTCCTAAAACTTGATATACTATAGCACCACTATTTTTCATTTTTATTTCAGAAGTTTTTTTATCTGTATCCTTGACATAAAACTTAATAGATATTAAATAATCAGCACAATATAAAACCTTATCAACACATGCATCAACATTAAATACACTATTATTGAATTGACTTATGACATATTTTTTATTTCCATCTTTATAAATATTAGACTTCCATACTTTTCCATTGTCGTATATATCTTCAACTATAAAAACATCTTCATCGTAATCAAGTTCGAAAGCAACAGTCCAAATTCCTAATGTATCCAAAGTACCTTTTTTTATATTAGAAAAGTTAATTTTAAAAGCTTGTGAAAAACTCGTTCCAACGGATACTGTATCCATTCCTTCTATTAAAATATCATCAATAGAGGCACTAGTGGCTTTAGTATTAAATGGAATAATTAGTACTGTTAAGATTAAGACAAACAAATACTTTATTTTTTTCATAAATTCAACTCACTTCCAATCCATATCTTCTATTATCATTATATCATTAAAACACTATATTTTATAAAAAATTAACAAATTTCTACCCCAAAAGAGATAAATTCGCCTTTTAAGTCCTTGAAAATTATATTAGTTTAGCATATTCTAATGGTGTGTACACGAAAGGAGTTTCTATGAATCCAAGTAAAATTGGAAAATTTATATCCGAACTTCGTAAAGAACGAAATATGACTCAACAAGATCTGGGTGATTTACTTGGAATTAATGGTAAGTCTGTTTCTAAATGGGAACGAGGAATAAATTGTCCTGATATTAGTATCTTAAAAGAAATTGCTGGAATATTTGATATTTCTGTTGAAGAATTATTAGATGGCGAAAGAAAACAAAAAGAAATCATCATTAAAGATGATGGAAAATATTTTAAGCGATTTCTCATATTAACTATATTTGCTATTATAATTCTTGCTATTGTGTTAGTAATTAAAACACATTATCAATACAATGTATATCATATACAAAGTGAAACAAGTGTCATCGATATAGATGGATACATTATATTCAATCCTCGTGATGAAATATTTTTAATTAATACATTAAATTATAAGAATGAAGCAAATAAAAAAGCAAATCAATTGAAACTTATTCTAAAAAATAATGATAAAGTGCTATTTAATTATCAAACAAACAATTATTTAGAAAAAAAAGATATTTCTGATATTTTGAAAGAAACATCTATTAATATTAAAAAAAGTAATGAAAATGATGAAATCAACAATTTGATTTTAGAAATATTATTTGATGATGAAAAATTAGAAATATCATTAAGGATTAGTGAAAAACTAACCAATAACTTTTTAAGATAAAGGAGTGTTTATGAAAAAAAATATTTTAGAAAAAATAATAATTATTGTACTTGCAATTACTTTCATTTTAGATTTTTTCTTTAATCAAAATAACAATTATTATGTAGAACCATTTGTGAATATTATCTATATTTTGTTAGCTACTCTCCTTATTTATTTAGGTAATATTAATAAGGTTAAAGAAGAAAAGAAAAAATCTTTTAAATTAATCTTTATATTTTATATAATTCTTATCGTCTATTTAACATTTAATAGATTTTGGCATTATCGTGATGGAATGTATAATTTAATTCCATTCAATACCATTATGAATTTAAGAGGTAATACACACTTATTAAGAACATTAATATTTAATTTCTTCTTATATATGCCACTTGCAATAATTCTTCCAAATATGACCGATAAACTAAAATCTACCAAAAATTATATTATAACAATTATATTCATATCTATATGTATGAAAGGAATTGGATATATACTGCATTACTCTGTTCTTGATATAGATGACATTATTCTTAATATTTCAGGTTCCATCATTTTATTCATAATAATCAAAAACAAAAAAATTAATAAGTTAATTAACAATATATTATTTAATGTCAAAATTAAAGAGAAACTACTTAACATTTTGTATATTACAATATATGTATTTTTTATAGGAATATCAGTTATAAAATCTTCTGGTGGAATTGTGGCTTTATATAATGCATATTATAGAGATTTTTCACACTTCACTTGTTATAAAAATGAAAAAACATACATTGCTACTATTGGAAATGAAAAATACTATTCTAAATGTGAATATAAAGACAGCTACATAATTGCAGGCAACTTGAAACTATCTGTTCCTGATTATGTCCAATCATGGCAATATAGAGAAAGAGATAATTCAAAATTATTTATAATAAAAGAAAAAATTATCGATAACATTAAGATTACAAAAAAGGATAATACAATAAAAAAAATATATAGTTATCATAATTCAAGAAAACTTTATATGGTAAATATTGATTATATAACATTAACAAAAAATGGTATAGAATACAAAATAGAAGATGAAACAGAAAATGATATTAATTTAGATGTTCTTGTAAAACTACATTCAATTAAAGATTTTAATAATTATAGCTATGCCTTATACAAGGGTAATAACTTTAATATGATACATATATTTGCGGAAAACAATTTATTCTATGCATTCATTGTTCCAAAAGATTATACAATAGATGATAATAATACAACAAAGTTATATGAATTTGCAAAGAATAATAAATAAAAAAATGCTAGTGGATTAGTCCATTAGCTTTTTTGTAATTGATTTTTTTATTTATAGCAAAGAATGGCTAACTACACTATTCTACCTGCTTCATTGCTTCTTCTATTGTTAAACATTTCATATTATCTTTTAACTTCGAATTATTTATTAAAGTAAATCTCCTTTTTTCAATATCAATATCAAAAGGTAAATCACTATCTACAATAAATTTCCTAGTAAAGTGATATGCACTAAAATCTTTACCTTCTAAAAAATATAAAAATGTTTTTCTTTTATCTTTATCTTTAATATCTACATACATCTTATTTATCCTCCATAGAAGATTATATCACAAACGATTACATTTTTATTATAAAAAAAGAAAGGTATGACAGGAATAATCCCATCATACCTTATTTAATTGCTTTGAAGTAAATTAATTCACTTGTCTTATTCCAATCATATTTATTCCACATATTTGTTTCATTGCCAATACTTGGATCGAGCATTAGTATTTTGTTATTACTAACACTATCTAATGCTACCCAATGTTGTGAATTAGAAGTAGCACCTTTTACTTCAATAGCAATATAATATCCTTTTTCATAATATTTTTGTATTTCATACAACTTTTGAGATTTAGACATCCCTTTCAATTTAACTGAACCAGCATATTGAAAATTTGGTACAGCTTTACTTATTGCTCTATATGATAAATTTCCATGTTTATCAAATCCATAATTGTTATTAAGGGCTATTACAAATGTACCTGGATTAAATGGATATATATCTTTTGTTGGCACACCACTTTTCTTGATAAGGATAGCAATAGAAGTAGTTAAACAACCTATACCACCTATTGTTTTATTTGTTGTACCTATCTTTATATTAGCCCACTCTTTATTCCCCTGTTTCCAATTAACTATTTCACCATTATCGTGAAAACTACCATAAATAACACCATACCACATATTATCATATTTTTCACTTGTTAATTCATTAAACTCTTTTATTTGTTCGTCATTAAAGTTATATTTTTTTATCATTTCATCAGTATTATTGCTATTGATATTAATATGTAAAATAGTCTTCTTATTACTGTTTTGAATTGTATTTAAAGGTTTATTATGAACATCTGTGAAATCAACATCTTCAAGTGTTCCAAGAGAATCAGTTTCATATTCTTCGATACTTGTATTGTGAGTTATGTTATTCATATCCCAAAACACTTCTTTGAGAATTTTTTTCTTTTCTTTATCCATTGTAATTACATCTTGTTCTTCGTCTCCACCAGATACTTTAACAGCATAAATTGATAATACATCTTTCCAACTTGTTTTATTAGAGTTAATTACAACTTCATCATATATTTGTTGCCTTTTTAACAAATTAATTTTATTATCCATTTCATCATTTAATTCTTCTATGCAATCACTCATTTTTATACTATTTTCAATATTTTCTGATGAGAAAAATATTCCAAATACTGAAAACAATATTCCCATAACAAGTGAGAACATTAAAATAACAACCAACACGAATACACCTGCACCAGATAGTGATGTAATTAAGGCTTTTAATCCTTTCATAATTCCTTTTATTGCAGATACACCGGCATTGCCTACTTTTTTAGCCCCATTCTTTACTTTTTGTGAACCTTTTTTAGCAAGTTCCTTGCCTCTTTCTAAAATTGTTTTTTCTTTTTTTATAGTTTCCTCTATTTCTTTATGTTCTTTTAAATTATCTATTGGTACTTGTTTTTTTTCACTATTCTTTATTATTTTATTATTAATAGTTTTATTAATCTTTTTCTTCGCAGAATATGATAATTCATCTTTTATCCTATTAGTTGTATATTTTATTCTCTCCTCACTATATTCTTCTGGATTATTTTCATTGTTGATTTTTTCTTTATTCTTTTTACTAGCATAAACAATTGGATCTTTAACTCTTTCTGTCCATGCTTTTGCTTTATTTAGTTTTTTTATATCTTTTATTCTTTTTTCTTTCATTCTAATATCATTCATTAACTTCACCTCTTTTTATTTCTTTTAATTTTGTTGTCATTAAACTATACAATTTAGTATTATCTGGAAAACTATTTTTAAATGGCACTAAAGCACTACCTATTTTAAGAAGACCACTACCTGCTACTACATTATTAATAAATCGCATTTGCTCTTGTGAAATATTAAGTAGCCTAGAAAGTTCTAAAGAATCCGAAGCTGATTCACTTAACATAATAATAAATTCAGAGTTTGATAACATTGTTCTAGCAATATGGCTTTGTAATAAATCTTCCACATTTTGAGTTATTCCTGTACAAAATGCTCCGTATTTTCTAACTCTTTTCCATAACGTGAATAAGAAATTTGCAGAGTATTCATGTTTAAATAATAAATATATTTCATCAATAAAAATATAAGTATTTCTACCTTTAAATCTATTTGAAGTAATTCTATTTAAAATATTATCTAATATTACTAACATTCCAATAGAACAAAGTTCACCTTTTAAATCTAATACATCATAGCAAACAATTCTATTATTTGGATTAACATTAGTTTGTTTAGAAAATGTATTAAGATTACCTTTAGCATAAAGTTCTATTGAAAGAGCTATAGCTTTTGCCTCATCTTCTGGTTGATTTAATAATTCCTCACGAAAATCTTGTAAAGTCGGAACTAATCCTTGATAATTTCCTTGTTGATATGCACGGTACACTTTAGATGTACATCTATCAATAATAGATTTCTCTTTGGCACCTAGTTTTTTACCATCTAATAATTCTTCACAAAGAGACAATAAGAACTCTGATTTTAAAATAAGAGGATTATTTCCATCACCATAATCAGAATTAATATCCATTGCATTTATGTGATTATCACTAGTTGCTGACATTTCTATTACTTCACCATGTAAATTTTTAATTAAATCTCGATATTCTCTTTCAGGATCAATAACAATAATATCAGCATTTTTATCTCTTAAAGCAATAGAGACTATTTCATTTTTAGCTGCAAAAGATTTACCGCTACCAGATATTCCTAAAATAAATGAATTGCCATTTAAAAGCTCCTTTCTATCCGCAAGTATCATATTATTACTAATAGCATTTTCTCCATAATACACACCGTTTTTATGGTTTATTTCTTGAACTTTAAATGGAATAAATATAGCAAGTGATTCTGTTATTAATGTTCTTGATATTTGAATTCTTTTATCTCTAAATGGCAAAACAGTATTTAATCCTTCCATTTGCTGATATTTTAAAATTGATATTTGGCATGAATTCTTTCTTCCTATTGCTAAAAGACTATCTGTATATTCTTCTAATTCTTCTTTTGTATCAGCAATTAACATAATAGTTAACAGACTAAAAAATAATCTTTGATCTCTAACAATTAAATCTTCTAATAATTCATTTATCTCTTTTCTTTGCATTTCCAAATCATAAGGAACAACTGCACTAAAATTATTATTGTTATTTTGTTTTCTCTGCCAATTTGCTATATTAGTTTCATTGCCTAGTCTTATGTTTTCTACCATCTTAACAGCAACATCCATAGGAACTGGTTCAACATCAACCGATAAAATTAAATTCTTATTGAGCTCTGTTAATTCACTAACAAAATCATCTCTTATAAAATTGGAATAATCTTTTAAAAACAAAACTCTGCCAAACTTATTACCCATTTCAAAATAATCTTTTTGAAAAGTAAAATTATCTGGACAAATGTAATCTTTAAAAGAATGTCCTTTTCTCATATTATCTAACATATCAAAATTAAAGTTATTTTCTTCATCACTTCTGTAAAAATTATGAGCTATTCTAAGTCTTTCAATAGCATCTAATTCCATACATTTAGCACCAATAATATTAAAATGATTTTTAAGCTCTGCCCCTATTCTTGAAAAATATGTCCTTGCTTCATCAATATTTTTTTTATTAATTGTAATTGTTAAAAACTTTTCTTGAATTATAGATTTATTATCCAATGCCTTAGTTAATAAAATATCATTATATTCTTTTCTTAATTCATCTAATCCATCATTTGCTTCTTTTATTTTAATATTATTGTCATAATCTATTTTATTTAGCCTACGATTTAAAATAGTTATTTTACTATCAACCGATGGATCTAGTGAATTAATTAATTCATAATACTTTATAAACATTGATTCTTTATCATCTTTAGAAGCTGCTGCAAAATTAATGTCTGTAAATTTAAATGTCTTTGAATATTTATTTTTATCTACTAAAAAAATGCCATCTCTATATATCGTTTTAATAGGGATGACATCTTGTACACTTTTCGGTATTTCAAATATATTTTTATCTTTTTGAAAAAATCTTTCTAATTTTTTTATCATTCTTTTCTTCCTCACTTTCTCTTATTAATACTTCATAAAAATTTATAGGTTTAAATACTAATTGTTTAGATACTAAAAATTCAGTTTTCAAAAAGGAAATGATAAAATCCTCAAAATTAAGACCATTATATTTAATAAATCCTATTGCTATAAATGGACATGCACCTAATATACATATCCATGATAATATTTCTTTATTAAAAACATTTTTTAGACCAAAATATAATCCAACTGCTACAATACATGATATAACGGCAAAAATAAACTGTCTTAATGTAAGACCAAAGTATACCTTTTCAGTATAGTCTCTTATTTCCTTATTAATTTTAACTTCCATTGTTTATCTCTCCATATCACATTTCTTATTAGATTCAATTAAAGGATTCTTACCTTTAACAATACTTTCTATAAACTCTTTTTTTATCCATAAATCTTCTTTGAAAGTATCAAGATATTTTTCTTCCAGAATTTTTTTTACTCTTTGAGCTTCTTTATAACTCATATATGTTTTTCCTTCTTGAAATTCTGGTAATAATTCCTCATAATTATTATCCAATTTATCTTTTCTTACTTCTAAAGATTTCGTATTATTTACCCATGAACCGACTAAATCATGATTATAACTTTTTTCATAATAATCACCACCGCCTAATCCATTACTTAAAGATAATAATAATGGAAGTGGTGCTATAGCCATATATCCAATTTTATTTTTATATTTAAAAAAATCATAATTAAAATCAGCAGGAACACAATGGTTTAAATCAATATATTGTTTAGTATCATGATTATATATATACCTATAATTATCAACTTTTAAATTGTCTTTTAAAGGTATTTCTTTAAATTTATCGTAAGCTAAACTATAAATACTATTATTTATTTTTCCATCTTTATCACATAATTCAAATTCTTTTTCTAATCCAGAAAATATTCTTGAACATTCTTCTGAATAAACATCTTGACTATTTCCATAATCACCAACAACATATACACGATCACCCTTCCAATTTTTAGTTAAGTTATCTAATAATGTTAAATTCATTGGATTTTCTAAATATCCCCATTCTAAAAGTTTTAATCCAGCATTAGATCGAAGATACTCTTTCTTATCAACATTTATAATCATATGATATTGTCCCATACTATCTCTCCCAACTATCTCTAGATGATTTATCTAATCCCTCTACTCTATTAGATTCTCTAACTACATCCGATTGCAATTCTGGATTATTTTTTGATTCATTATAAGCATTAATAATATCCTCTGATAAAAAATGATAATTTTTCTTTTCATATTGTTTTTTATCATCAATGAAACTATTTGTATATTCAATAGCTATTTGCTCATCCAATCTTAAATCTTTTGGATTCAAACCAATATCCATGCATAATAATGCTTGGTTAAAATATTTTTCATCTTCTTTCTTCAATGCTGATAGTTGATTATACATAATAGTTAAGAATTGTCTTGAAGTAATATCAGCCATATACTTTTCAGTAACCTGTTCTAATATTTTTTCATAATGTGTTGGTGGAACTCTAGTTGGTTCTTGTGTAGATGGATTTATATACTTATATGTCATATCACTTATAGCTTTACTCATATCCTTTGGTTTTAATTGAGTAAAATCATCATATTGTTTTCTCATTTATATTACCTCGCTTTCTAGTTTTTCAAATTTATCAACACCATAAAGTAATCCAATATCACTTCCATTATCCCAATTCATGCCAATTATTCCCATGTCATCAACATAATTAACTGTACCTAAAAGATTAGGCATTAATTCATATTTGCTATCCATATAAATTAATTTAATTCTTGTTCCTTTTGGAAATTCTTTTTTTATAAAATTTATTTGTTCTTTATCTCTCATCTCTTTCATCCTTTCTTTTTTCTTTTGATAAATCAATATCTCTATACTCATCATCTTCAAAATATCTACTAATATAGGGATAATCTAAATATTTAACGCCATCTTTTTCTGTATTATCTGCATATCGTTCTTCAATATCATCAAGACTTTCGCCAATTCTTGAGTACCGATAGCCATAACCATTTTCTTCAAGTTTATCAAGACTATCCATAATTGCATCTACTTCTTCATATCCGTCATACCATTTTAAGTTATCCCATCCAATATATATTTCGTTTCCATCTACACTTGCTTTACTAACATCTAGATTATTTAACAAATTAAAATCATAATTATTAACATCAGCAACAGAGCCTTCCTTTATGTTATTGATTTTATATTTTCTAATATGTTCATCAATATATTTTTTTAACTCTTTATAACCGTTTTTACTAACAATTATTCTTACATCACTTCTATATCCCATTATCTTTCACGCTCCTTCATAAATTTACGATTAGCATTGGACATTAAAATAGCATTTACTCTAGCATTTGTCCTTTTTATGCTATTTTCATTAAAAATCAACTTATACTTATCAACTTGTTCTTGAGTTAATGATTTAAAATCTGCATTATCATAATCATCACCAACAATTAAAAAAGGACCGGCAATTATGTCATGTCCTATATCCCTATTTAATTCCATTCCATTGATTTTACCTTCCTCATTACATATTATTACAATATCATCATCAAAAGGTAAATATACTTCCTCAATCCAACCTCCAACTAATCTTTGATATTCCTCTAATTCTTTTTTTATTTCTATTTCTTTTGGAAGTTTATTAGGTTCTACTAATAAACATTTAATTTTATCATCTGTCATAATCCCATCATCTCCCTTACAACTCTATCTGACATTTTAATAGTTCCTACTAAAACTAATATATTGAATATTAATTCTCCTAAATAAGTCCATACTTGTGAATTAGCACTTGCTGTTACATCGATAATTGGTGGACTACTTGCAAATGCAGAAAAAATAATACACGATAAAACTATAATTGCACCCTCCAAGCATACTGCTGCATAACTTTTTAAGAAACTTTTTCCTACTTGCTGTGTTGTTTCACCAGCAAAAGTAGATAAAGGAATTGGTGCAATAGCAGTATATAGATATAATTTAAAGAATCTTCCATATACTGTCATAATCATTATTATGGATAAAACTGTAACAACAAGACTACCAATTAAAGTAATTGCCCAAAGTGGAATAGAAGAAATAAATCCAACATCTTCTATTGCTTCAACTATTGTATTAGGTAAAACTGCATTTGTACTTCCTGAAATATTGGCAATACTCATAATTTTAGATACCATTCCTTGCGATATTTTAAAGACTGCAAGCATTAAATCCATTCCATAAGTAACGACAACTTTAGCAAGAGCAAATCTTATAAATAATTTTAAAGCATGTTCTGGTTTTTTGATATCATTAAAGGATGTACAAGTTTTAATGATACTTATTGCAAAAAATAAAACTAATAATGCTAAAGCTATAGCTTGCAATCCTCCATATATGTTTTTGATAATCTCCCATATTGCACCACCCTTAAATGTTTCAGGAGTTTGCGTCACTAAATTCCATATTTCTGCAAGTTTAGAACTCCATGTATCAAGTGCTTTTTGCAAATTTTCTATAATTGAATCTGTCAAACTATTTCACCTCCTAAAAATTAATTAGGAGAATACGAAATTTTCTATCCTCCCGTAATTAGATTCAATATAGGTTTTGCGAATATAATAATAATTCCACCTACTACTTGTAAAACTCCATTAGATCTTTGAGATGGATCTTGACTTTTAAATGATAATCCAAATTGCATAATACCAAATCCTGTTAATATAAATCCGACTACTCTCATTATTGTAAATATAAAGTCTGATAAATTATTAACAACTTTTAGTGGATCTTCATTTGCAGCATAAACATTTACTGTCATAAATAAAAGAACTAAAATGATATATACATATTTTAGTCCTACTTCTAATTTTTTAATTTTTTTCATATTCTTTCCTTTCTTTTTAAAATTTATAATAATCAATATCATCAGAAGTTATAATGTCATAATCTTCCTCAATATCTTTAATATCTATTGTTTCAGTTATTCCTTCATCTTTAAACAAACTAATTGAAGCAAGTGAATAATCCTTCAAATCATGTGAATAAGGTTCTCCTTCTCCATCAGTTGTATATTTAATATTAGGATGTTTTTCTAATATATATTTCAAGTCTATAATTGGTCTTTCACCTCTAATAAATAAAATGGCATTGTTATTATCCAATGTTCTAACTTCATCAGGAGTTAATAACTCTCTACCAATTTTTTGATAATTTGTTGAATAACTTCCACTTTTTCCTTTGCTTTTTCCGTAAGTATTAGTATCAATTGTATCTTTTCCCAAGAGTTCTGAAATATATTTATGTGTTGATTGCTCATTACCACCTAAATATAATAATTCATCACAATTTCCTACTATTGATTCCCATTCTTTTGTAAATAGCGATTTAAGTTGAGCTAAATTTTGAATAATAATTGATACTGATACCTCACGAGATCTC
>JAEEGH010015759.1_pt1 | contig 16364 bp, 17 predicted proteins | sample 9134181 | NCBI WGS metagenome assembly JAEEGH01 (sample SAMN16246544, study PRJNA631951) | gut metagenome | biome: gut microbiome; feature: rumen; material: DP-attached | host: Bos | place: Iran: Karaj | collected 2018-10
TAAGTAACAGGAGCTGTGCTGTCTATTACGTTCTTGCCATCTATCTCGCAATAGGTATAGTAAGAAGAAGCGATGCCCTTTGTCCTTGCAGCCTTTACTGAAGGCAGTGTCAGAACAACAGGGAGTTCCTCTCCCACATTCATGGTAACGATAGAACCATTCTTTACTTCACCATTCACTTTGATGTTTACAGAAACGGCTCTGGTCCTTACGCTGATCTTTGCAGAAACTGCTTTTCCGCCTGCCGGTGTGAAAGAAATAACAGTGCTTCCGTTCTTAAGGCCTTTGACCACGCCGGTATTTGTTACGCTGGCTACTTCAGGCTTGCTGGACTTCCATGAGCCGCCCACGCCTGTGGTCTTGCCGCCCACATTGTAATCAAGATCTCTTGATACGCCGCCTACCCAAACTGTAAGAGCTTTGGATGTGGTGACTTTTGTACTGCTTCCGTGTACGAACAGGTAATTACCTGCTGCACTTGCTGTGATAGGGCTCAGTCCGGTAATGACCATGACTGCTGCCAGAAGTGCCGCACAGATCTTTAAACTTCTCTTCATATCTTCCTCCGTCTCCGGTGCTTTAGATTAGTAATAGTTTCATTTTGGTTTCCCGGCACCGGTATTGTGGAAACCTCTGTAATGAATGATAGCACAATAAAAAATAAAAAGCATCACACTTTTGTGCCAATTTCCTTAAGAAATTCTTACACTGCGACAAAATTCTGACACAAATTGCTTTTTCTTGTATTAATACTGCCATTTGTGCTATACTAACTCTGTTCGGAACAATCAGGCATACGGGAACCATCCCGGTGCTATATAACGGAGGGAAGTATTATGTACGCAGTATGTTTGGACCTTGAAGGAGTGCTCGTTCCGGAGATATGGATCGCATTTTCGGAAGCCACCGGCATCCCGGAGCTTCGCCGCACCACAAGAGACGAGCCGGATTATGACAAACTCATGAAATTTCGTATTGGGATCCTCAAAGAGCACGGACTGGGTCTTATCCCGACCAGTGTCTTATCAATTCTTACGGATGCAAATATAACATAGTAGATGATCAGCAGCTGTACCATGACAGGCGTTCCTCTGATAACCGTAAGATACAGCTTACATACGAGATTCATGATCTTGAACCTGCCGGTCCTGTCATGCGTCGAACGTACTATCGCTACCAGGAAGCCTAAGAGCATACCGATCATTACCGCGAAAACCGTAATGATCAGTGTGGTCTTTAATCCGTTTACCAGATACTTCCAACGGTCATCCACTATAAAAGTCTCATGAAGTTTATCGAAAAATGAATCCAATATGGTCCTCCTTCTCCTCTGTTACGGATGCCAGCTATTGATTCCTCAAAATGATCTTGAGTTACAACTTATTTTTTAACAATGATAACCTGTGTAGATGTTGCATAGCCTACTGTGAAGTCAACGTTCTTCTTACGGTCTTCTGTTACGGAGATACCGGCTACGCCGACATCCGCCTTGCCTGACTCTACGGAAGTGATAATGGAATCAAACTGCATATCTTCTACTTCAAGCTCTAATCCGAGCTTATCGCATACTGCTCTCATCATATCCACATCTATGCCGACTACTTCGCTGCCCTTCTTGCTTTCATAAGGAGGGAACTCTGCGTTTGTAGCCATGATCAGCTTGCCTGTTCTTGTTACGGAAGCATCGGGAACGTAAGATACCTGATCCGCATCTTCACCAATCCAGTGGGATACTATCTCATCGAGCTTTCCTTCGCTCTTTAATGCGTTGATCGCATCATTAAGTTTCTTTCCGAGCTCGTCGTTGCCTTTTTTATAAGCTACCGAATACTCTTCTTCAACGAAAGGAACATCAAGGATCTTTAAGTCGTCGTTTTTCTTAACGAACTCTTTAGCCGGCTCACGGTCAATGATAACTGCGTCAACCTTGCCCTGCTTTAATGCCTGGATGGCATCAGCACCCTTGTTGTACTTTTCAACAGTTGCATTCTCTATGTCGCCTGCGAAGATCTCGCCGGTGGTTCCGAGCTGTGTACCGATAACCTTGCCCTTAAGGTCATCCGCACTCTTTATCGATGAACCCGAGCTCTCGGATGAGCTGCATGCACAAAGCATCATCGCCATAACCAATAGGCCTATAACAAATATTTTTTTCTTCATAGTCTTGTCCCTCTTTTCTTATAAATCAGATTTATAAAAACAGTATAATTTTACCACTTTATCGCGATAAATGCAAGGTAAAGAAAAAGGGCCGATCGTTTGATCGGCCCCGGGGGAAAATTATTGTTAACGCCTCATCAGTCAGCTGAAAGTCTGTTAGCTTTCTTAACTGTGATGTTTTCATTGTAACATTCAAAGATATTGTCAACTCTGTTGATATCCTTCTGAGGATTCTTTGTAATTGCCGATACGATCGGCACGATGATAAGTCCTGCGATCATGGCTAAAGCACCTGCTACGATAGGTGAATCAAAGAACTTGAAGAACAGGTTTCCTACCGTAAGCACAACGCTTGCGATGAAGCTTGCCCATACTGCGGGTCTGGTAACCTTTTTCCAGTAGAGACCGTACAGGAAAGGAGCAAGGAATGCGCCTGCCAATGCACCCCACGAAATACCCATGAGCTGTGCGATGGCTGTAGGAGGATCAAGTGCTATGACTACCGATACAACTACGAAGAACACTATCATTATTCGCATTATGAGCAGCTGTTTCTTCTGATCCATGTTCTTTATCACGTTGTCCTTAAGAAGGTCAAGTGTAAGTGTTGAGCTTGATGTAAGTACCAGTGCGGAAAGAGTGGACATGGATGCTGAAAGCACGAGCACTACTACCACACCGATAAGGATATCGGAAAGTGAACTCTGGAGCATAGCGGGTACTATACCGTCATATGCTACAGCGCCTGTCTCTGCATTGATGAAGCTTGCGCCCTCGCCGCCGAACAGTCTTCCGAAACCACCCATGAAATATGAGCCGCCGCCGATGATGATAGCAAAGAATGTAGATACGATAGTACCTGTCTTTATAGCCTTCTCACTCTTGATGGCATAGAACTTCTGAACCATCTGAGGAAGTCCCCATGTACCGAGTGATGTAAGGATTACTACGCTCAATAAGCCTGCGGGATCGGGTCCGAAGAAGGAAGCGAATACACCGGGCTGTGATGCTGTCTCGGGAGCCTGTACATTTGAAAGTGCCTTTATGGCTTCCGTAAATCCGCCCTGACCTGCAAGTACGCTGGCTATAACGGCAATGATACCGATAAGCATGATCATACCCTGTATGAAATCGTTCATACTGGATGCCATGTAACCGCCGAGGATTACGTATACACCGGTGAGCACTGCCATACCGATTACTACTGCCGAGTAAGGGATATCAAATGCAAGTGCGAAAAGCTTTGAAAGTCCGTTATATACCGAAGCCGTATAAGGGATAAGGAAAACGAATGCTATGATCGAAGCTGCGATCTTTAATGCTTTACTGTCGTATCTTTTTCCGAAGAAATCGGGCATGGTCGATGACGAAAGGTGATTGGTCATAACTCTGGTACGTCTGCCGAGGATTACCCAGGCGAGCATGGAACCTATAAGAGCGTTTCCTATACCTATCCATGTGGATGCGATACCGAATTTCCATCCGAACTGTCCGGCATATCCTACAAAGATAACCGCTGAGAAATATGAAGTACCGAAAGAAAATGCAGCCATCCAGGGGCCGATCTTTCTGCCGCCGAGTACGAAGTCGTTAACTCCGGTAACCTTCTTCTTTGCACTTACGCCTACTGAGATCATTACTGCAAAGAATACAACCAGTATCAATATTTTTACTAACATAGTGAATATCTGCCGTAAAGCAGCCTCCTTGATAATATTGGTATGCTTTAGTGGTTTAAAGCGTTATGCTTTAAAGCGTTAAAGTGATGATAGCACCTTTTTTTCAGTTTGTCAACTACTTTATTAAAAAATTATAAAGATTGTGACAAAGGGACGGTTCTCTTGTCACATCATGTCTTTATTCCCGGCAGACTCATATATATTTGCCACATCGCAGGAAAAACGGATTTTGCATAATGACGTTATGGTTATATCCAAATTCTGTTATATGCAAAATCCTTCCAGACGTTTTCGCAGCGGACAAAATCAGTCCGCTAACCGCGAAAAGTCTGCGCTGCGCGGACAGCGAGTGGCAAAAACATATGAGTCTGCCTTAGTTTTACAGTATGAATGTAACAAAAGAATCGTCCCCGCTTTTACAAAATCGTTGACATTTGCTTATATGTATATGATAATTACACTAATGAGTAATCCTATTTTTATTACTTACAACCAATGTCATTCTGAGCAAAGCGAAGAATCTTAGTTTTAAGAAATGACAAACCGAAAGGAGATCGATAATATCATGGCAACCCTTACAATGATCCAGAAAGCTCTTTCCCTTAAGGAAAAATATGAAGTATATGACGGCGACACGTTAAAATATTATATAGAGAGACGTAAACTCATGTCCTCAAAGCCTGCTTTTGACATTTCGATAGAATCCGGTGTTATTGCAAGCGCTGAGGTTACCGCCACAGGCTCACCCCTTATTTTCAAACTCACATTTAACGGTGAAGACGCAGGCGAAATACGCTACGACGGCGTAGCAGGAATAAATAAGCTGGTATACGAAGCAAAGGGTATCGAAATAGACGGCAACAGCATGCTCACCGAGTTCACCGTAAAAAAGGACAAAAAAAGCATAGGCACCGTAAAGAAAAAGATTGTTTCCTTTAAGGATACCTATGCTATAGAATTTGAATCCGAAGGAGATTCACTCCTGTTTACTGCACTTACGCTGGTTATAGACGAGACCTTCCACGGCTGACAGCCTTATCCGGCAAGCACCAAGCCGGTCTTATGCGGACTACACTCTCATGTAGTCCCCGGGCTTATACTGGCCGCTCTGAAGCAGGTACTTTGCCCTTAACAGAGCATCCGCAAGCTCTCTTGAGTTATTGCGGCATAAAGTAAGCGTAAAGTCGATTTCTTCAAAGAACTGGGCCGGAGTCACTTCCAGACGCTGATGTACGTTTTCCGCTTCATTTTCCATCAGGCGGATGAACTTACCGTCTTCAAAACTCCAGATATCGCGCTTTATGGGCGACGTGCTCATTTTTCTTATAACTTCAAAACTGAATGCGGTCTCCTGAGGCATCAGGAACGCCCAGCTTCCAACCTCCATTACTTTTCCGGCGGCTATGGGAGCTTCTTTTTTCTTCTTTTTGAAAAGATAGAAAGCAAGCGCACCGACGGGTATCACAAATATCGCGATAAGGATGATGTCATCGATAAGGTTGTAGTTCGGGACCATATCGTAATATTCCCTGGCTGTTTTTCCGCTCGGAGCTATGGAGCTTTCCGCATCGGATCCGCCGTGATGGCGTCCCTTCCAGTCCTTGTCGCATTTCATAAAGTAAGCATAGGATATCTCATCGACTCCGTTGTCATCCCAGGTCACATCCATGTTGTACCATTTGCCCTGATACTGTACCCTGTTCCAGGCATGGTTGCCGCCTATCTCTATGGTAACGGGGATATCGAGCTCGCGCATGATGGCATAAAATGCAAACGCATATCCCGTACATGATGACCTTCCCTTGCAGAGTGCACTGTATGCACCGCCTTCAAAAGCCACGTATCTGTTAAGGAGCACCAGGTAATCGTGTACAGCCTTTATCTTTTCATAATCGCTCTCAAGGTCCTCGAACTTGGATGCTATTTTCTTTACACGCCTCTCCGCCATAAAATTGGCATAAAGTGACGGCTCGCTCAAGTGCAGATGCACCTCATATCCCTCAGGCACAGGTGTATATTCGTATCTTAACGCATAAAGCTCACATCCGACATAGCTTCCGTCTCTGGTATTTCTTTCCAGGATGGAGTCAAAATCTATAAATGTCGGCGGGAAAACGGAAGTAAAATATATCTCTCCCTTACCCTTGCTCATGGCAGTATCTATCAGGTTGTTGATCTCCGGGACCGTAGTCGCTACCTGATCATACCTGTACGTATCGCTGAATATTACAAAACGTACAAATATCAATACCAGTATGAGCACCAGTACAACAGTGCCGACTACTTTTTTTGCTCCACCCTTTTTTTCACCGTGCATTTTTCCAAGTTCCTTCCTACATCACCTGTAACTTATTGTTTTCCTGTGATACCGCATCGTCCAGCATCTTCCCTATGACACCGGAGCTAAGCTGTGCATCGAGCAGATCATCCGATGCAGCCTTATCATATTCTATCTTTAATAGCTTTATGGTCTTATCAAGGTTTTCAGAGATGATACCTAAGCATTCCCTGCTGTTCGGTGTATCTATACCGTTTTCCGCGATCTTATGATACATTTCAAGTGTCTTCTGGGTCTCCGGAAGATAGAAGAACTTAACCTTCGCCGCAGCGGTCTTGTTGCCCGTCTTCATCAGGCCTTTTAAGAGATTGTTGATCTCCTCGGCCTTGGCTTTTACCGATGCGTCCTCTATGCCTTCCAAGTTCAGCTCATGATCGCTCTTCTTAACGCTTATCTCTTTTGCCTTTGTCTGCTGCTCCACTATTTTCTTTCTGTACTTTTTCTTGGTATTGGTGATACCCTCTTTTATCTTTCTCACATTGTACTTGCCCATGATCACGGCAGACGCCACCACCACGAGTGCAAATACCGAGACGGATATCGGGCTGAACGAAAGAGTACATACTATGCCGGCCGCAGCCGCCAAGAATATGCATATAAGATTGGATAAAAAACTGTACGAGAACTCGCTCTCGTCCACCTCTATCTCCGAATCGGGTATGTCATCTATACTTTTCGGCGGGTTAAACGCCTCTTCAGCCGACCTTCTCTTAAGATACTGATATATCGCATACTTTAAATACGAGTTGTCAAAATCTATCTCATAATCGTCATACTTACTCTCTTCCACGCACCTGTCACATACAAGCACGTCTTCAGAGATCGCAGTCCACTCGAGGCCGTACAGTATCACCTGCTGTCCCTCGGTAAATACCACATCTCTCTGCTCATCCTTCTCATATTCGATGACGGGGCGCATCCAGAGTGTGGTATCCGAACAATATGTCCCCTTACGGTCTACCACGCCTTCCTCATTTACGAACCCGCACTTTTTGACCTCAAGCTCTCTTCCGGATTCTATCCAGAACTTTCTGCCGGGGTTGGGAAGGATATATTTATTTTTCTCGTATTCGTCTTCTTTTAATATCCTGTATATCATTTCTTCTCCATTTTTGCCGGAAAGGAGCTGCCCCCCGTCCGGACATGCGGTCCAAAACTCCATCATATATTATAATATCAGATTGTCCCGCACAATAAACCCGTAAAGTTACAAAATGGCGCAGTCTAATCCGCAGACTGCGCCATATATTCTCTTTTTTAATAATTCTCAAAATACTTCTTTAATGTGGTAAGATCGGTAGCTCCGGGAATCTCATAGAAAGCGATCACTATTACCTTGAATCCTATCTTTCTCGCAGCCACTAACATCTTGCCCTTAGTTCCGTCGCTTGATGTAAAGTCACCCGATGCAGCCTTGTAAGTGTGTGAACCAAGTGCCAGGTCGGGCTCTCTTAGATAACTGCCCGTTCCGCTGGAAGTAATACTTCCGACCTTGTTGCCTTCAAGTATGCTGTCTTCCGATGAACCGAAGATATTGGCAGGGAATGAAGTATCGGTACATGTCATGATCAGGATAGCCACATTGTTATTATACGAAGCCATCATATTGATATCGATATCCATGTCCATTTTTTCACCTGCTGCCTTGAACATGGAATTCATCAGATTGACCGTAAGCATTTCCTGGGATCCGTAATGCAGCCTGCTGTCAAGCTTAACCTTGACCTCAGCCCAGTCATTTACATAATACCCGTCTACCACACTTCCTTTTGTATACTCTACACCGTTGTCGTTCTTGTTACGGTTCATATACTTCATAACAAAATATCCGACTAACAGCACAAGAATAAGCACTAAAGCAAGCGGGAATATCTTTGCCAAAACACTCTTTTTCTTCTCAGGCTCGGCATCAAACGAACCTCTGTTATAAGGAGTAGCATAGGAAGGCTGCTGATATCCGCCGTCCCTGTCGCTCTTATATTGCTCATAATGGTTGTTTACCGTGGTGCTGAACATTTTCTGCTTGGCAGCTTCATTGGTAAGGCTCTGTTCTCTCTTATTCTTAACAGACTCGTTATCAAGTCCGTATCTGGTAGGTACCACTGTCTGATCCGGCTCACCCTCGGGACGCTTGTCCGATATACCCATGATGGGTGCCTTGCTTAAGTCGTCTCCGACTCTGTACTTTCTCTCCCCGTACAGTCCGCTGTTGACCGGTGCCTGATCCTGACTAACAGGCGGTTCAGGTTCAACAACCTTTTCCACTGTCTCCTCGACTACCCCTGCTGCCTCCTCAACTTCTCCGCTTACCTGCTTTTTAAAGCTGGCAAAAGAAGCATTGGGATCAAACGATGTAATGGTAGGCTTTGCTTCAGGCTCCGTAGTATCAGCTCCTGCTGATGCAAATGAATACTTCGGCTTTTCATCCGCCGTTTTTCTCACGGCTGCCGCATCGGAATAGCTCATTCCGCATGACGGGCAGACTAAGGCGCTGAATATCTTCATAGCCCCGCAGTTCGGGCACTTATCAGCATCAGTAGAATATCCGTTAAAAGTATTCTTGTCGCTCATGTCAGGTCCCCTTTCATTATAGTCCCCGTTTAATACTTACCTTTTCCGTATTGTGTATATGTATACATACTATGATTATCCATATTTTTTCGCCATCTGTCAAGTATTTACGTGATTTTCATAAAGAAAAATGTCACTTTTTTGGCATAAAAAATCGTGCAGGCATTTTACTGTCTGCACGGTCTTTTGTGTTCATATTGAATTCGGTGGCGCTCCCTTAGAAGAGCTTATCCCGGTCATCCTTCGATCATGATGGTCTTCTTTTCAGGAATCTTCGGAGCTTCCTTCTTAGGGATATCGAGCTTAAGGACACCGTCCTCAAACTTAGCCTTGATATCTTCCTCGGTCACGTTCTTGCCGACAAAGAAGCTTCTCTGCATAGCGCCGGAGTAACGCTCCTGACGTATCAGTTTACCCTTCTTATCCTTCTCTTCCTTGTCAACACCCTTGGAAGCCGCTATGGTCAGATAACCGTCCTGAAGATCCAGGTTGATCTCATCCTTCTTAAATCCGGGCAGGTCGATGGCTACTTCGTATTTATCATCATGCTCCTTCACATCTGTCTTCATAACGTGAGCAGCATGCTTACCGTAGAGCTTCTTGTCAACGTCTTCAAACTCTCCGAATGAAGGGAACTCAAAATCCATCAGGTCATCAAATAAGTTTTTGTTAAAAATACTAGGATACAACATAGGTCATTCCTCCTTTACTCTAAACATAACCTCAACTGATATTGTATTGTTTTGTGTTTTGTTTTGAGCAAGGGAACGGAGTTTCTCCGGAGCCATCTTTTTCTTTTTTGCTCCCTGGAGATCTTTGCTCTCTTCCTTTGTTCTGACTGCATTATATCACCGATTGTTAGCACTGTCAAGAGGTGAGTGCTAATGTTTTTATTATACAATTATAAATTTTTTATTAACTACAAAAAGAACCGATCCCAAGACCGGTTCCGATTTACTATTCTATAGCTTTATACAGCATCACTTAATGCGACATCCTCCATAAAATCCGGCTGCATAGAGATGAATTCCAGAACATCAGATGAATTGGCACGAGGATTTTCCTCAAGAAACCTCTGTACTAATTCCATTCTTGCGGGCTTCTTAGCGGCATAACACTCAACTGCTTCTACAAACTCAGGATAAGAACGATCCACATTATATAGAGCTATCAATAACTTCTCCTTCGCTTTTTCCATCCTATTCACCTCTCTATTTTTGCATAAATATTGTAGTCATTATACCCACGATTTTCAAAATAGTATCTGCAAGCACTTCCATGAACATCATATGAATTATGTACGCAAAACCATAACCCTTCATACTTTCCATAATTCGTATTGATCTCACTGATTATTTTAGCATATTCACGGGAATTAAGGTAATATGTGTCAAATACAAATTTTTTCATCTAGTCTCCTTGTATTCCCTTGTATAATTATATCGTAGGGATAATTATTAGTCAAGAATTTTTGTTATCGTATCTGATACGATTATTCGTATTTTATCATATTATATATTCCATGTCAATCCCTGCATATTTTTAAAAGAATGTTGCTAAAAAAATCATGAAATAATATAATGTAAACATCTTGGCAATTCAGCATATAGTCGGAAAGGATTTCAAAATGGGTAAGATAGGCTTAAGAATACTTGATCTGATAAAACAAAAGGGAATGACACAAAAGGAGTTTTCAATAAAAACAGGAATCCCCCAGAGCACCATAAGCGATTGGCGCGGGAAAGACCTTAATCCTAATGTCGATAAGATAATGATAATATGTGAAGTCCTCGGCATATCCTCACAGGACCTTTTAAGTGCCGGAACTGTGACTGAGCCTTCTTCTATCAACTATATCTATATAGATAAAAACAGCCGTGAATTCAATATCATCACTGATTACCGTAATTTAACTCCTGATGACCGCCTGAGGTTCGAAGGATATCTCACAGCCTTGTCTCAAAAGAAATGTCCTTATATCTTCTTCTCCGACTTAGATGACACTCTCCTTACCACAAAAAAGGAAGTATCTCCCAAGACTTACGAGGCCTTAAAAGCTTTCACCGATAAAGGAAACACCTTCGTCATCTGCACCGGACGAGGCTTGGACAGTGCATTAAAAGTACAAAAAAAATACGGGCTTACCTTCCCTCACAGCTTTATTGCCGCATATAACGGCTGCCAGATATACGACTGCGATGCAGAAAAGACTATCTTTAAGGTAGGCCTCCCCCTGCCCGTCGTAAAAGATATCTTTAACACCGCCGAGGAATACGGAGTCTATGTCCACACCTACAGTGACGAATATATCCTCACCTCCAAAAATGACGAGGAGATACAGGACTACCGTTCAAAAGTATCTACCCCGGTACTCTTCTGTCCCGACCCTGCCGGCTATCTCGATGCTCCTCCCTGTAAGGTCATATGCATAGAGCTCCACGACCATGCAAAACAGGAGCGGTTCCGCAAGGCAGTGAATGAAAAATACGGCGATGTGCTTGATACCATGTACTCTTCCCCGTACTACTTAGAGCTGATACCCAAGGGGTACGGAAAAGGCACTGCAGTAAAAGAACTCGCAAAACACTTAAACATACCTATAGAACACACCATAGCCGCAGGTGACGCAGAAAACGACAACAGCATGCTCATAGCGGCCGGTCTCGGCATCGCCATGCTCAACGCCCAGGAATCCACAAAAAAAGCAGCCGATGTCATAACAGACACCGACTGCGATAATGACGGCCTTGTACCGTTTCTTGCCACATTACATTAGAACTTCACAGTCTTAGGAGCTGCGGTAAATGATGAGAATACTGCCTCGGCATCTTCAAAATAGAGTACCTCGGAGTTGTCATCGTCCTCGGAGTACATGCCTCTTAAGTTGGGATAACTGTCGAGCATGTGCTTCTTAGCCTCACGGCGGTCATCGGATATGAGCTTGCCGGATACTCTCAGCCATGTGCCTGTAGCTCCGTCAAATGCACATATCTCAGCCTTAGGATTCTTATGGAGCTGCTTGGAGCACTCCTTAACCTTTCCTGTCTGGATGTAGAGCTTGCCCTCAAACATATCGATGGTACCGAAGGGACGTACTCTGGGCTGATCCCCATCAACCGTTGCGAGATAATATGTACCGCACTTCTTTAAATAATCGTAAACTTCCTGCATTCTTCCTTCCTCCTGTTATCTTTTCTTATGCGTCAGAGCCCTTTTTTTCGAATGTCATCACGTTTAAAGCTGACGATATTGAACTCATCAAACGCATTTCGCATTTACAATTATACTTTTACTTCTTATTTTTTTCAAGTTTTTTCCATCACCTGCCGGGTATCGGCGTTCTGATACTGTCCGATTTTTTTTATTGTTTTTCAGATCTTCTTGTGATAAAATAATGTTGGTTGAGAAGTTGCCCGATACTATCCCGGTGTATGATCGCAAACGGATACCGGTACTTACTCCCGACAAATACAAAAGAAAGAAGGAACTATAAATGGATATCAAAGCTAAAATCGACGAACTCGTTACAAAGATCAAGAACGATCCCGCTGCTATGGATAATTTCCAGAAGGATCCCGTAAAAACAGTTGAAGGGCTTGCAGGCGTAGACCTTCCCGATGATCAGATCAACCCCATAGTTGAAGGCATCAAGGCAAAGCTTTCCGGCGGCGTTCTTTCAGGCCTCACAGATAAGATCGGCGGACTTTTCGGTAAGAAGGACTGATCCGGCGAAATATCGGTCCGAACCAAATACACTGATATTTAAAAAGGCTGTGCCGTTATAATCCGGCACAGCCTTATCTTTATCCCTCTAATGTCATCACGGACTTTATTCTTCGCTTGCCCCATCAAGATTTACCCACTCAGGTAATCCTCCGGACACTATCTCTGAAGTACATCCGTATTCCATAGCCTTATCGGCTCTCATCTGATCAAGCTCCTCTTTAGTCACAAGCTTTACGATATTATCATTACAGAGCTTTACATACTCTTCATCGGTAACTGCATTTTCCCCGTCATCATTCACAAAAGTATAATAACAGTTCAGCAGATACTCATCATTGTACCTCTGCTGTTCATCGGGATCCGTTGAATCGCAGTCATACTCCGAGAAGCTTACCCTGTCCATCTCATATGCGTTTCCGCCCTCGGCGTAGCCCACTTCTCTTGCCACAACAGCCTTCACATCATCAGGTATCTCATATGCATCCATCGGGAAATACGGCTTATCAAATCCGTATCTGCCTGTCTCGGTCCATAAGAACACTTCTTTACCTTCAGCCGTAACAAATAAATTGGTATTGGTATAAGTAGTGGCTCCGCCTGAACCGCCTATGGCGATATAACCGTATTCGTTGATATCGGCAAAGCTTCTGTAATACTGCGCAAAGTTCGTTACGATATTTAACTCATCACCGTTTAAACGGAGAACTATAAACTCATCATCGGGCGAGTCCTCATATTCCTCTCTTTCATAGGAAAGCTTTAATACAAGCTCCGGATATCCGTCCATACCGCAGTCAATATATGCCTTTTCCTTGCCTGTGATAATATTCGGAAGCGACTCTTTTTCAAGCTTGGTACCAAAATCCTCCACCAGCTCATCAAAAAGATAACTCCTGCCTTCTTCAAGCATACCTGCATCCGTAGTTGCTACAGCCTTACGCTTACCCTCTATAAACTCATCATAGGCAGCCTTAACCTCTTCGGGAGTAAGTGTCACAACAGGGGTATCTGTGATCTCGGGTGTATCTGTAATATCCGGCGTATCTGTCACTTTAGGTTCATCAGTTACTATCGGTTCATCGGTTACCTTAGGCTCGTCAGTCACTTTCGGCTCATCGGTTACCTCTGGTGCATCTGTCACATTCGGGGCATCCGTTATATCCGGTTCATCGGTCACCTTAGGCTCATCTGTCACATTCGGGGCATCTGTCACCTTGTTCCCGTTTGAAGGTTCATCATTCTTTTCATCCTTACTGCAGCCCGATACCAGCAGTGCTGCAACCATCATACAACAAAACAATTTCAAAAACTTCTTCATTACAAAAACTCCTTTTACTACATAAAAACCTTAAAAGAATTTCTTCTTTTTAAAGAAGATGATACTTATCACAACTATAAGTATGCTGACTATCAAAACTATAGGATACGCGATCGGGATATCCAGCTCGGGCATATACTTAAAATTCATGCCGTACCATCCGACTATCAGAGTCAGAGGCATAAATATGGTAGAAACCACGGTAAGTATCGTCATTACCCTGTTCTGCTTTGTCTCCAGCTGCGAATGCAGAAGGTCCCTCACCTGCATCGAATGCTCCCTTAGGGATGACACGATATCCTGCAGTCTCATGACTCTCTCGGTAAACATCCTGAAATATCTTAAATTCTTCGAACTGAAGAACCCGTTTTCATTCTCCTCAAGCTCCTGGCTCAAGTCTATCAGCTGCTCGTAATGAGTCTTAAGGTCATTGATATCACTTCTGATATCGACCAGCTTTTCCATAATCCCGTCGACGTCGCCGTCAAGGATGCAGTCCTCCATGTCATCGAGCTTTTTATCATACTCCTCTAACACCTTGATATCCGTCCCTATGATCTCCTCTAAGAAATCATAGACAAAACGCTCCAAGCTCGGCATCCTCCATTTACGCGTCTGGCTGATCCTTTTTATGATCTTATCGGCTGTACCGTCATCATTGATGAAAACTATACCCTGCTCATCGAGAGCAAATGAAAACTCGTGATTTTTCTCGGCGATATTTGCCCTGTCCGGTATCGAAAAACTGCCCGTGAGCGAATCGTAATTAACCTTGACACACGACACAGGGGCCATGGATGGATCAAATTCCATATCTATGCCCATGTTAAAAAGATCGGAATTCTTTTTAAACTCCTCCTTATCAACGATAGCAACATATATATGATCCCTTTTTAAGCACTCCTCGTATGTAGACTCCTCAAGCTTATCATCAATGATATAATACATCCCCTGTACCCTGTCCTCTCCGAATTCTAGCTTATCTGACAGCCTTCTTAACCAGTCCGCCCATAATATATGCCAGAGCCATCTTACAAGCATCTGGGATAATAAAAGGTATTACACATATGTTAAGCACAGTTCCGAAGCTCTTGGCATTCTCGGTACCGGCATATACATGTACAAACCAGAGTGTTCCGATAAGATAACATAACAGCAGTCCCAAAACCATAGCAACTATGATCACAACCTTCTTCTCGCCGAACACCTTTGTCAAAAGTAAGAATAATAATCCGGAGAATACAAAACCGACTATATATCCGCCGGTAGGTCCGGTGATAGCAGCGATACCGCTCTTAAATCCCGAAAATACAGGTATCCCTATAATACCGAGCAGGATATAGACCGTGATCGATATAGTCCCGTAAGTTCCACCCAAAAAAACAAGTGCAAAAAAGATTGCAAAAGTCTGCAGAGTAAACGGAACAACAAGCGGTATCGAGATCCACGAACAGATAGTGATGATAACAGCCATAAGAGCAGTCATTACCATCATTTTGGTTTTCAGTGCCGAACTTACATTTTCTTTCATGATGCATTGCCTTTCTAAAAACAAAATGATAAATATCCAAAATAAGGATACTTTCAAACCATGCCTACTATAACACAACCTATAAAATAAAACAAGCCTGAAAATCGGACTCAATTTTCAGGCTGAAATAAAAAAGTGCCCAGAACCGGAATCGAACCAGTGACACAGGGATTTTCAGTCCCTTGCTCTACCAACTGAGCTATCTGGGCGAATGGCGAATATTGAAAATGCACAGATGTGCATTTTCATGAGATCGTCGAAAGCTTGCTTTCGTAAGATCGAGTGAAATGCATATCTGATAGTTTGCTCATTTATGAGCAAACGGTCATCCGTCGAACGCTTGCGTTTGACGGATGGGCATTTCAATATGTCAAACACTTGCATCTATTGGATGGTCATTTCCTTAATCCGAGTTGCGGGAGAAGGATTTGAACCTACGACCTCCGGGTTATGAGCCCGACGAGCTTCCAGACTGCTCTATCCCGCGATATCAATAAAAAATTCTCTTTATTCAAGAGAAATCAATGGGCGGAGAAGGATTCGAACCTTCGAAAGCATCGCTAACAGATTTACAGTCTGCCCCCTTTGGCCACTCGGGAATCCACCCATAAGCCGATGATCAGATTCGAACTGATAACCTGCTGATTACAAATCAGCTGCTCTGCCGTTGAGCCACATCGGCACATATGGGACCTACAGGGCTCGAACCTGTGACCCTCTGCTTGTAAGGCAGATGCTCTCCCAGCTGAGCTAAGATCCCATAATAATCACATCGCAAGGCTTCAAAGAAACCTCACGACTTAAACGACCCAGATCGGACTCGAACCGACGACCTCCGCCGTGACAGGGCGGCGCTCTAACCAACTGAGCCACTAGGCCATAAACTAATCATAAAGAACAAGAAGGGACATCCTTCCCGGAAAACCTTCAGGTCAAGCCCTCGGCCTATTAGTAGCAGTCAGCTCCATACGTTACCGTACTTCCACACCTGCCCTATCTACCTCGTCGTCTTCAAGGGGCCTTACTAACTTGTGTTATGGG
>JAEEGH010015761.1_pt1 | contig 16363 bp, 13 predicted proteins | sample 9134181 | NCBI WGS metagenome assembly JAEEGH01 (sample SAMN16246544, study PRJNA631951) | gut metagenome | biome: gut microbiome; feature: rumen; material: DP-attached | host: Bos | place: Iran: Karaj | collected 2018-10
CACCAAAATAGCTATGTTAAAGAAAAGCTTACTATTACTCCTGGCTTGCATGATGTCGGCGCTTGTCGGTGCACAGGGAGTGCTCGAAGTTGACGACCTCTCGCAGGCCAACGCAGTCTATTCCAGCGAAGGTGAGAAGGCAGCTGTCGAAATCAGATGTAACCATGACATTCCCTTGAAGTTCACGTCTACGATGGACAAGTCGGTCGACCTTTTCAGTACCGAGATTCAGGGAACTGACTCAGTGTATTTCATTGAGCTTCCGGCAGGCTCGAGGTATCGTGGCCGTGTGATTACGGTTATTGCTCCTGGATACAGTCCGCTCGACATTCCCGTAGACTTGGAGCCGAAACAGTTGCGCACGTTCAGAATCTACGACCCGAACTCGTTGGTTGATGCAGGCTGCTATCGTGGTCACCGTAACAGGGGCGTTCACGAGATTCAGAATGCCAACTACGAGGAGGCGCTCAACCAGTTCCGCGTGGCCATGCAGTGCTCCGACTGCGATAATGCAGAGAACAACGCCAATATCGCCAAGGTGGATTCGCTGATTAAGCTTCGTAGCGATGCCGACATTCTTTATCGCATGCTCGACTATAGTGCGGCTGCCGAGATTTACAATACCATCGTGCAGATTAACTCGTATGATGCCTACGCCGTTCAGAAATTCAAGGAGTGTAACGAGAAGTACTCTTCTGAATGTGCCGTCACTTTCAAGCAGGCTGAGGCTTATTTCGACAATCGCTTGTATGAGAAGGCACGTACGCTCTATCAGCGCGTCGTGGAAAACGGCTGTCCGGAGGCCAAGACTTCTACCGAGCGCCTGAACAGCATCGGCAACTATCTGACTGCAAAGGAAGAGCATGCCAGCGTGGTTACCTACGAATGGATGGATGGCGCACCCATCGGTATTCATTACGGTCGCTATAACCAGACCAAAGGCGGTATCTATCTGCATCTGAATGTTAACTCCAAGGCCTTTAGTGCCTTGCAGAGCAATTCAGGCAATGCCATTCCCGACCATCCCGAAGTGAATTTCGGCGTGGGTTGGACAAAGCATATCGTCAAGTCTGAGAAGGTTCCCGTATGGGTGACTTTCGGTCCTGGTGTGACGATGAAGGGCTTCTATGGAAGGTATGATACCATAGATAAGAACTCTCATCCCGACGAGCATGGCTATCCCACGAAGGAGGCTATCGTGGATGACATTGACGAGGAAGAAGGACAGAAGTTCAATGCCGGTGTCTCGATTAATCCTGAAATCGGTATCTGTGTGAAGTACAGTTACTTCGCAGCCCGTGTGGGTTATAGTTACCGTTTCGCTCTCGACAGTGCGCTGAAGGATTTCCTCGGACAGCATAACTTCAGCATCGGTATAGGATTCGCATTCTAGGATTACCCCATCAGAAACTCCCCAAAAGAATTTAAATTGATGATTCTTTTGGGGAGTTTCTGGTGTAAATAGGGGAAGTCAAATATATTAGCCTTAATTGAACACAAATTCCAAGCGTGATAAACGCCCTGGCCTTGGTGTGACAGTGTCTATTTTCGCATCTATATAATCAACTGGTGGTTTGAAATATAAGGAAAATAATTGGTTGGGTTTGGCAATTTGGTAGAACTCGTCACCAATCTTATATGGAATATGTGAATCTGCCGAGAATATTTCAGCACTGCTAGCGGAAATGTTTGTAATATGTCCACCATTTCCATTTAGGAGTTCTATCTTTATCAATCCCATCTTGTGGTCGAGACTGAAAGAAACAATGCCGTTTTGTGCATCTACGATGGTTCCTTTTCCCACCATCAGGTCGCTGGCATTAAATTTGGCTTTAGTGCTCTGGTCTTCTAGTGGATTCCAATAGTTGATGATGCTGTAAAAGAATTCGTCGGCAGTACAATCCCCGTCATCATCCCTGTCATAATAGTATGGCCAGCCGCCAGGTGATTCTTTGTATGGGTAATAGGCATAATATTCGTAGCCTGCAAGAAATGAAACTCTTTTGGGAACATATTCTCCTTTGGCGAGATACCAGTCAGTACCGTCGAATACATAGGGGACATTATCATACTGGGTACGATCTTCGTTTGCTATGTAAATACCAATAGTGTCATCAGCTTCAAATTCTGTGGACAATCCGCTAAGAGTGGCACGCGTTAGTGATGACTGACCATTGTTGATCATCACTCTGAGCGGGACAGAGACATTCACCTTCTCGGCCTCTTCCTCCTGGGAACAAGCCATGAACAAGAAGGCAACCATGCCTATGCAAAGATATTGTGCAATGCTTTGTTTTTTCATATCACGTCTTGTCTTTATTCTATCCAATCATTTACAGTAACCGCAGTTTTACCGTTTCCGATAATGAGTTGCTTGTTTTTGATGGTGATATTAATAGTATACTCATATCCGGGTTCATAGTATAGTCCTATATCAGGATTATTCGCTGATAACTCCCAACTGTCTATCGGGTAACTTGTCTCCACTTTCCCATCTGTGGTTTTTATTTCGAAAAACGCCCCTTCGATGGTAATGGGAATCACAATGGCAGAATATGATACATCAAAACCTGTGGCCGCAGTCTCCTCCTTGTATGGGATTACTTTGGTTGTCACCATGTTTTCATCAGAGAACTCGAACCAGCCATAATTAGAAAGCGTGTCGGTATAAAAAAATCTTGCTTTCAATAAAGGTCGTGAGTATTCGTCCTCATCTCCGATAACCATATCACTAACAGTTTCATTGGGGTCGTCTACCTTAATATTGAAATTAAGGCGTGCCATCTGGTGATAGAAGGTCAAGGTTCCCGTTTGTCCCTGCTTGATGGCGGTCTCTTTCGCATATACGAAATCGTTGACTTTGTAGTTGTCGTAAGTGCTCTGATCAACTACAGTCGTGATACTGTCTTCGAGAGAACTGACGTATTTGCCGCCAAAACTCCAGGCAGAAACCTTTACGGAAGATGCCCCCAGCTCATCCCAATAGAAAGTATTATTCTTATCGGCACCTACAGCCTTTCCCGAGAGGTCGGTGATGACATACTTTTTTACAACCCCTCCCACCTTTACAGCTATAAAGTCACCTACCGCCCAAGAGTTGTCTGGGGTGGCACGCGTTCCTTTCAAGCCAACCTGGAACACCAGTTCCCGGTTTGCAGGGTAGTCTTCCTCTTCAGCTGTACAAGCGGTGAAGAGGGAGACTGTTGCTGCTATGGCTATGATGAGAAGTTTGCTTGTTTTCATATACCTTATTATATATTAGTTGCCTGGTATGGCGTCGCCTGTGAACGTGCCGCCATCGGTCCAGGGGGTGATGGTTGAACTGTCAATGTTGAGGCCAGAATTTCTAGCTGTGATGTTAAAGGTGTATACCTTTGAGGGATCAAAGGTAATAGAATCTCCGCTTGGCAAAGTATAGGTAAGTGTTGTTGAAGTAGCCCCAGTTGGATTTAACGTAATCTTGATGAACGGAGTGCCAGCAGCTACTGTCTGTGGCACCATAATGGCACTGACGGCAATCGACTTGTCGTCGGGGTTATTTACGGACATATTACCCAAGGAAATGTATGCCGAGTCACTTCTCTCAACAGCAGTTACGGCACCTGTCTTGACATTGAATGTAGCACCATTCGTGATTCCTTCGATTCGAACATAAGCATTATCAAGTGCACTGATGGATAAACCGTCGCTTGGAAGAATGTTCAGGTTAATTTTCGTCATACAGTGCTTGAATATCAATGGAATTGTGGTTGCTGTGCGTGCAACAGGATTGCTTGCGGGGGCACCAACCATCAAGTCGCTTCCCTTGTAGTTGACTACCGTGCTTTGGTCGGCTCTGACATTGAATGTCACGGCCGTGGCGTTTACGTCGGTGCCTGCAACATTATTGGGATAGACAGCATAAACATTGATGCCGTTACCGCTTGACGGGTAATACTGAGTGGAAGAGGCTATGAGCGATCCCATGCTTCCTGTGTAATAAACCAGAGGCTGCTCATAAGTCGTGGAGGGTGTTCCTGTGGTGTTTTCATTAATAAAAACATCGATACTTCCTCCTTCGTCGAAGAGGGTAGATTGAACAGCTTGTCCGGCTGCACGGGTTGACTGACTGACACTTACGGCACTCAGACTGATTTCACCATTCCAAGCCTGTACGTTCTCTTCTTCATTACTGCATGCTGCCAATGCTAAGGCGGCTGTTGCAAGAATAATATACTTCTTCATATCTGTTGTTTTTTCTTGTTTATCTGTGATTAAAGTGCATTACCATTCTCTCCTTCTCCGTTACCCTGCGTCCAGTCTTCGATGGTGGAGTTCACGATGATAGACGTCTTGTTGATGGAGATATCGTATTTGTATTTGTTTCCGGCATCGAACGACTGCGATTTCGCAGCGCTGTTCACTGTCCAGGTATAGACACCGGCACCGGGGATGTTGAAGGTCAGCGTCATGCCCGCTGTGGTGGTGGCAGGCAACAGGATGGCCTCGCTTGAGGTTCCGTTGTTGGTCGTAAGCAGCGTGATGGTAGAGGCTGCGGCAGGTGTCACGCTGACGTTGCCGTTGTTGATAACGTCGCAAGTACCGGTGGTCTGCTGATTGCTGATGGTGACCGTCATGTTGGCCAGCTGTTCGGCTGTGACGCCTTCGCCGGGACTCATCGTCAGCGCAATCTTCACCAATTTGTGGTGGAACTCGAGGGCGGCAACCGGACTCAGTTTGGTGATGTTACTCACAGGGTTAGCCACGAGCAGGTCGATGGCTTCCTGATTTGCCTGATTACTTACGTCGATGGAATAAGTGCCCGTTGCTGCGGCGGCAGTGAAGGGGTAGTAGGCTGCTATGGTTCGGCTGCTGTTGTCGTAGGGCAGCATGATGGTCTGGTCTTCGCTGCTCGGCGTGAAATTACCATTGCCGCTCTCAGTGGTATACGACATGTTGCTGTATGAGGCCGTTGCTCCGTCCATAGAGAACACGCCTATTTTATCTCCTGCTGCCCAGGCCGCGTTGGCTGCACGCGTGGAGATGTCTGCCGTGATGATCAGCTTTACGGGCTGCTGATTGCCTGCGGTCTGTTCTTCATCATTGCTGCTGCATGAAGTAAACAGCTGGGTGGTTATCAAGGCAAAGAATATCAAAGCCATTGATATACGGTTAAAAAGGATTTTTTCCATTTTCATGTAGTTGTTATTATATGTTTATGTTTTCTGCTTTGAATCAGTCGCGGGGTTAATGAGCGACGTGATGTCCCTCGTCCACCACATGCCAGTCGATAATGGAAGTGCGGATGTTTGTATTGTTGTCGACGCTGATGTCGAGTTCCACGTAGGTGGTATCGTCCTTTTTGCTGATGTTGTTCAGGATGTTCTCCAGTTCAACGGTTCGCTTTTCCTCAGACCCGTCGTTATAGACGATGTTCAGTTCCATGGGCTGCGACGAGGCTTCTATGATGTCGATGATGCGGATGGTGCATTCGTAGGCAGGCACCTGCTGACCTTTCAGCGATTCGTCCTTGCCGTTGTAGTCGACATATTTTAGGGTAAGTGGCAGGGTAATGACGCTGTTGTAGTTGGAGGTCACCGTGCCGCTGGTGATGTCGACGGCCTGTGCAATACCGTCAATGGACCCCGTGATGTTCGAGATGAGGTTCTCGTCGCCGGGCCGCATATAGATAATCACGTTCACCTCGTGTACCAGCTGGCGCATGGTGAGGTCGACGTAGGTGGTATCTCCACGCATCACCTTGGCATCCTTATAGTCGGAAACCATCAGCATACCCGGCATGCGCAGCAGGGTTCCGTCGGCTTCGTTGTCAACGGTTGCGATGTTGTCGGCAATCGTGATGCCCGTCGGGTCGTAGTAGGCAATCACCTTATAGTCTTCGGGATGCAGGTGGCGGAAGGTGTTGGTGGCATCGCTGACGATATAGGTTTCGTCGTTCAGCCTGAGATAGTATTCGTCTGTGGGCATGATGCCCTGGTCGGTGCGGCTCCAGTCGGTTCTTACCACCATGGTGCCCTGTTTCCACTCGTCGGGATTGAAATAGTCAGGATCGTCTTCTGGCAGCAGATAGAGCTTATCCTTCACGCACGACGCCAGCGAGAACATCGCGGCCATGCCTATGAGTATGTAGAAGATATGCTTTTTCATTGCCTTGTCCTATTTTAAGAAATTCCACACGATAGCCACCGAGAGCTTGTTAATGCCGATGTAGTTTTTATCCTCTTCAGCCGTCAGGTAGCGCACCCCGTCGATGGTCTTGTACTTTTCAATGGTACCATGCGTGAAACCGAGTGCTCCGCCGAAGTCGATGAAGAAACGTTTGTTGTGCAGGCGCAAGCGGTAGCCTGCGGTAATGCCTCCACCCATGTAGTCGCCTTGCCGGCCGGTGTCAGAAAATCCGAAGTTGTACTGTCCGCCGTGAATCATCAGACCGACATACCAGGGCAGCTGTGTTGACATATAGCCCATATAGTGCCTGATCTCGCCTGCGAATTCCTTCTGGGCAAAGCGCCGGTTGTTGTCTTTCCAGCTCCATCGGGTATAGGTGGCATTTGCCAAAACACTCCATTCCTTGTTGAGCTGCCACTCCACACCGATGTCGGGAGTCAGCGTTGCCCATCGCAAAATGTTTGCTCGCAAAAGGACGGATTCTTCGCGTTCTTGGGCATATATGCTACTACTCGACAGCATTAGCAACACTGTCAATAAAAAAAATCTACATATATGCCATCTAACTATTTTAATCATCTAATATGTTCAAATCGTTAGAGGTTTAACCATAATAAACTAACAAGTGCGCCTGACAGGACTCGAACCTGCACGTCGGGAGACACTAGATCCTAAGTCTAGCGCGTCTACCAATTCCGCCACAGGCGCGTTTCGTTTGCAAAAATACATTATTTTTGTGAAAGTGCCAAATTTATTCGCTATTTGTTACCTTGATGGCTAATGTTTTTCTGTCAAGGTGAATGCCCGGGCGGTCGATGAACTGGCTAAGCGTGCCGTTGGCGGCCAGTTCCTGTGGGGTGCCGATGGTGATGGGGGAGTCTGAGCCATGCGATGGCTCAGCACCTGACGGCTGTTGGCGGCGCGACATCAGCCAGAGTTCATCGGCAATCTGCAGGGCCAGCTCCATGTCGTGGGTCGATAGGAAGATGGTCTTGCTGGTTTCGTGGGCTAGTCGCTTCAACAGCTGGAGCATCTCCACCTTCGACGGGTAGTCGAGGAAGGCCGTGGGCTCGTCAAGGAATATCACGGGAGTCTGCTGCGCAAGTGCCTTTGCCACCATCATCTTCTGGCGTTCTCCGTCGGAGAGTGTCTGTATGAAGCGTTCTGAGAGCGATTCAATCCCCACCAAGCGGAGGCTCTCTTCCACGATTTCACGGTCGGCTTTCGTGAGCCGCCCCCAGAATCCCGTGTAGGGCGAGCGCCCGATGCCCACCAGTTCGAAGACCGTCATGTTCTGCACGTCGGGCTTCTCGGTCAGCACCACACCGATGAGGCGCGCCAGGTCGCGATGGGTGAGCGATGAGAGGGCTGCCATCGGTACTTCGTCGGCTGCTTTGCCTGCCCCCAAAGCATCGGGAGCGGGAACCATAATCTCGCCTTCTAACGGAGGCTGGAAGGCTGAAAGCGTGCGCAGCAGGGTGCTCTTGCCGATGCCGTTGGAACCGATAAGACAGGTCAGCCGGCCGCTGTAGAGCGTAGCGTTGATATGTGCGGCCACCACTTTCTCGTTGCCTTTCTGCTGATAGCCTATGGTGAGGTTCCTGAGTTCAATCATCCTGCTTGTCTTTAAGGTTTCTGATTGATGAGCTTTCGGGCGAATTCGATAATCGTGTCGCGGCCCTTCTGGAAGTCCGCTTCCGTGAGGTTTACCTGATAGTCGGGCTGAATGCCGAACTCGGTGCTCTTCTTTTCGCGGTCGAACATCGGACAGGCTGAGAAGCGCACGCCCCATCCGTTGGGCAGTTCCGACGAGAATGGCATGCCGGCGCCGCCGCCCGTACGGTCGCCCACGATGGTGGCCAGCGGGCAGCACTTCATATACTTCACGAATTCGTTGGCAGCGCTGTACACCTGACGGTTGGTGAGCACAATCACCCGCTTCTGCCAGCGCAGGTCTTTCGACGGCTTCAGCCGCTGTTCCTCGAGTTCCGAGAAATCGTTGTGGCCGGTTCCCGTCTTGTGCTGGATGTAGCCCACGAGCAGTTCCTCGTTGGTGAACCTTGAGGCCAGCGTCTCGGCATCGGTGAGCAGTCCGCCGCTGTTGTCGCGGATGTCGAGAATCAGTCCGCGGCAGGGCGCCAGTATGTTGAGCACATTGTCGAGATTGCCGCCTCCGATGCTGGTCGAGAACGACGAGCAGCGCACGTACCCGATGTTGTCGTCGAGCACGCGGTAGCGCAGGCTGCCGGCAATGAGATAGTCGGTACCCATGTATTTATTAAATAAGGTGTCGCTGAAGTTCGACGGATAGTTCTCGTGCCACGACCAGTTGCGCCCCACGTCGAACGACGAATACAGGTTCACGTGGCCGTCCTTCAGTTCGCCGAGCATCTTGGCGAGCACCTCGAAGAGCTGTCCGGTGGTCATGTTGTTGTCCACCATCAGCGAGTATTTGGCATGCACGGCATTCCAGTCCACGTTCTTCTCGCCGAAGAAACAGTAGTGCTCGTCCATGATTTTCCACAGCGCCTCGAAGTTGCCCCGTGCATCGTCGCTGAATTCCTCCTCCTTGACGCACGAGGTGAACCCTGCGAGCACGACCACGAGCACAAGCCACAGGGCGGCTCTGGTTTCCTTGATGGCGGTTGATATCTTGTTCATTTGCGTTCTCTGTTGTTGATGTCAAAGGTTCCTGACGAATCCCACGGTCAGCAGATGACTATACACATGATACTTCAGGCTGTTCACCTTGGCCTGCTGATAGTCGCCCAGATAGCCCACGCGCACCGTGAACGGCTTCAGCGGAATGTCGAGCGTGAGCATCTGCCGCAGGGTAGGGGCGTTGAAGGGCGTGGTGGGCACACAGTTGTGGTCGTAGTCGCCGCGCGTGAAAATCTCGTAGTAGCTCTGCCCGTAATTCGGCGAGAAGAGCAGTCCGAGCAGCGGAGCGTTCACTTCGTAGCGCAGCGCGAAGGGCCGCTGCCTGTGGAAGGCATGGAACGGATAGCTGACCGAGGCCGCGGGTCCCACGTTCACGTAGGCCCTGGCCTGTGCGGGATTGTTGGTGTTGCGGGTGGAGTAGAGGAATCCCAGCCCCAGCTCGGCCTGCAGTCCGGCCTGGAACGTCATGTAATGACCTGAAACCCAACGGTTCCAGTTGTGCGAATAGTTGAAGATGAAGGTGTAGAGCGCCCCCAGATAGTTGCTGTCGTCCGACCGTGGATGGGCATAGTGCAACGCGAACTGATGGCGGAAGGCATGCGACCAGAACTGTCTTGCCGTGTCCTTCCGCTCGCTTTTCAGCGCCGCCTCCCTGAAATGGCTCTTCTCCGAATGCGTTATCATGCGCAGCTCGGTGCCGGTATAGTTCTCGTTCGAGAGGTATGTGTCGAGCATCCTGGCCTGTCCGATGCCCACCAGCGTGAACTTCTGCCTGGGCTGATGGGTCGCAGTCGGTTCCTGCGCATGGGCGGCAAGGGCTGTGAACAGCGTGATGAAGCCCAATGAGATGCTGAAGAGTCTGCTTTTCATGCCCGCCTACAAGTCTTCGTCGTCGAAAAGAGACAGCTGTCCCGTTATCTCATCCCTAATCTGCCGCTCGCTCTTGCCCTTGTCGGGGTCCAGGTTCTCTTCGTCGGGTGCCTCTCCGCCGTCGGCTTCCGCCTCTCTGTCTCCCTCGGCGCCGTTGTCTTCAGGCACTTCGGGGAACCGCAGCGGCTCCAGTTCCTCAATGGAACCGATGGCATAGGTGGTCAGTCGCTTGCCGCGGGCCTTGAATCCCTTGACGCCCACAAACTCTTCGGCCTCAATCTCCAGCGGCTCGCGGAAACTGTCGTTGCCGCCGAAAGTCACCTTTATGCGCGGATAAACCTGGTCGGTGAGCAGCACCAGCTGCGAGTTGGGATTCTCGCTGAGCCAGTTCTGCTTGCGCTTCGAGGCTTCCATCAGGAAGCGTTTCAGATAGGGATAGCCCTGCTGCTCGGCATCGTAGAGCACGGCAGTCCACACCTTGTCGGCCTGGAATTTCTCCAGCCGGAGTATGTTTTCCTCGTAGTGGTTGTTGGCATCGAAGTTCGACACATAGAAGTCGCCGTTGTCGAGCACCACCAGAATCAGGTCTTCGTCGTAGAACTCGCCCAGGAAACGGCCGTGCTCGTCGTAGTTCAGGCGGTTCACGTCGGGGTCGAACCACACTTTCCGGCCGCCCAGCGTGCTGTGGCCGTGACTCTTCAGCGAGATGCGGTTCACCGGATGCTTGGTCAGCAGGTTGCCTTTCGAGGTGCGCCCCTTGATCATTACTTCCGAGAAGTCCTTCTCCATGAACAGCTTCTTGAGCTTGCCCACGGGGTCGAGGGTAATCTTGATGATTTCTGCCTCGCCGTTGGGGTTCGACGTAAAGTAGCACACCTTGGTGCCGGGCGTGCCCCGCGTGAAGTCGTATTCTTTGTCGCGCGTCATCGAAGTGACGTTGAAACGCTTGATGAAGTAAGGTCCGCGCTTGCCGTCGCGAAATACTACGTTGTATGTGGTGCGCGTGTCGTTCTTCTTGAACACGGCCACGTGCAGGATGTTCTTGCCCACGAAAATCTTCTCGGCCACGCGAATCACCTTGTATTTGCCGTCTTTGTAGAAGATGATGATGTCGTCGATGTCGGAACAGTTGCACACGAACTCGTCTTTCTTCATGCCCGTGCCGATGAATCCCTCCTGGCGGTTGATGTAGAGTTTCTCGTTGGCCTCGGCCACCTTGGCAGCCTCGATGGTGTCGAAACTCTTTATCTCGGTCAGTCGTGGATGGTCGTTGCCGTATTTGTCTTTCAGGAACTGGAACCAGTCGACGGTCACTTCCACCATGTTCGAGAGCTTCCGGTCAATCTCCTCGATGTCGGCCTTGATGCGGGCAATCAGCTCGTCGGCCTTGTCCTTGTTGAACTTCAGGATGCGCTGCATCTTGATTTCCATCAGCCGCAGTATGTCGTCCTTGGTCACCTCGCGAATCATCTGCGGGTAGTAGGGCGTCAGCCGGTCGTCGATATGCTCGCACACGGCGTCCATGTTGGGCGCGTTCTCGAATTTCTTGTCCTTGTAGATGCGTTCCTCGATGAAGATTCTCTCCAGCGAGCAGAAGTGCAGCTGCTCCAGCAGTTCGTTCTTCCTGATTTCAAGCTCGCGGCGAAGCAGTCCCATCGTGCGGTCGACCGAATGGCGCAGCACGTCGGAAATGGTCAGGAACTGCGGCTTGTTGTCCTCGATGACGCAGCAGTTGGGCGAGATGTTTATCTCGCAGTCGGAGAAGGCATAGAGCGCGTCGATGGTCTTGTCGCTCGAGACGCCCGGCGACAGATGCACCTGAATCTCCACGTTTGCCGATGTCAGGTCGGTCACGTTGCGCGCCTTTATCTTGCCCTTCTCGATGGCCTTGGTGATGCTTTCGCACAGCGTTGCCACGGTTTTCGAGAACGGCAGGTCGCGTATGACGAGCGTCTTCTGGTCGAGCTTCTCGATTTTTGCCCTCACCTTCAGCACGCCGCCGCGCTGTCCGTCGTTGTATTTCGACACGTCAATGCTGCCGCCCGTGGGGAAGTCGGGATACAGCCTGAAGTTCTGCCCGTGCAGATACTTGATGGCCGCGTCGCAGATATCGTTGAAATTATGTGGAAGAATCTTCGAGGAAAGTCCCACGGCAATGCCCTCGGCACCCTGTGCCAGCAGCAGGGGGAACTTGGCCGGAAGCGTGATAGGCTCCTTGTTGCGGCCGTCGTAGCTCAGCTGCCATTCCGTGGTCTTCGGGTTAAAGGCCACGTCGAGGGCGAATTTCGAGAGCCGGGCCTCGATATATCGGGGAGCGGCGGCACGGTCGCCCGTGAGAATGTTACCCCAGTTGCCCTGCGTGTCGATGAGCAGGTCCTTCTGTCCCATCTGCACCAGCGCGTCGCCGATGGAGGCATCGCCGTGGGGATGGAACTGCATGGTGTGGCCCACAATGTTGGCCACCTTGTTGTATCGCCCGTCGTCCATGCGCTTCATCGAGTGCAGTATGCGCCGCTGCACGGGCTTCAGTCCGTCCTCGATGTGCGGAACGGCGCGCTCCAGGATGACATACGAGGCGTAGTCGAGGAACCAGTTCTGGTACATGCCGCTCAGATGGTGAACGGCAGCGGCGTCGAAGCGGTTCACCGGCTTGTAGTCGGAGTGGGCTTCGCCGGCTGTGGGGTTGTCGGAAATGTCGGTGTCGTCGGTCGTAGAACCATCCGTTGCCTGTGCTTCTTCTTCGTTGGCATCATCGGCAACAGGCGCTTCTTCCGTCTGTCCGTCGGGCTTTTCTTCGTTGTTTGGGTTAATATCTTTGATTTCGTCGTCCATGATTCTTGAATTGTGAGTGCAAATTTAATAAAAATCTCCGAAACAACCAAATTCAATTCGCAGTATCACTTCGTTTTTTCAAGATTTTTCCTATTTTTCGGCTCAAAACTCGCGAATTTTCAACCGATGCCCCGATGGTTTGCAAATACGCGAGTTTTGAGCGGTTTTCGCATCTCGCTGATAGTCAGCGGGTTATTTTTCTGAAGTTAATTCGGGTAGTTTCCAAAGTCTGTTTTCATCCCGTTTAAAGGGCGGAAAGGTTGCATTTAAAGTCTGGAAACATCCTTTCCATAGTCTGTTTGCGCTTCATTTAAAGTCTGTTTCCAAGTCGTGTGATAGGTTTTTTGAAAAATTTCTCTAGAAAAATTTCTTTAAAAGCCCTTTATTTGTCATGCAGTCAGCCTTTATTCCCGATTGCGGAGCCCATGACAGGGTTTCCATGACTGGTTTCATTTCCTGGAACTGAAAATTGCGTTGTAAAGAAAAATCCAAGTAAAAAAGAGTCTTCGGCAAATGCTTTTACCCTAATTTAACGTTCGCGTGTGCGCGTTATCCAAAATAAAATCGTATCTTTGCCAAAAATTTTTGGCGAAGGTACTTTCGCTCGACAATAAAAATAAAAGTATTTTTATTTTGTATTGTGCTCGCTTAATCGTAACTTTGCAGAAAAAACAAGATATGAACAACCAGCGTGCCATAATCACCGTGGTGGGAAAGGATGCCATCGGAATCATTGCTAAGGTTTGTACTTACCTGGCAGACAGCAGTATCAATATCCTTGATATCTCACAGACCATCGTACAGAATTTCTTCAATATGATGATGATTGTGGATTTGTCAAAAACAGAGAAATCGTTCGGCCAGCTTGTCGATGAGCTCAAAGCAGTCGGCACCGATGCCGGTGTACAGATAAAATGTCAGCTTGAGGCTATCTTCGACAAAATGCACAGAATATAATCATCTGAATCAGACGTTATGATCAATATCAGCGAAGTGTTGGAAACCAACAAGATGATTGAGCGTGAGCATCTCGATGTACGCACAATCACCATGGGCATCAGCCTGATAGACTGTGCTGATGCCGACTTGGCAGCTTGCTGCCGTAAGATTCACGATAAAATATACCGGCTTGCCAAAGACTTGGTACAAACCGGCGAGGATATTTCGCGTCAGTTTGGTATTCCCATCGTCAACAAGCGCATCAGCGTGACGCCCATCTCGATTGTGGGGAGTGCATGCTGTAAGACTTCGGATGATTACGTGGCCATCTGTCAGACGCTTGACCAGGTGGCAGAAGAGGTGGGCGTTAACTTCATCGGAGGGTACAGTGCCATCGTGTCGAAGGGGATGACCCAAAACGATAAACTGCTCATCCGTTCCATTCCTAAAGCCCTCTCCACAACAGATCGGATATGCTCGTCTGTGGTAGTAGGCTCCACGAAGACCGGAATCAATATGGACGCTGTCACACTCATGGGCGAGATTATCAAAGAAACAGCGGAAGAGACCAGCGACTGCGACTCCTTAGGCTGCGCCAAACTGGTGGTGCTCTGCAATGCGCCTGATGACAACCCCTTTATGGCTGGGGCGTTCCATGGAGTGAGCGAGACCGACGCAGTCATCAATGTCGGTGTGAGCGGGCCAGGTGTGGTGAAACATGCCCTACAGCAGATGGATGAAAGACGACTTGCTGACTTTGAACTCCTTTGCGAGACCATCAAGCGGACGGCTTTCAAAATCACGAGGGTGGGGCAGCTTGTAGCTCAGGAGGCGGCAAAGAGATTGAAGGTGCCGTTCGGAATCATAGATCTGTCACTCGCACCGACACCTGCAATTGGCGACAGCGTGGCGGATATCTTGAAATGTATAGGGGTGGAGCAGCCTGGGGCTCCCGGAACAACTGCGGCACTTGCACTTCTCAACGATCAGGTGAAGAAAGGCGGTGTGATGGCATCCAGTTATGTGGGGGGGCTCAGTGGGGCGTTTATTCCTGTGAGCGAGGACCAGGGGATGATTGAGGCAGTGGAAGCTGGTGCGTTATCCATCGAGAAACTGGAGGCGATGACTTGTGTCTGCTCTGTGGGGCTCGATATGATTGCCATACCCGGCACAACATCTGCACATACCATTTCCGGAATTATCGCTGACGAAAGTGCAATCGGAATGGTAAATCAGAAGACCACTGCTGTGAGAATCATTCCTGTTGTCGGTAAGGCTGTCGGAGATACCGTGGAGTTCGGTGGACTGCTCGGTCATGCACCCGTCATGGCGGTCAATCCTTTTGCTTGTAGCCGTTTTGTTGCAAGAGGCGGACGTATTCCAGCACCAATTCATTCGTTCAAAAACTGAGAAAATGATACTTTAGAAAACTTTTTCATCAAAAATATTACCACTTATTCACGTATTTGCTTTTTTTTTACTAATTTTGCATTTTGTTAAGGGATGTTCTATTTGTTTTGGACATTAGAAAATACACCCTGTCTAATTTTTGGGTGGTGAGGAATCTTGTTTTTCAGCACCACTCCAATGTAAAATTCAAACTGAATTAATGGTTTTTACAGCTGAACAAATCGCTTCTTTTCTTGGTGGCACTGTGGAAGGTGATGCAAATGCGTCTGTCAACTCTTTCGCAAAGATTGAGGAGGGAAAATCCGGTGCGTTGTCTTTTCTTGCCAACCCTCAATACGAGAAATACATCTACGACACAAAGTCATCCATCGTTTTGGTGAACAGGGATTTCATGTTGAAACAGCCAGTCACGCCTACGTTGGTGAGAGTGGATGACGCATACGAGGCGGTTGCAAAACTAATGTCGCTCTACGAGAGCCTGGCGGAACGGAAGACCGGAGTCAGCGACCTGGCTTTCATTGATGAGACAGCTAAACTTGGAGAGAATTGTTATGTGGCACCATTTGCATTTATCGGACCGGGTGTGAAGATAGGAGACAACTGCGATATTCACGCGAATGCGGTCATTCAGCAGGATGTCTGCATCGGAGAAGGGACTGTGATCTATCCCAATGTCACCATTTACAAAAAATGTAAGGTTGGAAATAACTGCATCATTCATGCAGGGGCTGTCATCGGAGCCGACGGTTTCGGATTCGCGCCTACACCCAACGGATACGACAAGATCCCACAGATTGGTCATGTGGAAATCGGCAATCATGTGGAAATCGGAGCAAACACCTGTGTTGACCGATCAACAATGGGTTCAACCAAGGTGAGCGATGGGGTGAAAATCGACAATCTTGTGCAAGTGGCACATAATGTGGAGATTGGAGAAAACACGGTCATCTCATCTCAAGCAGGCGTTGCAGGCAGTTCTAAGGTGGGGAAATGGTGCATGCGCGGCGGACAGGTCGGAGTGTCAGGACATATCATGATTGGAGACCAAACCCATATCGGAGCAAAATCCGGAATTGCAGGCGGCAATGCCGCCAAACGTGGTGGAGCTGTGCTCATGGGCTATCCTGCTGTTGATCATAAACTTTTCGCAAAACAGTCGGCTGCGTTGAAATCACTGCCTGAACTGTTAATCGAGTTTGAGGCGATGAAAAAGGAAATAGCTGAGCTGAAGGCAAAGCTGACGATTGAAAGTTAATTATTATAATAGTTTAGAGTTTAGGGTTTAATGTTTAAGGCGTAATTATAAAAGTTCAGAGTGTAAAGTCGGTTCCACCGGAATATCTTTTTCTTTTTATCCCGCCCCAAAACGAAAGACTGAAAACGAAAGACTGAAAACTATAAAAAAATGCAAAAGCAAATTACTCTGAAAGAATCTTTCAGTGTCGAAGGTAAAGGGTTGCATACAGGGCAGTTCATTCATGCC
>JAEEGH010015763.1_pt1 | contig 16362 bp, 13 predicted proteins | sample 9134181 | NCBI WGS metagenome assembly JAEEGH01 (sample SAMN16246544, study PRJNA631951) | gut metagenome | biome: gut microbiome; feature: rumen; material: DP-attached | host: Bos | place: Iran: Karaj | collected 2018-10
CGGGTCTTCGCCCCTTCTCAAACCTCTCCGCGCTGGTGGGGCAGGACCACGCAAAGTATTATAAGCTGGTGGATCACGCCTATTCCATCCGCATCAGCGAGATCATGTCCGCCTCTCTGGATATCGTCGCCCGTGTGGGGCATCTCCTGGTGCCGGACGAGGATTTTGCCGACCAGCTCCCGGATATGACCCTGATGCCCATCGGGGCGGCCCAGTGGACAAAGTGCAAATACGGAATCTTCTTCTACCCCCATCTGGAGGGGGCGATCTTCATCATGGAGGTCGATGGCGGCACCAACCCCAACACCTCCGGCGCCAGTGGCTACATGGTCTATCAGCTGGATCCTCCCCAGCTGGAGGAGGTCGAGGTGGCCGACGGGCTGCTGAGTTTCAAGCTGCCGGACAAGAGCAGGGCCGCCCGGGACGGGAAGATCGACGGCTACCGGGTGACCATCACCTGCTCCGACGGGAAAAAGACGGTCTACTATCCGAAGATCGTGATCGCGGGGCAGACGGTCAAGCTCAAGACCAGCCGCCTCAACAAGGGCGATCACAAGGACGACGAAGAGCCTCTGAGCTACACCGTCACCGTCTGCGAATACATCAAGGACAAGAATCGCTATCTTTTCGGACCCGAGTCCAACCCGGACGATATGGACAGCCTGCTGGAGGAGATGGGCGCTGTGGAGGGCGAGATCACCGCCTCCATCTACTGGCCCAGCAAGGATGATCTGGATCTCCACTGCGTCACCCCCGACGGCGGTCATATCTATTACAGCAACAAGTCCGCCGGCGGCGGCGAGCTGGACGTGGATATGCAGGTCCAGGGCGACCGGGACAGCGGCGTGGAGAACATCTACTTTGCTTCGCCGGCCCCGGGCGAATACCAGTTCTATATCGTTAACTACACCGACCGCACCGAGGGCGATACCGGCTGCCGCATCCGCATCAAGGCGGGCAATCAGATCCTGGTGGACGAGACCGTGTCCATGGGCGGCAGGAGCAAGACCTATAAGCTCACCTACGGCGGGCAGGGCCAGGAGCAGAACGTGGAGGTCCTTGAGGGGAATTAGTCATCCCGCGGTGAACAAGAGATAAACGAAAGGCGCAGGGCCGGATTCCTTTTTCCAGCTCTGCGCCTTTCGCCGATCATAGGCCTTCGGATTGAGCGGCTTCCGGGTCACGGGGTTCAGACCGCCCCAGCTGCCGCGCTTTTTCAGGTCCAGCTCCCGCTTCTTTTTCTTGGAGAGCTTCTCGTAGGGGATGAACTTTTCCATCGTATCGCTCCTTTCCGGTTCTGGAGTTTCAGCATACCAGCCCCGGCGGGGGAAGTCAAATGACAGTTATGTAACGCCGTCCTTATTCGGCGGAATGGCGAGTATCGGCGCAGGCGCCAATGCCCGCAGATTCCGCCGAAACGTCCTCTCCAAAACAGAGCGGCATCACCGCTCTGTTTTGGCAATACGGGGCGTAAGAAAGAAGCGGCGGGCTTTGGCCCGCCGCTTCCGTGTTGGATTGAGTCTTATTCGATCTCCAGCCGCTTCACGGCAGGCTGGACCTCGGGCACCTTGGGCAGGGTCAGGCTCAGGACGCCGTCGGCGTACTTGGCCTTGATGTTGTCCTTGTCGATGCCGCTGACGTCGAAGGAGCGCTGATACTGGCCGTAGGACCGCTCGCAGCAGACGTAGGAGCCCTTCTTGTCCTCCTCTTCGTGTTCGCTGTGGCGCTCCGCGCTGATGGTGAGGGTGTCCTCACTGAGGTCGATGTGGATGCTGTCCTTGTCAAATCCGGGCAGATCGGCCTCCAGCAGGTAGCTGTCCCCCTGGTCGGAGATGTCGGTGCGGAAGCCTGTGGTGCCCTCGGATTTGAAGAGGCTGGTGAAGGAGTCGCCGAAGAAGCGGCGCTCCAGCTCTTCCATTTCCCGGAAGAGGCTGCTGGTGTTGTTGGTGCTGATCTTGCGATAAGGAACGAGTCCGAACATGATGATTACCTCCCGTTTGTTCATTATCTATTTCCACTGTCCTGCTCTGCGCGCATCCGGACGGACAGCTTCACGCCGGATGCTCCCGGCCCCCGAGGGGCCCTCCCTTTCTTTTGACGGCTTCATCATAGCCCCCGATTTTGCCCTTTTCGTGAACGGAGCATGAATAAATTGTAAATATTAGCACTCTAAGCGTGAGAGTGCTAATCCTGCGGGCCGCCAAAAGGAGCCTGCCCGGAAATCCGGGAAAAAACCGGGGCGGAAGTTATTGACAAGGGAAGCGGGGAATGGTATTATTCCAAAAACAAATCTTTAAGCCGATACAGAGAGATCGGCAAGATGGTCACAGAGGAACGGCGGTACAGACGATCTGTATGCGCTTTGCCATGTGTGTCTTGCCGCAGATCGGCAAGGCTTTTTTCATGTATCATGGAGGAAAACAGGTATGAAGCGTGAAATCAAGGTGGTCAAACCTCAGGGCATGGCCTCTTTTTCTCCCCGTTTCGACCTTTCTCTTCTGCCCGATACCGGCTCCTTCACCGTTTTTCCCGGCTTCTGCGATGTGCATGTGCATTTCCGCGAGCCGGGATTTTCTTATAAAGAGACCATCCGCTCCGGCAGCCTGGCAGCCGCCCGGGGAGGGTATACGGCGGTGTGCGCCATGCCCAATCTGGACCCGGTGCCCGACAGCCGGGAGCATCTGGCGCAGGAGCTGGCGATCATCCGGCGGGACGCGCTGGTGCGCGTCTATCCCTATGGGGCTCTGACGGTGGGGGAGAAGGGCCGGGATCTGGCGGACCTGCAAGCCATGGCAGATGAGGCGGTGGCCTTCTCCGACGACGGGAAGGGCGTCCAGTCCGAGAGCATGATGCGTGCCGCCATGGAGGCAGCGAAGCGCCTGGGGAAGGTCCTGGCTGCCCACTGCGAGGATGAAAGCCTGCTTCACGGCGGCTATATCCACGACGGGGCATACGCCGCGGCCCACGGGCACCAGGGCATTTGCTCCGAGAGTGAATGGGGCCCCATCAAGCGGGACCTGCACCTGGCGAAGGAGACCGGCTGCGCCTACCACGTCTGCCACGTCTCCACCGGGGAGAGCGTGGCCCTCATCCGCGAGGCGAAGCGGGAGGGCGTGGACGTCACCTGCGAGACCGCGCCCCATTACCTGCTGCTGACGGACGCCGACCTGCGGGAGGAGGGAAGGTTCAAGATGAACCCGCCTCTCCGGGGTGAAAAGGACCGGGAAGCCCTGCTGGAGGGCCTTCTGGACGGCACCGTGGACATGATCGCCACGGACCACGCCCCCCACAGCGCCGAGGAGAAGGCCCGGGGCCTTGATAAGAGCGCCTTCGGCATCGTGGGGCTGGAGACCGCCTTCCCCCTTCTGTATACCCGGCTGGTGAAGCCCGGCATCCTCAGCATGGACCGGCTGCTGGACGCCCTGGCGGTGAAGCCCCGGCAGCGCTTCGGTATCCCGCTGGGGGAGGATTACACCGTCTGGGACCTGGAGGAGAGCTTCACCGTGGACCCGGCGGAATTCCTGTCCATGGGAAAGGCCACCCCCTTCGAGGGAGAAAAGCTGCTGGGCCGCTGCAAGCTGACGTATGCAGCGGGGAAGATCGCATATCAGGTAAAAGAGAACACCTGAACATATATCGGAGGAGACAGATATGGCAAAGAGAACGGACATCAAGAAGGTCCTCATCATCGGCTCCGGCCCCATCGTTATCGGCCAGGCCGCGGAATTCGACTATGCGGGCACCCAGGCCTGCCTGGCCCTGAAGGAAGAAGGGTACGAGGTCATCCTGGTGAACTCCAACCCCGCCACCATCATGACGGACACCACCATTGCCGACAAGGTCTACATGGAGCCCCTCACCCTGGAATACATCGCCAAGATCCTGCGCTACGAGCGCCCGGACGCCATCGTTCCCGGCATCGGCGGGCAGACGGGGCTGAACCTGGCCATGCAGCTGGAAAAGAAGGGCGTGCTGAAGGAGTGTCAGGTGCAGCTGCTGGGCACCTCCAGCGAGAGCATCGAGCAGGCGGAGGACCGGGAAAAGTTCAAGGAGCTGTGCCAGTCTATCGGCGAGCCGGTGATCCCCTCGGAGATCACCTACTCCCTGGAGGAAGCGAAGGAAGCGGCCAGGCACATCGGTTATCCCGTGGTGCTGCGTCCCGCCTTCACCCTGGGGGGGACCGGGGGCGGCTTCGCCAACGACGAAAAGGAGCTGGAGGAGCTGGGGGTCAACGCCTTCCGCCTGAGCCCCGTGCACCAGGTCCTGATCGAGAAGAGCGTCCGGGGCTATAAGGAGATCGAATTTGAGGTCATGCGGGATTCCACCGACCACGCCATCACCATCTGCGGCATGGAGAACGTGGACCCCGTGGGCGTCCACACCGGCGACAGCATCGTGGTGGCCCCCATCCTCAGCCTGAATGAGCATGATCTGAAGATGCTCAACGACAGCGCCATCAAGATCATCCGGGCCCTGAAGATCGAGGGCGGCTGCAATGTGCAGTTTGCCCTGAACCCCACGTCCAGCGAATATTTCCTCATCGAGGTCAATCCCCGGGTCTCCCGCTCCAGCGCCCTGGCCTCCAAGGCCAGCGGCTACCCCATCGCCCGGGTCACCGCCAAGATCGCCATGGGCATGACCCTGGAGGAGATCCCCGTGGCGGGGGGCACCGCCGCCATCGAGCCCAGCCTGGATTACATCGTGGCCAAGTTCCCCCGTTTCCCCTTCGATAAGTTCACCACCGCCCCCAACGTGCTGGGCACCCAGATGAAGGCCACGGGCGAGGTCATGGGCATCGGCTCCACCCTGGCCGAGTGCTTCCTGAAATCCGTCCGGAGCCTGGAGACCGGCGTCTGCCATGTCCATCTGGCCAAGTTCGACGACTGGACGGAGGAAGCCATGCTGGACTACCTCAAGGAGTTCCGGGACGATGGCATCTTCGCCGTGACGGAGCTGCTGCGCCGGGGCGTCAGCATCGAAAAGCTCCACGAGGTCACCATGATCACGGAGCTGTTCCTGGAGTGTCTCAAGAGCATCGTGGAGATGGAGGAGACCCTCCGCAACAAGCCCGGTTATGAGCGGGCCCTTCTGGCGGCCAAGACCATGGGCTTCGCGGACAAGACCATCGCCCGCCTCTGGAACTGTTCGGAGATCGAAGTCTACCGTCAGCGCAAGGCCCTGGGCTATACCCCCGTCTTCCGCATGGTGGACACCCTCCATACCGGGAAATATATCGCCTATCTCTATTCCACCTATCAGCATCTGCTGGACGACAAGATCCGGAACCAGTCCCGCCTGACGGACAAAAAGAAGATCGTGGTGCTGGGCGCCGGGCCCATCCGCATCGGCCAGGGCGTGGAATTCGACTATTCCACCGTCCATGCGGTGCAGACCATCCGGCGGGCGGGCTATGAATCCATCATCATCAACAATAACCCCGAGACCGTCTCCACCGACTACACCACCGCCGACAAGCTCTATTTCGAGCCCCTGACCCCGGAGGACGTCATGGCCATCCTGGATTTCGAGGGGGCGGAGGGCGTTATCGCCTCCCTGGGCGGCCAGACGGCCATCAACCTGGCCCAGCCCCTCATGGATCGGGGGGTGCAGATCGTCGGCACCGACTGCGAGGCCATCGAGCGGGCGGAGAACCGGGATTCCTTCGAGAAGATCCTGAAGGAGCTGGACATCCCCCAGCCCCCCGGAAAGGCCGTCACCAACATCGAGGACGGCGTGGCCGCCGCCGCGGAGATCGGCTATCCCGTGCTGGTGCGCCCCAGCTTCGTGCTGGGCGGCCGGGCCATGCAGATCGTGGCCAATGAGGAGCAGCTGCGGCACTACCTCAAGACCGCCGTGGAGATCGACGCGGACAAGCCCGTGCTGGTGGACAAGTATATCCAGGGCAAGGAAGTGGAAGTGGACGCCATCTGCGACGGCATCGACGTCTTCGTGCCCGGCATCATGGAGCTGGTGGAGCGCACCGGCATCCATTCCGGCGACTCCATCAGCGTCTATCCCACCTTCTCCATCTCCGACAAGGTGAAGGGCGTCATTTTGCAGTATGCCAAGAAGCTGGGCAAGGGCATCGGCATCGTGGGCCTCTACAACATCCAGTTCATCGTGGATTCGGAGGACCGGGTCTATATCATCGAGGTGAACCCCCGCTCCTCCCGCACCGTGCCCTTCCTCTCCAAGTCCACCGGCTACTCCCTGGCGGACATCGCCACAGAGGTCATCCTGGGCAAGAGCCTCAAGGAGCAGGGCATCTTCTGCCTCTACCCGGAGGAGAAGAAGCGCTGCTATGTGAAGGTGCCCGTCTTCTCCTTCAATAAGATCAAGGGCCTGGACGCCTACCTCTCCCCGGAGATGAAGTCCACGGGCGAGGCCATCGGCTACGACGACAAGCTCAACCGCGCCCTGTATAAGGCCCTGCAGGCGGCGGGCATGCGCCTGCAGAACTACGGCACCGTCCTGGCCACCATCGCAGACAAGGACAAGGCGGAGGCCCTGCCCCTCATCCGCCGCTTCTATAACCTGGGCTTCAACATCCAGGCCACGGAGGGCACCGCCCGCTTCCTCAAGGAGAACGGCATCCGCACCCATGTGCTGAAAAAGATCAGCGACGACAGCGAGGAGATCCCCGACGCCCTCCGCCAGGGCCACATCGCCTATGTCATCAACACCAGGGACATAAGCTCCCTTTCCGAGACCAGCGACGGCGTGAAGATCCGGCAGCTGGCCACGGAGAACAACGTGACCATCTTCACCGCCCTGGACACGGTGCGGGTCCTCCTGGACGTGCTGGAGGAGACCACCCTCACCATCTCCACCATCGACGCCTGATGAAGGACTGCGTCATGACCGTCGCGGAGAACAAGCCGCTGACGAGGGAAGTTTACCGCATGGTCCTCAAGGGGGACGTGAGCGCCTTCACCGCCCCCGGCCAGTTCCTGAACCTGAAGCTGGAGGGGCGGTTCCTCCGGCGCCCCATCTCCCTCTGCGACCTGGGGGAGGACAGCGCAGCCATCATTTACAAGGTGGTGGGGCAGGGCACGGCGCAGATGGCCGCCATGCAGCCGGGAGAAAAGCTGGACGTGCTGACGGGCCTGGGCAACGGCTACGACCTCGCTGACGCGGGGGAAGAACCCCTGCTCATCGGCGGCGGCGTGGGCGTACCGCCTATGTACCTGCTGGCGAAGCGCCTGCGCGCCCGGGGCAAGGCTGTCCATGCCCTGCTGGGCTTCAACAAGGCCTCCGAAATCTTCTATGAGGAGGAATTCCGCGCCCTGGGCTGCACCGTCACCGTCGCCACGGCGGACGGCAGCTATGGCGTCCGGGGCTTTGTGACGGACGCCCTGCCAAAAAGCTACAGCTATTACTACTGCTGCGGCCCCGAGCCCATGCTGCGGGCCGTGTATAAGACCGCCAAGGGCTCCGGCCAGCTCAGCTTCGAGAAGCGCATGGGCTGCGGCTTCGGGGCCTGCATGGGATGCAGCTGCAAGACCATCACCGGCTACAAGCGCATCTGCAAGGAAGGCCCGGTGCTGCGGAAGGAGGAGATCGCATGGGAAGACTGAGCGTGGATCTCTGCGGCATCACTCTGGATAATCCGGTGATCCCCGCCTCCGGCACCTTCGGCTACGGCTATGAATTTGCCACGCTGTACGACATCAACTGCCTGGGCACCTTCTCCTTCAAGGGCACCACGCGCCAGCCCCGTTTCGGCAACCCCACCCCCCGCATCGCGGAGGCCCCGGCGGGAATGCTGAACAGCGTGGGCCTGCAGAACCCCGGGGTGGAGAAGGTCATTTCGGAGGAGCTGCCCAAGCTGAAAGAGTGCTTCCGCAAGCCGGTGATGGCAAATGTCAGCGGCTTCAGCGTGGAGGATTACGCCTATACCTGCGCCCTGCTGGACAAGGAGGAGCAGGTGGGCTGGCTGGAAGTGAACGTCTCCTGCCCCAATGTCCACGGGGGCGGCATGAGCTTCGGCACCGACCCGAAGGCCGCCGCAGAGGTGGTGCGGGCGGTGAAGGCCGTGACGAAAAAGCCCGTCATCCTCAAGCTCACCCCCAATGTGACGGATATCGTCAGCGTGGCTCTGGCCTGTCAGGAGGCGGGGGCGGACGGCCTGAGCCTCATCAACACCCTGCTGGGCATGCGCCTGGACCTGCGGACGAGGAAGCCCATCCTGGCCAACACCATGGGGGGCCTCAGCGGCCCGGCGGTATTTCCCGTGGCCCTCAGGATGGTGTATCAGGTGGCAGGGGCGGTGTCCATCCCCGTGGTGGGCATGGGGGGCGTTTCCAACGCCGCCGACGTGATCGAAATGATGCTGGCGGGGGCGGCCGCCGTGGAGGTGGGAGCCGCCAACCTGACAGACCCCTTTGCCTGCAAAAAGATCATCGACGGCCTTCCGGCGGAGATGGATAAATATGGGATCGAACGGCTTTCGGACATCATCGGAGGAGGACACGCATGGGAAAAGACGTGATCGTGGCCTGTGATTTCCCCTCGGCGGGGGAGACCCTGGCCTTTCTGGACAAGCTGGGCTCTGCCCGGCCCTTTGTGAAGATCGGCATGGAGCTGTACTATGCGGAAGGCCCGCAGATCGTGCGCAGCCTCAAGGAGCGGGGATACAAGGTCTTCCTGGACCTGAAGCTCCACGACATCCCCAATACGGTGAAGAAAGCCATGGCGGTGCTCGCAAGCCTGGGCGCGGACATCGTGAATGTCCACGCCGCCGGGACGAAGGCCATGATGGCCGCCGCCCTGGAAGGGCTCACACGGCCCGACGGCAGCCGCCCTCTCCTCATCGCCGTCACCCAGCTCACCAGCACCGACGAGGAAACCATGCAGCGCGAGCTGCTGATCCCGGAGACCATGCCGGCGACCGTCATGCACTATGCCCGCAATGCCCGGGACGCCGGGCTGGACGGGGTGGTCTGCTCCCCGCTGGAGGCAGCGGAAGTCCATGAGGTCTGCGGCAAAGGCTTCCTCACCGTCACCCCCGGCGTCCGCTTTGCCGACGGGGACAAGGGCGACCAGAAGCGGGTCATGACCCCGGCGGAGGCGAAGAGGATCGGCTCGGACTATATCGTGGTGGGCAGGCCCATCACCGCCGCACCGGACCCGGCGGCGGCCTACGGGCGCTGCGTCGCGGAATTTGTGGATTGAGGTAAGGGATATGGAACAGTATAAGAGAGATTTCATCGCCTTCCTGGAAGGGGCGGGCGTGCTGAAATTCGGGGATTTCACCGCCAAGAGCGGGCGGAAGATACCCTATTTCATCAATGCCGGGGAGATCAAGACCGGCGCGCAGATCGCCCGCCTGGGAGAATTCTACGCGAAGGCTTATATGGAAAAGCTGGGGCGGAAGGAGGCCGTCCTCTTCGGGCCCGCCTACAAGGGCATCCCCCTGGCGGTCTCCGCCGCCTCGGCCCTGGCGAAGGAGGGACTGGACGCGCCCTTCTTCTTCAACCGCAAGGAAGCCAAGGACCACGGCGAGGGCGGCCTGCTGGTAGGCTATGTGCCGAAGCCCGGCCAGGAGGTGGTCATCATCGAGGATGTGATCACCGCGGGCACCGCCATTCGGGAGAGCATGGCCCTGCTGGATCCCCTGGAGGGGGTGAAGGTGGCCGCCGCCTTCGTCATGGTGGACCGGAAGGAAAAGGGACAGGGCGAAAAGTCCGCCGTGCAGGAGGTGGAAGCGGCGTTCGGCTTCCCGGTTTACAGCATCGCCACAGTATATGACATTCTGGAATACCTCTCCGAGGATCCCCGGAATGAGGAGCATATCGCCAGGATCCAGGCTTATCTGGCCGTCAACGGAGCAAAAGCATGAGAAGCGTCATCGACATTCTGGACCTGACCACGGCGGAGCTGGAGGGCCTCATGGCCACGGCGCTGGACATCGTGGCGAAGCCCGACGACTATGCCGAGATCTGCCGGCGCAAGAAGCTGGCCACCCTCTTCTTCGAGCCCTCCACCCGCACCCGCATGAGCTTCGAGGCCGCCATGTATGAGCTGGGGGGCAACGTGATCTCCATGTCCTCCGCGGCCTCCTCCTCGGCGGCCAAGGGGGAGAGCGTGGCGGACACCGCCAAGGTGGTCTCCTGCTATGCGGACATCATCGCCATCCGCCACCCCAAGGAGGGGGCGGCGCTGGTGGCGGCGGAGAATGCCGACGTGCCGGTGATCAACGCCGGGGACGGGGGCCATTGCCACCCCACCCAGACTCTGGCGGACCTGCTGACCATCCGGCGGGAGAAGGGGGCCTTTGAGGGACTCACCGTGGGCCTCTGCGGCGACCTGAAATTCGGGCGCACCGTCCACTCCCTCATCAACGCCCTCAGCCGCTATCGGGATGTGCGCTTCGTGCTCATCTCCCCGGAGGAGCTGAAGGTGCCCAGCTATGTAAAGCGGGACGTGCTGAAAAAACAGGGCATCCCCTATCAGCAGACCACCTCCCTGGAGGAGGCCATCCCCGAGCTGGACATCCTCTATATGACCCGGGTGCAGCGGGAACGCTTCTTCAACGAGGAGGATTACCTCCGCCTCAAGGACAGCTATATCCTCACCCCGGAGAAGCTGCGCTTTGCAAAGAAGGACATGGCCATCCTCCATCCCCTGCCCCGGGTGAACGAGATCAGCGTGGCCATCGACCGTGACCCCCGGGCCTGCTATTTCAAGCAGGTGCTCAACGGAAAATTCATGCGCATGGCCTTGATTCTGATGCTGCTCAAGGAGGCGGGGACCATATGAACATCGATTCCATCCAGAATGGCGTGGTCATCGACCACATCACCGCCGGGAACGGCATGCGCCTTTATTCCCTCCTGGGGCTGGACAGCCTGGATGTCTCCGTAGCCATCATCAAAAACGTGGTGAGCCGGAAGATGGGGAAGAAGGACATCATCAAGATCGACGCGGATATCCCCGTGGATTTCCAGGTCATCGGCTATGTGGACCCCGGCGCGACCCTGAACATCATCCGGGACGGGCAGCTGGTGAGCAAGCAGGCCGTGGAGATGCCGGACCGGCTGGTAGGCGTCATCCGCTGCTACAATCCCCGCTGCATCACCTCCACGGAACAGGAGCTGAAGCAGATCTTCAAGCTTACGGACCGGGAAAAACGGGTCTACCGCTGCATCTACTGCGAGACCGCGGCAAAATAAACCTTCGGGGGCGAAGAGAAGCCTGTTCCCTTCGCCCCCGAAGCGTATTTCGGGAGGAAACGCTATGATGATTTACCCTGCCGGGCAGGCCGCCCGGCCCTATATGATCGAGACCTACGCCGGCGGGCGGGAGGTAATGACCTATGCCGCCGGGGAAGCCTATGACCCCGCCCGGCATTATGTGGTCGTGGCCGAGCGGGGAAGGGAGGCTGCGCCGCTCCTGGCGGAAATGGGCTTCCGCCCCTTCGAGGATTATTACGACCAGTCCGACCCGTATATGTGGGGCCTGCCGGTGGATTGGAAATATATGGGCGCTTCCATCGGGCGGGGCAGCTTCTATAATTCCCAGGAATTCCAGTTCGCCGCCGCCGTCTTCTTCGAGAAGGTGGGCCGCTGCACCAGCATCAACGAGACCGCCTATTTCCACCATGACCACCCCCTGAACCTCATCGGCACCGGGCGTTTCCAGCAGTTCTTCTCCCCGGAGAACCAGGCGAAGTACTACGCCAAGGTGAAGGAGGACCCCCGCGTGGTGAACCGGGGGGAGAAGCTTGTCATCGGCAGCGACGTGTGGATCGGCGCAAACGCTTTCATCAATGTGTCCCGCTGCCGCGTGATCGGGGACGGGGCCATCGTGGCCGCCGGGGCGGTGGTGAACGGCGACGTGCCCCCTTACGCCGTGGTGGGCGGCGCCCCGGCGAGAGTGCTGAAATTCCGCTACAGCCCGGCGGAGATCGAAACCCTTCTCCGGGTGCGCTGGTGGGATTGGGACCGGGAGACCATGGACAAATACGCAGAGGAGCTGCTGGATCCGGAGAAGTTCTTTGAGACCTTCGGATGAGCAATAAGAAAGCGGGCACAGCCAGGAATGGCTGTGCCCGCTGATGCTTTTTTCGGAGATCGTTACGGGATCACCGGCGTCCAGTATTCCTGGTTGAAGATGTCGGTGAAGAGGTAGCAGGCGTTGGGGGTGCCGGAATTGGTGATATACACGTTGCTGATCTGCTCCTCGCCGGTGTAGAGCACGGGATCGGAGATCAGATAGCTGTCCTGATAGCTGCCGGAGTAGGTATAGAAGTCCGCGATGTACTGGATCACGTCCTCCCCGGGGATAAGGCTGTCGGTGCCCCTGGAAACGGTGTCCGTCTCCCCGTCGGGATACACGCTGCGGGCTTCTGCGATGAAGCCGTAGGGATGGGCGTTGTCGAAGATCAGGATCAGCTCCGCCCGGCTGCCGTTGAGCAGCACGGGGACGTAGCCGGTGATCACATAATTGTCGCCGTCCATCACGGTGTCCTCGTAGTAGTAGGCCACGGGCTGGTTGTCGATGGCCAGCCAGGTGCCGTCGTACTCGCCCTTCAGATACCCTTCGGCGGTGAAGTCGAAGACGTTGTCCAGGCCGAGGTCGATGTAGCCGCTGCCGTTGTCCAGCCAGACGCTGAGGCTGAGGTCATGGACCATCTTCCAGTTACTTTCGCTGAGGGCCAGGACGGTATCGCCGTTGTAGCTCTGCCAGACGAGCTCGGCGGGGTCGAAGCGGTTGTCCTTCAGATAGGCGGTGAGGGCGTCCGTATCCAGCGCCCGGTCCCCCAGGTCAAAGGCGCCGCCGCCGCTGAGGAAGCTGCCCAGCAGGCCGGAGATCAGGTCGGAGGAAACCATGCTGCCGCTGCCGCCGCCCATGAGGGAACCAAGAGGGCTGCCCACGCCGCTGCCGGCGGAAGCCACGGTCTGGCCCGCGCCCTGCACGCTGGCAAACTGCTGGATGCAGCGGGTGTATTCGCTGTCCAGGCCCAGGGCCTTGTAGGCGCTGACGGCGCTGCTTACACGGTCCTTCTTCTGGTAGGGGAAGTAGATGGAGATGCCGTAGGCGTTGGTGATGCTGGAGGAGGTGCGGTTGTACTTCACCGCGCTGAGAAGGGTCTTGGCCAGGGCCTTGCTCTCCTCGGTGTCCAGCTTGTAGGCCAGGTCCACCAGGTCCACCATATCCACCTTGCTGGAGGTGGCGAATTCCCGGCTGCCGTTTCGCGCGTTGGTGACGGCGGTGAACTCGTTATTCTGCAGCATGCCGGAAAGATTGGAGGCGAAGTCCTTGAACTTGGCGGGCACGGTCTTTTCCAGCTCCGCCAGGTCCACCACGCTGAGGGTGGTCTTCTGGCCGTTGCACTTCCGGTCGCAGGTGGCGACGAAGTCGTCCACGATGGCCTTGCCGATCTCCAGGGTGGACATGGAGGTGTTGCTGGAGAGGGAGGTGAGCCAGTTCGTGTAATACCAGCCGATGCCCGGCTCGGTCTCCTCGGAGGCGATCAGGTAGTCCGCGTAGGGGGCCAGGGTCAGGCCGTTTTCCAGAGTGCCCATGAGACAGGCGTCAAAGCCGATGAAGTCGAATTTGGTCCCGCCCGCTTTGAGGGCCTGGCTGATGCTGCTGAGGCCCATGGAGCCGCTGCGGGGGTTCTTTTCGTCGTAGCCGTAGCCGCTGATGGAGCCGCCGCCGTGGTCCCAGAAGATGAGCTCGTTGCGGTTGGCGGGATAATTCTTGGTGCAGTATTTGATGAAGGAGGACAGGGTGTTGGGATCGGTCATGGCCGCTGTGCCGTCGTCGGAGACCAGGGTGCGCAGGCCGCCGGATTCCACTTTGTAGATCTGGTTGACCCTGCTGCTGACCACATTGTTCTTCCAGGCGGTGGCGCCGCCGGTGTAGACGATGATGTTCACCTTGTCGCTGAGGGTGGCCCCGGTCATTTCCGCCAGGTCCGAGGTGGCCATGCCGCTCTTGGATTCCAGGTCGGAGCCGCACATGTAGACCATGATGGTCACCGTGTCCTTCCCGCCGCCCAGGATATTCGTGTACTTATCCCGGGCTGCCGGGTCCACGCTGGTGTTCAGCTTGCCGGTGTTGGTGCTGCCGGTCCAGCCGGTGGAGACGCTGCCCACACTGGAACCCAGCAGGCTCCCGATGTCCAGGGTCTGGCCCAGGGAACCGATACCGCCCTGGTTATACCCGCCCTGGTTGTAGCCGCCCTGGCTGGCGGGGGTGGGCTGGGTATAGGACTGGGTGTAGCCGGAGGAGGGCGTGGTGCTGCCGCCGTCGCCGCCTCCGCCGCCCAGCAGGCCGAAAAGCCCGCCTCCGCCGCCCAGCAGGACTACCGCCGCGATGATGATCTTTATCAGTCCGCCGCCGCCCCCGGCACGGGTGCCGCCGGAAGCCTGCTGCTGCGGACGGGGCTGCCCGATGGGACGGGGTTGTCCGGCGGGGCGCGGCTGTCCGGAGGGACGGGCCTGTCCGGTGGGGCGGGATTGACTGGAGGAATGGCCTACCGGTCCGGTATGCAGCCCACTCCCCTGGGTGTTGATCTGATTTCCTGTGCCGGTGACGTGTTTTTGCCGGCCTTGCGGTCTGTCTGCCATAAGAACCTCCTATTTTGCCGTTGGGATTTGCCCAGTGATCCTTACAATGCATAAATATATCACTGCTGCTGCGCAAATGCAATCATTACCGTTTCCGCTCCCGTGGGAAGATTGCCGTTGCAAAGCGGCCGCAAAGCGGCTATCATAATAGAAAAGCCTATGAGCGGGAGGGTGCTGCCGTGAAGATCGCCATTTTGCTGGATGAAGACAATTTCAATCGCTACGCCTCTCCGGAAAAGCTGCCGGAGGACTATGAGCTGCGCTTTTTCGGGAACAAGGAGCCGGATGAGGAGGCCATCGCCGCCTTTGACCCGGCGGTGATCGTGGCGGACCCCATGACCCCGGTGCGGGGGAGCCTGATCGCCCGCCTGCCCGGCCTGAAGCTGATCCAGTCCCAGGGCGTGGGCTTCCATCTCTTTGACCTGGAGGCGGCCCGCAGCCGGGGGATCCCGGTGTGCAACTGCGCCGGGGCCAACGCCGGGGCCGTGGCGGAGCAGGCGGTGCTGCTGATGCTGGCCCTGCTGCGCAACCTCAAGGAATTTGACCGCATGGTCTTCGAAGCCCGGCAGGCGGAAGCCAAGGGCCGCTGCTTCCGCAGCGGCATCACGGAGCTGCGGGATTGTCACGTGGGCATCCTGGGCTTCGGGGCCATCGGCAGAGCCACGGCGGAGCTGCTGCGCGCCTTCGGCAGCCGCGTCAGCTATTGGAACCGTACCCCCAAGCCGGAGGCGGGCTTTGAATACCTGCCCTTCGACCGGCTGCTCAGCGAGTGCGACATCGTTTCCGTCCATCTCGCCGTGGCGCCGGAGACGGCGGGGATCATCGGGGAGCGGGCCCTGAGCCTCATGAAGCCGGGGAGCATCCTCATCAACACCGCCCGGGGGGAGATCGTGGACCAGGAGGCCCTCCGCAGTGCCATTGAGAGCGGGCATCTTCTGGGCGCGGGGCTGGATACCCTGAGCCCCGAGCCGGTGACGGCGGACAATCCCCTTTTGCAGCTGCCTCCCGCCCTGCGGGAGCGGCTGGTGCTGTCCCCCCACATCGGGGGCATCACCGCGGGCTCCTTCCGCCGCTATTTCGGCATCATCTGGGAAAACGCCCGCCGCGTGGCAGCGGGGGAGACGCCGCAGAACATCGTGAACTAAAGAATCGGTAATCAAAAACGGGAACTGCCTCTTGGCGGTTCCCGTTTTCGCGTCCTTTGTTTTACACTGTCACAACGGTATCCAGAGCGTCGCCGCAGGCAGTGAGCAGATCCTTGCCCGCCGCCACGCAGACGGACCTCTCCGCCGCGATGTCCTCCAGCATTCCGCAGAGGGCCAGCAGGTCGTCGGGCGTGGTGTGCACCAGGTCATGGTAACGCTTATCCACGTCCTCCTGGGTGATGCCCCACAAATAGCGCTTTTCTCCGGCGTTCATCTTGTCGGTGGAATTGCGCAGGGGGTCCACAGCGGAGACGGAGCTGAGGATAAAGCCGGTCAGATCGGGGTCGGAAGCGCAGAAGCTCCGAAGGAAATCCGCCGCTTTGGCGATCACTTCCAGGCTTCGGCCCGGCTGGGGATCACGATAGGTGTAGAAAGCGGTGTCGCCGCTGTCCCGGCCGATGAAGCCGCAGCCGTAAGCACCGCCCTGCACCCGGATCTCGTTCCAGAGATAACCGTAATTCAGCACGTTGGACAACACGGGGATGCAGCCGGAATACTTGCGGTCATGGAGGAAGAAATTGCTGCTCATGACGGCAAAGGACACCTGTGCCGGGATGGCGAGGCCCTCCCGCTTGGCC
>JAEEGH010015766.1_pt1 | contig 16360 bp, 13 predicted proteins | sample 9134181 | NCBI WGS metagenome assembly JAEEGH01 (sample SAMN16246544, study PRJNA631951) | gut metagenome | biome: gut microbiome; feature: rumen; material: DP-attached | host: Bos | place: Iran: Karaj | collected 2018-10
CATCGTTGGCATGACCATCATGGACATGCCCAAAACCTCAAACCTTATTATCACGACAAACATCTCTGCCGTTCACCGGTGGATAGATGAACTTCTAGATAAAACAAATCTCTCCCGCGATCAGATTGCTGAATACTCGGGTGAATCAAAAACAATAAAGCAGGTAACAGTAGCAACCTATCAGGTTTTGACCTGGAGACCAGATAAAGAAGGCCCATATCCTCATTTCTCAATTTTCCATGAACGCCCATGGGGCCTTATTATTTATGATGAAGTTCACATGCTGCCGGCTCCGGTTTTCCGTGTAGTTGCAGATTTACAGGCTGTCCGTCGTGTAGGTCTCACAGCAACTCTCGTTCGAGAAGACGGCTGCGAAGGTTATGTCTTCAGCCTTGTAGGACCTAAACGCTATGATGTTCCATGGAAGGAGCTCGAGCGCGACCAATGGATTGCAACTGCCGAATGTATTGAAGTAAGAATCGATTTACCAGCTTATAAGGAAATTGATTACGCCGTTGCAACTGTCCGTGAAAAACATAAGATTGCCAGCATGAATCCAGACAAACTACCGGTAGTTAGTAAAATTATTGAACAGTATCCGGATGATAAGATTCTTGTAATAGGTCAGTACCTTCAGCAGCTGGACGAAATTGTAGAAATGCTTGGCTGCCCGATTATCACAGGAAAAACTCCAACAACAGAACGCGACCGCATTTACAATGATTTCCGCGAAGGAAAAATCCGTGTACTCGTTGTTTCAAAGGTAGCGAACTTTGCAATAGACCTTCCGGACGCTTCCCTTGCAATTCAGGTGAGCGGAACCTTCGGAAGCCGACAGGAAGAAGCCCAGCGTCTTGGCCGTATTCTCCGTCCAAAAGAAAGAAAATCCCGTTTCTTCACATTGATTACACGAAATACTGTAGAAGAAGAATTCGGCTCGAACCGTCAGAAGTTTCTTGCCGAACAGGGGTATGAATATAAAATTGTCAGATACGACGGGGAGTTAAACTTAGATGAATGACACTGAAATTTTGCGCTAGCATGAGGCCATAGCTTCTCTTCCGGATAAACAGTTTTTCAACACAATTCGTCTCTACCTTGGCGAAATCAAAACCCCTTATAATAAGCAGCGACTCACACAACAGCTTGCCGCATTTGTAAAGCGAGAAGAAAACCTTACCAGTCTTCTGACTCTTATAGACAGTTTTGACGTTACAATTCTTACCGCAATCTCGCTGATTCCAAATCCGACTCAGCAGACTATCATAGAATTTTTCCGCACAGAATATCCGGTGACTGATTTATATGCAGAAATAATCAACCTTACCGAACGTCTTTTGATTTACACAGAAAAATCAGCTGACACAGGAAAAGACTTCATAAGAATAAATCCTCTTATTCGCGAAAATCTCCTGCCCTATCTCGATTCAAGATTAATTTTTCCTGAATATACTGTAACACGTTTTTCAAATGACGATATTTTCAGAATCTCTCCGAACCTTCTTGCCGCATTTATTACATATATCAGAATCCGGGGAATTTCCTGCAAGGCCGACGGAACAATTAAAAAAAATGACAAGTCCAGACTTTCAGAAATTTTCCCAGGCAAAGATGATTTCATACAGCGTTTAATGAATGCTTTTGTAAATCTTTCTCTGGTTTATGAAAGAGAGGAAGGCAAAGGTTTTAGGCTTGATATCAACAGAACAAAAAAGTTTGCAGAACTTTCAGAAATCCAGCAGTATGCGCTTTTATGTGCCGCTGCTGTTTCCCGCTTCAGTAAAGATGGATTAAAAAAAGAAGCCCAGTTATTAATAGACTGTCTTACTTCTGTACCAGAAACAGGCTGCACTCTCGAAACTATTCTACGTCTTGCATTCCTTGCCGGTACCTATACTGAAGATGGAACCACATCTGTACGAAAAAGCAGATTCAGTCAGATTCTTGCTGCTGCGCGACAGGAAGCCGGTGCAGAGCCAGAACAGAATGCAGAACTTTTAGACCGGATGATTGACTGCGCTCTGGAGTTTGGACTGCTACAGAAAATCGGAAAAACTGGAGATGGTGTTGAACTTTATAAAAGTTCGAACGAATTATTAAAGGTTGTTTCAACTCCGCTCAACAATCACTCTATACCAAAAGTTTTGAATATCGATTCAACCTTCACTGTTACTCTTATGCCGGGACTTACACTCCGCCAGTTGCTTCCTCTTACAGATTTTATGCTCGTAAAGAAAAATGGAGTCGTAACTGAATTTGAAATAACAAAACAGTCAGTATCAGAAGGCTTTGATCACGAACTTTCACCAGACAGTATTTTTGAACGTCTCGAAAGCTATTCTAATTATCAGATTCCTCAGAACCTCAAAATAAATATAACTGAATGGTATAATTCCTATTCATCTGCAACACTTTATTACGGTTATATTCTGAAAGTGACAGACAACAATATTTCATTTGCAGAAAATAATCCGAACATCAGAAAATACATAAAAGAAAAACTGGCCGACGGCATTTATCTTTTGAATCTCCCGGCCGGCACAGACATTTCTACATTTGTTGAAGAAAGTTCTCTTGATTTTATGGGCAATGTAAAAACTTCAACAACAAAATCAGAGTTTACAAGCTTCCCTCTTTTGCGTCCGGGCCGGAAACCAATGGTTCTTGAAACCCGCAGCAAAACAGAATCAAAGAAAACTTCAATTGCAGAAGCCGGAAAGATCCTTCAGGCACTAAAAGCAAGTCTTAAAAAACTTGATATGGATAAAGCTCAGAAGGAAAGCCTCGAACACAGAATTTCAAGCAGACTGATTCTATCCGAAGCACAGCTTAAAAATGCTTCAATCCGTACGGAGATTTTAGAAGCTGACGGTATGGATTTTGCGGGTAAAGTACATCTGATTGAAGCTGCAGTAAAAGAAGAAGATATGATGGAAATCCGACTTCCTGCTGCAGATGGAAAAGGCGAGTTTTTCACACTTGTCGGAAAACCACTCAGCATTTCCCGCCAGCCTGGAGAAGCAGTTATGCGTATTCAGATTGAACCGACAAAAGACATTGAAAACCTTTTGGTAAGCAGAATTACACATTTAAGAAGATTAAGATTTTAGGATTTAATATGGAACTCTATATAGTACGACACGGAACAACCGACTGGAATGCAGAAAAAAAATTCCAGGGCGCAAAAGATATTGAACTCAATGAAAACGGACGCATACTTGCAGCAGAACTTGGAAAACGTCTCGACCACTCTGGTATAGACTTTGACTGTATTTATTCGTCACCGCTAATCCGCGCTTATGAAACAGCCTGCCTTATCCGTGGACACAAAACTTATCCGATTATCAGAAATCAGCTTCTTACAGAAATCAGTTTTGGTGGACTCGAAGGCCTTCCGTATAATGAATGGATAAACACAGACCACCCAAGAAAATATTTTTTCACAGAACCGGGAAGCTATGTCCCACCGGAAGGCGGCGAAACTTTCCAGTCTGTCTGTGACCGCACAAAGAAATTTGTTCAGACTATTATCGAACCGATTCAGAACAGCCAGCCAGATTCACGCATTATGATTGTTGCTCACGGAGCTCTTTTGGCAGGAATGATGTGTTATCTCGAAGGCCACGGTGTTGATAATTTCTGGGGCAGTGGTCTCAAAGGAAACTGTGAAGAAGCTGTTTATCAGTTTGATGGCAACAAGTGGACAAAGACTCATGAGGATGAAGTACATGAAAACCCTTATCAAAAATAAAAATGATCAAGAATCTATAAAGACCACCGCCGACACTCTCAAAAACGGTGGAATCGTAATAATTCCAACAGATACAGTTTACGGTTTCAGCGGAATCGTTGATCTCAAAAACGCATCCTCAAACTTCGAAACCGATGCAAAAATTCGCACCATTAAAGGCCGTGCAGAAACAAAGCCTCTCATCCAGCTTATCGCCCGTCCCGAAGATCTGCGCTTATACACAGACGATGAAATCCCAGACTCTCTGCTTTCAAAATGGCCGGGTGCTCTTACAATCATAGTACACACAAAAAAAGATTCGCCTCTCGCAGAACATGCCGCAATTCCTACAATCGCATTCCGCTGCCCGGGAGACGAATGGCTTAGAAAAATAATCGCCGAATGCGGCGCCCCGATTTTCAGCACCAGCGTAAACCGCAGCGGACAGCCAGTACTCGATACACCTGCTGCAATTATCAGCGAGTTTGAAAATGAAGTTGACCTCATCATTGATGACGGAGACAAAAAAGGCGCACTACCTTCTACTCTCGTCACAATTGAAAACGGAGAAGTAAAGGTACTGCGCCAGGGGACAGTAGAAATCTAATTTCCTGAACTCTTGTAATACTTAATGCTGAAACGCCAGAACACATAGGCAAGCAGATACATGACCAGACCAACAAGCGGTGTAATATACATGAACACCGCAGGGTACGCTGACATATCATTTTTTCTTAACAAAAACTGTGCCGGGAAATAATTCACAAAGGCAAACGGTACAACAAAAGTCATACAGAACTGAATTGCCTTGTGAAAAATTGTCATCGGGTAACACGCAAATTTTCTTGTATTCCAGTAGAACACTTCCTTCAGCGTGTTTGTCTCAAGCAGGTAAATATTCAAAGTGGCAAGGAATAAAAAGATTGCCCCCTGAATCAAAACTCCCCCTGCAATTGTAAAAATGTAATAAACAACTCTAACCGGCGTCCACACAACTCCGATTTTTGAGGCAGACAGAATAAACAGAAGAATACCGAGACCGCCCTGACCGACTGCTGCAAACCAGTCCGCATTTGCAAAAATCAACTGGAACAAAAGTCCGCGCGGTCTCAGAATATAACGGTCAAAACCGCCGCTTCTTACCGTACCACCAAAATCACGAAGCCCGGTAAAGAAGATAATCAGAAAACCGTAAGTCACATAAACCAGACTTGAAAGGAAAAGCATCTCATAAATATTCCAGCCATTGAGAGTATCAAACTTCAAAAGAGTAAAAAAGATTACAATGATTGCCGTTGACTCGCGCATAAAAACTGCAAGCGAGCGCAGGATTGCATCCACCCGGTACTGAAACCAGGAACGGAAAATCATCTTTGTATAAACAGCTGAAAGACTCAATACATCTGATTTCATATTAACCTCCCTGAACCACAAGCTTTTTCTTGCCCTTATTCCACAAAAGCATGCCGCAAATCAAAAGGGCAAGAATCCATACAAACTGCTTTATGAAGCCTGCCGCAATTTCTCCGCCCCCCAGGTTACCAAGATAAATCTGCACCGGTGTAAAATAGATGGACTCAAACGGCGTAAATCTGATTATCTTTTTTGCAAGCTCCGGCATAAACCAAAGCGGAATCATTGAGCCGGACAAAACATTTATAAAAACATTTTTGATTGTCATGATTGCCCACACATTCATAAGCCAGAACGAAAACATCTGAAACATAAAGCTGATGCTCCAAAGAACTCCGTAACCAAGCAGTGCACTCAGAATAAAAAGTCCGAAAGCCCCTGCACTGGCCGGCTGCTCAATTCCGATAAAAATTACGGCGACTATCATCGCTGGTACAAAGTGGAAAATCAGTTTGAACAGTGCAATTCCAAGATTATCTGCCAGCATTCTTCCGTGAAAACTCACAGGCAGCAGCATCTCTGTTGCAATACTTCCATCATAAAGTTTGCTCGAAAGGTAATAATCATTTACAACAAAAAAGGATTCGAGTCCCAGCGACAGAATAAAGTTTGTTGTTACCATACTCAGGGTAATTCCATCAACCGCCTCACGCCCGCCGTACAGAGCCTTGTAAATCTCAACATAAATCACAAGGCGGATAAGCGTATTGAAAATGCCCATCCAGTGGTCCAGCCGGTATGCACTTTTCTGAAGAAAGCTCTTTTTTGCAAAGGCCAGATAAGGAGAAATTGTCATTAAGAAACCTCCCCGTTATACATCTTCTGAATAATACTTTCGATTTCCGGTTCTGCAACGGTTATATCACGTACACTGTATTTTCCAAGAATCTCGTGCATCAGTTTATTTACATCTACAACATTGTTATCGAAAGTGAAGCTCATTTTTCTGTCACCAAGATTTTCAATGGCAACCTTGCTGATTGGTGTAACTGTAACTTCTTCATTGAACTCCGCAATAAGTCGCCGTGTTGTTCCATACTTGCCGCGGATATCCTGAAGCGAACCGTCAAACATCAGTGAGCCCTTGTCTATGATGATGATTCTTTTACAGGTCTGTTCGATGTCCTGCATATCGTGTGTTGTAAAAATCATTGTCACTTTGTCCTGCTCATTCAGCTCACGGATAAAATTTCTGATTGTCTCCTTACCGATGATATCAACGCCGATTGTAGGCTCATCAAAAAATACAATTTCCGGTGAATGTAAAAGTGATGCTACAATATCAGAGCGCATTCTCTGTCCAAGTGAAAGCTGTCTTACCGGCTGATTTATAAAGCTCTTCATATCCAGCATTTCTGTAAAGCGGTCGAGGTTTGCTTTGTATTTATCTTCCGGAATACGATAAATGGCACGCAGCAGTTCAAAGCTGTCGATTACAGGAAGATCCCACTGCAGCTGCGACTTCTGTCCAAATACAACGCCGATTTTTCCAACATAGGATTTTCGCTGTCTGTAAGGTATAAAGCCGTTTACGCTGATTGAGCCAGAATCCGGACACAAGATTCCCGAAAGCATTTTGATAGTAGAAGATTTACCGGCACCGTTCGGCCCGATAAAACCGACCATCTCACCCTTCTCAATCGTAAAGCTTAAATCCTTTACAGCATGCTTGATTTCATATTTCGGAACAAACATATTTGCAATCATTCCGGGAATACCAGCGCTTCTTTTGTTTACCTTAAAATCTTTTGAGATATTCTGGACTTCAATAAAGCTCACTTTTTTTTACCTCACCGTTCAATTGTTTTATTGTATCTCCCAGTTTTGCTCTGCGAACGATCACAGACTTTACCCGGGAATGTAAACAGATTCGTTCCAGCACTTCCTTAGACGAAACGTGATTGGAATTATATTGGATTGTCAATTTATCATTTTCCAGAATGTAGCGTTCTATCTCGAGATCCGAAATATCAGGAATAGTTCCTTCAAACTCGATGTAACTTTCTTCCATCGGGGCCATACTTTTATACAGTTCTTCCTTTGAACCATAGAATGCAAGAGCACCCTTATCCAGCAGAAGAACTCTATCTGCAATTCTGGAAATATCTTCCATGTCATGAGAACTTACAAGAATTGTTTTGCCCTGTTTTTTCTTGTCTTCAATCAATTTATAAAAAGCAGCTTTTCCATTCTGATCCAGACCAATACAAGGTTCATCAAAAATATATAAATCTGCATCACGCAATAAAGTAAGTCCAAGTTCTGCACGTCTTTTTTGTCCAAGTGACAGACTCTTCGGTTTTGAATGGAGAAGTTCTGAAAAATTAAGTTCGTGTGAAATCTTCATTAGACAGGTTTCAAACTCAACCTTATTCATTCCATACATAATTCTGATTTCATCAAGATGGTCCATAATAGTAAGATTATCTTCATAGACAGGAATATCAGAAAACAGTACTGAAATTCGTTTTGCGATTTTAGATTTATTATCAACAGGATTTTGCCGTAAGGTATGAACTCTTCCAAGTTCTGGCTTTAAAAGTCCTGAAACCAGCTTAAGAAAGGTTGTTTTTCCCGCACCAGACGCACCAATAATTCCAACTGTAACGCCCCGGGGAATATGAATATCAATATCGTGTAATACAAACTTATTTACATAATCAAAAATAACCATAGGTCATCCTCTGAAATTACAATACTCCGGGAAGCTCTATGGAACAAGTAGGTTGGGATAAACAGTATTTATTTAGGGATAAACATATTCACAATGAAAAAGCCGTCTTCTTCATAGAAGTCTGTCATACCAGAATAAGCCTCAACAATTTCTTTTATCTGATTAACACCAAAGCCGTGTTTTTCGCTGTCAGTCTTGGTAGACTTCAGGTCAGGATTTTCCTCAAGTACAGATTTTGAAATACGGTTTTTTATAGAAATTACATCGTAGCCTTTTTTCTCATAAACGCTAATGCTGATTTCTTTTCTCTCTTCCCTGCGTTCTGCTTCAATCGCATTGTCCACTGCATTTGAAAAGACCGCCGAGAAATCAATTCCCTTCATTTTTTCAAATGAAGCCTTTCCAATATCTGCCTTAACGTCTATTTCTTCCTGACGACAAATCTCAAGCTTATCATTCAGAATATGATTCAACAAAGGATTTCCGGTTTCAACATAACTTCGTACAGCATTCAATTTATCAAGTATTTCAGAAATATAGTTTCTGGCATTTTCGTAATCGCCGCTGTTTATGTACGAGGTCATCACCATAAGATGATTTCTCATATCGTGCTTGAGTTTTCTGGTATTCTGATGGAGCTGCCTGATTTCCTCTTCCTGCTTATTGATTTCTTCCATCTGCCATTTATAGGAATCAAGCTCGTATTTCAAATCTTTATTCTGAGCTTCAAGTTCGAGAAGTTTCTGATTCAGTTCTTCAATTTCTTTTTTCTTATTGCAAAACATTTTTATTTTCCAGCCACAGATTTATCGGCGCATGTAACGCAAAATACTTTTCTTTGCAGTTTCAGAATAAGACTTACCAATCGGAAGAACAGTTCCATTATCCAGCTCAAGTTCTTCAGTTTTCAAAACTCTTATGTGTTCCAGATTCACAAGAAAGCCCTTGTGGATTCGCAGAAAGTCACTGTCTTCAAGTTCCTTTTCCACAGCCGTCATTGTTGATCGCATTTTGTATTCATCTGCAATTGTGTGTATAGCAAGATAATTTGCCTGACCTTCAAAGTAAAGAATATCACTCTGTGCTAAAGTCACAAGTTTAGAGGCATTCTGAAAAACAAAATTTTTGTTACGGCTAACCAGCTGCTTTTCACAATCTGACAGGACAGCCTTTAATTCTTTTTCCAGAAACTTTTTTCTGACAAACGCAAAAGGATGATATTTAAAACTGTCGTATACAAGCTCATCATGTGCCGTAACAAAAACAATAAGTGTATCAGCTTTTTCCCGAGTAAGAGCAGCTGCTACTTCCATTCCGCTGATACCAGGCATATCAATATCAAGCAGCAAAACTTCCGGCCACTCATCAGAAGATGACAGCAGAGTCTCCCCATCTGAATACGTCAGTACCTCACTTGAAGGAAATTCTTTTTTAATAAAGGAAGTTATTTCTTCAACAATTTTGTTCTCATCATCGCATACCGCAATTTTCATTTTCGTCTGACCTCAAAGCGGGTTTCTTCGCTCTTAGGCTTTTTTTCCTCGAGCTGGCGGTATTTTTTATAGAGAACTTCCTGTGCCCGGATTACTTCATCTTTTTTGCCACGAACAACTGGCTCCCAGCTTCCATTTGACTGAAGTTCCATTGCAGTTGTATTATCAGCAAAATAAGTATCAAGGATTGATTTTATATCTTCAAAAGCAACCTTATCTAAGATCGGGAACATGAGTTCAATTCGGCGGTCAAGGTTGCGGTTCATCCAGTCGGCAGAAGAACAGTAAAGCTCAGGTGTTCCGCCATTCTGGAAATAGAAAATACGGGCATGTTCAAGATAACGGTCTACGATAGAAACAACGCGTATATTTTCACTAAGACCTTCAACCCCAGGTACCAGCATACAGATTCCACGAATATTTAAAAGAACCTTTACACCAGCCTGACTCGCCTTATACAAAGCAGAAATAACTTCTTCATGTGTAAGGCTGTTCATTTTAGCAATAATCAATCCAGGGTTTTCAGCCGTGCTTCTTTCAATCTCGCGATTTATCATCGCAATGATACGAGACTTCATTGTTACCGGTGCCATAGAAAGACAGTTCATATTCTGCAATGTTGAATAACCGGTTACGAGGTTAAAGAACTGAGTTGCATCATTTGCAATCTGCAGATTTGCTGTAAACAAAGAAATATCTGAATAAAGTTTAGCAGTCTTTGTATTATAGTTTCCTGTAGCGAGGTGAACATAACGGCGGATTGTATCACTTTCACGGCGGATAACCATCAGGATTTTTGCATGCACTTTAAGATTTACAAGTCCGTAAATTACAGTAACACCGGCCTGTTCCAGTTCATTTGCCCAGGCAATATTGCGTTCTTCATCAAAACGTGCCTTAAGTTCAACAAGAACAACAACCTGCTTTCCGCGCTGAGCAGCGCGTTCCAGAGCATCAATAATCGGAGAGTCACGGCCAGTACGATACAAAGTCATTTTGATTGCCAGGACATCATCATCATCTGCTGCATCAGAAAGAAACTTAACAACCGGGTCATAGCTTTCATACGGTACATGAAGAATCCTGTCATGCATCTTAAGCGAATCCCAGTAAGGTTCTTCTTCCGGAAGGCCTGCCGGATAAAAATGTTCCCACCTTTCAAAACTCAAAGCCGGAGCCTCATCTGCATCGCGAAGTTCCATAAGATCTGCAGGATTTATAATCTGATTTACACGGTAAACATCATCTTCTTTAAGTTCAAGTTTTTCCATTAGGAAACGGATAATTTTCTGACTCGAAGAATTACAGGTCATTTGAACAGGGAACGAAGATTTTCTTTGAATCAGAACATCTTCCATCGCATGAATAAAGTTCTTTCCCGCATCCTCATCTACAGCAAAATCAGCATCACGGGTTACCTTAAACAGCAGAGTTTCTTCAACATCAAAACCAGGGAAAAGCTTTGTACCATACTGTGCAACAATATCCTGCAAGAGAGCAAACTGTCGGCTATTACTGTCGCCACCAGGAAGCCAGTAAATATTCGAAATGCCATCCGGAATCTCAACAAAGGCAATTCGTGGTAAATCATCACTACCCTTCAAAGCTTCTGAACCAACTTTAATTCCCTTAATCGGAGCAAGCAGGAAGGCTGCATAGGTTGTCAGATTTTTGATATGAGGAAAAGCTTCAACATCTGTACGAAGCGGAGTAAGCAGAGGGAAAATTTCAGAATTAAAAACACCACTAAGATATTCAATCTGCTGCTGCGTGTACTGCATTGGAGTTACATAAATCAGCCCTTTTTCTGCAAGAGATGGAAGAATGTCTGACATAAGGCATTCCTGCTGTGTTCGCATAATCTGATGAGCACGGGCCGAAATTGAAGTATAAACCATATGTGGTGAAAGTCCCGAAGCATCTGTCTGATTAGAATTTTCCATTATCAGACGTTTAATTGAAGCAACACGAACCTGAAAGAATTCATCGAAATTAGAAGTTACAATAGAGAGAAACTGCATACGCTCTAAAAGAGGAAGTTCTTTATTGAGCCCCTGAAATAAAACACGGGCATTAAACTCAAGCCAGCTGAGTTCACGGTTGAAATATCTTTCCTGCATAGTGCTCTCCTTACAGCAAAATCACCTTATAACCAAAAACCGATTCAAACATGCCCGACTTTTCGTTGAGCGCAATTTTTTCAAGTACGGTATTTTTGGAAGCCTTGGTATGAATTACAAGCGAGTTCTGCTGAACCTTAATAGAAAAATCACTGAACTTCTGAATGTGTCCACGGTCCAGTGCATCTGCAATACGAAGAATAGCCGTTAGTTTTAAGATAGTCATGCGGTCTGCTCGCGGAAGCATAAGGAAGCTGTCTTCATCCTGAGGAACAGAATTACCTTTATGATATTTTGCAATCTCGGCAACAATAGTATTATCCTTACGCGAAAGTCCAAAAATCTCCGAATTACGGATAATGTACGAGCTGTGAAGGTTGTGATTGTCGTAACGGATGAAACCGCCGATATCATGAAGAATCGCCGCCGTCTCCAGAAGCGTTCGTGCATGCTCACTAAAACCGAGATCATTTTTAAGAGTGTCGTAAAATTTCACCGCAATCATACGAACACATTCCGCATGATTTTCATCACCATGATATTTACGAAGCAGGTTACGAGCCGAAGCGGTAATCTGCATATTGAATTCTTTCTGAAGTTCTTCGTTCTCACTTGAGTGCTGGCTTAAAAGAAGACCATTACGGATATTAGTTTCAGGCGCCAGAAGTTTTTCTGCTTTAGTAAGATGCAGAAAGAGATTGTAAATCAAAAGACTTACCTGAAGGGTTTCAGCTTCGTTGTAGGAAATCTTAAAGCGTGCAACACATTCATCAACGCTGTAGCCCTGAATCTCTTTTGCAAATTCAGAAAAATCATCCTTATCAATTTCCCAAAGGAAGGTTGAAATAGGACGGCCAACATTCAAAGCCGCAAGTGTGATATCCGGGCCAACCGCAATAAACTGCTTTACTTCGCTCAGATTTAATTCACTTTCGAGCGAGCCCTTTGTATTGTAAATTGATTCCGAAACATAACGCTGAATATCATTGTAAGAGCTTGTCTGATTTTTCATCTGCTGATCGATGCGGACAGTTCCAAGACGAAGACTGTGAACACCCGCCATCTTACCTTTAGACATCAGCATGATTTCAGTTGTACTTCCGCCAACCATCAGAATTACAGTATCAGAATCCTTAAAGGCAGGAGTTTCGTTTTTAATACATTCAGAAACAGCAAGATACATCAGCTTGTTTTCTTCAATGCCATCTACAATGCGGACATGGAAACCGGCCTGAACGAGAATACGGTCCATAATAGGGTCACTGTTCTTTGCATCACGGAAAGCACTCAAAGCGATGCAGGTACATTCTGAAGGCGAAATGCCCCAGCTAGCAAGCTGTTCACGATAACGGATGAGAATAGAAATAAGCTGATTCTGAGTTTCCTGGCTGATTATGCCACTGGTAAAAACGTCTTTTCCAAGAGAGAGGGGCTTTTCCGAACGGTCCAGAATATTCTGTTTTCCGTCCGGTAAAAATTCGGCTACAAGGAGGCGAACCCCTGTCGAACCTATTTCAATTACTGATTCAGGGGCTGCCATCTAAACCTCCTATTATAGCTTGTCGATAAGCATTGAACATTTACCGCTTGGAATCGGTAAAGTCTTTTTCTTCTGATCGAGGATATTTATAGTGAAGTAGTAGAGCTTTTCGCTTTCCATCTGGATTTCCCAGCCGCGCGAACTCTTGTTCGACAGAATTGTGATGAGGTTGCGCTTAAGCGAAAGGTTTTCTATACCCATAATTTCAAGGTTCGGAATAATCCAGTCTACAGTCTTACGAGGAAGGCTGATGGAAAGTCCGATTACGTTTTCAATCATAAGTGCGATTGTAGAAAGACCGGCTGTAAGAAGATAGCGGGAACGAGCCCAGTCCTTCTTATTGATTTTTGCACGGCCTTCTTTATTTGGCATGTATGCTTCAAACAAATCACCTGGCTGCTTGTTTTCGTTTGGCATAAGACCTTCGAGAACATAGTAAAGGTGACGGATTGCACATTCACGGGCAAACTCATACTGAGCATACTTTTCAAGGCCCTTGATTACCATAAAGTTGAAAGCTGGCATTACAGAACCACAATAGCCGTTTCCGTCTTCGCTGAAGTTAGGGTTATCCACACTCAGTGTTGGGAAAGGATGTTCTGTACCAAAAGTCTTAGGGTTATTAAGATGAGCAACAAGGAGATCTGCCTTATCAGCATTAGGAATTTCAGCAAGCATAGTCCAGTAAGAAGCGATTGTCTTTACCTTAGTCTGCTTTTCATCCTTATCAAGATCATAATAGAAGCCCGAATTATTATCCCACATAAGAGAATTGATTTTTGTCTTAAGTGAGAAGTACATCTTGCGGTACTGGAAGCTGATATCCTTGTCGTTAAGAATATCACCAAGAGCCGACATATAAGATGCATTGATTGCCATACATGCGTTAAAGTCTACAGGATAGTAAACCTTCTCGCGTGGAGAATTAGTCATAGAAGAAGCGCTTACAGGAACAGAATAAAGGCCGTTATCCTTCTTGAATTTTTCATCCAGCCAGGTCATATACTTCTGAAGGGCTGGCATTACATCCTTAATGCGCTTTTTATTAGCTGATTTATGGAAGAGATTGTATTCTGCAAAAGCAAAAAGTGGCAGACCTACACCTTCCTTGTTGTCCTTGTCTAATACCGGCTGATCTGTCTTAACATCATACTTCCAGCGGATAGCACCAGAGTCTTCCTGGCGTTCATAAAAATAATCAATATTCTTACATGCGTCAAAATTCCTGTTTGAATATACAAGGAAGAAAGTTGAGAAGATAGACTCGAACTGATTGATAATCAGCTTGTCCTTTTCCGGATAAATAAATAAGCCCTCTGAATCCTGCTCTCCGGTTTTCGGGTTTACCCACAATGATGAAACCCAAGACCATGTCTTATTATAAATGTCTACAAAATCCTGATCATAAAAATGGATTTTTGGAAAATCATGCTTATTCACAAGAACTCCTACTTTTTGCGGTCGCTGATTTTGCCAAATATTTTTGTGACAAAACCGCTACATATAATATACCACACTTTTTTGAAAATAGTTAAAAAATTTCGCAAAATTATACAAATTTTTTTTTCATATTCAAGTACTTAAGGCCTATTTTTTGAAAAAAAGTACATTTTTCTAAAAAAAAGCTGATTTTTGCAATTTTTTTCATTTTTTTTAGTAATTCTTTTCCTGAAAACGAAAACTGTGGCAATTATTAAGACAGAAGGCCGTGCTGCCTGGAGGTATTATGCAGATTTATTCGTTTTCACCCTTTGGTTATGAAGGGGCTTTAGTAACAGTTGAAGTTGATTTAAGAAGAGGTATTCCAGCCACGGACATTGTAGGCCTGGCAGACGGAGCTGTAAAGGAATCTCGCGAACGGATGCAAGCCGCGATTCGTAATGCAGGCTTCGAATATCCGCCGGAGAGAGTTCTGATTTCCCTGTCGCCAGCGGATTTACGAAAAGAGGGAGCCGGCTTTGACCTGCCGGTAGCGCTGGGAGTTCTGGGAGCAAAAGCCGCCTCGGAAGGTAAAATAGAATTCCTTACCGACCCGATTTTAGTGATGGGCGAGCTGGAGCTTTCCGGAAAAGTGCGGGCCGTTAAGGGCGTACATGCGGCGGTTTCTACTGCGGCGGCCAGCGGTATTATGAGATGTATTGTACCGGTGCAGAACGCTGATGAGGCCCGCGAGATTCCGGGAGTTATGGTATACGGCGCTGATTCACTGGAGAATGCTTTCCGCGCCTTGAACGATGCTTCGTTTTATGAGACGGGGAGTTCTGTTGGCTCCGGGACGGAAGGGGCGGTTCCAGCCGGCTGTACGGAAAGCAATGGTGTATTCTTTCCTGAAATTACGCCCGGCTATGAATTTGCAGATCTCAAAGGCCAGAGGCAGCTTGTAAGGGCACTTCAGATTGCAGCTGCCGGAGGGCATAATTTAATTGCCCTGGGAGCACCCGGGTGCGGCAAAACTATGGCAATTCAGAAGTTTCCGGCAATTAATCCAGTACTCACAACTGATGAAGCCCAATCGGTTACACGAATCTGGTCTCTTGCAGGCCTCATAAAGCCAAGTGAACCACTTATCCGGATTCCTCCTTTCAGAATTCCGCATCAAACCGCGTCCATCGAAGGAATCTGCGGCGGCGGCCCAACCTGTCGTCCAGGCGAAATCTCACTGGCACACAATGGCGTTCTCTTCCTCGACGAAGCCGCCGAGTTCCGTTCCTCCATCCTTCAGATGCTCCGCGTTCCGCTGGAAAACGGCACAATTTCACTTAGCCGCGCCGGCCGTACCACTACCTATCCGGCCCGTTTTCAGCTGCTAATGGCCGTGAACCCCTGCCCCTGCGGCAATTACGGTTCACATACAAAAATCTGTCTCTGCAGTCTGAAATCAATCGACCAGTACTGGAAAAAGTTTTCCGCACCGCTTCTCGACCGCATAGACCTGCGCGTTTTTGTTGAAAACAAAAATGACGAAAGCATAGAAATAGAAGAACGACCGGGCCTTACCACTACCGAAGAAATCCGCACCGGCATAGCCTGTGCCGTAAAAGCCCAGCGCAAGCGACAGGGTATAAAAAACGCCCGTCTTTCACCACAGGAGATTCTGGACTTTTGCCCTCTGGATGCAGAAGCGCGTAAGGTGCTCGATAATGCAACCTTGCGCTACGGCTTTTCTCCAAGGGCAATTTCGTCCTGTCTCAAAGTAGCCCGAACCATAGCCGACATCTCCGCCTCCCAAAACATCACCGCAGAACACATGCAGGAGGCCATAGATTTTCATAAACTCTGTTCAACTCTTCCACCAGAACTGTAAGAGAATTCAATACCGGAGTAGAGACTTGAACTCGCCTAAAATCGAAAATCCGTTAAAAAACGAGCCGCAAGGGTCGTTGTAGGATT
>JAEEGH010015768.1_pt1 | contig 16359 bp, 11 predicted proteins | sample 9134181 | NCBI WGS metagenome assembly JAEEGH01 (sample SAMN16246544, study PRJNA631951) | gut metagenome | biome: gut microbiome; feature: rumen; material: DP-attached | host: Bos | place: Iran: Karaj | collected 2018-10
AAGGGGGGTGCCAACGCCATGCTCAACGGCCGCTTTGGCGGACTGCCCGACAACGAACTGGCCGCCATTGCCGACAAGATGAAGTACAACGCCGTCTCGCTGGACCGCATGGTGCTCATGCTCTACGACAGCTCCGAGACCGAGGCTGCCGACAAGTCCAAATACCTCGCCAAAAAACCGGTGGCATGCAACAAAGAAGCCCGTGAGTGCATCAACTTCATACATGAACAGTTCCCACATACCAACATGCGGCTTGAGACGGAAGTTCCCGACCAGCTGCAAGTGAACACCAACCACCTCTACCTGATGCTCACGCTCAGAGAACTACTCTACAACGCCGCCAAATACTCCGACGGACAGCACATCGTGATACGCATCAAGCTGCTGACCGGTGCCGTACGCTTCATCGTGGAGGACGTTGGCCCCGGACTGCCCGACGACGTATCGCTCGACCTCGTCTTCAAGCCCTTCGCCAAGGTCGACAACCTCTCGGAAGGTCTCGGCCTCGGCCTGCCCCTCTGCAAGCGCCACATCGACAACATTGGCGGCCAATTCATACACGACAAGGACTATAAGGGCGGCTGCCGATTCTTCATCGACATACCCCTCTCTGCATAATAGAGAATAACCATGATGAAAAGACTATTACTGACCGTTAGCCTGGCAGTGGTGACGGTGTGTGGTGCTTCGGCACAGGAGACAAATCAAAATCTGGCGCGGCATGACTTTTTCTATGCCGGGCAGAGTAAGCAGCGACGGATGTTCATTGTGAAAGATGGACAGGTGAACTGGACTTATCAAGACCGGTTGAACCGTGGTGAAATCAGCGATGCCGTGCTTTTGAGTGATGGACATATACTGGTGGCCCATCAGTACGGTGTGGCCGAGGTGACACAGACCTCAGAGACCGTCTGGAGCTATGCGGCCCCTGAGGGAACGGAGATTCACACCATCCAGCCTATCGGCAGGAAGCATGTGGTGTTCGTGCAGAACGGCAAGCCGGCGAAGGCAGTGGTGATGGAGATTCCGGCCTGCCGCATCGTCCGCGAGTTTGAGCTGCCCATCAGCGAGAAGGGCTCCGTGCACGGCCAATTCCGCAATGCCCGCCTGTCGAGTCGCGGCACGCTGCTTGTGGCGAACATGGCTATGGGCTGCATCCACGAGTTTACGAGCGACGGCAAGGAGGTCGACCGATGGGGCGGTATGCTGCCCTGGAGCGTGCAGGAGATGCCGAAGACGGGCAACCTGCTCATCACGGGGCGCAAGGGCAAGATTCAGGAAATCAACCGCCAGGGACAGACCGTGTGGGAGCTGAACACCACCGGCTACGGCGTGACTCAGCCCCAGAAGACGGTGCGACTGAAAAGCGGCGGACACTTGATTAACAACTGGTACAACGAATGGAACAAGGAGCCGATGGACACGGCGAATGCGCCCGTGCAGGCCATCGAGGTCGACAAGGACGGACGCCTGGTGTGGCAGTTGCGGACGTGGAGGAATCCCGACCTCGGCCCGTCGACCACCATCCAGCTGCTCGATGAACGCGTGAACCGCGACCGGCTGTTCTTCGGCGAGTTCAACGCGCAGAAGCCGAAGCTCTTTGCCGCTCCCAACGAGCCGATTGGCGAGGGGCGCGGCATTCATCCCGGCCGTGTGGCGTGGGTTCACGCTCCGGGCGTGGCCAAGTGGGACGGCAAGACGGGCCTCTGGGTGGAAGACCGCTGGAACGACCAGCAGAAGGCCGACCTGATGATAGCCGAGGCGGTGATGCAACTGACGGGCGAGCCGACGGCGAAGAAGGCGTGGCAAGCACTCTTCAAGCACTTCAACAAGACCCACGGCCGCGGCAGTCGCGGCTACAAGAAGGGCGAGAGCATTGCCGTGAAGCTGAACCTGAACAACGCCATCACCCACCACGACACGATTGAGCTGAACTCGTCGCCCTTCGTGACGCTGGCCTTGGTGCGCTCGATGGTGCGCGACGCCGGCGTGCGCCAGCAGGACATCGTGCTCTGCGAACCCAGCCGTGCCATTACTGACAGCATATTCAATAAGGTACACCGCGAGTTCCCCCTCGTGCGCATGATTGACAACATCGGCGGCGACGGGCGCGAGAAGTGCGAATACTATCCCGAGCAGATTGTCTATTCGGTCGACAACGGCAAGATGGCCCGCGGACTGGCCAAGTGTATTGTCGATGCCGACTACCTCATCAACTCGGCCCTGCTGAAGACGCACAGCGGCCCGGGCGTGACGCTGACCACGAAGAACTGGTACGGCGCTACCGACATCAACCTGCTCTGGCGACAGAACGCCCACAACAACGTGAGCCAGGACAAGCGCAACGGCAAGCCTCAGTACAAGACCTTCGTCGACTGGCTCAGCCATAAGGACATGGGGCAGAAGGCGCTGCTGCTGCTCATCGACGGCACCTACGGCTCGCGCGACGTGAACGGGGCGCCCAATCCCAAGTGGATGAAGGAGCCCTTCAACGGCGACTGGGCCTGCTCCATCATCGTCTCGCAGGACGAGGTGGCATGCGATGCCGTCGGCATGGACATCATCATCAATGAGTGGCCCGAGTTCCAGAGCCTGAACTACTGCGACGAGTACCTGCGCGAGGCTGCCTCGCTGCCCAATGCGCCGAGCGGCACGGTCTACAAGCAGCAGGGCAAGCCGCTGCAGCAGTCGCTCGGACTCTTCGAGCATTGGAACAAGGATCACCAGTACACCAAGATTGACCTCAGATACAAGAAGCTATGAGAAAGGCTCTTGCGCTGACATTCTCCTGCCTGCTTCTAAGCGTCGCTGCTTTCGCTGCAGAAAAGCCTGTCCCCGTCGTTCTGACCGCCGGACAGAGCAATGCCGACGGGCGTGTGCCCATTGCCCAGCTGCCCAAGTTTGCCCAGTACAACTACTGCCAGTGGAGCTACGGCAGCGGCGACTTCACGAAAGCCACGGGGGCGTTCAAGCCGTTTGCACCCACCGTGGGCCGTACAGACCTGGGCGACCGCTGGGGCTTCGATGCCATTGTCTATTATCTGCTGGAGCAATGCTGGCAGCAGCCTTTCTACGTCATCAAGCAGACAATGGGAGGCACGGCTATCGACACCTCATGCAAGAACAGCACCCACGGCTGGTTCTGGAGCGTCGATGCCAAGGAGAAGTCGCTGCTCAGGGCTTTCTGCCAGCAGATTGACGACTGTCTCGACCAGTTGCCGCACAATTACGACATCAAATGCCTGATCTGGCATCAGGGCGAGAGCGACCAGCCCGCCGCCGACCGCTACTACGACAACCTGAAGCCGGTCATTGCCTATATCCGTCAGCATCTGGTCGAGAAGACCGGACGCAGGGAGTACGCCTCGCTGCCCGTCGTCTGCGGCACGTTTGCCAAGGGCAGCCGACAAGGTTCGCCACGTGTTGTGGAGGCGCTGCAGCAGCTGGCGCGCGAAGACAGCCACTTCCACGTGGTTGATGCCAGCGACCTGAGCCTGCAGTCCGACCAGCTGCACTTCGATGCCCACGGGGCTGTCGACCTGGGGCGGCGCGTGTTTGCCAGGATGAAGGCCGTTGGTATTACCGGCAATGACGGCCGTGCCGGTGTGGAGGATGCCTTTAAGGGCGTCTGGCCCGTCACCGACAAGGCGATGATGAAATCGCTGAACGGTACGTGGCAACTGAAGGTGAACGGGAAGGAAGGCGACATTCCTGTGCCCGGCTGCTGGGAGGCTTATGGTTTCTGCGAGCCTAAGTATGACTACCCCGACTCGCTGACGGGCGACTATCGTACGACGTTCACCGTGCCGGCGGCGTGGAAGGGGCAGCAGGTCTACATCAGGCTCGACGGCGTGCTGCGAGGCTACGACCTGTGGCTCAACGACCAGCATGTCGGCACGTGGGAGTCGGGCTACAACACTTGTCTGTTCGACCTGACGCCCCATCTCACTAAACGGGCCTTCAAGGGCGAGCCGCAGCGGTTGTCGATGCGCGTCTATTCGCGCTTCAAGGGCTACGAGTTCGACTGCTTCGACGACTGGGCCACGATGGGCATCTTCCGCGACGTGACGCTGATGGCCGTCTCCAAGACGCACCTCAGCGACCTGACCGTGACCACAAGGATGGACGGAACGGTCATCGTGACGCCCCAGATAGCCAACGCCACGAAACTGACCTCTTTCAGCTACGAACTGACGGATGCCGAAGGACGGGTCGTGTCGACGGGCGAACCAGTGAAGCAGCCCCGTCTGTGGACGGCCGAGACGCCTTATCTGTATACCCTGCGCGCCTACGTCAAGGAGAAAGGCCGGACGCTGCAGACCTTCACCCATCGAGTCGGTATCCGCGAGATTACAATAGCCGGAAACATCCTGAAGGTGAACGGGCGCCCCGTCAAGCTGAGGGGCGTCAATGCGCACAGCACCGACCCGCTGACCGTGAAGGTCATCGCCGACGATCTTACCCTGAAGGACATGCGACTGATGAAGGAGGCTTCGGTCAACTTCCTGCGACTGTCGCACTATCCGCGCGAACCGCGCTTCTACGAGCTGGCCGACTCGCTGGGCTTCTATCTCGTCGACGAGGTGCCCTTCGGCTATGGCGACAAGCACCTCTCTGACCGCAGCTATCAGGACATCCTCATGAAGCGTGCCCTGGCCACCGTCAAACGCGACAAGCTGCACCCCTCTGTGCTCGTATGGAGTGTGGGCAACGAGAATCCGCTGACTCAGCCCTGCATCGAGGTGGGCAACTACGTCGGCGCTCTCGACCCGTCGCGGCCCTACTGCTTCCCGCAGGTAGGCTCCTACTTCCGCCGCTTCTGGGAGAAAGGCTCTACAGAGCAGGGCGTATCGCCATTCCCCTCTGCCGCCCCGGTCTACTCGCCCCACTACCCCACGACGGGTCAGATAGGCGGGTTCTACCAGCATCTTGACCGCCCCGTCATCTTCACCGAATACTGCCACACGCTCGGCATCTCGTTCGAGGACCACGACCGCCAGTGGGAAGTCATCGAGCGCACGCCGGGCATTGCCGGTGGCGCCGTCTGGGAGTGGGCCGACCAGGGCATGAGCCTCACCCCCAACCCCTCTCCGACTGGAGAGGGGGGTATTCAGCTCAAGAGCCGCTATGGCTACGAAGAGCGCGTCTTTACGTCTGAGGACGGCGGCTTCGAGATGTACGGCAACAAAGGCACCGACGGCCTGCTCTACGCCGACCGCACGCCCCTGCCCAACTACTACGAACTGCAGCATAACTACGCCCGCGCCTTCGTCAGTTCCGTAAGCTGCGATACCATCGCAGCCCACTTAACCCTCACTAACCGCTACGACTTCCTCAACCTGAAGGATAACGTCACCTTCCACTGGGCGCTCACCACCGACCGCGACACCATTGCCCGCGGCCACTTCACCCCCGACTGTCCCCCGCACTCATCGTCCCCATACCAACTGCCTGTTCCCTATGCTGCGATATCATCGCAGCCCCGCCCCCTCACCCTCCTCCACTTCGCCGCCGAGGATGCCCAGGGCCGCACCTTCCTCCGTCAGTCGTTCGTTCTCCACAAGCCCCAGCCGACTTGGACTGGCAACGGCAGCGGAGCCGTCATGGTCAGGGATACGACCATCCGCACGGGCCGCAAGCCCACGATGGCCGAGCGCCTCACCCAGAAGAACCGGCTGCCCGGGAAATACCTGCTGCCCGTCAAGAACAGCCAGGTGAAGGCCGACATCAAGAGCCGCCCCATCGACGGCGGCGAGGAAATCAGCTTCACCCTGACGCCCGACACCGCCGACGTGTTCCGCTCGGAGTTAGGACTGGCCTGGTTGCTCGATCCCAGCATCGACCGCGTACAGTGGATTGGCTATGGTCCCTTTGCCAGCTATCCCGGCCGCCATCAGGCCAACCGCTACGGCTTTTGGGCAAAGCACAAGGACGACCTCTACTTCGAAGGCAACCACAGCGGCATCGACGCGGCCTTCCTGTCCGACCCTGAGGGCAACGGCATACTGATAAGCGGCGACTCGCTCTCGCTGAACTTCGAGCAGACCGACCGCGGCATCGTCGTCACCGTCAATGCTGCCGTCAGCGGACAGGGGCCGAAGTTTGCCAAGACCCACTTCCCCGGCTGGCAGAAGGGCGACCCGCCCGTGAGCGCCACTTTCCGAAGCTACCATATGAAAGCCTCCCCCGCGGAAGGAGGTTGGGATGCAGCCAAAGTGCCAGCACCCTTCCGTCCCTTCAAGACGCAATACGACACTTATCTCTTGAAATACGACAATGGCTGCAAAAATGATTAGCTGAAACAAACCGAGGCAAACCTCTTAGACAAAGGAAACTAATTGGCAAGAATTAGGATAAATTTCGTTAGAAACTGTTCTGACAAAGAGGAATTTTCCACAATCCGTGCCAATTAGTTTCCTTTTACTTGGGGGTGCTGAATAAACCGCTACGCCTTCAGCTTGAAGGAGTTCTCGATGCTGCTGATTTCGGCTGAGAAGGCCTTGTCGACACGGAGCCGTTCCTCAATGGCTGAACAGCTGTGAAGCACCGTCGAGTGGTCGCGGCCGCCGATGAGCTGCCCGATGCGCGAGGCGGGCATCTTGGTATACTTCTGCGCCAGATACATCGAGACCTGACGCACCAGGACGTAGTCACGCTTGCGGCTCTTGCTGAACACGTGCTGCTGGGGAACATTGAAATGGCCGCAGACCTTCTCCAGGATATCGTCGACGGTGAGCGGGTGGTTGTCGACCTTGACGGCGCGCTTGATGACGCGCTCGGCCAGTCGCATGTCGACGCTGCTGTTGTAGACGATGCTATAGGCCATCAGCGAGTTGACCACTCCCTCCAGGTCGCGGACGCTGCCGTTGGCCGTCTCGGCTATAAACTGGATGACGTCGGCGGGAATCTTCAGACCGTCGCGCCGGCACTTGGCATTGAGGATGTCTATGCAGAGCTGCACGTTGGGCTTCTCCATCTCGGCGATGAGTCCGCACGAGAAGCGCGTCAGCATACGGTCCTTCAGCCAGTCGAGGTCGACGGGCGGTCGGTCGCTGGCCAAGATAATCTGCTTGCCCAGACGGAACAGGTGGTCGAAGATGTGGAAGAAGGTGGCGACAGTACGCTCTGCCGTTGCCCACTCCTGCACGTCGTCGATAATCAGCATGTCGATGGTCTGGTAGAAGTTGATGAAGTCGTTGACGGTGTTGCGGCGGCTGGCATCGGTGAACTGCACCTGGAACAGGCGGGCCGAGACGTAGAGCACGCGCTTGTGGGGATACAGCTCCTTGCAGCGCACGCCTATAGCATTAATAAGGTGGGTCTTGCCGCAGCCTGACGGTCCGAAAATGAAGAAGGGGTTGAACGTGGTCTTACCCGGATGCTCGGCAATGGAGAGTCCGACGGTGCGCGGCAGCTTGTTGGAGTCGCCCTCGATGAACGACTGGAAGGTCTTGTGCAGGTCAAGCTGCGGATTCAGGTCCTGAGGCGTAGCATCGAGCACCGTAGGCGACTGATTGCCACGGGCACGAGTCTCGGGCACGTCGATGTCGGCGGGCTGGTCCACTTCCACGTCTTGTGTAAGCTTATGGGCTTTGTCGGTAACGATGCGGTAGTTGAGCTTGACCTTCGTCTTGAAGCTGTTGGTCAGCGCCCAGTACATCAGCCGGATGTAGTATTGTTCCAGATATTCGCAGAAATAGGCGCTTGGAACCTGCAACAGTAGCGTGGCGTCGCTCTCCGAGTAAGACTCGAAGACGATGGGCTCGAACCACGTTTTGTATTGCTGCTCGGTGACGTTCTGCCGTATCAGATGGAGGCAGTTGTCCCAAAGCGCCTTATGTTTGTTCTGCATCTGGCGTTCTAAGTTAAATAATAATAGGATTCGGTCTAACCTATGGTTTTTTCATTTCGAGTGCAAAGTTCGCCTTTTTTTTTGAATTGTGCAAATTCAGTGTTTTTCTACACCTAAAAGTTTCCCGCGTAACTGACTATCTTCGCGGCATTTAAGATGTTTCACACTTTTTCGGAAAGCAGCCCTATTGCGAAAGTTAAACCTTCTATTTATCAGCGCCTTACGCTTCCGCCAATCGGACTTTCGAGAAAGTTTTTATTTAGACGAAATTAAAATTACTTATCTTTTTTGCCGAAAATCGAGAAGTGAACATAGCGTTTTGGATGGCCCTTTAAATCAATCATCAGCGAGTCGGCATGCATCATCGTCGCATTCAGATTGTTATACAGTCCGGGGTCGCGCATGAGCAGTCCGAGGGTGCCTTCGTTGCTGTTCAGGCGGGCTGTCATCTGCTCCACATTGCGCATGGTCTGGTCGACCTTGGCCATCGTCGAGGCAACGTCGAGGGTGGTCAGGCTGCGCGTCAGCGTGTCGGCATTGGCCATCACGCCGTCGGCCTTGCTCATGATGCCGGGCAACTGGCGGTTCAGGCTCGCGGTGAGCTGGTGCAGCTGCTGGGTGGTGGTGGTCAGGCCCGAGGTGATATTCTCTACGTTATGCATGGAGCGGGAAATAGTAGGGTCGGCCAGCAGCGTGTTGACCGAAGCCAGAATAGAGTCGAGCTTGGGCAGCATCTTCTCTATCTGTGGCACCATCGTTGCCGCCTTGTCCATCAGTCCCGAAGCCGTCTGTCCGATGATGGTGTCGCCTACAGCCATCTTGCCGTCTGCGACATTGCCCAACTTCAGCTCCAGTTTCACGTTGCCCAACAGGTCGCTGGCAATCTCGGCCTTCGTACCCTGCGGCAGCACAAGTTCCTCGTCGAGTCCTACGGCAGCCACAATCTGGTCGGGACGGGAGTAGTCGCAGTCGATGGACTCCACCGTGCCAACCTTCATGCCGTTGACATAGACAGGACTCGAGGCTGACAGTCCGCTGACATTATCGAACAAAACCATATAGGTATTGCCCTCAGAGAACATGCTCAGCCCCTTCAGGAACTTCATACCAAAAAACAGCAGGACAAGGCCGACAATGGCCACAAGAGCTATCTGGACTTCCTTCGTAAAGAATTTCATATCGCGTTATTACCTTTTTACTTTATTGTTCTTATATTCGCGGATGGCCTCGTTGACATCCATCTTCTTGTCGCCACGGAAGGCAATGATGAAGGCCTCGGGGAACTTCGGGAGCACCTCCTTGCGCAGACGGTAAATCTCCTGATAGTTGGTCGACGCGCCAACGGTGTATTTATAGATGCCGCCCTCACGATAGTAAGTGGCATCGGTGCGGCCTTTCAGCAGTCGGTTGCCTGGCTTCAACACGCTGCCGCTGGTAAGGATCTGAACCTTGAAGACGGGAGCATCGCCAGCGGTTGCCGGTTCAGCGGGCGCCTCTTCGGCCACGGGCTGCGACAAGAGCGGCTGCGGAGCCGGTTGCGCCTGGGCGAGCGTGTTGTCGGCAGGCTCCTTCACCTTCTCGGCGGGCTTTTCCTGCGGAGTCGGTTCGGGCAGCTCGGTGGCAGGCTTATAGGGCACCTTGATGTTGGGCGCCACCTTATTCTTATAAGCTACGAAAGCGTTGTAGAAACCGCGAGTATACTGCTGCAAGGCACGGTCGCTGTTCATATACTGCTCCTCGTCGGGGGTAGAGATGAAGCCCAGCTCCATCAGGCAGGCGGGCATCGACGTCAGGCGCAGCACGGCGAGGTTGTCCTGATAGACGCCCTTGTCCTGACGTCCCGTGGCCGAACAAATGTTCTTCTGCATAAACTTGGCCAGCTGAATACTGTTCTCCAGGTTCTTGTCCTGCACCAGTTCGAAGAGGATATTGCTCTCGGGCGAGTTAGGGTCGAAACCCTCGTAGTGCTGCTGGTAGTCCTTCTCGTAGAGGATGACGGCGTTCTCGCGCTTGGCCACCTCCAAGTTCTCAATATAGCCCTGTTTGTTGCCGTCACGACGGCTGCGGCCCAGCGTGTAGGTCTGGTAGCCACGGGCTATGTGTCCTCTCGGCAGAGAGTTGATGTGTACGGAGACGAAGATGTCGGCCTTGGCCTTGTTGGCAATCTCGGCGCGCTGCCATAGTTCGATGAAGCGGTCGGTCTTGCGTGTATAGATGACCTTCACGTCGGGACAGTTCTGCTCGATGATGCGACCGAAGGCCAGCGCGTAGCGCAGCGTGAGCGTCTTCTCCTTCGTAATCTTACCCTTGGCCCCGGGGTCACCGCCGCCATGCCCGGCGTCGATACACAGCGTAAAGGTCTTCTTCTGAGCACCGTCCACAGACAGGGCGAGACTCAGCAGTAGCACGAGGATGGCGGTCAGTCTTCTGTATATCATTTGTGCAAAGGTACGGCTTTTCCGTTAAAAAAGCTATAATGTCGGCTCAGTTTTATCATTTATTAAGTGTAGCTCCACGCCGGCGCCCTCGCTGTCGGCCCCCATCGGCGGGCATGTCTTGGTCAGCCAGAGGTCGATGGAGGAGATGTGCGGGAAGTCGCGCAGCAGGGCTTTTGCTATGCGGCCGGCGACATGCTCCAGCAGTTGAGATGGCACCACCATCTCACAGCGGACAAGCCGGTAGACGGCGGCGTAGTCGAGGGTGTCGGCGACGGCGTCGGAGTCCATCGCCGCCTGCCACGGGTAGCCGATGCGCAGGGTGACGGTGAAGTCGCCGCCAACCTGGCGCTCCTGGGGCAGCACGCCGTGCAGCGCCCTAAACCTCAGCTTCTCCAGTCGGATGTACGTCTGCAGCTTCATCGCCAGTATCTGTTACGTCGGCAGCACCGCCGGCATATTTCTTCAGGGCGCGCTCCACGCCGATTTTCCAGGTGTTGATGTTCTCGCTCTGCAACTGCAGAGAGGCCACGAGCTTGACGACGTGGTCGATGGGCATGCGGTAGCGCAGCACACCCGAGATGAGCTTGGCATAGTTCCAGTACTCAGGGTTGAACTTCTCCGAGAGTCCCTCGACGGTGGTCTTGTAGCCGCGCTTGTTCTCAAACTGGAAGTCGTAGCGCTTCGTGCCGTCGGGGTTCACCTGCTTCAGTATCTTGCCGTGGGTGACGGTCTTGGGCAGCACGATGCCCTCCTCGTCGTCCTGCAAGCCGGTGAAGATCTCGTAGGGCCGGCCGTCGAGCAGTCCGACGAAGGCCACCCACTTCTCCTTGTTGTTCTGGAAGCGCACCACGTCGCACTCCAGCACCTGCGGCCTGACCTCGGTCACCTCGGGGTGGTGGTTCTCGTCGGCGTATTCGATGGCCTGTGCCGACAACTGCATCAGCATCTCGGCCTCGTCGGGTTTAAGCGCTTGCAAACAGCGCCCGAGCACACCGGCGACCGTCTCTTCCGACACAGGATTCTCACCTTTCTGGCTGATACGTGCCAGTACCCGTGCCACGTCATTCAAATTCTGTTCCTTTGTCATATTCTCAGTTTTTGCTTATTCTCATTTCTTGATCACCTTCTTGCCACCGACAATGTAGACACCCTGAGGCAGTCCGTCGAGCGACGTTGTACCGTGCCTGACAATCTGTCCCGACAACGTATAGACATTAGCAGGAGCCTGGCGGCCTGCGCCCTCGGCAGCCACGTCGCGGATGGCAGTCGGATAGTCGTTGTTGTTGGCCTTGCCATAGACATTGGTCTGGTAGAGTTTCACGCGGTAAGGCCACTGCTCGGCAGGTCCCTCCTCCGACCAGCTGAGCCAGTCGCGGGTCCAGTAGCTGGTGGGGGCGCCGCTCACCACAAGCCACAGATAGCTGCAGTTAGCCGGACAGTCGAAGGCAATGACGCCCTCGGGCTCGGCGTAGGTAGCCGTAGCAATGTCGCCATAGACGCGGGTTCCGTCTTTCTGCAGGGCCACGAAGCCATATTTCCAGCCAGCCTTCGTCTTGTTGAAGGCAGTGTAGCCCGCCTTGCCGGCCTCACCTATGAACTCGGCATAGACGGTCTTGCCGCCGGAGGGCACGTTCAGACGGATGGCATTGTTGCCGAAGTTCTCAATGCAGTTGGCAGCCGTCGGCGACCAGAATCCCTCGCCGTCCTTGGTCAGGGCGGTCTGGGCGCGCTTGTTGATGGAGGCCTTGCCACGCTGGCGGATGGGGTCGAGGTCGAAGGTGGTCATCCGGGCTCCGTACTCCCACATCTCGTCGTTCAGCTGGTCCAGCTTCTTGGCAGAGCTGCCGGTCATCGTGAGCCGCATATAGGCCTGCAGCGGGTCCTCGGGACTGACCGACTTGTTCCAGAGCCGTCCCACGACGTCCATGCCGTGCTTGTGGCAGAAGTAGTCCTGTATGAAGTAGTTGTTGTAGCGCAGGTCGACGCACAGCGGATGGCGGTGCAAGCCGTTGAGCGTGTTCGTCAGCCATTCGTTGTCGAACTGCATCGTGGGGTAGAACTTATAGGCCTGCCACTGGGCGCACATCTCCCAGAACACGTTCAGCGTCGACTGGCCCCAGTTGTACATCCAGCCGTTCTGGTTGTTGTTGTCGCAGTGGGTCTGGTACTGGAAACAGTGGCCTATCTCGTGGGCCACGGTCTGGCCGCTGCGCGAGGTGTGGGCACCGTTCGAGAGCGTCAGCAGCCCGATCATGTTGTCGATGCCGCTGCCGCTGGCCTCCCATTCGGTGGTGTAGCGCAGACGGATAATCATCTTGTAGGTGTCCGACTTCGACTTGCCCTGATTGATGGTAATGAACTTCAGGCTGTCGGCATAGAACTCGAATATCTTGTCGGCCGTGCTCAGGATGGTCGCCACCGAGGCGGGAACGCCCGTGCCGTAGCCGGCCTCCCAGAACAGTATCCAGTGCTTCGACTGCAGGCTGCGGTCGTAGCACCACTGGCTGGAGGCATTCTTCAGCTGGGCGTCGGTGCCGCAGGCGTTGGTGCTGCAGTATATCTTCTTGTCGACGGCAGCAATGCGGTTCTTCAGCTGGGTGGTGGCGGTCGTCAGCTGACTCCTGGTCAGCGTGTAGTCGGCCACTGTTTGTTGCGCACTCTCGAGACCGGCCTTCAGGTTGGCCAGCGCCGTGGCCTTGCGGGGCACGTCCTCCCACCAGCCGATGACCTTCCCGGCATAGTCGATGCGCTCCTGCATGGTGTCGTACAGGGCGCGCGATGCCTGACCGTCCTTCAGCGCCGCCTGCAGTTGCACAAGGGCCTCGGTCAGGGCGGCCTCGTCGTAGAGCGTGTTGCCTGCGCCGTCGGTACCCGTGCCCTCCAGGGCCTTCTGCGCCGTGCCGACAGCTGCCGTCAGCGCCTCAGCCACGTCGTTCTGTATGCCCTTGTCGAGGAGTGCCTGCCCCTGCCCTATCAGGTTCTGCAGTTCCTGGGCATAGCTGGCAGCAGTCACCTCGCCGGTGTATTGCAGCGTGAAGTTGTCGACGCACAGGTAGTTGCCCGTGGCGCCCTCGGCCTTCAAGCCGATTTCTACATTGGCCTTCTCTTCGAGGACGGCGAACGTCACGGCATACTGCCGCATGGCCGTCACCTCAGTCGTGGAACTGCCCGCAAACAGGCAGACTCCTTTCTGGGCTGCGCCTTTGTTGGTGGTACTGCCGCTGCCGCTCTGCTGGATGTGCAGGGCCGAGGCCGTCAGCTTGTAAGTGCCCTTGGGCAGGTTCCTGAGCGTCTGCGTGACCGAGGCATCGCCAATCTTCTGTCCGATGCTCACCCACGACTCGGCGTAATAGCTGCCCTTCTTGAGCGAGAACACGCTGTTGTTCTGCCGGCTCATGTTATTGACAGTCCACCCCGTCGTCGTCTCAGTCTCAAACGACGGATTCTGTATGAGGCTCGTGCGGTCAGCAGTATCGGCCACAGCCAATCCGCCCCTCGCCACCATCAGCAGCAGGGCCACCCATAACCTCAGTAGGCCGTTGTTGTGCATATTCTTTTCCTTGTCTTGCTTTCTGCCTGCAAATATAGGTAAAAAAAATGAAACGGCCAAATGTTTCGGGTGAAAAAATTGTAATTAGGAACTATGATTATTATTTGAGCGAAGCGCCCGTTAGGAAAGTTTACCAGCTTATTAACTGAGCCCACTTGAAAAAGTCGAAGGCACGCGAAGGGATGGCCGCGACTCTCCCCTCCATTTAAACGAGGGGAGAGTCCGCGTATTGTGTTTCTACGATATTCTTCACTATCTGACTTTTTAAAGTGGACTCTTAACTCAACTTTCCCACCCTTTTGAAACCACGAATTCCGCTAATTACACGAATTACCATGCGGATGATAAGGACTCGCTACGTGCATTCGTGAAATGCAGACCTGCATAGAAAAAAAATTAGTTGAATTAATTAAATTCGTGGTTAAACCCAGAAAGGTCATTGGACCCTAAATCTACATGGTGGCTGGAGTTAGCTGACACGTTACTAACTGGCCCAGTTAGCAGTGCTAAGTAGGCCAGTAAGCAGTGCTAAGTAGGCCAGTTAGCAGTGGCCGGGCGAGTGCACCGGGGGCGTTGCCGAGGGAAAAATTGCACACTTTAAAACGGGTGTGCAGAAAGTAGAAAAATATTTGCCGAAAGCCTTTGTGGACTGCGAAAAAAGTGCTAACTTTGCAACTTGTAGCACTATGGATCAGCAGGAATTCACACGAGCCAGCCCCGAACGCCCGGAGGGGTTCTCCATCGCCCGAAGGGTGCTGGCCGACGTTGCTGCGTTCTACATCGACAACGGCGGGCCAGCCTTAGCACGGCAGCACGTCGAGAGCGTAGCACACGAGCTGATAATCTACAACGACTGCACCGAAGCCTACCGCGAGGCGCTGGCCTACATCAGAGAGCGGGAGCTGGCCGACGAGCGCAAGGCCGAGGAGCACAGCCTCCAGCAGCAGCGCGAGCTGATCATGGTGCTGATGGGCGACACGCAGGCCCAGCGGGCAAAGCCGCCCACGGGCAGGCGCCCCAGGGACGGGACCGGCCCCAAACGTCTGCCGCCGGAACTATCGACCGACAAGGCCATGCGGATATGGACGAAGCTTCAGGCGGCAGGCTACATTGACGGCAACTACCAGCCCGTCGGGTTGTCGAGGACGGAGATAAAAGAGCGGGAGACGGCCACCCGGTGAAGCTGGTCGTAAGATAATTTAATACCACAAAAAACATTTACAGTAATGGCTGCAAAAAACACCATTCCAATGCTTGTAGACATCTACAAGAACCGTAACACCGCCTCGAAGACCTACGGCCAGTACTACGGCCGCGTCTTCCCTCGCGACGGACTCAACCTGAAGGGCTTCGCCAAGCACCTTTCCAAGCACGGTAAGTTGGCAACCTACGAGATGCTCGTCCTGGTACTCCAGAACATCGTCGACTGCATGAAGGAGCTCCTGCTTGAGGGCGTACCCCTGAAGCTCGACGGACTGGGCACGTTCACGGCAGGCATCGAGAGCACCGGCTCGGCCACCATCGAGGGATTCCGCACCGACTCGAACATCAAGGGCATCCGCATCAACTTCCGCCCAGAGGGTGCCGGCGACGAGGAGGACAAGCTGACGAAGAAGGCACTGCTGGAGCTGGCCACCTTCCAGCTGAACGACTACGTCGAGATCATGGAGAGCAGCAAGACCGACAAGCACGGCAAGCCCCTGACCTACCAGAAGCGCACCAAGATTGCCCAGCAGGACCGTGTGAACGCCGAGGGCGACTGATGAGTGGCTTTTCAAGCGGTGTCATCACGAGAGCAAGGAGGAGCTCAGGACTTCGGAGCCTGGACTCCTCCTTCACGTATAGTCACTCGAACAAATTATTCTGGAAGAATTATTCTGATTAAATAATTTATTTCAGATAATTTGGCCGTCTTTCGAAAAAGTTTTGTAACTTTGCACCATCGTTTTTGCAGTGTTGACGCCGTCAGGAAGCTGATTGACGACTACGTGTCGGAATGCGAGCCGAGGCTTAGAGAGCAGTTGGCCTTTGTCAGCGACACTCAGAAGGAATTACTTTATGCCATCAGCGAAGAGGGCCACCCTGTGAAAAGCATTACAGCTGCCACTTTCATCAAAAAACATAAACTGAAGTCGCCAAGCGCAGTGCAGGCAGCGGCCAGAAAGCTATTGGAGTACGACCTGCTGACACGCAATGAAGACTTCTACAGTATTGCCGACCCTCTCCTGGCAATATGGCTACGTTCCAAAAGATTCTAAAATGTTCGCCGGCGAGCGACCGGCATCGAGCTCGGCCTTCATGAAGTCCATATCGGCGGCGACGTGGGCGAAGAACTGGCGGTAGCCCGAGCAGAGGTAGTTGAGGCCGGACTCGCCGTAGCAGTCGGTCAGCAGGCGGTTCTTCGGGCACTCACCGTGACAGGCGAAGAGCCAGCGGCACTCGCGGCACTGGCGGGGCAGCGACGACTGCTTCTGCTGGCCGAACTGGCGCTGGCGGTCGCTGTAGAGCAGGGTGGCGAG